>JADMIO010852258.1_pt1 | contig 111792 bp, 108 predicted proteins | sample 8958161 | NCBI WGS metagenome assembly JADMIO01 (sample SAMN16585339, study PRJNA669376) | soil metagenome | isolation source: Crop rotation soil | place: USA: Cullars Rotation, Alabama | collected 2011
GTGATCCTGTAACTGGCGTGTTCCACACACCAATCAGTGTTGATGATAACAATGCATGTACAACAGATGCTTGTGATCCAATCACAGGTCCATCACATACACCAGTAAATACAAATGATAACAATGCATGTACAACAGACGGTTGTGATCCTGTAACAGGAATATTCCACAATCCGGTAAATACTGATGATAACAATGCTTGTACAACAGATGGTTGTGATCCTGTAACTGGAGTATTCCACAATCCTGTAAATACAGATGATAACAACGTATGTACAACAGACGGTTGTGATCCTGTAACTGGAGTGTTCCACAATCCGGTAAATACAAATGATAATAACGTATGTACAACTGACGGTTGCGATCCTGTAACAGGAGTATTCCACACACCAATCAGTGTTGATGATAACAATGCATGTACAACAGATGCTTGTGATCCTGTAACAGGTCCATCACACACACCAGTAAATACAAATGATAACAATGCATGTACAACAGATGGTTGTGATCCTGTAACTGGAATATTCCACAATCCGGTGAATACAGATGATAACAACGTTTGTACAACTGACGGTTGCGATCCTGTAACAGGAGTATTCCACACACCAATCAGTGTTGATGATAACAATGCATGTACAACAGATGCTTGTGATCCTGTAACAGGTCCATCACACACACCAGTAAATACAAATGATAACAATGCATGTACAACAGATGGTTGTGATCCTGTAACAGGAGTATTCCACAACGCGGTAAATACAAATGATAACAACGTTTGTACAACAGATGGTTGTGATCCTGTAACTGGCGTGTTCCACACACCAATCAGTGTTGATGATAACAATGCATGTACAACAGATGCTTGTGATCCAATCACAGGTCCATCACATACACCGGTAAATACTGATGACAGTAATGTTTGTACAACTGACGGTTGTGATCCTGTAACAGGAGTATTCCACAATCCAGTAGCAAATGGTACAGTTTGCGGAGCCGGAGATGCTTGTTCAAATTCTTACTCTTGCCAGGCTGGTGTTTGTACTCCAGGATCTCCTTTGAATGTTGATGATAACAATGCATGTACAACTGATGGTTGTGATCCTGTAACAGGACCATTCCACAACCCTGTAAATACAGATGATAATAACGCTTGTACAACTGATGCTTGTGATCCTGTAACAGGTCCATCACATACACCAGTAAATACAAATGATAACAATGCATGTACAACTGACGGTTGTGATCCTGTAACAGGAGTATTCCACAATCCGGTAAATACAAATGATAATAACGTATGTACAACAGATGGTTGTGATCCTGTAACTGGCGTGTTCCACACACCAATCAGTGTTGATGATAACAATGCATGTACAACAGATGCTTGTGATCCTGTAACAGGTCCATCACACACACCAGTAAATACAAATGATAACAATGCATGTACAACAGATGGTTGTGATCCTGTAACAGGTCCATTCCATACACCAGTTAATACAAATGATAACAACGTATGTACAACTGATGGTTGTGATCCTGTAACAGGAGTATTCCATAACCCAATCAGTGTTGATGATGGCAATCCATGTACAACGGATGGTTGTGATCCTATTACTGGTCCATTCCATACACCAATCGATCTTGATGGTGACGGCTTCACTGCATGTGCAGGTGATTGCAATGACAATAACGCAGCAGTTAATCCTAATGCAATTGAAGTTTGTGATGGAATTGATAACAACTGTAATGGAGTAACTGATGAAGGCTGCGGTGGATGTGCTGTTCCTCCAACTGCTAATGCAGGTGGTGATCAGGGAATCTGCGCTGATGATAATGTTTCATTATCAGGCAGTATTGGTGGAAGTGCAACTCAGGGAACCTGGACAACATCAGGTACTGGTAGCTTCGTTCCAAATGCAAATGCATTAAATGCTACTTACATTCCATCTAATGCAGATATAGCTCTGGGTACAGTTACATTAACTCTTACAACTGATGCTCCTGTTGGTTGTACTCCAGCTTCAGACTTTATGGTGGTAACAATTACTCCATTGCCTCCAACACCAGGTACTGTTTCTGGTCCTGCATTAATTTGTAACCCAGCTTCAACTGCAACATTTGTATATAGTATAGCTTCTGTTCCAGGTGCTACAGGTTACAACTGGACAGTTCCTGCTAATACAATTATTGTTAGCGGTCAGGGTACAACATCATTGACAGTAAGATTTGTGTCAAGTGCAGTTCACTTAGGTATCGTAGGTGATATCTGTGTAACTACAACAAATGGTGGACCTTGCGGAAACAGTGCTCCTTCTTGTATCTCAATATCAGTTCAGGCAACTGCTCCTGTTACTCCTGGTTCTATCAGTGGTGCTAACAAAGCTTGTCCTGGTGATGTAGTGATGTATTCAATATCTCCTGTTTCACGTGCTGCATTTTATACCTGGACGTTGCCTCCAAATTCTTCATTAGTTGGACCTAATGGCGGATTGACAGTAACTGTACAGTATAATGCAGGCTTTACTGGCGGAACACTGAGTGTTGTTGCTGGTAATGGTTGTGGTGTAAGCCCTGCCCGTACACGTGCTATACTGTTCAATCAGCTTCCAGCTCCAGGAGCTATTAGTGGCCCTGCTAGCGGAGTTTGTAACGAACAGGATCAGATGTATTGTGTAGCTCCTGTTGCAGGTGCAACAAGCTATCAGTGGACAGTTCCTGCTGGTGCTACAATTGATGGATCTGCTACAGGAAACTGTATAATAGTTGACTTTGGTAACGTAGCTCCTGGATCAATTACAGTTGCTGCAGTTAATGCTTGTGGTGCCGGAGCTGTACGCAGCCTTGCAATTACAGGTGTTCCTGCAACTCCAGGTACTATCAGTGGTCCTACAACAGTTTGTACTGGTCAAACATATACTTACCAGATTAATACTGTTGCAGGTGCTTCAACTTATACATGGACAGTTCCTGGTGGTGCAACAATCATGAATGGTCAGGGAACTAAGATCATTGATCTGAAATTCAGCAATACTCCTGCTACTAATATGGTTGTATCAGTTAAAGCAAGCAATGCATGTGGTACTTCAGGTGCAAGATCATTGAGTGGTATTTCAAGCAGCTTCTGTATCCGTGCAACTGGTGCTGGCTTTACAGAGCTCAATGCATATCCAAATCCAACAAAAGATCTGTTGAATGTTGATTTCAGCAGCGATGTTGATCAGGATTATGTAATCACTCTTGTAGATGTTGCCGGCCGTGCTGTCTTCAATCAATCTAATACTGCAACTACTGGTGTAAATAACCTGCAACTTGATGTTAAAGGTCTGTCATCAGGAGTTTATATGTTGAACTTCAAGATGGGTGATGCTAATCAGCAGATCCGCATCTTTGTTGAATAATATATATTGAATTATTAAATAGAAATCCCCCGGTTATTCCGGGGGATTTTTTTTGTGCCTTGTTTTTCGTTTATTTTGACACCTCGATCATGAAAGAACTATTACAGATTAATCATCTTACAACAGTTTTTAATACTCCCAAAGGCCTTTTTAAGGCTGTTGATGATGTTTCTTTCAGTATCAACAAGGGAGAAATACTTGGTATAGTGGGAGAGTCAGGTAGCGGCAAGTCTGTTACTTCTCTTTCAATAATGCAGCTGATTAAATCTCCCGGAGGCAAAATAGCTTCAGGAAATATTATATATAAAGGCGACGAAACATCTATAGACCTGTTGCAGCTTCCGGAAAATGAAAAAAGAAAATACAGAGGCAAGGAAGTCGCAATGATTTTTCAGGAACCAATGACCTCACTGAATCCTGTCATAACCTGTGGTAAGCAGGTAGCCGAAGCTATACAACTGCATCTGGGTTTAAATAATAAGGATGCTAAAAGAAAAACCATAGAGCTTTTCGAAAAAGTTCAATTGCCAAGACCTGATGCTATATATAATTCGTATCCACATCAGTTGTCAGGTGGTCAGAAACAAAGAGTAATGATTGCAATGGCTATTTCTTGCAATCCTAAAGTTCTTATTGCCGATGAGCCAACAACAGCTCTTGATGTTACTGTTCAGGCAACAATACTGCAGCTCTTAAAACAATTGCAGACTGAAACCGGAATGAGTATCATTTTTATTACGCATGACCTGGGAGTGATTGCAAATCTTGCTGACAGGGTAATGGTAATGTATAAGGGAAAAGTTGTTGAAGAAGGAGTCATCAGCAAAGTGTTCAGTAATCCATCGCATCCTTATACAAAAGGGTTGCTCGCCTGCAGGCCGTCTTTGAATTCTCATTTGCAGAGATTACCAGTGATAAGTGATTTTATGGATGTAGATGCAGAAGGAAATATTTCAGAAAAGATTTTTTCTCAGCAGGAAATAAAACTTAAAACAAATGGTGGTATAAATCAAAACGAGGAGAATAAGTCAACCCCTTTGATTTCTGTAAATAATCTATCAGTTCACTATCCTCTCAGCAAAAGTTTTTTTGGTAAATCAAATGCTGTTGTTAAAGCTGTTGATGATGTAAGTTTTGATATATATAAAGGAGAAGTGCTTGGATTGGTTGGTGAATCCGGGTGTGGGAAAACAACATTAGGAAGAGCTGTACTGAACCTTGTTGAAACAACTTCTGGCAATGTCACTTATCAGGGGAAAAGTTTAACGTCATTATCGGTAAGTGAAATGAGGCCATTAAGAAAGAATATGCAGATCATCTTTCAGGATCCTTATTCATCTTTGAATCCACGTATTACTGTCGGTGAGGCTATTATGGAACCTATGAAAGTTCATAGTTTATATAATAATGATAAAGAAAGACGTGATCGTGTTTATTGGTTGTTGAAGAAAGTTGATTTAAAGGAAGAACATTATAAAAGATATCCTCATGAGTTTTCGGGAGGTCAACGTCAACGAATAGGAATTGCAAGAGCACTTGCTCTGAATCCGGAATTTATCATCTGTGATGAATCCGTTTCTGCATTGGATGTTTCTGTTCAGGCACAGGTGCTCAATCTCCTCAATGAATTAAAACAGGAATTCAACTTTACATACATTTTTATTTCTCATGATCTTTCTGTTGTGAAGTTTATGAGTGATCGTTTAATGGTAATGTATCAGGGAAAAATTGTTGAACGTGGAAAAGCAGAAGATATCTATAAAAATCCTCAATCTGAATATACCCGCAAGCTCATCGACTCAATTCCTGAAATTAAAGTATAGCAATAAATAAAAAAAACTCCCGGCTGTTATGCCGGGAGTGATTAAAAGAGGGCCCTGTGGTTAACTAATTAATCATCACTTTTCCAATAAACATTTTTTCTTCTGATTGCACTTTCACAATATATAATCCATTTCTTAAAGAAGAAGTATTTACAATAGCAGTGTGATCGTTTGCCTTAAATGGTATTTCCATTTCCTGACTTAGTTCATTGTAAATGTGTATTTGAGCATTTTTTAGCCTTTCATCTGAATGAATCACAAAAAAATCTCCTGCTGGGTTTGGATATATATTAATTGAAGTGCTTCCTTCCGGGTTGCGTATCCCGACTGTATTGTCATTGATAATTAAAGTGTCTGTTTTGGCATTCACAGGAATTACTTCTCCTGTATGCTTAATAAGTTCAACATTACTTAGAGAAAGTATTAACGTGTCACTCATGATTCCTGATAAGCGTGCAGAGATATTATCAACTGTTACAATTCCCATGGTTCCGATTGCGCCGAATCCTGTCGTATCAGTATGATCTGTTCTCGTAACAGCAGCATGAAGTCTTCCATTGATTGGATCATTAACTGCAATGCTTAAGTAATGACTTGTTCCGGGAATCCAACATCCTGAAAAATCCAATGAAACAGAATCAGCTTTTACTAACGATGTATCATAAACAACTGTAAATGCAATTCCGTAAATATCAACGGCAGGAACTACAGAATCACCAAGTACAAGAGGAATGTTAATTTGTGTTGCCGTTCCTGAAGTATCTACACTAAGATCAAAAAACAATATTGGATCATTCGGTCCTGCATTGCTTGCTGCACGCAATGGATGTGTTAAGCCAAAATTCTGAACGATTGCAGTTGTATCAGCATCTCCAATAATTCCATCACCATTACTATCAATATGTTTGTAGTTGATATTGCCTGTTAATGTATCTGTCCAGTCAACGCAGTATTGCGGTGTCCAGTTTATTGTAGGACTTAATCTTGTGGGTCCTGTAGTTCCAAAACCAATTCCTATTGCAAGTATATCAGTATTGTCTACTACGCCATCATGATTTTCATCACCAGGCCATACATCACCGCAATTCAATGTGATTGTTGCACTGTCTTCACAACCATACGTATCTGTAACAGTAAAAGTATAAGGTGTGTTTTCGCAAAGATTATATATCTGTGGAACCGTTACTGAAGTGGACCATAGGTAAGAATAGGGTGGAGTTCCTCCTGTAAAACCACCAGATAGTACTCCATTACAAATGCCACATGCTGGTAATGTGTCAATAGTAACATATGGAACTATTTGCGGGTCAATTGCTAAGAATATATTGTCAGTTCCGGTGCATCCTAATGAATCAGTAACAGTAATTATATATAAACCTTGAACTGACACGTTAATACATTGTGTAGTATCGCCGGTTGACCATAATACAGTTGTGTTAGATAAGTTATTGCAAAGTGTTGCTGATGCTCCCAGGCATATGGTAATATTTGATCCTAGTTCTACAGCAAGTGGTGCTCCCATTGAAATCACGAATGCTGTTACAGATGTACATCCGTTGGCATCAGTAACAACTAAATTATATGCACCAGGTGTAAGGTTGTCAAAATGATTTGCTCCTGTTCCTGTTATTCCACCATCAATTGAATATACGTATGGACTTGTTCCTCCGGTTACAGTAAATGATACATAGCCGTCACTGAATCCCGCACATGTTGTGTTTCGGATGGAATCAATTGTGATGCTGATAGGAGTTGGTTGCAGGATGGTAAAATCAAGTTTTAGTGAACATCCTGTAACAGATGTTAAAGTGATTGATTGATTAAACGCACACAATGAATCATTCCACAAAATAGAATCAGAAGGAGTTAATATTCCACTGTTTCCATTCGACCATAAATAAGTGTAATCACCGGGAGTAAATTGCACTTGTGCATGACCATCACAGGAAGCAAAACAAGCAGTTGGATTTGTTTGAAGAAGTGAAAGACTATAGCATACATTAAAACCAATATCAGAAGTTGTTAAAGATGCTGGAAGATTTGGTAGGCAGCTTACAGGATTTCCGGATGCAGATAATGTTTGAAGACCGGAAGGAAGTTCTGGTAAACAACTCAGTTGATTATTGATGAGATTTAATTCTGTTAATCCGGAGGGAAGAGAAGGGAGTATTGTTGTTAATCCACAGTCGGTCAATATGAGTCTATAAAGTGCGGGGGGAAAGGAAACAAAACTTTGTACAACAGGAGCGTTTGATAATATAAGGACCAATAAAGTATTGGGCAATGGAGGAAGCGTTGTGATTGTATCAACACCTGTAAGGCCCAGCTCCTCAAGTCCTGCTGGAAAGGACATTGGAAAAGTTAACTGATCAAAGTTGGGACAGCCGGTTATATATAATCCTCTCAACCCGGAAGGAAGCAGATTCAAAGATTGAAAATTAGAGCAGGCAGTAACATCAATATATGTTACGCTTGGAGGTAAGTCAGGTAATGAACTGATAAAAAAATTCATTTGAATAGTAATATTGCTCAGATTTGTCAAGGGAAGAAGATTCAGGTCAGTGTAAGTATTACCATCTATACTTAAGGTGTTAATATTCACAAAAGCTTCCAATCCCGTAAAATCTGAAGCGGCAATATCAGGAATGCTTAAGTTGTTTACTGCAAGAATAGAAGGATCCTGATCATCCAGCACATTTCCACTCATCGCAGCAGGATAATTAGTTTGCAGCCATGTAGCAAAGGCAGGATCAGGAATTGTGATCTGTGCTTTGGCAGGATGCAGAGATACAATCAACAGTGCAGATAACAGCACTATGTATTTAGCTAGTGTTATATTGGTTTTCATAATGTGTTATCTTTTATTTAATTTGAATGTGAACGTTCCTTCTTCACTTTGTATCTTCACTATATATAATCCTAAACGCAATCCAGCTGTAGTAACGAGTAATGATTTTCTATCACCTTTATAATTAACAGGAACTTCCTGGTTCATTGCATTGTATAAATGTATTTCAGCACCGGTTATATTTTCAGAAGAGGAAATGATAAAATAATCTCCTGCAGGATTTGGATAAACACTGATGTTATTATTCTTTGCATTTGTAGATACTCCTGCCGTATAGTCGTTTATTATCAAAGTGTCTGTTGCAATGTTTAACGGTTTTTCCTCTCCTGTATGCATGATGAGATGAACATCACTCAATCCAAGAATTAATGTATCAGAAATTATTCCTGATAAACGTGCAGAGATATTGTCAACGGTAACAATTCCAAATGTTCCTATTGTACCGAATCCCGTTGTGTCAGTATGATCTGTTCGTGTGATAGCAGCATACAGTCTTCCATTCGAAGGATCATTTACTGCAAGACTTAAATAATGACTTCCTCCCGGAATCCAGCAATTGGTAAAGTCCATTGAAACAGAATCAGCTTTGACCAATGTTGTATCATAAGTGATCGTAAATGCAATTCCATATATATCAACAGCAGGTGTTGCTGCAGTTCCTAATTCAAGAGGAAAAGAAGCAGTTGATCCGCAGCTTGCAGTATCAACAACTATATTGAAGAACAATGTCGGATCATTTGGTCCTGCAGTATTACTTAAACGTAATGGATGATTCAATCCGAAATTCTGAATGATTGCAATTGTATCTGCATCATTGATCATTCCGTTTCCATTGCAATCAACATGTTTAAAGTTCGTTCCGTTTATCAAAGTGTCGGCCCAGTCAGTGCAGTACCATCCTCTCCAGTAATTCGATTGAGCTATTCTCTGTTGCCCGGATGTTCCATATCCAACACCAATTGCAAGAACATCAAAGTTGTCGACAACAGCATCATTATTTGCATCGCCCGGCCATATATTTCCCCCGCATGTAAGTGAAAAAGTTACACTGTCAACACAACCATTACTATCCGTAACAATTAATGTATAAGGTGTGTTTTCACACATTGCAGTATCATAGGACATTCCACTACCAAGGTGAGTCCATAGATAATTGAAAGGAGGATTTCCGCCAGTTCCACTGGCCCATACTTCACCATTGCAAACACCACATTCAGGATTGCTTGCTATTATATAAGAAGCATTTACTGGATTTGCATAAGTAATATTAATGGTATCACTGCCTGAACAACCATTTGTATCAGTTACAATAACTACATATGTTCCTGCTGTTGTTACATTAATACATGCAGATGTATCTGCATTGCTCCACAATGTTGTTGTTCCTGGTATCGTATTACATATTTGTACCGGAAATGAAAAACATGTTGTTATATCAGGCCCAAGATTTACTGCAAGTGAAGGTGGTTGAAGTGTAAACTGAATTACATCAGTACAGCCATTAATATCCTGAACCTGGCCTGTATGATTTCCCGATGGAAGATTATTAAATACTGAAGAAGCTGTAAGTGCACCACCATCAACAGCAAACATATAAGGTCCTGTTCCTCCTGCTGCTACAAATGTTACAGAGCCATCATTCCCTGCACATGTTGGATTTGTTAAGGTAAGAGCACCTATAGACACTGTACCAGCCTGTATAGCAAAACTTAAATGTGAAGGACATCCGCCCGCAGTTGGTGTTATGGTTACACCACCCAGGCTGATTGCACATAATGAATCAATGCTGATGGATGATGCATTGGTAACCGATCCGCTTTGTCCTGTATACCATGTATAATTATAATTCCCCTGGTTGAAATTAACTGTTACTTCTGCATCGCAATTAGTAAAACAGGAAGAAGTTGTAATTGAAGTAAGCGATAAATTATTGCAGAGATCAAAACCAATATCAGAAGAAGTAAGACTTGTTGGAAGATTTGGAAGACATGTTACAGGATTTCCATTTGCTATCAATTCTTCCAATGAGTTAGGCAATGATGGAAGGCAATTGATATTATTACCTGCTACATCTAATATTTTAACCTGAGAAATAATACTCGGAAGATTTGTGATGTTGCAATTTGCTGCATGCAGTTCTTCCAGTGAAGTTGGCCAGTTAGAGAGTCCACCAATTTGACATCCATCTACTCTAAGGAATTTAAGAGAGGAAGGAAGAGAAGGGATGAAAGAAATCGGACATCCTCCTACATTCAATGTTTCAATACTTGCAGGCAGCATCGGTAAATTACTCAATGACAAACAAATGCTTGCATTCATTCTGATGAGTGTGTTAGGCAGGGGAGGAAGAGAAGTCAGGCTTGAATTCGCACAACCCAATTCCACCAGGTTAGCAGGAAGGTTTGGAAGTGAGGTCAGGTTGGAGTGCTGGATAAAAAGTGTGTACAAACTATTCGGAAGCGTAGCATTCAATTGTGAAATAGACGTTGAGTAAATCCGAAGTGTCACCAGGTTTTGAGGTACAGTATTTATAACATTCAGACCATTCATGTTGGAGAAATCCAGGTAGGTCAGGTTCTGGAAGTACTCAATACCGGAAGGATCATGGATGTTGTTCCCGTAAACATAAGCTGAAGTCATTCCCAGTACTCCCGCATCATTCGTGTTCATACTATCGCCAATCATAGCCCCCGGAGCTGCTACATTCACCCAGTTACGGAATGCAGTATCAGGGATATACACCATCTGGCTCCTGCCTGCCTGCGAGAGCAGGACAAACAGAACGATGGCCATCGTTCTTATAATGTTAAGTGTGGTTGTGTTGCGCATTGAAGGTAAATTTAGAGGGTTTCAATAGAGTCGTTTATTCACGTTACAAAAGAACACTGAGAAAACGGCTAAATCAAAAACAAAAATTACCATTTATCGGATAGGTTTTTTCAAATGATTAAACTTTTTTCTCATTTTTACACATATAATTCTGAAAACAGACCCTAAATTCATGTCAATTTATCGGAAAACTTAAATTTACCTGTTACTGACTACTGTCCATTAAAGCATGCAAGACTCCAAACTCCTCACTTTACTCCACTCCCTGGGTCCCTGGGAGCAGAAGTCTTTCCGGAAGTTTGTGGCTTCTCCTTTCTTTAATGTGAATGAGCAGGTTTCCGGCTGTCTGGAATTATTACTGGAAATAAGTGAAGAGCCTCCTTCAGAAAAAATACTTTTTTCAAAGCTCTTCGGCAAAAAACCATTTAATCATCAGAAGTTGCGATATGTTATGACTGACCTCACACGTTTGTTGGAACAGTTTCTCTCTTATTCTGTTTTTCAAAAAGATGATTCATTGCAAAAACAATTGCTGATGAAACGTCTTCATGCTGATAAGCATGAAAAATATTTTTTTCAGAATGCATCATTTGTCAAAAGTTATAAGAACAATTCACCTGTTACTATTAAACAGTTGAAAAATGATTTTGAACATGATGAATTGATCTGTGAATTTAATCGCCTCATTTCAGGCAGAACATTCGATGATAGTCTTGCAAAGGTTTCCGAAAGCCTGGATGTATATTATTTCAGTCAGCGTTTGAAGTATGCCTGTGAATTGTTGAATAGAAAAAACGTATTGAATGAAAATTATGAAAATGGAATACTGGATTTTATTTCCCGTGCATTGGAAGATCATTCGCTGGAGTCAAATCCTGTAATAGCAGTTTATCACAGGATTTTTTTATTGCTTCAGGATTATGATAATGAAAAACGGTATCTCGATCTTAAGAATAAAGTAAATGATGTTCAGCACTTAATTCATAGAGAAGAGCTGCGTGATATCTATGTTTTCCTTCAGAATTTCTGCATCCGTAAAATTAATAATGGCGATGAAAATTATCCGGAAGAACTTTTCAGCTTATATAAGAAAATGATCGTTAATCAAATCATTTTTGAAAACAATGAACTGGAACATCATCACTTTAAAAATATTGTAACACTTGCTTTGCGGTTGAATGAATTAGCCTGGACAGAAAATTTTATTCAGGAGCAGCAGTTGAAATTGAATAAAGATCTCCGTAAAAATGCAGTGAGTTATAATACTGCACGGGTTCTTTATGCCCGAAAAAATTACAGGGAAGCTTTGCGCATTATGCGAACAGTAGAGTTTGCTGATATCTATTATCACCTTGATTCAAAAGTATTGCTCTTAAAGATTTATTTCGAAACAGAAGATTTTGAGCCATTGCTTTCATTGATTACAACAACGAATACATATCTGCGTCGTTCAAAACTGATTTCACCTTATCAGCGCACCATATATATTAATCTGCTGAAGTATATAAGGAAGCTTTCAAAATATAAGGCCGGAGAAAGGATAAACCTGCGCCAGCTTAAACAGGATTTTATTGTGCAGAAAGATATTGCTGATGTTACATGGCTGAAAGCTAAATTTGCTGAGGTGGGGTGATCTGCTAATGACTCCATTTATAATTTATAATTTTGAATTTGTAATTTCATTCTCTCGTGATAGAGTCAAAGATTCTTCAAAAGATTAAACGGTATTGTGCTTACCAGGAACGCAGTCAGCAGGAGGTGCGTGATAAGCTCTATGATGAAGGCTTGCATAAAAATGATGTAGAAAATACTATTGCTGAATTGGTAACAGAAGGATATATCAATGAAGAACGATTTGCAATAGCGTATGCAGGTGGAAAGTTCAGAGTTAAAAGCTGGGGAAAGGTGAAAATAAAACTGGAGTTGAAAGCAAAGAAAGTTTCTGACTATTGTATCAGAAAAGCATTGGCAGCTATCGATGATCATGATTACAATAAAACGCTGCAAAAGGTGATTACTACGCATAGCAAAAAGGTAAAGGAAAAAGATCAGCGGAAACGTAATTATAAAATCGCCCGGCATGCAATCAGTCGTGGATTTGAACCTGAAATGGTTTGGGAAGCACTTTCTGAAAGAGAGTGATGAAGTGATGATGTAATGAGGTGATGAAGTAAATAACAAACAGTTCTCCCTTGAGGGCTGGGTTAAGGGACAGGTAAAAATCTGCGTCATCAGCGGAATCTGCGAGAGACTTCTATCATCTTTAAATAGAAAATAAAATATTAATCTTAGAATTAATAAATCTAGATACTATCTACTCGATACTAGATACTGGTTTTTTCTCTACTTTCGCGCCACTATGATTTTAGAGCAATTAAAAGAACTGCAAGATCGCACCGATGCTCTGAGGAGGCATCTTTGACGTCGATAATAAATTACAACAGATCGCTCAGGAAGAGCAGCTGACACATGCCGCTGATTTTTGGAATGATCCAAAGCGTGCTGAGGGAATCCTTAAAGGTATCAAGTTAAAAAAAAGCTGGACAGATTCTTTCCGGCAAATACAGGCTGCCGTCGATGACCTGTCAGTACTCCTTGAATTTCAAAAAGCAGGAGAAGCTTCAGAGGATGAAGTGGACCAGCAGGAGAAAAAGGTAGAGGTACTTCTTGAAAACCTGGAGTTTAAAAACATGCTCAGTGATCCGGAAGATATCTGCAGTGCTGTTGTTACAATTAATTCAGGTGCTGGCGGAACGGAAAGCTGTGATTGGGCAGATATGCTCATGCGTATGTACATCCGTTGGGGTGAACGTAATGGTTATAAAGTAACGGAAGTTGATAAACAGGATGGTGATGTTGCAGGTATCAAATCAGCAACACTGGAGTTTGAAGGCGACTTTGCTTATGGTTATCTCAAAAGCGAAAATGGTGTTCATCGCTTAGTACGTATTTCTCCTTTCGACTCCAATGCAAAGCGTCATACTTCATTTGCATCTGTATTCGCATATCCTGTTGTTGATGATACAATTGAAATCGAAATTCCTGATGCAGATATTGAAATTACAACATCACGTTCAGGTGGTGCTGGCGGACAGAATGTAAATAAGGTTGAAACAAAAGTTCAGCTGAAACATCTTCCAACAGGTATTGTTGTTGTTTGCCAGGTAGAACGTTCGCAGCATGCAAACAGAGATCGTGCAATGAAGATGTTGAAGTCGCAATTGTATGAACTGGAAGTGCGTAAACAGAATGAAGCAAAGGCTGCAACAGAAGCAACAAAGAAAAAGATAGAGTGGGGTTCACAGATCAGGAGTTATGTTTTTCATCCTTATAAAATGGTGAAAGATCTTCGTACTGATTATGAAACATCCAATGTTCAGGCAGTGATGGATGGCGATCTCAATGAGTTTATGAAAGCCTTCCTGATGGAATATGGAAGCAGGAATTAATTTTTTCTGATGATTAAGATTTACTACAAGTCTGATTGTTCAAAGTGTAATACAGCACTTTCATTAGTTAAAGAAGAAACTGATGAAGAACTGGATTTAGTAGAATACTTAGTGGAAACACCAGACGAACAGGAGTTGAAGAAAATTGTTCAGATGCTGGGAATAAATGTAGAGCAACTGGTAAGAAAGAAAGAAGTATTGTATCTCGAAAAATTTGAAGGAAAGAAATTCGGTGATGAAGAATGGTATACCATTTTAAAAGAAAATCCAATTCTTATTGAACGCCCGATTGTTGTGTTAGGAGATAAAGCAATCATCGGCCGTCCGCCTGAAACAATAATTGAATTCATTAAAATGAATTCGAAATTCTAAATTATAGATTCAAAATTCTAAATTAAATCGTACATCAACCCAACCCTAAAGGGAGATCTATTATATTGAAAGAATAAATAGTACATCGTAAATCCAAAATCGTAAATCAAAAAGATGGAATTCCGTAAAGAGAAAGACACCATGGGCATTGTAAATGTTCCTGCTCATGTTTACTGGGGAGCACAAACACAGCGCTCAATTGAAAATTTTGATATTGCACGCGACATTAATAAAATGCCTCGTGAAATCATTCGTGCATTTGCTTATTTAAAGAAAGCAGCTGCGTTAACTAATCTGGATGCTGGTGTTTTAGATAAAGAGAAAAGTGATCTTATAGGAAAAGTGTGCGATGAAATACTGGAAGGGAAACTCGATGATCAGTTTCCATTGGTAGTTTGGCAAACAGGTTCAGGAACGCAGTCAAATATGAATGTGAATGAGGTAGTTGCTTATCGTGCACATGTATTGAGTGGAGGAAGTTTGATGGATGAAAAAAAAGTTGTTCATCCAAATGATGATGTAAATAAGTCGCAATCCAGCAACGATACATTTCCCACTGCAATGCATATTGCTGCTTATCAGATATTGATGGAAGTAACATTGCCGGGAATTAAAAAGCTGCGTGATACATTGGCTGCAAAGTCGAAGCAGTATATGAAGGTGGTGAAGATTGGACGTACGCATTTAATGGATGCAACACCATTAACACTTGGTCAGGAATTAAGTGGTTATGTTTCACAACTTGATCATGGTATCCGTGCAATTGAACACACATTAGATCATCTTGCAGAGCTTGCCTTAGGAGGAACAGCAGTTGGAACAGGAATTAATACTCCGAAAGGATATTCAGTGAATGTTGCAAAACATATTGCTGCATTAACGAAACTTCCATTCCGCACCGCAGAAAATAAATTTGAAGCATTAGCAGCACATGATGCAATTGTTGAAGCACATGGTGCATTGAAAACAGTTGCATGTTCATTAATGAAAATCGGAAATGACATTCGCCTGCTTGCATCCGGACCGCGTTGTGGTATTGGCGAATTGTTTATTCCTGATAACGAACCCGGATCTTCTATCATGCCTGGGAAAGTAAATCCAACACAGTGTGAAGCAATGACAATGGTTGCAGCTCAGGTCTTAGGGAATGATGTTGCAATAAATATTGGTGGTGCAACAGGTCATTTTGAATTGAATGTGTTCAAGCCGGTAATAATCTATAACTTCCTGCATTCTGCCCGACTGATAGGTGATGTTTGCGTTTCTTTTAATGATAAATGTGCAGAAGGAATTGCTCCGCTGGAAGATAACATCAAAAAGAATTTAGAGAATTCCTTAATGTTGGTAACAGCTTTAAATACAAAAATCGGTTATTATAAGGCTGCTGAAATTGCACAGACTGCACATAAGCAAGGCAAAACATTAAAGCAAACTGCAATTGATTTGGGTTATGTAACCAGTGTAGAGTTTGATGAATGGGTGAAGCCGGAACAAATGGTAGGAGAAATGTAAAGGGAATTATAAATTTAAAATTCTAAATTATAAATTAAATCTGCGTAATCCGCGAGATCTGCGAGAAACCTTTAGGAGTATTCTGGAATGACAAAAACATTAATCAAAAACGCAACAGTAGTTAACGAAGGTAAAATCTTTGTTGCTGATGTTTTATTGCGTGATGGTTTGATTGATAAAATAGACAGTAGTATTTCATCAGAAGGTTGCGAAGTAATTAATGCTGAAGGGTTGCATCTTTTTCCCGGTGTTATAGATGATCAGGTTCATTTTCGTGAGCCAGGGTTAACCCATAAGGGAAATATATATTCAGAATCACGTGCTGCTGTTGCAGGAGGAACAACAACCTTCATGGAAATGCCGAACACAGTTCCGAATACATTAACCCAGGAATTGCTGCAGCAGAAATACGATATTGCTTCACGAACATCATTTGCTAATTATTCTTTCTTCATGGGTGTATCGAATGATAACATGGAAGAAGTGTTGAAGACCGATCCTTCAACTGTTTGTGGAATAAAAATATTCATGGGTTCATCAACAGGGAATATGCTGGTTGATAATGCAAAAACGCTGGAAGGGATTTTTTCCCGGTCTCCAATGTTGATTGCTACACATTGTGAAGATGAAGCAACAATCAAAAGAAATCTTGAACAGTATAAAGCTCAGTATGGTGATGATATTCCTGTGAAGTATCATCCCTTGATCAGAAGTGAGGAAGCCTGTTATCTTTCTTCTTCGTTTGCTGTTTCAATGGCAAAAAAGTTTAATACGCGTCTGCATATCCTTCATATTTCAACAGCAAAGGAAACTGCACTGTTTGACAATACATTACCGCTTTCACAAAAAAGAATTACTGCTGAAGCCTGTGTGCATCACCTCTGGTTTTCTGATGCCGATTACGAAACGAAAGGTAATTTCATCAAATGGAATCCTGCCATAAAAACTGCTGCTGACAGAGATGCTGTTTTTGCAGCAGTGCTTGATAACAGAATTGATGTGATCGCTACTGACCATGCTCCGCATACTGTTGAGGAGAAAAATCAGTTATATATAAAAGCCCCTGGTGGCGGACCATTAGTGCAGCATAGTTTAACTGCAATGCTTGAATGCTATCACAAAGGAAAAATATCATTGGAGAGAATTGCGGAAAAGATGAGCCATGCTCCTGCAACTTGTTTTAGAATTCAGAATCGTGGTTATATACGGGAAGGATATTTTGCAGATATTGTCCTTGTAAGTCTGAATGAACCATGGAAGGTGAATAAAGAAAATATATTATATCATTGCCAATGGTCACCATTTGAAGGAGTAACGTTTAAGTCGAAGGTGATGAAGACATTTGTGAATGGAAGTTGTGTTTTTGATAATGGGATCGTTTCTGAACAGCATAAAGGAATGCGATTGAAGTTTGATTTGAAATGAGACGTAGTATCAGGTATCAGGTATCAAGTATCAAGACTTGTTTCTTCCTAAAAGCGAGTATGCTCTTGTTTTTAGTGTTCACATCCTGCAATAAAAAGGTTGAAATTCCTGCTGATGTTCTCCCTAAAGAAAAAATGACTAAGGTGCTTTCTGATATACATGAAGTGGAATCGTTGATTCAGTTTTCTGCGTTAGAAAGAAATGATTCAACAAAAGCTGTAGCTTACGGCTATTACAAGCATGTATTCCAAAAAAACAATGTTACGCCGGAACAGTTTCACAGAAGTTTTAATTTTTATTCTGATCATCTTGATCTGCTTGACAAAATCTACGAAGAGGTAATGATTGATCTTACCAAGAAACAGGTTGAGGTAAGCAACAGGTAAAGCTTTTGTAAACTCTGAAAGTAGTAGTCGAAAGATTGCATTCAATTCTTTATATTTGATTTTTCACCCTGGTATGAGGACCAAACACGTTGCGCTCTTAATATTTTTATTTTTATCATCTTCTGTTATAGCGCAAGGTACTTTTCAAAAAACTATTCTAACACAATATCACGGTTCTATTATATCCATGACAAAAACACTGGATGGAGGATATATATATACGGGTGATTATGCTGCATCAGTGGTAAAGCTCGATTCATCTTTTAATGTGGAATGGAGCAACGTATTTACTGCTCCATTTAAGACCGGGCATGGAATAAGTCAGGCAAAAGACAGCAGCTATTTTGTTTATTCCGGTAGCGACAATTCTGATGCAGGAGTATTCAGGATAAGCAATACTGGAAATTTGATATGGGCTAAATCATTTGATGGCGGTACGTTCAGAAAGGCTTTACCTACATCTGATAACGGATGCATTGTTCTTGCTGATGATCTTGCAGATATTCATAAGGTTGATTCCACAGGTAATTATGACTGGTCGATGGCTTATACTCATCCTAATGTAAATCCAAAAGGAGCCTATATTAATTATACAAATGATAGTGGTTATATTTTACTGTCTTATCTTGATAATGTTCAAACACAGGGTGACATGTTGCTTACTAAGTTAGATAGTGTTGGAAATGTTAACTGGTCGAAGTTAATTGAAACAGCAGGGCACGAAGTACCACAATGCGTAAAACAAACTTCCGATGGTGGATATATAATTTGCGGAAGTAATGTAACTAATCTGGGCGTAGCAAGAGGTTGTATTATTAAAACCAGCTCAGCAGGAAATTATCAATGGTCAGTGATGTGCAGAGGGACCTGGCATACACATTTGTACGATATTGTTGAAGCTGGAAATGGATATATTGCTGTTGGAGGAGTTAGGGATACTTTCGGAACTTCAACAACATCTTTTGCAGTAAAAGTAAATGCACCAGGTCTTGTGGGCTGGACTAAAAGTTATAGTAATGATGAATCAATGTTTTACCAGGCATTAAAAAAATCCGCTAATGAATTTATTCTTGCCGGAAATAAAAGAGTGCAGTCATATCTTGATGCCTGGATTGTGCAGATTGATTCCAATGGCTACAACAGTTGTTTTGAAACTGTTCCTAATGGAATTACCTATTTTCAGTCTGTAAGTACCACCCCGGAAACTATCACGCAATTTGGAAGTGGAGGTGTCCCATCTTCCTATTCGATTGGCGTTCTTACTCCAAACATTTTTGCAACCCAGGTTTGCGTTGTTTCAGTTGATGAAAACGAAAGCACAAAAATTTCTATTTACCCCAATCCGGCTACATCATCATTTGCATTAAAGTTTGCTTCTGAAAAACTAATTCACCAGTTAAAAGCAAGAATTTTTTCTGTGGATGGTAGATTGATTTATGAAATTGATGATCTGTCTTCAATTAATAATATCATTAACGTAGAAAACTGGCAAAAGGGAATATATATGGTGGAGATGGAAGCAAATGGAAACAAAATGGTGAGAAAGATTGTTGTTCAATAACATCAATAAAAAAAGCCCTGGAATATCCAGAGCTTTTTATTTTCTTTTACTTCATCACCTCATCACCTCATCACTTAATTACTTAATTACTTCAAAGTAGTTTTCAGCCAATCAAAGAAAACTCTTTGCCATAAAATACTATTCTGTGGTTTTGTTACCCAATGTCCTTCATCAGGGAAGTATAAAAACCTGCTTGGGATATTATGCAGTTGTGCTGCAGTAAATGCTTCCATTCCCTGGTTCAGCGGAACACGGAAATCTTTTTCATTATGAATGATAAGAATTGGAGTATCCCAGTTCTTTACGAATTTATGCGGACTAAAATCAGCATAACTCTTTGGTGTTGGTTCATCCCAGTAAGCTCCACCCATATCATGGTTTGCAAAAAACATTTCTTCTGTTGCACCATATTCAGATTCTAAATTAAATACACCGCAATGTGCAATAAATGTTTTGAATTTTTTATTGTGATGTCCTGCTAACCAGTAAACAGAATATCCGCCGAAGCTTGCTCCAATTGCACCCAGTTTATTTTTATCTACATATTCTTCTTTACTTACATCATCAATTGCCGACATTAAATCTGTCATTGCCTGTCCACCCCAATCACCTGTGATCTGATCATTCCATTCTTCACCGAAAGAAGGAAGTCCTCTTCTGTTTGGTGCAACAATTATATAATCATTGGAAGCCATCAATGAAAAATTCCAGCGATAAGAGAATGCCTGGCTAACGATGCTTTGTGGTCCACCCTGGCAGAAAAGTAATGTTGCATACTTTTTTGCAGGATTAAAATCAGGAGGATAAATCACCCAAACCAACATGTCTTTGTTGTCAGAAGTCTTCACCATTCGTTTTTCAACCTTTGGTTTTTTAACACCACCCCAAACGGATTCATTCTGATTCGTCAATGCTTTTGCAACTCCTGTTCCTGCATCAACTATATATAACTCAGCAGGGTTTGTCATGTCGGTGCGACTCGTTACTACATGTACTTTCTTATTCAGTAAACCAACCTGCAGCTCATTGTAATCAGCCTGGTCATTGGTGATCTGACGTAATGGTGCTTTCGATTTTGGATTCATGTCAAAAGAAAACAGTTGATGCGTTCCTTTAATGCCTGCAAGAAAATAAACCATCTTTCCATCAGGTGAAAATGTCGCTTTGTCTACGCTGTAATCAAAGTTTGAAAGCAATTCTTTACGTACTCCTGTTGCTTTATCATGCATGAATAACCTGTTTCTGTCTGATTCATATCCCGGAGTTTCCATACTTAACCACAACATCTTTGTGCCATCAGCTGAATAAACAGGAGAGTTGTCATAACCGTTCATCCCTTCTGTGATGTTAAGCGTTTTCTTAGTAGCTATATCATAAATATATATATCGGAATTAGTGCTTATGGCATATGCAGTTCCATTCTGTTTTTTACAGGTGTAAGCAATTGTTTTTCCATCAGGAGAAAATGTAATGTCATCATCTCCGCCAAAAGGCTGAAGCGGACTGTCATACCGTTCACCCTGCATAATGTCTGTTGCATCGCCCCCCGTTTTTCCATCAACATAGCTCTGAATAAAAATGTGACTGTATGCATAGTCATGCCATGCATTCCAGTGACGATACATTAAGCCATCAATGATCCTTGCATTTTCTGTTTTAGGAAGATCAGGATAGATATCACTTGGTTTCTTATCCAGTTTAACATCTGCAGCATACCATATATAATTCATTGTAGCTGCATAACCGAACATATTTATTCCTCCTGCCACAGCAGTAATCTGCAGACGTCCAGTTCCATCAGCATTGATTTCAAAGATCTGGTTATCGCCACCTTTATCAGGAGCAAGGAAAGCAATCTTCTTTCCGTCAGGACGCCAACGTGCTGAAGTTTCATCTAAGGCAGCATCAGCAGCCAGTTTCATAGCAAGTCCACCACCGGAAGCGATAATATATATATCGCCCTGTCCTTTGTTTGCAGCAACATCAAATGTTCTTACACTGTAAACAACTGACTTGCCATCCGGAGAAAGCTGTGGTTCTGTAATACGTCCAAGCTTCCATAAAAGCTCCGGAGTAATTCTGTTTTGTGAAAATGAAAGCTGGCTGAGCAGCACAGCTGCTACTAAAATTAATTTCTTCATTAAGTTGGATTTTTAAAGCGTTCAAAAATGTAAAAAAATCAGGAAAGGCGGAGTTTTTTATAGATCAAATCTCTGCTCAGTTCTCTCAGCTCGCCCTGTTGCAGGCCTTCAAGGTTGATGTCTTCTATCGCATAACGCACCAGGCGGAGCGTAGGATGACCCACCATAGCCGTCATGCGTCGTACCTGCCTGTTTTTCCCTTCAATGAGGGTGATAGAAAGCCAGGTAACAGGTATGTGCTTCCTCACCCTTATTCTTGCGGACCGTTCAGGGAGAACAGGCTCCTCTATCACTTCCACCTTTGCCGGTAATGTCTGGTAAGTTGTTCCTGAAAGGCTGATCAGTACTCCGGCCCGCAGTCTTTCCAAAGCCAGATCACTTACGGCGCCATCAACCAGCACCCAGTAGGTTCGCTCATGCTTCTGAACAGGATCAAGCAGGTTTTTATTGAGTTTCTTATCATTCGAAAGCAGCAATAACCCTTCACTGTCATGGTCAAGTCTGCCTACAGCATATACATCCCTGGCCACAGTAAGCAACTGACCCAGACCGGGATGACCACCTTCATCAGTAAACTGAGAGAGATAACCATATGGCTTGTTCAGTACATAGTATTTTAAATTCACGCCGCGAAAGTATCATTAAGAATGTAGTATATTTGCACTGCGTTCTTAAAATATTCAATTGCTTATCATGAAAGGTGGAGGGACCGAGCCCTTTGAAACCTTGCCAACCATGGCTTTACCTGTGTAATGTCAAACGGTGGCAATTCCTGCCGCAACTGCGGAAAGATGAGTCGCATTAAAATGATTTAAATAGAAAACATATAAATCTCCCGCGACTGATCCGGGAGATTTTTTTTTGTCTCAGTGCTAAGAAACCCAGCATTTCAGGATACGTAATTATTATATATAAAGAATGCATTAATAGTTAAAGCTAAAACAAAATTTATTTTATGGATATCAGGAAGAATCTGGAGCAAAGAATTTTAATTATTGATGGTGCAATGGGTACTATGATTCAACGGTACAATTTGGCCGAAGAAGATTATCGTGGGAAACGTTTTGCCGATTGGAAAAGTGATTTGAAGGGAAACAATGATTTATTGTCGATCACACGTCCTGACATTATTAAAGCAATTCACCTTGAATACCTGAATGCAGGTGCTGATATAATTGAAACAAATACATTTAATGCACAACGTATTTCACTGGCTGATTATAAAATGGAAGAATTAGCTTATGAAATGAATTATGAATCTGCACGATTGGCAAGAGAGGCTGTTAAAGAATATATATTGTCGAAATCGAAAGTAACAGCAAATGGTGAAGAGGATGATGAAGCTGTTGCAGTGAAATATGTTGCTGGTGCTGTTGGCCCTACAAACCGTGCATTGTCATTATCGCCTGATGTAAACGATCCGGGCTTTCGTGCTGTAACATGGGATGAAGTAGTGAATGCTTATGCTGAGCAGATTCGTGGATTGGTTGATGGTGGTGTTGATTTGATTTTGATTGAAACAATTTTCGATACGCTTAATTCCAAAGCTGCATTGTTTGCTGCACAACTGGTTTTTAAAGAGAAAAAAATTGAATTACCTGTAATGATCAGTGGAACGATTACAGATGCAAGCGGACGAACATTAAGCGGACAAACTGTTGAAGCATTTTTAAACAGTATATCACATGTTAACTTATTAAGTGTTGGATTGAATTGTGCATTAGGTGCAAAAGAAATGCGTCCTTACCTGGAAGAGTTGAGTGAGAAAGCTCCGTTTTTTATTTCATGCTATCCAAATGCAGGATTGCCAAACCAGTTTGGTGAATATGATGAAACACCTGAACAGATGTGTGTGCAGGTTGATGATTTTTTGAAGAGTGGATTTGTAAATATTGTGGGAGGATGCTGCGGAACAACACCGGATCATATCCGTCATATTGCAAAACATGCTGGTAAAACTTCACCACGTGTCGTTCCCCAGGTTGAAAAATACCTGCGTTTAAGCGGACTCGAAGCTGTAACCTATCGTCCTGATTCCAACTTTATGAATATTGGAGAAAGAACTAATGTAACAGGATCAAAAAAGTTTTTACGTTTGATTAAAGAAGATAAGTACGAAGAAGCATTAAGTGTTGCACGCGATCAGGTAGAAGGTGGAGCACAGGCCATCGATATTAATATGGATGAAGGAATGCTTGATGCTGTTGCTGCAATGACAAAGTATTTGAATCTGATCGGTTCAGAGCCTGACATTGCAAAGCTTCCTATCATGTTGGATTCTTCAAAGTTTGAAGTAATTGAAGCAGGATTGAAATGTACACAGGGAAAATCAATTGTAAATTCTATTTCATTAAAGGGTGGAGAAGAAGAATTTATCAAACAGGCAGAAACAATTATGCATTATGGTGCAGCAGTAATTGTAATGGCATTTGATGAAAATGGACAGGCAGATAATTTGCAACGAAGAATTGACATCTGTCAACGTGCATATAAGATCTTAACTGAAAAAGTAAAGTTCCCTCCTCAGGATATTATTTTCGATCCGAATATTTTTCCTGTTGCAACAGGAATGGAAGAACACAGGAAGAATGCTCTCGACTTTTTCCTTGCAACAAAATGGATAAAAGAAAATCTTCCTTATGCTAAAGTTAGTGGCGGTGTGAGTAATGTTTCATTTTCATTCAGGGGAAATGACCATGTTCGTGAAGCAATTCATGCTGCATTTTTATATCATGCTGTACAACATGGAATGGATATGGGAATTGTAAATCCAGGTCAGTTGCAGGTGTATGATGAAGTTGATAAAGTATTACTGGAATTGGTAGAAGATGTTTTACTTGATAGAAGAGATGATGCAACAGAACGTTTAATCAACCATGCAGAAAGTCTGAAAGGAAAAACAATTGAGAAAGATGAGAAAGAGGAAGAGTGGAGGAAAGGAACGATTGAAGAACGCATTGCTCATTCCCTCATTAAAGGAATTACAGATTATATAGAAGTTGATATTGAGGAGGCAAGACAGAAGTATGATAAGCCTTTACATGTTATTGAAGGTCCGTTAATGGCAGGAATGAATGCTGTTGGTGATCTCTTCGGTGCCGGTAAAATGTTCTTGCCGCAAGTTGTGAAGAGTGCAAGAGTAATGAAGAAAGCTGTTGCTTACCTTCAGCCTTATCTTGAAAAAGAAAAAGTAGTAGGTTCAAAGAATGGAAAGGTTTTATTGGCAACTGTTAAAGGTGATGTGCATGATATAGGAAAGAACATTGTTGGTGTTGTAATGGCATGCAATGGTTACGATATTGTTGATATGGGTGTAATGGTTCCTGCTGATAAAATTCTGGAAACAGCAAGAAGAGAGCAGGTGGATGTTATTGGATTAAGCGGATTGATCACTCCATCACTCGATGAAATGGTACATGTTGCAAAAGAAATGACAAGAGAAGGATTTTCTATTCCATTGTTAATTGGTGGAGCAACAACAAGCAAGGTGCATACTGCTGTAAAGATTGAACCTCATTATGCACATCCTGTTGTGCATGTTAATGATGCATCACGTAGTGTTCCTGTTGTAAGTAATTTATTGTCGAAAGATTTACGTGCTGATTTTGTGAAGGAGATCACAGCTGAATATGAAAGAGTAAGAGAGTATCATAAAGCTGATCGTGCACAGGCAAAGTATATTCCTTTAATACAGGCTCAGGAAAATGCTTTTGTATTACCTGATGATAAGGTAAGTGTTCCTGCATTTACAGGAGTAAAAGTTTTTGATGATTACTCCCTCGCTGAAATTGCAGAGTATATCGACTGGTCGCCATTCTTCCACAGCTGGGAAATGAAAGGCAGCTATCCTAAAATACTAAACGATCCTGATCGCGGAACAGAAGCAAAGAAATTATTTGCTGATGCACAGGCCATGCTCCAAAAAGTAATTAAAGAAAAGTGGCTGACAGCAAAAGCCGTATTTGGAATTTATCCTGCTGTTCGTAATGGCGATGATATTTCTGTGTATGAAGATGCATCACTGAAAAAGCAACTGTGCACATTCCATACACTTCGTCAGCAGACATTAAAACCATCAGGCACACCGAATATTGCTCTGGCTGATTATATATATTCGTCGAAACAGGCAATGTGCGATTACATTGGTGCATTTGCAGTTTGCTCCGGCTTTGGTATTGATGAACATGTAGCACGTTTTGAAAAGGACCATGATGATTATTCAGCAATCATGTTAAAGGCAATTGCTGATCGTTTAGCAGAAGCTTTTGCAGAGTTGCTTCATAAAAAAGTAAGAATGGAATACTGGGCTTATGCTAAAGATGAGAATCTCAGTAATGATGCAATCATCAAGGAAGAATATCGTGGTATCCGTCCCGCACCAGGTTATCCTGCACAACCTGATCATACAGAAAAAATCACCATCTGGAAACTACTCGATGTAGAAAAACAAACAGGGATTGTACTCACTGATCATTTGGCAATGTTTCCAACTGCAGCAGTAAGCGGATTATACTTTGCAAATCCTGAAGCACATTATTTCGGCTTAGGAAAAATTCAGCGCGACCAGGTTGAAGATTATGCGAAGAGAAAAAATATGTCGGTTGAGGAGATAGAGAGATGGTTGGGGACAGTGCTTTCTTATTAATGAATAATTAGTTTCTGAATTGTGCCTGATCAATCATTAAAAGCCCACAATGCAGCCACAGAGTAAAATCATCGACTGTTATGATAAGTCTGCAGAAAATTATGCAGCAAAATATTTTACTGAACTTGAGTATAAAAACCTTGACAGAATTCTGCTAAAGGCATTTGTTGAGCAGAATAAATTCAATGGTAAACTCATCGACCTGGGTTGTGGTCCTGGACAAACAACAAAATTTATTTATGATTGCGGTTTGACAAATAGTATCGGCACTGATTTATCAGATGAAATGGTAAAAGTTGCTGCTCAATTAAATCCCCGGTTGCATTTTGAACAGGCCGATATGCTTGACCTGAATTATGCAGATAACAGTTTCGGTTCTGCAATTGCTTTTTATGCTATCGTACATTTTGATTATGTGCAGATAAAAAAAGCATTTACCGAAGTAAAAAGAGTTCTTAAGGAAAACGGTGAGTTTTTATTTTCATTTCATGTCGGTGATGAAATCATTCACGTTGATACTTTTCTTGATAAGGAAGTTGATATCAAATTTCAGTTTTTTCAAACAGAAAAGATAAAAGAAATATTAAGGGAGCTTGATTTTGAAATTATCGATATTATAAACCGTCAGCCCTATTCTACAGAACATCCAACAGAAAGAGCGTATATCTGGGTGAGGAAGTAGTTCAGACCGGAATGTCCGGCAGACTTGATTTTTAGCGAGTCATTAAGGCCTGGGCTAAGTGGACATAGAAAATTAAGGAAAACCGTCATTCCATTCATCAATTTAGTTACATTTGTTTCTATCAGGCTTTTCTATTCAATTAACCTGCGCATCCACTTTTCTTCCCGACAAATAAAACAGTGTTGCTAATTAGAAAATTACAACCTATGAAAACCCTTCTTACTATATTATTTTTGATCCCGCTCACTTGTTTTGCTCAAAGGCAGGGAAACATCTGGTATTTTGGGGACCATGCAGGAGTGGATTTTAATAGCGGAGTTCCTGTGTCAATATCAAATGGGCAAACATATAACAATAACATTCTTCACTCAGAGGGTACGGCAGTTATCTGTGATAGTTCCGGCTCGCTTTTGTTTTACACTAACGGACAAAAAATATGGAATAGAAATCACCAGGTAATGCCTGCAGGAGATTCTTTGCTCGGACATCTATCTTCAACGCAAGCTGCATTGATTGTCCCTCAACCCGGAAGCAGTCGTTTTTTTTATGTGTTTACAACAGATGCTTTTTATCAGGACGCTCTGCAATATGGTTTCCGTTATTCAATAGTAGATATTTGTCTTAATAATGGGTTGGGTGATATAGGGACAGGCAAAAAAAACATTCTGTTGCTCGACACTGTTGCAGAAAAATTAACTGCAGTACGTCATAGCAATGGAACTGACTATTGGATCATTACGCATAAGTTTTATTCTGATGCTTTTTATGCATATCGTTTATCAAGTGCAGGAATAGTTGATACAGTGATTACTCACATTGGATCTGTTCACCAGGAATATTGTTCCGGAACAACTGATCCAACAAGGTCAGCAATTGGCTGGATGAAAGCTTCTCCTGATGGAAATAAAATTGCCTGCGTTAATGGACAAACCTGTTACAGTATCTCAGAGATGTTCGATTTTAGCAAAACAACTGGTGTTGTTTCAAACATGATTCAATTGCAAACGGATTCACTGGCTATCAGCTTATATGGTGTTACGTTTTCACCCGACAATTCAAAACTATATATATCATGCTGCATCAACCACGATAGAATTTACCAGTATGATCTTTCGTCAGGAAATCCTGCGACCATTGTAAATTCAAAAGCAATTGTTGCAGATCATGCCGGAGGACCATTTTTTATGGCAATGGCTTTAGGGCCTGATGGTAAAATTTATATTTGTGAAAGAAATCAGTCGTATCTTGGTGTCATTAATGATCCTGATGTTGCAGGAGTAAATTGCAATTATGTAGATCAGGCTGTTTTATTGAGTGGAGCATGCAGCTATGGGCTGCCTAATTTCATCGACTTCTACAATTATTCCAATACTTCTTATTCATGTTTAACTGGTGTTGATGAGCTCACTGAAAAGGATATTGTAAATGTTTTTCCAAATCCTGTGGAAGATAAATTCAATGTTACGGTTGAGGGATCTTGTGAAATTGCGATTTATGATGCTGCTTCAAGGAAGCTTATGCAAAAGAGATTTACCAATTCAACATCAATAAATACGCAACAACTTGCGAGGGGAATTTACATTTATAAAATAACCAATGAAAGCGGAACGATTAAGGAAGGTAAGATTGTAAAACAATAATGATAATTGTTGCAATAAAATATTATCTAAAATAGTATTACCATGAAGAAAATCTACTTATTAATTTCTATGTTGCTTATTTGCAATATCAGTAAAGCTCAAAACCTTGTACCCAATCCTGGATTTGAAAATATGCTTCAATGCCCAACAAATAATATCGCTAATTGGATTCATCTTACCGATTCATGGTATTCTGCACGTGGATCTGCTCAGTATTTTCATCCCTGTCCAACCGATTCTCTTTCCTTATGGGATGTTCCTGTAAATGGATTTGGATATCAGCAGGCAGCGAACGGAGATGCTTTTGGTGGAATTACTTGTTATGGTGATACTACGGGTCTGAATGGAAATTATAGAGAGTACATGGGAGTGCAGTTAAGCTCTCCTTTAGTGGTCGGACAACAGTATTATGTTTCATTTAAAGTTGCAAGAGCGGCAGACGGTTTTTATTATTATACAGACTGGGCAGTAAATAAATTGGGTGCATTGTTTACTACGCAGTATTACTCGACAGGTACCAGTGATCCCATTCCAAACTTTGCTCATGTATATACTGATTCTGTAATTACTGATTCTGCACAGTGGACACTTATTAAAGGATCATTCATTGCTGATTCTGCTTATCAATATTTACTTCTCGGAAACTTTTTTGATCAGCAGCATACTACTTCTGTCAAGTTAGGTTTGGTTAATAGTCTTGGTGCGTTTTATTACGTTGATGATGTTTGTGTAACAACAGATCCTCTCCCATGTTTTCCAACTGCAGGAATCAGTGAAGTTGAGAAAAGCAATCAGGTTAATTTATTTCCAAACCCGTTTACCGATAAAATAAATATTGTAACAAAAGAAAATAATCTGTTAGAATTTGTTTTGTATGATGTTATGGGAAGAAAAAATATTTATCAATCTTTCTCCAATTCAACTTTAATAAATACTGCCCAACTTGCAAAAGGTATTTATATTTACGAGCTGAAAGACAACAAAGGAATTGTCAGGACAGGAAAAATTGTGAAGGAATAATGCAAAACAGATAGGTGGGAAAGAGTTAATATTTATGGATAAAAGAATTGAAAAGATTAAAAGCTTCAGGCAGTTTTTATTGAATCAGATTAACGGGCTTACTACCGAACAACTTAATAAGATTCCTGAGGGACATAACAACAATATAATCTGGAACATTGCTCATCTGATATGTGCAGAACAAAGTATCTGTTATTTAAGGTCATCGCAACCTGTTATTGTTGATGACAAATACTTTTCTCCTTACAGAACTACCACTAAGCCTGAAGAATTTATTGATGAAGAAGAAATAGAAATCATCAAGAAGCTGTTTATCACATCCATTGATGAATTGCAGTCGGACTATGATAAAAGGATTTTCGGCAACTACTCATCCTCTGAAAACATTTTTAAAGTTTACGGAGTAAAGCTGAATAACATTGATGATGCTTTAGAGTTCTTACTTTATCATGAAGGTTTTCATAGTGGTTATATCATTTCATTAAAACGACTGGTAAGCTAATGGAATCATTTAATTCTGATTGTGAAATTGTAAGTTCACGTACTGTAGATTTTGTAAGAGACATCGTTTATAAAGCATGGACTGATCCTGAGCATTTAAAAAACTGGTGGGGACCAAAAGGATTTACAAATACATTTAATGAATTTGATTTGCGTCCGGGCGGAAAATGGAGTTTCATAATGCATGGGCCAGATAAAGGCAACTATGCGAATGAATGTGAGTTTATAAAAATAGAAAAGCCATCCCTGATTTCCTGGAAGCGATATTCCCAGCCACTATTCCAGGTTGTTGCAACATTTCAAGAAGTGACTTCTTCAAAAACAAAAATTGTTTTCAGGATGATCTTTGATACTGTGGAAGAATGTAACAAGGTAAAGTTATTTGCGCCGGATAAAAACGAAGAAAACTTTGACAGGCTGGAAGTGGAGTTGAGAAGAATGAATCAGTAGTGAGGAGCATTTGACATAATTTATGTTAATGATTCAATTGCATAATTCATGTTGAGCAATTCCAAAAAACTAATAATTTCAACTATATCTTCTGTCAAGAACGAGAATACAATTTTTGAATTTCTTTCAGTTTGCAAAATCATTCCTGAAATTGATCGCCGCTCCATGATCTTTATATATTTAATTTCGGAAAATGATAATCCGAACTTTACTGAAAAGAAGTTCCCTGCAACTTTAATAATAAGTCCTTTGGGGTATCTGATTAAATGTATTACTGCATTCATATCTTCGACGCTTTTCCCCTTAAGAAATTGATCAAATGCTGTGATGCCATAGATGTAATTTAACTTATCAGCAAGCATTGTTTCATCGGAAAGAAACGATTTCGTTCCAACTTTTTCTTGTAATTGCATCTTTGTTTGTGGGGAAGTGTCAAAGCTTCCTCTACCTTTTGGGTTACTCATTTTTTCTCCTTCTAAAAGGTCGCTTTTCTTACTGTCCATTTCGTGACCGTCATCTTCAGCACGATTATAATTATCAAATAGCGCAACTGTACTGGTAGGGTCTTTTTCTGACAGCGCCTGCTTCAGCTGAGAATTAATTTGAGTACGAATAGTTTCAATTTTTGTATTCCCTTCAAATTTTAACATCCAATTTATTTGGAGAGAGGAATCATAAGAGAAAAAAGATCCATCATCTGCAAATTCTGGAAGTGATAATCCAAGTTTTGCGTATATATCCACTGATCTTTCCCATTCATCTTCCATGTCTAATCCTTCAAGTTCTGATGGCATTATGAAAATGCATTTATATAAGAGTTTATTGTTGATAAGATTATATATCTCCCATTCGGTATTCATTGAGGGAAGAGGAACAATAAAAATAAGCTTGCTGTAGCGGATCAATTCTAAGAAGTCTTCTTGCCACAAGCCAAAGGAATCTATTTTTCCGGCTCCAGCATCCTCGCTATAGCCAAGCGCGACCAAAGGTGAAGTTTCCTCTAAAATGAATGTCAATATCGTTTCAACTTCATGCGTTCCATCTTGTGAAAATCTGTAACCGGTAATAATATTTCTTTCGAACCAGCCACCATATGCCAGCTTTAAAGAGCTTTTAAGTTTACCAGCAGTATTAAAGGGCCTTAGGTAAAGTGTAAAATCACGTTCATTTATATTTTCGAAAATTGTAACGGCTATCTGATCGCGGATTCCCTGCTTTAGTAATATTTTTTTATGTCTGTTTGAGAATACATTTTGACGTATTGACAAAATAATAATGGCTGCCATTAAAGCACCTAGAATTGTGCTCTCCGTTAAAAATGTAAAGAAGTAAAATATAGCCGGCGATAGCAGCCACGTAATAACTAAAGAGCTACTAGTATTTTTACCTTCCCCAAAAGTACTTTTAGGGTTTGCTTTTGAAGAATTCGACATTGCTCAAATGTTTATATAGGTGCATCTGAAATTTCAAATCAAATGAATTAACAACCAAGGTAAATTAATCTAAAAAGTTTTTTTGTAGCAATAGGGGAAAACCCGTTTTCGTTTAGAGGAAAAACCCGATATATTAATGCCCTTGGTAGAGCCACTATTGGAACAATACATCTACAATTAAAAAACTGCCAGGCGTTTACCACCTGACAGCACACACAAAAGGAGAATAATTATTTTTTTTACCTCATCACCTCATCACTTATCTCTGCGCCGTCTTAGGAGCGTTCTCGTTAATAAGTACAGGGCCACAATCATTCTTAACAGGTTTTATGGTATTCAGGTAACGGAAGATTGCTTTTAAATCATCATCGCTCATATGCGAAAACGCATCCCAGGGCATTATCGTTCCAGGTATCACTTTTCCTGCTCTAAAGCGATTGATGAATTGTTCCTCTGACCAGTTATATATATGTCCGGTTTCAGGATCCGGTGTAAGATTACGTGTTACAATAAATTCGCCCGGCTTTCCTTCTACTTCCAGTTTTAATCCACCTGCAAAACTCTCTCCTATGGCTTCTCCTGTCATCATATTCCTGTTGGTATGACAGCCGCTGCAATTGGCAACACTGTTTGCAAGATATTTTCCATATTCAACGGTTGGACCTTCCTTCACCTTAACAGCAACTTCTCCTTCCGGGCCAACAGGTTTTAACAGAAACGCTTTGATGATTTTTCCCAATAGATTGTATTCTGGTTTTGGAACTTCTTTCTTAACTGCAGGAATTGTTCTCAGGTAAGAAATAATTGCAGTTAGGTCTTCATCACTTGTATTGTGAAAAGGCATGAAGTCCAGCATAGCTCTTCCATCTGATCCTACACCATAGCGAAGTGTACGTGCAATCTCTACATCACTCAGTCTTGCAATTCCTGTTTCTTTATCAGAGGTAAGATTAGGAGTGCGGATGTCACCGATTGGAAGTGCAAACAGAAAATTACCAGTTGGTGGAATCTTTTCAACTTCTGTAATCTGTGGATAATCCGGTTTGTTTGCATGGCAATCCATACAATGTGCAGGACCATAGAACAGATATTTTCCTTTTGCAATTACTGCACTGTCACTGCTTGCATGTATGTTGGGATACGGAGCATCAAATGTCAGGTTCTGCCTGGTAATAATTACGATAGTAAGAATCACCAGCAGCGTGAGAACAGTGATGCCCGTCCATTTTAATATTTTCTTGATAATCTTCATAGTTGATGGTTGTTTTTATTTTTTCCTGTTTTTCCAAAGGACGTAGAGGAAGTATATACAAACGGTTCGCAAGAATTTTTGGATTTAATAATTTCCTGAAAAAACTAATGTGTCCGTCGTGTTAACATTCTGCTGAAACACTGAATTAAATTTTAACTGTATCGGGTCCTTTGTATTCAGCGCATTTGTAATATGATTTCCGGTTAAATCATCTTTCATTCCTGTGCGTACAGCGTATTCCATCACCATCTTTACATTGTTGATTGCTGAGATTAAATCACACATCTGTGCATAGTTGAGTTGTTCAACCAGTTTCCAGGTGTCCTGTAATAATTTTCGTAAATCTTTATCCTGGTAAAGAGCAGGAGTTTTTAAAAGTGCTTTCATAGTTTTTGTGTTCATTGTTGTTTTATGCGTAATTGAAATTTTTTATGCGAAGGCAAATCCTTCTTTCACTTTATCCCAGCGTTCGGCGGGTAGCAGGTTCTCAGCTATCTGAAACACCGTCCCAAAATCCTGTGCTGGAGCATTGTCTTTCACTGTCATTAGAAATTGTATCAACTCCATATTGCTGATTCCTTTCAGCATCCATGGCAGCAGTTCTTCCATCTCTTCTCTTGAAACCTTGCTTTTTATGGTGTTGCTTAGTTCAAGTAACTCTTCATCACTGTAATGTTCCCAGAGAATTTCATTCAAGAGACGCTCTTCTTTATTCATGTGAATAAGGTTGAATGCAACAAATTCAATGAACAGGTAATACAGTTGTCTTCCGGCTTTATCTTTTAGTTCTTTTGTTGAAGCATATCGAAGTGCATCAATTTTATTGGTCATCTGGTCTGATAACATTTCATCCGTTCCATGCTCACTGTCGAATAGTGCTGCTGTATCAGCATCATATTTTTTTATTACAGGAAGGATAACAGTGTCTTCTTTATGTGCATGCCCTGCAAAAAGCCTGATTACAGATTCTATTTTCTTTATGCAGCGTTCCATTTCTTCTTCATTGCTGAAATCAGTTTGTTGAAGCAACATTGATGTATCGTAAAGAATTGCACGAAGCGATTTATGAATGATGTTGAAGATGTTAATCCTTTGTGTTTCCATTGTAGTTATTTTGATGTTGCAAATTTCCTGATGAATGGCTCTTATGAAAGAGCGGAGTTTCTGAAGTGTAGAAAACAATAAGTGAATTGCTGAAAGTACTGAGCTGTGAGTTCAGAGTTGTCTTGCCTTCATGGGAGCAGGAAGTGGTTTCTTTCCTGCTCCTGAAGTGCAGTGTTTAGTTGATCATAAATTTTTGCGATGCAGTTTTTCCATCGCAGCTGATCCTTAAAATGTATAATCCTGGTGCAAGGTTATTATCCAGATCTATCCTTGCTGATGAATTGTAAATTTCAAATTGCTGTTGGTGTACCAGCTTTCCTGATTCATTATATATATTAATAAGTGCTGTTGGCTGTTCCATGAGAGGCAAATCAACCATTACAAATCCTGTTGCAGGGTTAGGGTAAAGGCTGATAGGAAAACTTCTTTTATCATGTTGTACAATTCCTGTTGGAATGTTATTCAGGAACTTTACAAGAAATACATCAAAGTTATTTCCCGGCTTCGTATACCCGCATGCAATGATGGAGCTGTCTGCAAGCTGCGTTATTGCATTCAGCCTTCCTTCTGATCCACCATTATTGCCAATATAAATTCCCTGGTTGCCGAATGAATTATCCAAAGCACCGTTAGCTGTAAGACGAAGAATAAGCGCATCACCATCTGCCATTCCTGCTGCTACAATTTTTCCATCTTTTTGTACCAGCACGTCTTTAAGATGATCAGCCGGAACTGTAACAGGAATTAATTTAATTCCATCTGTACCAAAAGTTGAATCAAGTACACCAAACTTAGTCAGCTTTGCAACCTGGTAGTTATATATATTACCTGAACCATGACTTCCGGCGAGAATGATGCTGCTGTCAGCAGTAAGGCTCATTCCATAACTCACATCATATCTTGATCCTGTTCCGATGAAAAGTTTTCCTCCGATTCCAAATGATGGATCAGGAGTTCCATTTGAAAAATATCTGGCGGCTGCAAAATAGGATGCTCCCGGCTCTGTATTTCCTGAAACAAGGATCCTTCCATCAGATTGAATTAGTAATGAGTGGATGCAATCATTGCTGTTGAGAAAATCAGTTACAACCATTCCATTTACGCCAAATGATGAATCGATTGCTCCACTTGGCAGAATACGCGCAATAAGAAAGTTATAAGAGTTGTTCAGCCATGTTCTTCCACCAACTACAATTTTACCATCATTCTGCAATGCAATGTCGTTGAATTCATCATATTGATTACTGATGATAAAACGCGAATATCCATTGTCGCCAAATGTTGAATCAATTGTTCCATTACTATTAAATCGCACAATAGCTGGGTCATTGTAAAAATTCCATCCATAGTTACCGGCAAGAAGAATCTTTCCATCATTCTGCAATGCAAGTGAAGTTCCTTTATCATTTACAGGACCAACATTAGCTGTTGCAATTCCATTGTCAGCAAACGTGCTGTCGATTGTTCCATCTGCATTATATCGAATCACTGCAAACTTACTGTAGCTTTGAAGAATGGCAGTTCCGGCAACAAGCACTTTTCCATCAGGTTGTATAAGAATGTCATTGGCCTCATCATCATGTGTATTTACATCGGTAGAAACAAAACCGCCTGTACCGAAACTTAGATCAAGGCCTGTTGTTTGAGAAAAAGTATCCTGAAGTAATCCAAGCATCAGGAAGAAAAAGAAAGTAGTAGATTTTTTCATTGTGTTTATGTCGTTTTTTAATGTTGTTGTGCAAAAGTGCTGCATCATCTCTGCGTACACCAGAGCAACATTCCTTAACCGTAGAAAACGACGGATGAATTGAAAGATTTGTCGGTCGATGGAAAACTGAAAAAGGTGAATCTATAAACAACAGAGTCTTTCCGAATCTTAATAGTGAAAAAGGCCCAAGTCAGAAAATAAGACTTGGGCCAGTGTTTTCTTTTTTTATTAATTGAATGCGTAAGCCACTAACTCCTGACTCCTAACTTCTCTCTACTTTCCCATCCATTTTTTAAAATCTGCAACTTTTTCTCTGCTCACCAGGGCTTCTTTGTCAAATGCAGGTTTTAGTTTTAATGTTATTCTGTTTCCGAAATAATCTTCCATCTTTTCAATAGATTCAAATGTAACAATGAGTGAACGACTGACACGAAAATATTTGTCAGGATCAACCATATTTTCAATTTCATCCATCAGGTAATCCACCAGGAATTTATTTCCATCTTTTGTTACAAAAAAGTTTAAGCCACCATCACTGAAAAAGTAAACGATATCACTCACTTCAACAGAAATCATTTTGTTGATGTGCTTTACCAAAAACCGTTTTCTGAACTCTTTCGGTTGGAGCTGGCTTTGTAATTCTTTCAGTAATTGTTCAACCTTAATGGTGTTTCCTGCGGAAGGCTGATCGTATTGCTTCTTCAACGACTTGTATTTTTCAAGTGCTGCATGAAGTTCATTCTTCTGTATTGGTTTTAAAAGATAGTCGACACTGTTTACTTTAAAGGCTTTTACGGCAAATTCATCATAAGATGTCGTAAAAATAACCGGGCACTTAATATCTATCTTCTCAAATATTTCGAAACTTTGTCCGTCGGCAAGCTCGATGTCCATCAATATAAGATCGGGCAATGGATTTTCCTGAAGCCACTGCACTGATGTACGGATGCTATGCGTAACACCAGTTACTTCTGCAGTGTCATCAACTGCTGCCAATGTTTTCTGCAGCTTCTTTACTGCAAGATCTTCGTCTTCAATAATCAGAATTTTCATTTTATTTATTTTTAATTAACGGAATGCTTACAATAAAATCTGTTGCTGTTTCACTGATGATAACTTCATCCTGTCCCAGCAGTCTGTATTTACTTACAATATTGGCAAGTCCTACTTTATTCGATTGCACCTTTGTCGATTTCTTCTGAAGGTTGTTCCTTACTGTCAGCCTTTCTCCTTCCTCGGTTTTTATGAAGATATGAAGTGGTTCTTCCTTCATTATTACATTGTGCTTAACAGCATTTTCTAATAACAGTTGTAAAGTCAAAGGAGGAATTAAACATTCTCTTGTTCCTTCATCAACATCAATATTAACAGAGAACCCTTCATTGTATCTTGTTTTGAGAAGATGATAATAAGAGTTAAGGAATTTTAGTTCTGTACCAAGATCAATAATGCTTTCCTCATTATTTTTCAGGATATAACGATATACCTTACTCATTTCGTCAAGAAACTTTTCAGCGTCTTCCGGATTTTCATGTATCAATGATGAAAGTGAATTCAGGCTGTTAAACAGAAAGTGTGGGTTTACCTGGCTTTTCAATGCATCAAACTCACTTTGCAGGTTCATCTTCTGCAGCATTTCTTTTTCGCGCATTGATTTTATCCATAGTTCATATATATAAGAGCCTTCCCAGGCTCCTGTTGCAACCACCGTTAACACTACGCCGATAACCAGGCACCATGTTGTTTTGCTGTAATCAATCACATAACCAAGAATGTGGAAGTAATCGAATGTCCAGAAGATCATAAATAACGACGTTGATGTAAGAAATATATGCGCAGAAAATAACAGTACGATTCTTTTATAGGTCTGGTTGAATGCAGGATATTTCAGTCGGAGCAGATGCATTACCGTTACATGCAGGTACCATGATGCAAAAATGTAGAAGAAGATAAGCGGATAGGAAGTAGATAGAACAGGCTGCGAGATGAATGCATTGCCGAATAGCAGACGATTCATTAGCAACAACAACGCAGGAATTATTGCGAAGAAGGTTATCCACTCTATTTTTGCTGGTTTAAACGGATTCATTTTTTTGTTATTTAGCTTCAATTAATGGAACAGTTACTGCAAATTCAAATGCAGTTTCGTTGATTGATATATCAGGTTCATTCAGCAATTGATATTTCGCTGCAATATTTTGAAGACCGATATTGGTAGATTCTACTTTAACTGTTTTGCGTTGGAGATTATTCTTTACTGTTAACTGTTCGTTGTTGGTGCAAACTATTTCAATGCGTAAAGGTTGCTCTTTAAGTATAATGTTATGCTTCACCGCATTTTCGACCAGGATCTGCAAGGTAAGAGGAGGCAAGAGGAATTCACTGCACATTTCTGAAACATGAATATCCATGTAAATAGCATCACCATATCTTGTCTTCAATAAATGATAATAAGAGTGAATAAACTGCAGCTCCATACTTAATGGGATAAGGTTATCTTCATTGTTACGCAGCAGGTAACGATACACCTTGCTCATTTCATCAAGAAACTCTTCCGCTCTTTCAGGATCATCACCGATTAATGATGACAATGAATTAATACTATTGAAGAGGAAGTGCGGGTTGATCTGGTTCTTTAAGCTTTGCAGTTGGCTTTTAAGATTTTCTTTTTTTAGCTGTTCTGTTTCAAATAAGGTTGCCTTCCATCTTTCAAATGCAGCCAGTCCTTCAAAAATTATTGTGATGATTACATTTCCTAATGCACTGATTACAGCAATACGCAGATCAACATAACTCACAAAGGTGTATTGAAGTAAATCGATTTTGTCATAAAGAAGCATAATCGGTGTTTGTACACCAACAGTAAGAGTCATGTAACTAAGCACTGATAATAGAAGCCGTTGAGGATTCTGATGCACCCCGGGAAATACTTTCAGGAAACGAAGTGCAATGGCTCCACACATAATAAATATGACAAGCATAGTTGCGAAAAAGATGCCTGTTGCTGCAAGGAAGACCTTTAGATCATTGTAATAAAGTTTGCCGAGAAGTATGCGATTGCACAGGATTACCTGCAAAGGCACGATGGCCAGAAAGACCCATATATCGCTTTTTGTATAAGCGGGCATCTTGACTTTCCTGATTAAACGGGCCATGTTTCAAAAATATCCTTTCTGACTGTATCAGAGGAGGGAAAGCCGATAAACTGTTGATTTTACCCATGAATTGAGGAAAAGGCGGGATGAAGTGTCCTTAGGCTATTTGTTAATTGTTATTGGTGAAAAGTGTCTGATCATGCTTATCATAAGTATGAAGTAGAATGACCGGTAATCAACAAGCACTAACGATTAACCAATATATATTCTGCAATTCATTATTCAAATACGACGGTTAAGTAAGTAAGTTATTCTGTGAAGGAAATTGTCGCTGCATCTTTGCATCATCAAAAACAACAAAAACTATTTTATCATGAAAATTAAATTCGAAAGGGTGATCTCAATACTGTCAGTAATTATCATCCTTGCATTTAAAGCGAATGCAGCAACCGGAGTACACAATCTCCCAATTGAAAGACAACTACAACAACAGATTAAATTTCCTGAAGCATTAAAGGAAACCGCTGAGAACGCAATAGTATGTGTTGCATTTACGGTTGATGCGCATGGAAAAGTTGAGGTAATCAACACCAATGCATCACATCCTTCTGCAAAAAATGCTGTGGTGGAACAATTGCAACTGATTACTCTTGAAAGCAATGACCTTGAAGCAGGAAAGGTGTACTATGTAAAATTCAATTTTAAATTAATCAACTAAAAATTAAAAATCATAAACAAAATGAAAAAATCAATCGCTAAATTATTATTTGCTCTTGCAATTCCAGTAGCATTCAGCATTACATCCTGCAATAAAGATGATGATGATAATGCAACGCCAGTAACTCCGGTAAACAACAATCCGAATACAAACCCAGCGACTCCGGAAAATTCGTTTACCATTAATGGAGGTCCTTTCAGCAATGTAAAGTTTGATTATTCAACTGCATCATTGATCCGTGCATGGAATTATACATCAGACTCTACTATTCTCTATTTTAATAAGAGTAATACTGACTATGTAACATTACTTCTTCGTGGAAATAACACAGGAAATTATTCATTCACAACAAGCAATCAGTTGCAGATGATATTTCAACACAATGGAGGCTACTACACCATTTCATCGGACATCGCAGGAACAACAGGGGCAGCAGCAGTAACAACATACGGTGCTGTGGGAGAAAGAGTAAAGGGAACAATAACTTTCAACGGAACATTAACAGATGCATTAACTGCTACTACTTACCCGGTAACATTAAGCGGAAAGTTTGATTTGTTGCGCGCACATTAAGAAAATCATAGGGAACATGGGGATGAAAGATCGGCGGAGTATTGCCGGTCTTTTTTAGTTTTATACAACTTAATATTCATCCCTCGTAAATACAGGTTTAATAAAATAGCTGCATCTAAGGCTGAATAAATCATTAAACTGATATTGCGTATTTAGTAAGGTCCAGGATTGCATATAAGCCAGTGATACTTTGAAATGAGGAGATAGAAAATATCCGGCTCCAATGGATATGTTAATATCGTTTATGGTGATTAGGTTCTCGCTAAGCAGACTAAAAGTGGAGTCGTAATAAAATTCTTTATAAGATTGAAGTTTTGCATAGCTTATTCCTGCACTTGTCTGAATTTTGTTGCGAAGCATGTAATTTAAAAACAACCCTGTTTCTATATAATTTAAACGCAGCTTGTATCTTACCAGGCTATCGCGGAATACCGTTCCTTTTTGATTGTATGAAATCTCTGCTCCGCAGGAAGTCCTTTTTCCGATACTCATTATTGTTCCTGCTGATCCCATCACACCTATTTTATCAAACCCACTGCTGTAGAGTCTTATTTGGGATAAATTTAAACCGGTGCTGAGAATTCCGTTAAACTGTGCATTTGAAAATCCTGCAGGAAGACATAAAAAAAATAAACAGTAAAGTCTTTTCTTGTAATTGCTGTATTGTTGCATAGGCAGTGTTGTAAATCAGGCACAACACTAACGCTGAAACAAAAGCTCTATTGTGATATTGCTACTTTATCGATGCTACAATCTCTGCAGCTTTATTCATTTCATCTATTGTGTTGAAATAGTGTGGTGAAAAACGAATGGCCCAATCAACTTCTTTTTTTCCAAAGTTTATTATGGATAGATTTCTTCTGCTTACCGAATAAAACACTTTTTCCTGAATAAGTTCTTCTTCAACCTTCACTAAATCTTTTCCGGCCAGGTGAAAAGTTATGATGTTACTGAGATGTGTTCCCTCATCAAGCATTCTCACTCCTGATATTTCAGAAAGATTTTTCCGTAGCAGTTTAGATAGCTCCTGGTTATAATTATAAATATTCTGCATTCCGATATTGTTGGAATAACGAACAGCTTCTCTGAATCCAAGTAATGTTGCAATGTTGGTTTCAAACAGTTCAAATCGTTTTGCTGAATCCAAAGATTTATACTGGTCTGCTTCTGTCCATGCAGCACCTCTGAAATCAAGTGTCATTGGTTCAAGTCCTGCATCCAATGCTTTGTCAGAAACATATAAAAACCCTGTTCCTCTTGGACCTCGCATAAACTTTCTTCCTGTAGCACTTAAGAAATCGCAGCCAATTGCTTTTGCATCAACAACCAGTTGTCCGCACGACTGGCAGGCATCAAGTGAATACCACACATTGTATTTTTTGCAGATAGCTCCGACAGTAATTGCATCCTGAATTTTTCCTGTACTGCTGGGGACATGTGTTATGGCTACTAAAACAGGCTGATGTTTTTTTACGAGCTCCTCCAGGTGTGCAGTATCAAGATCGCCATTTGCAGTTGTTCCTGCACGATAGATTTCTATATTAAATCTTTTCTTCAGTGATAAAAATGCAATCTGGTTGGAAACATAATCATCATCAGCCGTTACCAATGCGTCGCCAGGTTTAAAATTTATTGCTGACAATGCACGGAAATAAGCTTCTGTTGCACTGTGCATGTATGCAATATTACGTGGAGCACAATTAATTTGTTTTGCAATTTCTGAATAAAGATCTTCTATTTCATGTTCATGCTGCTGAGCAAGAAGGTAACCTCCTGATAGTTCTTCCTTTTGAAGATAATCTTCCATTTTGGAAATTACTGCATGTGGTATGAGGGAGGAACCTGCATTATTCAGGAATAACTTATCAGTACAGCCAATAGCATCCTTCCTTATCTGTTCGATATTCATATATATAAAGTAAAATGAGATAATTACTTAACTGAAATGACGCTGTTCCTTTATCAGGTACAACTTATTGTCATCAACATTATAAAGCATGGGAGCAATAATAATTTTCGGATAGCGGAGACGAAGCCGTTTAGCTTCACTAACTACAAAATCAACTTCATTACCAATTTCAAATAATGGCGCAAACTGGAAAAAATTTTCTTCAGCCCATTCCTTATCCCAGCCTGCTCTTTCAACAAGTCCACTTACAAATTGTTCCTTACGGTCGATAAGATTTACCATTCCACAATTGTTATGACCGATAATTGCAATATGCTTTACACCTCCAACACCAATTGCATAAGAAACTTTGAATTCGCTATTGCGCATATTGGCACCACCTGCACGAATAATGTAAGCAAAATTTTCTGGCATGTGCAGATGTTTTCTATGATCCATGCACATCCCTACAAGAAGTTGTGCCTGGTTATAGCTTTCAAATGAACGCTCGCAATTATGATATTCCAGGAGTAGGCTGATGGGAGTATTTTTATACTCGGGAAAAATATCATCAGGAGAACTAATTTTTACGAGATCGCTCATATGCCAAACAGCGGTCAAATCTAATAGTTAATTGTTAATTGCTATTGATTGTTCGTTAATTGTTTCAGCAGATAACGAAGCTGGACATTTAAATACAATTAACCGGCAGACTTCAATGCATCTTTGTATATCTTCCGGATGCTGTTCTTTTCTTCTTCACTGATAAGCTTTTCAATGGCAGGCAAAAGCTTTTTATTTAAAGGGCTTTTCAATTTGTAGATTTCGCCTAATGCAAATGCTGCACTCCATCGCACAACCGTTCCATCAGCTTTTGCATTGATGAGAAGTAATTTCATTGCATTATCAAGCTGAACAGGAAAGCGAGTTGCAATATTGCCAATCACTTTTGCAGATTCCCATTTTATCCGGGGAGCTTTTTCTTTTAGAGATGTTGTTGCAAAATCAAGGACACCTTCATCAGCAATTGCGGGATTTGATTTTGTTGCAAATTCTATTGCTTCAATGCAGGATGCTTTTACAGGGTCTTTACTTTTTTTTGCAAATGATACCAGTTCATCACAACTCAAAGATTTCTTCAGTAGCAGCTTGCTTACTACTTCTACCTTTTGTTTTGGCTTCAGCGTTTTATCTTCAAAAATTTCAGAAAGCATTATTCAGATTATTTAAACCGTCTTTCTCTTGAATGATTTATAAATTCCTACAACCATTTGTCCTATTCCCACAGCCAGATAACAGAATGGAAGTGCTTTCTTTCCCATGTGGAAATAATCATACGCAACAATGAAAGAAAGAATGCCTTCTATGATAAAGAACACACCATCAATCCATGGAAATCTCTTTTGCAGCTTATGATGAAAAACTGCAATGGACATAAATAGTATTCCGAATAGAGCAAAGAACACATAAGAATCATGACCGGAAACAAACTTTTCATAAGCATGAATAAGTATTACTCCTCCTGCAAGTATGTGGGCAAACTTTTGCCTTTTCTCTCTGTTCTTTATAAAACCAGGCATTGAAACGATGTTCAGGCAAAGAAAAGATAATTTCTGTTAAATGACCACACTTTCAGATTAATGTCGATGGTATATTATTTTAACAAATGGTATAATAAACTTTTAAAAAATAAATATGGATAGCATCAATCGTCAGCAAGAGGAAAAAAATCATGAGGATCTGCAGGGGCCTGAAGCAGGAAAGAAAATTAAAGAACTGGCCAGCAAGAATAACACTTGCTTTTTCTGTACTGAAGTTGGAATGGGTCAGCCAATGGCTGTGCGTCCGATGTCAGTTCAAAAGATAGATGAAGAAGGAAATCTTTGGTTTCTCAGTGCTAATGACAGTCATCTGAACCAGCAAATAGTTTTAAATAATAATGTTCAATTACTTTTCCAGGGATCTGCGCATTCTGATTTCTTAAGTCTTGTTGGTGTTGCAACGATTTCAACCGATAAAGCATTGATCAGAGAATTATGGAACCCCTTCATCAAAACATGGTTTACTGATGGGGTTGATGATCCCCGCATTACTGTAATACAGTTCCAGACTGTTGATGGATATTATTGGGATAACAAGCATGGAAATGCAATTGCATTTCTTAAAATTGCAATAGGTGCTGCAACCGGAAAAACACTGGATGATTCTATAGAAGGAAACCTGGTGGTATAATAATTATTGGTTAATTGTTATCATGCATTACTATTAACTCCCTTTCGGGTACCAATGTTTATCAATGGCAGGATCTGTTCTTGGAGGAGGATCTTTCTTTTCAACTGCAGGAAATAATTTTGTCTGAAATCCTTCAAAATCCTTTGCCCATTCTTTATGATGATATACGCAGACAGGTAAGCAGATGGAACAGTAATTATTCTTTGCAAAATAAGGAAAACATTTTCCTGTATCAATCATGTAACGGTCATTACCTAAATGATCTTTTCCTGCTTCCGGTGAACGTTTGTCAGGAATTGCATTGGCAGGACAATATATTCTGCATGCTTTGCAATTGTCGCAGAAGGCTGCTATTCCTGCATCGATAGGATGATCGATCTGTAACGGCATATCAGTAATTACACTTCCTAAGCGGAATAAAGGCCCCATCTTCGGATGAATGATGGAGCCATGTCTGCCCAGTTCACCAAAACCTGCCTTCAATGCAAGTGGAATATGCAATACATCGCTGTCGCCAATCGGATGTTCAACAGTGCAGGGATAGCCAAGACTCCTTATATATTCTGCTAATTGAATAACAACTTCTCCCAGTGAAAAATAAATGCGTAAACATTCTACTGCTGAATCGTGTGAAGGCACTTCCTGGAAATAACGCCACAACATTTTCTGCCCGATTACAATTGCGAATTTTTCATTGATGATTCTGCCTTTATATATATCAGAAGGTTCAATCTCTGCAATGCCCACTTCATCAGCTCCTAATTCAAAAGCCTTCTTCTTAATTGCTGATGAAGCTTCTTCCGGACTTGAAAACCTTGCTTGAACATTATTTACTTCACCCTTGAATTTCGGATATTGATATTCTTTTATTTCATTAAGGATGCTATTAACTTCTGTAATATTAATAGTTCTTCCTCCAACTGAGCTATACCAGTCGTCCCAGGAAAAAGCAGGAGGAGATTTTTCAGAAGCGTTCATAGGAATCCAAAATTATGAATTAAATGAAAAGTCGATAATTTCCATTAACTGTTTTGATAGGATGTTTCAATCTGTACTCCATTCATCAATGTTTGATAGACTACACAATATCGTTCAGTTAATTTTCTTAATGTATCAATATTCTCTTTTGAAAGATCAGGGTTTAATACAAAGCTCAACCGTATTTTTTTAAAACCAACACTTACTTCTTTTGAAACACCAAGCGTTCCTCTGAAATCAATGTCACCTTCTGCACTAATCTTCCCATCAGTTACATCTATTCCTGTAGCCGTGGCAACAGCATTTAATGTAACTCCTGCACAAGCAACCAACGCTTCAAGTAACATGTCTCCGGAGCAAAGCTGCAATCCACTTCCTCCTGTTGCAGGATGCAAGCCAGCCTCAACTAATGCACGACCGGTTTCAATCCTGCAGGAAACATTTTCCCCGATCTTTCCTTCTGCTTTTAATGTTACCAGTGCTGCTTCAGGATCCTGCTTGTATTTTTCTTTTAATGGGGACTGTATTTGCTTTAATTCTTCCGGATTCATGCTATATAAATTTAGAAAGTAAAGCTATGAATTATTAATAACCATTTCACAAACATCCGGCAACTCAGAACATCCAGCCAACCTTAATATTTAAAGGCATACTTACACGCCAATCGTATCCTTCTTTATTTGTTATATAAAATGCATTAGGATGTCTTGTTCCTTCCATCTGGTCATCCGGATTAATTCTATCAAAGTGTCTTACATCCCTGTACCTTATTCCCAGTCCCAGATAAAAGTCAAGTACAAATCTTTTAACTATGTGCTGATATCCAACTTTAATATTAAAACTCGTTGTTTGCTTTTTTATCCCGAAAGTATCAGGATAGTTCATATAGAAACTTGCCGTATCACTGTAAATATCATCATAAGAATCATAATACTGTTCAGTATATGGAAGTTCATCATAGTCCAGCTGACCGAAATTCCATCTGTCGTGATACTTCTTACTCATGTAACTTATTTCAGCAGCGAGATAAAATCCTGCTGGTGCATCACCACGAAAGAAATATTTTTCTTCAAGAGAAGCATTAAACCCTTTTGCATGTGTTCGTTTCCCTTTTTCAGTAGGCCTTTGAGGTAACATCCAGCCGGTCTTTAACTGTGAAGAAAACTGCTTATGTGTTTTCCTTTCATAGCTTAATTCAATTGCGGGGTTTATTAATCCAAGAGCTTTTAAAGGAGTAACTTTAAGAATATTTTTATAAGGAGTATATATTTCAGGATTAGGTCTGTATTTAAAGTAAGTTGAACTGGTATCAGCAAGATCTATATAAACCGTATTTGGATAAGAATATCCTTTCTGTGTTTTAAGGTCTACATATAATCCAACAAAGAAAAAATAGCTGAAGTACAGATTCAGAAAGGTTACAGCCGAAGGTGTTGGTTTTACCTCTACAGATTTTGTTAAACTGTCGTTATAAACAGTTATTGGAAGATTATGTTTGCTTCTGTTAACTACAACATGATTTTCTTCTGATAGGGAATTTATAGTATCATTCTGTATAACCAGGTGTGCAGGTTGTTTTGTTACAATGTTGAAACTAACCATTCGGGAATTGAATATTGTAGCGCAGGAACTCAGCATCAGAAGAGCACACGCTAAAACAATATTTTGAATATAACTTCTCATAAATTTTTCTTCACAGGCTGAAAGTCTTCCTTTGTTGTATAGTATTCAAGTCCTAAAAAAAGTGTAATTAACATCAGGTAACTTAATTTTTGTACAACAGGTAAAACTACTATCATTTGGCCGGAATAATAAACATAATTAGCAAAATACATGATAGCCAGATTGGCAATGCATAAAATTTTGAAAAGAGTAAGTCCTGATTTAAGTACAAACACTGTTATATAGAACAAAGCAACCAATCCTAAAGTACTTCCAGCAGTTGTCATTATATTATGATAAGGAGTAGCTGCAAGAAAAGCACAAAGCATGGACGCAACTCCGAAGCACTTAATGATCTTTACGGAAGCTCCTGTTGCAACAACATTAGAAATCCTGAAAAAGAAAATTGCCATGCTTAAACAAAGGAAGAGCATTCCGGGAATGGCAATGAACCTTGAAGGATTATCTTCTCCATTCATCGCCTTTGGAGTAAATAAATTACACAGATAATTGTTTTTCCAATCGTAGCCGATTGAATTAATATCAACCTGAGATCCGCCAGGATAATAGAATGAGGCAATAAGTAATAAGAGAAAGGAGATTATGAAACCAATCAGTATGCTGTGTTTCTTAATCATTTTTTTTATCAATCAGGCGAGCCTTAACTTAGTAATAAAAAATTGTTTCGCCAGTTTCCTTTTTAGAAAGGTCTTCAATTAAAATTACTCTGTTGCGCACAAATTTATATTTTTTCAAAATAGTAGTCCTGCCATTATCCAATTGAGAAATTTCCCAATTGAAACTCTGCAATTGACCATTGATATAACTTGCCCTGATTTTATTTGAACCATCATCATGGTAAACGATCTCTTTTTGTTTTTTGATTTTGATTACTCTGTACTGCCTCACATTTAATGAACGACAGCTGATAATGTTTTTCCACTTTCGAGCTTTTACCCTGATTGCCGGATTATTCTGCGATTTTAAATTCATTATCTGCGATACAGTATTTTCAATGGATTCAAATCGCTCTTTCTGTGCAAATGATGCAAAAGGTAAAACGACGAATAATAGCAGAAGGGTTTTCTTTATCATAAAAACAGGGTATAGTTGTTTAAGGACCAAATCTAATTAAAAACCTGTAGCCCAGATGTGCCTTCCTGATGCAAACAGTTGCGTTTAATCCTGATGCTAACCTAATTTATAGGTAAAACCAACAAGCAGATTTGCAGAATTTGTCTTAATACTTCCTCCTCCATAAACAGGTACTGCACTAACATTCATGAGTCCAAGATTATCTCTTGCTTCAATTGAAAAATCACATTTCGCACCGAAAAAAAAGCGAAATCCAACGCCTGCTGTAATTCCTGCATCCATCCTCTTATCCAATAAAGTATTATCAACTTTTTGTTCCAGGCCGACTCCCTTTGACGAAACAGTTTGTTTTAACAAGTAGCCTACATAAGGTCCGGCATTTACAAAGAACCTATGATTTTTTCCCAGCGAGGCGCGAACAAGTAATGGTAAAGTCAGGTAATTAAAATTAGAATGCATGGTAGCAGTTCCAATGATGTTGCCATCATTATCAATTAAAGTTCCTTTCAACATATCACCTTTTCTTTCAAAAGCAATTGTTGTTCTTAAAGAAAGTGTGTTGTTAAGGTCATATTCAAGAGAAACACCACCTGAAAAACCGAAAGCCGGCTTATGGCTTTCCAGCAGTGAATTACCTCTAAGCGAAATCAGGCCCGTGCCTCCTTCAACTCCAATGGAAAATTTATTTTCCTGGGAGTAGGCTTTTATACCAGCTGTTAAAATAAGCAGGATTGACAGGAATTGTTTAGTTGAATTAATCATAGTGGTTAATTTAATAAGTTGTAGTTTGAAAAGCAGCTGACATTCCGGGTTGCTGAAGTCAGACAAAATATACAACGAGGAGGAATTTGTATTATTGTATTTAGTTTCTTTTATGCCACTGAATCATACTTTCATATTACCTGATTACACCATTGCTTACAGCCTGCCGGATACTATCCGGCAAGCTCCATTAAAGTTGATTGAGATGCAGCACATAGTTTTTCATTGTTGTCTTTAACAATAAAAACATCAGACCGGCAGATTGTTAATGTTCTTCCATATTTAAGAACATGCGATCTGCCGATTAGTGTTTCACCTTCTGCAGGAGCAATTAAATTCAGTTTAAATTCTACTGTTAATATTGATGAGTCGACATTCATCAATGAAAAAGCTGCATAACCTGCTGCATTATCTGCAATAGTTCCAACAATACCTGCATGAAAAAATAAATTCTGTTGTGTGAGATCAGGATTATAAGGAAGATGTATCTCGCAAAAACCCGGCTCTACTTTTATTAATTGTGCATTGATGAATTTCATAAAGCGTTGTTGATGAAAACTCTCTTCAACTCTTTTAACGAAATTTTTATCTTTTGGAATGAATGTCATTTTTAACGATCAGGAATTACACTATTTGTATTCACCCCAAATGTAATAAAAGTCAGTATGTATAATTTCCCTGTTTGTCAAAAGAATAATTCAGTGCTTGCCTTTCTTTGTCAAACTTATCATATCCAGTCTTAAGGGTTGACCAAAAACTGATAAGTGCATTATCTGATTTATAAAGGGATTTATACTTAATGAAGTTTTGTTCTGTCATTTTAAAAGGAAAAATGTAAACAGGTATGTTAGCCTGTCCATTCTGTTTTGCATGAATGGCATACAAATACACTTCTTTGATTTTATCATCAGTAAGTGGTATGCAGCCTATCGTTACACACGATCCATGAATGAAAATGTCACCTCCTGGATTTTTGGCAGTGCTTTTTTTCTTGTCTGATTGATTGGGATAACTCACACCAAGTGATAAATAGAAATTACTGGATGGATTGAATCGATCAATATGATAATATCTTCCGGGACCTGGCCATCACCTATCTTTCTTTTTGGTCCGGGTTTGCCTGAGCTGGAACAAATGTTATAAGTAATGAGTTTTCTGAAAGTTGTTTCTGATTTTTTCTTTGCATAAAGATCAAGTTGCTGTTCTTCTTTAAAAGCAACAATGAGGATGTTCAAATCGCTTAATGCAATGTTTTTCTCTGTCAACGTTTGTTCGATGACCTTTCCTTTTTCTTTCAAGGCAGTTTTGACACGAGAGAATTTCTTTTGCTCAGTAAGAAAATCATTCGGAGTTGTAAAGCTTAACAACAAGGTTATAATAAAAAGGCAAATTGATTTTACAGAATAATGCATTAATATTTTTTATTGATTAAGAGAGAAACAACAACCAATTGAAGTTTAAAGGTAAATATCATGTTTGTATTTTGGCGAAACAATCTTAATTTCCTCTTCTTTCCTGTTTTCTAAAACAACTTTCTGCTTTAATTTATGCATGAAAACCTCATTTTCCTTTTTGTAAATAACCTGTCCCTTTTCTTCTTCACATCTTTCATATTCCTTATTAATTATAATCTTTCCAGTTGTTAAATTGAAATCAACATCTTGCTGATACTCGCAGAGTTTTCCAAAATAGCTTGTGTATCCAATCAATTCAAGTGAATTATTCTGATATCTGTATTTATCAGTAGTACTCCATTTCCAGCTGCTTCCACCTGATTGATTAATAGATAACACTCCATTCATTATTTCTATACTTCCAAATGGATCACCCATCATGCCTCCATCCTTACTGTTTCCAACGGCACTTAATGATCTATGCCAGATAGCCCATTTTTCGTTTTCTCTTTTGAAAATGATAATTTCTCTGTTTACTCCATCATTTTCATCTTCTACGCTGTCTACATTGTAAACAACAACCTTTTCCGGTATACCATCTTCATTAAGATCTCCGTAAGTGCATTGTACGGATTCATATTGATCAGGAATTGTGTTTTGCTGTGCGAAAGAGCTTTGTGTTGTCGTGAGGAAAAGAAACAGAACTTTAAAATATTTCATTGTTTTGGATTCTATACAAAGAAATAAATTTAAAGCTCTATTTACAAAGAACGAAGGTTTTCTTTTACCTGAAATTAAAAACTAAAGGGAAAATAAAGATCACCAGTATTGTCCATAGGCAATAAACAGGTAGATAGGATGCAATGCCTGTTTCAACCTTGTCAATTTCATTTCTGTTTTTTACAGCTCTGTACAACCTGTAAGTTACGATGAGCAGATTGATCAGAATCAAAATATTTCCTCCTAAAACTGCAAGACGGTTTGGAGTAATTCCCCATTCAGAAATGCGGAATACAATGGCAGAAAGTGCAATTCCGTTAACAATTATTGTTACGATGGAAAGGAGGAACAGCATTAATGTATTGGTTCTGCCACTTGAATCTTTCGGTGTTCCTGTTATTGAAAACAATATAATTGCCATTACACCAACTAATAATGCATTGAAAACTAAAAGAAAATCTCTGTCATTGTACGGATCTTTACCAGTGTAAATTACTGCAGTGAGATATACAACCAATGTTATTAAAACTAACGGTGTAAATACTTTTGCAATTACAGGAGAAACTTTATTTACCAATTGAGGATTGGTTTGAACCAGATAAGTTCCGATAATAGGAACAGAAGCTGCTCCCCAAATCACAATATATTTTTCGTAGAATTCATCTACCCTTATTCCAATTAGCTTAAATAATCCCGCTGTAATACCAAGCAGCAAAACTCCTGAAATGAGAATGATAGCCATTATTACAACCAATTCTCCATTGTATTTAAGGAAGTCCAGTCGTCGTTGATTGTTTTTCAGATTGTCGCCGGTGAAAATATAACCCATCACAGCCCACATGAGTAATGGAAGATGGATGCATGATAAAATCAACGTATCACTTTTGGCATTGTCGGGAAGCATGTTGATGAAAACCGCAGATGCAAGAATGATAATTGCAGCAATTGTAAATTGTTTTGCAGAAACCTTTTGTTTCCAGGCAAAATATGCGGTGAGTAGCGGGAAGAAAATAAATCCAATGTTTCTTGGATAGAAGTAATCATGCTTGATTGAAACCAGATCAGGGATTTTTGCAATGAATCCTGCAATGAAGGCGGCTATAATAACAAAAGTTAATTCCCTGGTTGTTCCCCAGGATATTTCCTCGCCTTCAAAGTTTAATCTTTCATTCCAGATCTGTGCTGTTCTGTTTTCTTTTATTTCAGGATAAACAGAATTAAATACGTTCTTAAAATCTACTTTGTTGTCGCGATACAATTTCTCCAATTGACGCGGATTGTCAAGGTTTGTTATAATGTCCATAATAATTAATTTTAGAATTATTATTACTTATTGCTCTTTAAAAATTTTTCAAGGAGATTCAGATGGTCAGTAAATGCTTTCTTTCCATCTTTGGTTGCACTATATGTTGTATTTGGTTTTCTATCTACAAATTGCTTTTTCACCTTTATGTAATTTGCCTTTTCAAGAGCAGAAAGATGACTGGCAAGATTTCCATCAGTTAATTCAAGCAGTTCTTTTAAAGTTTTGAACTCTGCTTTCTCATTAACCATCAGTACAGACATTATTCCCAACCGCACGCGGCTTTCAAATTCACGGTTGAGCCCATTAACAAATTCCTTCATCGCTCGTATTTATAGTACATGCTGATGCCATATATAATATGCATTACTCCAAAACCCAAAGCCCAGAATAATAAGCCGTAACCTGTACAAATTGCAGCAGTTAATCCAAGAACAACTTCTAATACTCCCAGATATCGTATGTCATTAAATGTGTACTTGCTTGCATTCAGTAATGCAAGTCCATAGAAGATTAGCATTGATGGCGCAACCAATCCTATACGTTGTTCAGAAATTAAGACAAGACAAAAAACTCCTCCTGTAATAAGAGGTATAAATAAATTGATCACTAAACGTTTTGCAGAAGCATCCCATAAATGCATTCCCTGTTTCTTCGCAAACCTCTGTGTTAACAGATATCCTGTAATTAAAGAAAGCAGCAACACTATAGAAGCATCGGCGATAAAAAAATTGAGGAAGGATTTATATGTAGTGCTTTCCGGTAATGCCAAACTGTAATAGTTTGTTGCTTCTACGTTATAACTATCGATATAACGCCAGGCTGCAATTGATCCAGCCAGCGCATAGATTCCGATAAATACACCCGACAATCCACTTAATGAAAGGAACCGGGAAGACCGTTCCATAAGAGTCTTTATATCGGAAAGTGTCTTTAAATGTTCTTCTTCATTCATATAGAAAGTACTTTGAAATGCAAAGTAGATGCTTTTTTTTGTATCTTGCAAGCGATTTTTAAAATATTTTATGTTATGCAAGCATTTGTAGAAAAAGGATCGATTGTAAGAAAGATCTGGGGGAAGAGTGATACAACGCTTTTAATTTTTGCCGGAGCTTCTGCGGAGTTTGCTCTCAATAAAGCTGTGGACTGGCTTTACTTCACTGGCAGATTGCCATCAGATCCATTGGGCCGATTGTTCTCCACCGTTGGATATGCAAGGAAGATTGTTTTTTCGTCGGAGAAGGATGCTTATAAGGCAATAGATGCCATGCATCAGATACATGTTGCAGTGGAGCAGAACCGTGGAGCCAGTATTCCTGATTGGGCTTACCGCGATGTTTTATTTATGCTCATCCATTATTCCATTGCATCTTATGAGTTGCTTGAAAGAAAATTAACTAATGAAGAGAAGGAAGAAGTTTATCATGTTTTCTATCGTTTGGGCATACGGATGGGTTTAAAAGAATTGCCGTTTACTTATAAGGAATGGTTACCTGCAAGAGAATCACATTTAAAAAATGATCTTCAAAGGAGTGAGTATACTGCAGATCTTTTTAAGCAGTATCGAAAACATCTTGGAGTATTTCGGTTTAAAATTCTGATTGAAGCACAAAAGTTATTGCTTCCTGATAAAGTAAAGGATTTACTTCATTTAGATAGTTTTTCTCTTCTAACTCCTCTTGTTCCTCTATATAAATTAAGCAGGTTGCTGAAGATGGAATGGGTAGTAAAAAATTTATTGCTGCCTGATAATTATAAAAAGCAGATAAAGGAACTGGATGTATATGCAGGATAAAAAATTCTAAATTATAAATTGAAGATTCTGAATTCTAATTTCTCAACAACATCACCTGAAATAGTATGAACATTTCATTACGACTTGATCAATTACATTTAAAGGTAAGGAATAACAGGTGGATTCGGTATTTTGCTGTTTTCAATCGTGTTGCACTTGCTGCTGGATTTATTCCGTCAGGCCTGGTAAAGATTATGGGCGAACGGTTCACTGCATTATCTGCCAATCATCCAATGGGACATTACCTGGAAGCGTTGCATAAAACCGGTTATTATTATCCGTTTATAGGAGTATTACAAATAACAGCTGCAATATTATTACTGATACCTCGAACTGCAGTTTTAGGAGCATTGATATATTTCCCGATCATTTTAAATATCTGCATACTTTCATTAGCTGTGCGTTTTGATGGTTCCTTGATTTCAGCGCCGCTAATGGTATTGTCAAATCTATTTCTGCTGTGCTGGTATTATGATAAACTGAAATTTATTTTCCCTTTTAATTATGCTGAAAAGCGAATGGAAATGAAATCAGTCATCAGCAACAGGTTCCCTGTCAAATTCTTTGCAGCAGTAATAGCAGTTATTGTTCTTACTGGTTTTGTTGTAACCAATATGTATGAGATCAAGCCCCGGAATACTTTTAAAGATTGCCTGCAACAGATTCGGCACAGCAAAAAACCCAAAGCTGTATTCAATTTCTGTGTATGCATCCATCAACAAGGTCAGCCATTAGATAGTTGCCTTGAAGTTTATGATAATGCAAAGGAAGAAATGGAAAAGGTGCATCAGCAGAAAACCGGATCTCATTGAATAGTCTCAATTCAACTTAAAAACGTCTTCATAAGTTATATAATCTTTTCTGCTGATAGTATACATTGGAGTGCCATTCTCGTCTTTAATTAAACCACGACTTTCGTCTTCTGCCACAGGGAAATTAATCTGGTATCCTCTTCCATCGGTTAATTTGATTCCATAAGTCTCTACAGAATTTTCAGTGTTGATGGAGTTTTGTGTGTATTCATATTTTTCATTAATTCCCGCATCGTTTTTCACACTAAAACTTTTTTCATCAAAAGTTATTTCAAATTTTGAACCGTTGGCATCCATTGCTTTCCATGAACCTCTGTATGTCTCAGATCCGCTGCATGAAATTAAAAACAACAGGGCAGAAGCAATAAGTAACAGGTTGGAGTTTTTCATATGCTTATAATTGAAGTTGATTTTCTTACTGCTAAAATAAGATTTTATCAATTACCCATTATTAAAATTTACAATAACAGGCGTATGATCACTATGCAGTATCCAGCTTTTGTGTGTGCCAATTGCAACTGATTGAATTTTGCTGGCCATATCCGATGAAACAAAACAATAATCGAGGTGATAAGGTTTATCCTTGTGTTTGTATAAATAAAAAGTAGGATGCTTTTCTTTTCCCTGAATTTGTTTGTGATGTAAATGATAACAGCTGAATATTTCTTTTTCTTCTAAAAACTGAACTACATGGGAATGATTTCCCTGTCTGTATTTTTTATCCCAGATGGTATTGCTGTTAAAATCGCCGATCAGCATAACAGGTTTTCCGGAGAGATATTCCTTGTAATGATGAAGTGCTTTCCAGACCTGTTCCACATATTGTCCATCAGCATCATCAGGATTGTTTGCCCAGATAGCAAACAGTGTAAAATCAAATTCCTCTCCTGTAACAGCAATTGGAATGATGGTTTTTAATTCCGGATTGTGGCAATCAAGAAATTGAAATTTATAGTTACTGTAAGAAAATATTCCCAGCCCTTTATTTTTATTTGTTCCGAACCAAAGGGTATCAGAAGGTTTGGAAATGTTTTCTGCAAAGATTAATTTTTCCGGACATTCGCATTCAGGCACTATGAGTATATCCGGTTTATGTTTTAAGATATAACCTGCTTTCTTTCTAAAAGCCATATTGCAGTTCCAGGTTATTACTTTCATGTATACGTTGACCTTCTCTTTAAAATTTGGAGAGGCTTAATTTTCATTAGTCAATTGCTCATAGTAGAATGCATCCATAGTATGAATGGAATCACTGCTTGTGTTTTTCCAATCAGACTGCTCTTTCAGTTTCTCTAAATTAAATTCTTCATCTTCTTCATCATCAAGTCCTGACCATTCATGTGCATATAAAATAAAGTCGCTATTGAATGCCTGAAATACTTTTTTAAAATAGGAATGATAGTATTCTCTTGATTCTGTTGAAATTTCCAGGAATCTCGAATACACAGAAAAGACTGAACGTGGTCCATCAATTTGAATTAGGTCATTAAGAAAACTCACTCTCAATCCTTCGTATACGTCAGGAAAATTTAAACTGTTTATATATGAACCGTTTTCTCCTTTCTTCCAATTTGACTTTGCTTTTCCCTGCTTAAACTGTTCATATACCAAATTGAACTGCAGCTCCTGTTCCGCTTTTCTTTTTTCACCATCTTCAATCAAACGATCTATAATTTTATTAATCGGGATAAAGGGAAGGTTTACGGATTCAAGATATTCTTTGTATTCTTTTTCAGGCATTGATTTATAAAACTTTTCAATGTTGCGTCTGTTGGTTTCATAGTGTTCTCTTATTGATCTGTACGAATCTTCAATCTCTTTAATGCTGTCAAGAATTTTTATTTCATTTAATGGAATGCTATTTAATATTTCTAAATCCTGTTGAACAGAACTATTGTTCAACCTTCCGTTTTTTCCATAAGCATAAATCCAGACTGCCATTACATATTTTGCTTAAATGATTGTTTGTATTTAGTTGTAAAATTCAAATCTAGGAAAAGTAACTTAAATGGATTAACCTCTTTATAAGAACGGATAAAATTAAAGAACTGATCAGATATAAATCCAATCAGTCCTTTTCTAAAAACTTACCTGACTAAATGTTTCTCAGTTTCACAAGGAAATTTGCGTCATCAAACCATACATATCAAGAATTCCCCAATGAGCAATATATTTTCCATCACGAAGCTGGATAACATCAATTACATCCATTACTACCTTTTTGTTGGATGGCTTCACACCAAAGAACTCTCCTTTATGCGTAGCATGAAAAGATTTTCTGGTTGTTACTTTATCACCTTCAGCAACCATGTCGTGAATTTCAACTTTCAAATCAGGGAAGGCTGGTTTAAGTAATTGGTTGAAAAAATAAATGACAGCATCAGGACCCTGTGGTGAACCAGGAGGAGCTGTATGATTGATAAAGTCTGCTGCGAAGATTTCGTATACAGTATTTACATTTCCACCTTCAATAAACTCTTTATTTACTCTGCTTACGATCGTTTTATTTTGCTCTGTTATCATTTTATTTATTTGGTGTTAAATGAAATTAACAATGCAAAGATGATCTGAAGTAATTGAAGCCCTGTTGTGCAAAAACGACTTCGTATGGAACTATTCCGACTGGTTACGAAATTCCAATGGAGTATAAGAACTTAATTTTTTGAAAAACCTGTTGAAGTGTGATGGATCAGCAAATTCAAGCTTGTAGGCGATTTCTGAAATAGTTAATTGAGAATGCAACAGGTAAACTTTTGCTTCCATAAGCAGCATTTCATCAATAAGATCATGCGCTGTCTTGTTTGCACATGTTTTAATTGATCTGTTTAAATAATCAGGCGAGACATGAAGCATGTCGGCATAGTCAGCCACTTTACGAACTGTAAGAAAATGTTGTGCAACCAGTTTCACGTATTTAGAATACAGCATGTTTGAAGGATTGGCAATTCCCTTTCCTGAAAGTTGTGCTAAATCATAGTTACGACTTGCATTTATCAGTATAAGTTGAATGTATGCCTTGATCGCATCACTGCAATGTGTTGTGTTTGCTTTAACTTCATTATCCATTTTGTAAAAAATATTTTCAATTTCTTCTGCTGTTTCCTCATTCAGTTCAAAACATTGCACACCAGAATTGTTTAAGAAGGGAAATTGCCACCTTCTGTTTTTAAAAATGGTAGTACCCGAAATGAAATTTTCTGTAAAGAGTGCATAATAAGCAGAGAAGTCGTGACTTATGTCGCGTAATGAAAAAATTTGTCCGGGTATTCCAAAGAGGATAACATTACGACGGGGTTTGTATTCTTCAAGTCCAATATTAAAAGTTGCAGATCCTTTTCTTGTAAGTGAGATTCTGAAATATTCGGTTTTAATATGATCAATGTCCTTTACATCAACTGTAGAGTAGAGCCCAAAGCCATTGTCAAGCAGTTCGGGAGTATTGTCCATTCCGAAATGACTTTTTCCTGTTCCATCTTTATGCAGTTTATAAAGGTTGGCGTCAAGCTGAACTTTTTTTATGTCGGATGGTAGGTTTTTATACATGGTTGAACGAAGTTATTGGTATTTCACTGATTTATACCATGCAACATCAGTCCAGATTGTATTATCAGCCAAAAATTCTTTCACTTGTGGCGCGTCTGGTAAAACATCAACCACTTCCTGTATAGTGCATTGCATAAATCCCATTTTAGTCCAGAATTCACCTGCCTGCCTGCTGAATAAATAAAGATGACTGATGTCTCTTTTTTTTAATTCACTTTCCAGCTTTTGAAAAAGTTTTTGTGCAACACCTTTTCTTCTCCATTCATTCGCAATTCCTGCTGCTCTGATAAGTGCATACTGCTGGCTGAACTCTGCACCAATAGTTCCGATTATTTCTTCTTCATTCTTTATAAAATAATAAAGCGAATACTCATTGATTGCAATAGATGACTTCAGTTTATTTTCTGCAAGGAAATCCTGCAGCGATTTCAAATCTTTCTCCTGGGCTTTATAAATAAAATGAATAGCATTCACTTGTTTAATTTTTTCTTAATTCAGGCATCCAGGTTATTTTGCTGACCTGAAATACTGTGAATTCAATTTTTACCCAGGACTCTTTCACCACACCCCTTTTGTTTTTATAAGTTACTATTCTGTATTTGATTGTTTCACCGTGTACACCAAGTGCACGACTTTGAATAAATGTTATCCGGACTTCCATCGCAGGGAACGGACCTGTATCAAATAGCTTGGGGGTTTTAATTTCAACCAGCTCTAATGCTTTCTTATTTAATTCTTCTTTTATTTTTCTTTCGAGTCTTTGAGGAGAATATAATAATCTTTTAGCCAGAAAATACAGCAAAAAGCCGACAAAAACAACCTGGATAATTGCAGAAGGTTCCATGAACTAAATACCAGAGACTATCTAACGATAATTATTTTTTGACCTTTATAAATTTTCGTATTCGTTTTAATAACGTAGGAATATGTTCCGGGAGTTAAATCAGCACTAGAGACTTTTATTGAGGTAAATGAATTATCAATTCTGAAAGTCTTGCTTTCCTTTCCATTGATATCATAAAATATAAGTTGTGCTTCTTTGTCTGTGTCTTCCAGTTTGTATTCAATTGTCAATTCATTGCTTGAAGGGTTTGGGTAAGCATTGAAATTTTGAAAATTGTCATTGGAATTGCTTATTGTAATAGATGTTACTAAATTACCAGGTAATCCATAAACCTTTCCTTCTTTTGTATCCACATTGCTTAAAATCATTTTTGTGCCGAAAGGAGTATTATATATTGGATATTGCTGAGCATGCCATTGAGCTCTTACAGAAGGGTATTCATTATCTGCAAAAAAAAGCTGCGCTCCGGCGTCATTGTAAATTCTTGTTTCATAATGTTCGGGAATTGAAGGTGGATCAGGGTTAGATACAGCTAACATGTATTCAATTTCCGGATCAGTGTTGAACAGGTTTTCAGATAAATAAAGCACCTGGTAATAGTAATTTACAGGCTGAACATTAGGAATAGGAAATGATTTATAAATGGTGTGATTAAGATTGTAAATAGAAATCACATCATCAATCTGGTTTATCCTGACATATTTTTGACCTGACACTTCAAAGTCGACAATAAAAAGCTGTGAAAACCTGCCGGAATTAGTAGTTGCTGCTGAGTCGTAAGCGTACTCAAAAGCAATTTGTGCTTCTGCATTTAATGTTAACATTGTTAACATTAAAAATAATAGTATGTTTTTCATTTGCTTAAGGATTATAGATGAATAAAGTAGTGGGGACACTAATTCAAAGCTAAGAAAAATTTAACTTCACTTAGAGCTTTACAAAATAATCATTTGGGCATTCAACTCAATTTGCAATGATTCCTGAAAATTTGCTTTGCTTATAGTTGCCTGACCCGTTCGACAAGACTAATGTCAGCCCTGATAAAAACAATACTGATTCTAACATAATCCATTGATTTCCGAAAGCACCTAAGGGCCATTAACAAATATAGTAATTAGTCCAACTTTTTACTTTTTATTAATCTTCCTCAATTAATTTAAGTTTTCACCATTACTGCATTATTCAAGTTTAATACTGATAAAGCTGATCTTTTCTTCCTGCTCGTATACAGAGATCACTTCCTGATTGCTGATACGTAGTGAGCGACGAGGACGAAGGAATGCATACTTGCTTCCATTATTCTGAACCAAAACTTTCTTTTCCTTCGTACCATCAGCTTCTACTTTTGCATAAGATGGTGAAGCGGCACCTTTCTGAATAAGCTTGGTGCTGACCGTCTTGTACTCTTTCGTGCTTTTATCAAAATTCTCAGGAATTTCATTATATATATAGTAAGTAGAAGTGCCCTGATAAAGCGCTACTGCTCCGTTATGGTCGGCTACTAATTCACCTTCCTGTATCTTGTCCACAAAATTCATATTCTTAATTCCTCCTGTCGCATCAATCCGTATTTCACAGATCCATTTTGAATTGCTGCCTTCAAGCTGGATGCGTATTGCATTATCATCATCAACAATCAGGTCCACCATTTGCAGGTATTCAAGATGGTTTTCTTTCTTTGCTTTTTCACCGGGAGCAGGCTTAGGAAAAAGTGTAACGTTTTGAGACGAAAACATTGCTTCATTTGTATTGAATTTTGCAACATAAATACCACCGGCCTCAACTACAAATTTAGTTCCTTGTATTGCAACAAAATAAAGGTGCTGTTGTTTATCAGTGATGAATGCTCCGCCTTCAAGACCCGATTCGGTTTCAATTTTTTGTTCCACCACTAAGCCTTTCTTCCAGTTATAAGTGATGAATTCTGCTGTAGAATTGGTAGTAATTTTATTGAGCCATGCACGACCACGTATATATAAATTACCGCCTTTGTCGATTGCCACATTTTCCCAGTCAAATGATTTTCCTCTTGTCATTATAACTGTTTTGCTCCACATTGTTTTCAGATTATTATCAATCACCATAGCTTCAATCTCAGGCTTGAGGCCGTTTGCAGCATATCCTTTTTTCATAGCAGTATGAAAGATCAAAGTATTGGCAGATTCTTTATCATAGAATACGTAATGATTGCCCGAACTGTTCTCGGTTCCTTCTGCTTTTGAAATTTCAACAGCTTTACCTGTCAGTTTACCGGTTTTATCAAAATCTGCGACTACAACAAAACGTGCTTTTTCCGTGTCGCTATAAAAACCATAAAATACCCTTATCACATCGTTTGTAAAAACAATGTCATTAAGGTAGAATTCATTCGCGTTTTTTGTCGGTACACTTAATTGCTTTGAGAAAATACGCTGTAAAGTGCTACGTGAATATCCTTCCAGGTAACCTAATGTGTTCTTTTTTTCCTTCTCTGTTCTGACAATGTAGAAATTTTCGTCATCGTTACCAGCGTATAAGAAATCATCGGTTTTGTTAATCTGCACCTGCTGGCCCATCTTATACGTTAGTTTTTGTGCGGAAACAGAAATGGTGCAGAGAAGCAATACGATGCTCAGGGTCTTTTTCATAAATAGAATTGTTTAGAATGCAAAGAAAATAATATTCCCGGATTGGCAAGTGGAACAGGTAGACAATCTGCTAAAGTAATGTGGATTTTAATAAGTGCCTGGGAGATATTAAGCTCAGTTTGCAGCAACTCCCGAAAATTTATTTTTTTCATAGTTGCCTGACCTGTTCCACAAGACTAATGTCAGCCCTGATAAACAGAATGCTGATTCAATCACAATCCATTGATTTCCGAAAGCACCTAATGGACCATTAACATATATTGTAATCAGTCGTGAAATAGCATACGAACTCCAGAATAAAGTTAAAAATGAAATAGCGACCCTGGCTTTTTGTGTAAAGCATAAATACAATAAACTTATAATGATGCTTAAACCTACGCCACCGTAAATTCCCCTGATGGAACTTATCGCATCATTATTGGAAAGTTTTACATTAACCAAATCCATGGTAGCCTGAGGATCATAGATAGATAGTAGACTTACGGATGTTAAGCCGAGAATTGAAATGCCAATATATATTACATTGGTTGTTTTAATCAGAGTTTTATTGTTCATTGCCTTGTTTTTTTATTCAGGGCAAAGGTAAATGCACTCCAATTTTTAATTCTTGGTATTTGCCAAGATTATATTTTCTCGTTATTTATGAGCTTGCTGAAATTGGTGGGATCAATACCTAAGTAATTGGCTAAATATTTTTGAGGAACCAATTGCAATATATGCGGACTTCTCGACAAGAGATTTTTGAATTTATCTTTAGAGGAAAAACATTGAAGTTCAACCAAACGTTCTAAAAGTCCGCTCACAACATAATTGATTGCTTTTTTTGTAAATGCATCAAATCCGGGATGTGATTGAACAACTTCCTGAAATTTTTTATGAGTGGTTTTCAATAAAGTGGTATTGGTGAGTGTTTCAAAATAATATCTGGAAGGTGATTGGAGCAGAAAAGAATCCAGAACGCCGGCAAAAGAATAGGGATAAGTAAACACAAGTGTGGCTTCTCTGTCCTGGCCATCAGAATAATAAATCCTTTGCACACCTTCAGTAACAAAATAAATGTTTTTTTCTATTTCTCCTGTCTCTGTAATAATGGTTTTCCTTTTATAAGAAACCGGTTCCCATATAGTTTCAATATCATTCCAGGCTTCTTCTGACAAAACAATACTTTGTTTCAGAATCATTGACTTAATATGTGATGTTTCTTTCAGCATAAATTTATTTAATGATCAGTATGTAAAACTAAAAAATATAATCTTATTGCTTTTGTTTTAGATCTTCTTCAAAAAAGCTGCATCTTTATTCCAGCAATTTTTGAATCATTTATATAAACAGAATTACTTTGATTTAATATGGACGAAGAAAAGAAACCGGAACGGGTGCGCAGGGAACGCTACAAGGGAACGCATCCCAGAGCATATAAGGAGAAGTACAAAGAATTGCAACCAGAGTTGTATAAGGATGATGTTGAAAAGGTAATGCAACAGGGACGTACGCCCGCAGGTATGCATCGTTCTATTTGTGTAGATGAGATAATGGAATTTTTTGCAATCGCTCCCGGACAAACAGGCCTGGATGCTACATTAGGTTATGGTGGTCACACATTGGAGATGGTAAAGCGTGTAATTCCGGGAGGAAAGTTATATGCTATCGATGTTGATCCAATTGAATTGCCTCGTACGCAACAACGATTGGAAGCATTAGGCTTTGGTGCAGATGTATTAGTAATTCAAAAAATGAATTTTGCAGCAATAGATCGTATTGCAGAAGAAGCCGGTCCGTTGAATTTTGTGCTTGCTGATCTTGGTGTGTCTTCCATGCAGATTGATAATCCTGAACGTGGATTTTCATTCAAGACGGATGGTCCTTTGGATTTACGCTTGAATCCAAGGAATGGAAAACCTGCATCAGCATTACTAAAAAATATTTCACAGCAGGAATTGCAGCAATTGTTGATGGAGAATTCAGATGAACCTTATTCAGAAGAAATTGCAGCAGCCGTTATTTTCAAAATTAAAAAAGGTGCAGTTATAATTACTACCACACAGTTTAAAGAAATTGTTGCAGAAGCATTGGAGTTTCTTCCTGCTGAAACACGTAAAGATGCAATTAAGAAATCCTGTCAGCGTTGTTTTCAGGCATTACGTATTGCAGTGAATGATGAGTTCGGTGTATTGGATAAATTTCTGCAGAAACTTCCTGATGCATTGGCGAGCGGAGGTAAAGTCGCAATACTTTCTTTTCATTCCGGGGAAGATCGCCGAGTGAAAAAAGCATTTCAATTATTTTTTCGCGAGGACATCTTCAGTGAAATTTCTGCTGAACCTATTCGTGCATCAGCAGAAGAATGCAATGCAAATCCACGTGCACGTTCCGCAAAATTGCGGTGGGGTGTGAAGGGGTAACATTATTTTATTTCTCCGTTTCTGCGATATTCTTTTTCCTTGTCCTGAATTTCTCCAGCCTTAATGTTAGCTCTTTTGGTGCAGCAAAGAATACGAAAAGAAGTATATATAATCCCAAGGAAATCCATGGAGAAATAAAACAAACAATAAATGCAAAAATTGTGTAGGAAATACTATAGCGGTAAATGCGTTTATATGAATAGAAATACGTACGGGATTCATCTGAGATTAGATGGTGCTTATAAGCATAAGAGCAAATTCCACTGGCAGCAATTGAAATAAGCATGTAATTAAATCCAAAGAAAGCCATTGCAACAGTTGTTTCTTTTTCAAGATATTCAGCCAATACAGCTGTGGGAAAAGGGGTGAGAGTAACAACAAAAAGTAAAAATCCATTCACCCATAAAAATCTGGTATCTACAGTTTCAATAAACTCGAAGGCAGTATGATGATTTATCCAGCAAATTAATATCGTTGTAAAACCTATAAAAAAGGCCAGAAAGGAATGCCAGTGATGAAGACATGTAGTTAAAAGATCTGCTTCTGACTCAAGATGTAATATCTGAATTAACTCCAGAACCAAAAGCGTTATTGCAATTGCAAATACTCCATCACTAAATAGTTCGACACGGGAAGAGTCTTTTTTTTTGCTTTTTATTTCCTCAGTCATAGATTGAATAGTATACATGAAAAGGTGAAATTAAATAATTGTCGCTAACTCTTTTACAGTGATTCTGGAAATTAAGTCTTGATATTGTTATAGAAAAAACTAGTAAAATTTGGCTTGCTAATATGTTTACTATTCTGAGATGTCAATCATTTCCAATAGAAACGAAATGCTGGCTGCTTGTCCTCCAAACAGGAGGGGCAGCAAGGCATTGTTATGTGCTGTGCTTTTCTTTATTCGATCACTTGCCCAATTTCGTCAGTAATATTATAGGACATAATCTTCTCTATTTCTTCGATGCTTTCGAGTTTAACCATAATTCCTACTTTGAAACTTGTCGATCTCATTCCATTGTCAACCCCAAATATTTTTAGTCTTAGCTGTGGATGTTTATCGTTTTGCTCAAATAAAAGTGTCTGTGCAGTGTTGACCTGTCCTTCGGTTATCTCACCAAGAAATACAATAGCTTGTCTAGCTGAAAATCTAAAAGTCTCCTTACATAAAAACTTTGTCGTGAATTCTTGCATAGCACATAACGTTTGGCTCTAATGTGTTACTTTTATCCTTTAAAAAATACTTAATGAAAAGTAATGCTTTATAGCCGTTGTTAGGCGCTGTATTTATTTCTCCAGTCGTCTGGAACGTCTAGCCAAATTGCTGGTGTCAGCCAACTACTTTCTTTAAATGTTACCGTTTCGTCTGAAAATGAAATAGTCTTTGTTTCAATTTTATTTAGAACTTCCTTGATTATATTTTCTTTATTCCCGTCTGATGAAAAACTAAAGTCGTCAACGTCAATAGGGATTTCGGAGAACCAACCCTTATAAAAAACACTTTCAGGTCCACCAAGTCCGTATTCATTTTCTTTGTTGTCCTCGCACCATTCCCACCAACTTACACTGTCAATTTTATAACCATTTGTCACAAGGTCAGAAATAAATTCTGTGTAGTTACTTCTAGAAACGATGACGTCAATATAACCGTGTCCGACTGGTTGCGCTTTATGCTTTTCAAGTATGTTGTCAAGTGTTGTCTTATCCATAACTTTCGTCTATAATATTGCGCCAAGCCAGTGTTAGTGGCTGACAATAAGATTAAACACTAATGAAACGTTGATCTGGAGCTTCACCTTCATAGTATATAATTTCAGCATCACCAAAGATCAATATTGATCCTTCTTGTCCAACGTAATTTTCAATCGCATCTGAAATTTCAACTTGTTTGCTATCTGATTCCGGATTTGCAGAAATAATCCAGCAGTTCTTTAGCTTGGGCTTTGTCTTTAATCGTGATAGAATTAAATCTCTTTCGTTTTCATTTCCGTGTATTTTGCAAAATAATTTCGGATTAAAATCAGCAAAGTGATATAGTTCCTTAGTGAATTTGCTTCGATTGTTTTTACTATTAAGGAAGTTCAAGAACCTTTCTTGCTTATCCTTAACAACAAACTTCTTTATAAATTGCTCTTCTATTAATGATTGCATGTTGATAATTGGTTTTCACTAACGTTTGGCTCTAATGCGTTACTTTTATCCTTAAAAAAATTAATCAAAAGTAATGCTTTATAGCCCTTGTTGGCGGTAGTCCATTTCACGCGTCAATCAATTCTTTGAATACTTTCGTTGTCCCGGAATCTATTTCTCGCCTGGTTAAATAATCTGTCAAAATTTCATTCTCCGTTGTCACCAAGGTTAGCTGACTTCTAAATGGTAATTTGTCGTGGTTCGAATTAATGAAATTAAATCTCAGTTGTCCAGCTTGCTCATCAACCCACACATAATAAATAAGTCCGACTTTACTTTTTGAGCGTCTTAATTGTTCTCGTCTGTCTGTCTTTACTTCTTTTAAGAAATTCGATAATTCGTCAACAGAAAATTCCTTCGAGAGTTCGTCATTAATTGAGATTGACCAACAGTTGTGTTTGATTTCTTCGTTCACATGGTCTATGGAATCAGTAAGGAACAATTTGTCTGACTTTATAACCTCGATGTCCTTAAAGAATTCTTGTTTAGTCATTGTCCGAAATGAATTGCTGGTAACGTTTCAGGCTTGCTTCCCGATAGTCCCGATCCCGATAGTCCCGATAGCTATCGGGACTATCGGGATCGGGACTAATAACGTTTACTTTTCTGAGATGTTAAGCGTTTCCAATAGAACCGAAATGCTGGCTGGTTGTCCTCCAAACAGGAGGGCAGCAAGGCGTTGTTAGTTGCTGTTTTTTCAGTTGCAATCCCACATTTTTTTGAAATGTTCCTTAGTGATCTCTATTCCATCTTGATTCCAGAATGATTCATCCGGATCATACCATGAATTATCTTTCTGTGAATACAAATGTGCTAGGTTTCCATTATCCCAATATTCTTTCCAGGTTCCAGTAAATAATTCTAAGTTTCGATTATTTGTCTTGTATATTCCCTTTCCGTTTTCCTTTCCATTGTCATAAAACGAAACGTAATTACCATGAAGAAGATTGTCCTTGTATTCTGAGCGGGATTTTATTTGTCCATTTTTAAAATATGTTATGCTTGGTCCATTTCGCTTTCCGTTCTTTAGAGAACTTATTTCTAATAACGTAGAATCACTTAAAAAAACTTTCCAAATTCCATTCGCAGAGGAGTCATAACTAAGATAATCGCAACCGCTTTTTAAAATAGTTAGTGTCGTGTCATTAATTGTCTGGGTTAATTGAGCATTACAGGGAATTGCCCTTCGAGGGTTTGAATTACAGTTCTTTTGTTGTCCATATATAACCAATGGGCTAATGAGCAGTATTAAGATTAGGTTCGATCGAATCATGTTAAAATTGCAATTAACGTTTTACAGCTACAAGAAGATGGCGATTTCGAAGCTCAAAACTGTCTGCCAGAACTGAACTTGATACAAAGGATAAAGCTTCATTTAACCACTGAAGCGCCAATTTCTTGTAGCTGCTGTTAGGCACAGTTTTCTGCTTCATTTGTCTAATATTCATTTCTTTTACTCCAGTCATATTTATTTTTCAATTCCGTATTCCTTTTTGAGAGGTCGGACAGCATGGCATTAATTCTGGATTTGTCAAGCCAATGACCGTTTACAAATACACCTGAAATTTTCCTTGTATTTTTTATATCATTCAAGGGATTCGCGTCAAGTAGAACAAGGTCTGCATATTTCCCCGCCTCTATTGTTCCAACCAAGCTATCAATACCAAGCCATGTTGCAGGTAACCTAGTCGCAGAACTAAGAGCTTCTTTGGGCATCAATCCTGCTTCAACCAAAAGTTCCAACTCGTCATGAAGTGAAAACCCCCAAACTACGCCCGATACACCTGCATCTGTTCCGGTAACAATAGGAACACCTGCTTCTTTTAGTGCTATTACAAGTCCTTTGTTGAATTCAATCATCCTTTCAAGCCGGGTGATACTTTCGGGAGTTGCGTTCTTGTTATAATTGTTAGATGTAAGCCATTTGCTTTGTAAAAGTGGGTGCACATATTGCAGACTTGATAATGATCGCAAGCTGTCCAGAGAACGACCTTGACCAGCTGCAGACTCAATAATAATTAAGGTAGGACATACCCAGGTTCCGTTCTTTCTGGCAATTTCAGCAAGCATTTTTGGAGTTTGATCATTTTGCCCCTCCGTTTGTTTAAAGAATTCTTCTGCATGCGCTACCATACCAAAATGAGGAATAAAAGCATCCTCTATTTTTCCTTTAAATGCGTTTGGAATATGTCCTATGACTTTCAAACCTTGTTTATCCGCTTCATCTACGATTGCTATATATGTTTCTATATTAAGTTGCGAATAAACCTTTATGAATTCGTAACCTTCCGCTTTTGCTGACCGGACAGCCTGCCGCCCATCAGAGGGAGTATTTACTATTCTGTCCGACCCATTGCCACCATTTATCATTGCTGCCAAGGCCATTCTCGGGCCAATTACAGACCCCCTTAAAATTTCATTTCTCTGTCCAAAATGTCCTGCCCTGGAATTCAGATCGAATACAGTAGTAACTCCGTTTACGATAAAGGGAGTCATAATATCCTGTGTATTGGTAAAGATCGCTGCAGAACGTGTTGGATAAGTTGTATTGAAATGACCATCAGTAGGTATATGAACATGCATATCAATAAGTCCAGGAATAAGCCATTTACCTTTGCAGTCTATCATTTTTGCTTTATTGGGAATTGGTGTATTGATAGAAATGATTTTCTTCCCTTTAATTACCACTGTGGCGTTTTCAATGACTTCGTTTTCTGTTGTCATTGGAATAATATTCACGTTTTGGAGTACAAAAATTTCTTCTTGCTGCATTTCTTTTATTTGTGAACTACTAGCAGAGGATTGTTTCGAACTCGTACAACTATTTAGAGTTATGCAAATGGAGAATGATAGAATTAGATAGTAAAAATGTTTGTATCTCATTGTCTTGGTTAAAATTGTGTCTAACGTTTCAGGCTTGGCGCCGGCCAGACAAGCAAGAATAATTATTACAGATAAAAATAATAAATTCCATTATATATAGTACGTTTACTATTATGAGATGTTAGTCATTTCCAATAGAAACGAAATGCTGGCTGCTTGTCCTCCAAACAGGAGGGGCAGCAAGGCGTTGTTAGCGGACGTTGTTATTCGCTGTTATAATTTTCCAGGTTCTTTGAGTGTCAAACTTTCTACCTCCATTTCCAATGATGATTGGGATAAGTGTCGCTCCTATAAGTACTCCTTCAGTAATAGCATAAGTTTTAAAATCTTCATTGTTTAATACTATAGCTGCGATTGGCAACCCTACTAATCCTAGAATGGCTGGTATCGAAAAGAAAGAGACAGGGTATTCGACCCATTTATTATTTTTAAACCAAGCTTTTCTTATATATTGTATGCGAGTAAATAAAATATTTATTGTGTCTGTTTTGCTCAAATGAACTATTGTTGAATCAGAAGGTTTTGAGAAATACTTTTGAACTAAGAGGGAGTCCTTTCCTGTTGGAACTTGTCCAATAAGGATTAAAGATGAATCGGTAACATCTAAGATTTTTGAACAGAAAATATTATCTGTCGTTTTAATGTTGTATTCTCGATCTAAGTCAAGTACTTTAATTTTCTTATGGTTTGAAATTTTCTGCAAAAAAATACTTTGTTGACTGAATGAAAAGGTTGATATAAGTAGGGAAATGAATAGTGCTAAAAAATTCAAACATTTCATAATTTGTGTCTAAACAATGTCCGCTAACGTTTCAGGCTTACTTCCCGATAGCTATCGGGAGGCCAGACAAACAAGAATGATTATTACAGATAAAAATAATAAATTCCATTATATATAACGTTTACTATTCTGAGATGTTAATCATTTTCAATAGAAACGAAATGCTGGCTGCTTGTCCTCCAAACAGGAGGGGCAGCAAGCCGTTGTTAGCAGCAGTGCCTTTTTCATTGTCCGATTCTTCTTTCCCTGAATTTCGTGTAGATTCTCTTGAGTGGTAATTCAAATGCTGAAGCTCGTGTGTGAAAAATATACATATAGTTGTCCGCTTGGAAGGAGTAAGAACGAGTATTGAAATAATATAGGTCCTTGATTTTGTCTAATTCTCTTAGTGCTGCTTTTGCTTCGGTGTCGGTTTTGAAATTCCATTCCTCTATAGTTCCGTCAGCAATAAATTTGCTTTTAACGTTCTCACGGTAGTAATATGTAAATATGGAAATTGCTTTTTTGAAGGCTAAATAATTTACGGTTAAAGAATCATATCTATAGTTTCCTTTTAGTGATTCTTCTGATGAAAGAATGTGATGATTACTAGGATCTATTTTGAAAAATGGTTTATTGTTTACTAAAATAAGAGGCAATTCATTATTCTGCCAAGTTGCGATTTTTCTGGCTCGAATCGTATCACTACTATAACCTATACTGTCGAGATATAATGTGAATTCTTGAAATGGAATACTTGGTTTAGGTAAAGTGTCTACAACAGTTTTCTTTTCTTCTGAAATTGTTTGATTAACTACAGTGTCTTCTTTACTCTTTGGGATTTCTTCAATCGCTTCATTTTTCTGATTACTTTGACAAGCAATGAATAAGATAAAGATTAAATAACCGAATTGTTTTTTTTGCATTGCTGGTAACGTTTCAGTCTTGCTGCCGGCCAGACAAGCAAGAATGAATATTACAGATAAAAATAATAAATTCCATTAACTAATACGTTTACTTTTCTGAGATGTTAATCATTTCCAATAGAAGCGAAATGCTGGCTGGCGGCAAGGCGTTGTTATAAGCCGTTTTTAATCTTATTAAGATCTCTTCAGACTAATAGTCTTTAATGCATCTGACAGATAGACCATATTTAAAATTGGATGAGCTCCGAATAATAGATAAACCCTCCCAACTCAAACTTCTGTCTGAAGCGAATATATAATGATGAATGGTTGACGTAAACCAATATCCCATATAACCAATATTACGATAGTCTGCTACTTCAACACAATTTCGAAATCCTCCCGGAAGTCCACTAAAAAATGATGTATTGGTTGCTCCCTTGTTGGGACTTTTCCAATATAGATTTCCTGTTGATTTTAATTTGCTACCAACCAAATTTTTATAGTCCATTCTCAATGCCGTATCTATTGTGTTGTCAAGGCTTTTTTCTAAAATATTCCACTCTGAATCACTTGGCACATGCCAATTTGAGGGACATAAATTCCTCTGGTCTGCTACTGCATAAAAATTATAAAGGCGACCATATATACGTGCAAGGGTAGAATCATTATTATAATTGCAATAAGCTCCAGTATTCAAAGAGCACCATAAAGTGGCTTCCTTAACATTTGCTATTTCCTCCCCATTTCGATAATGTGTAACCCTCAAATTTTCTGACATCCATGTCTGACTACCAATTTTTACAGATTGGTAAACATTTCCGTCATAATCTATAACAGTATCAGTTAGTAGTTGTCCATTGGAAGATTTTCCATATATAATTAAGATTATCTCAATTAGATAAATGCATTTTTTCATGGGTTATAAAGGTTGCAAAAAAATGGCTTATAACGTTTCCGGCTTGGCGCAGTTTGATTTTGCAATGTGGGCGAACCGGGAAAGGTAAAACTAAATAATTGCAACAAAAGAAACAACTGTCGGCCTTAAACTTCGTTGCAAATATTTAGTGCTTTCACAGGTGAAATGGGAGAGAAGGGAAGTTTGGTAACCAGAAAACTATTGCAAAATTAAATTGCGACCAAGCCAGTGTTATGCGACGTTTGCTTTCTCACCATAACTGTTTCATCAAGTCAATAAGTTTTCTTTCAGAAGGGATTTGTTTAGGTGTGGAGTTATATGGCTCTTTTAGGATCTTACATTTGTTAAAATCTCCAATATATTCAATTATATAATCTTGCTCTTTAAAAATTCTTTCACGACCTGAAGTTAGTGATGAATCAGTTTTACCATTAATTTTAATTTCTATTGGTTTATTTTTAATAATTTCACATAGCTTGAAATTCTTTCTTTCTGGAATTCCAATTTCGAAGTATCCATATTGTAAATGAAATTCAATTTCCTCTTCCTTTCTAATTTCAAAAATGTCAAATTTATTAGGTCTAGTTAAATGAAAGCAATGATTGTAAATTGTTTTTGAATTTGAGGCGATAACTTTTGTAAACTTTAGGTCTGCAGAATTGAATTCCTGCTGTTGATTATCGTCCTCTATTGTGATCAGGTCACACGTCATTAAGTCTAGATTAGAAAGAATTTGTTCTGGAAGAAACAATTCTCCATTAATAACTTGCCCTGATTTTGAATTTATAATATTCCATGCAACTTCTTCCTTTCTGTCATCAAATGATTTTTTTTCTTTTCCGTAAATATTGACATTTCGAAAAATTTGTAAAACCTTAATAGGTCTATTAAATATGATTTCTTGAAGTTTCATTTTTGCAAATGTCGCATAACTAGTTTATTGCTGCAGTTCAAATATAAAATATTTCTGTAACCCTTCAATAGGTGGGGGCTTTGTGAGTGTTGTCTGTTATTTACAGGTTTAAATCATCAAACGGACTTTTTATTGCTGCTATTGCTTTACGGCTAACATGTGTGTATATTTCAGTGGTGCGAGAGCTGTTATGTCCCAATAACTCCTGGATGTAGCGCAAATCAACTCCAGATTCTAATAAGTGAGTTGCATAGCTGTGTCGTAACCAGTGCAGGGTTACCGGTTTTCTTATTCCTGCCCTTGCTGTTGCCTGATGTAATACTTCTGAAAGACTTCTTTCATGATAAGCTTCACCTTTATTTTGCCCTTCAAACAACCATACTAAAGGCCGGTATTTTTTGTAATAGATTCTTAATTGATCCAACATTTTGCCTGATAGTGGAACCATTCTGTCTTTCCGTCCCTTGGCGGCTTTTATTAAAAGTAATCCGCGTTGGCTTTGAATATCTCCTGGTTTAATGTTTAACAGTTCAGAGCGTCTGAGTCCACAACTGTATATGAGAGATAACATGCTGCGATGTTTTAAATTTAAAGTGTGTTTGATAATGTTTTCCACTTCTTCCTTACTCAACACGTTTGGTAATAGTTTGTCCTTGCGGGGACGCACAATTTTTTCAATATCCAGCTTCTTATTTTCAGCAATTGAAAAATAAAGTTTTATTGCATTAATCAACATGCGTTGCCAGCTAACAGAAAGTTTTTTCTGATAAGCATAACGCTGCATGAATTCAGTAATAGTATGATTGGTGATTTCGTGAGGACTTAAATCAGGTTCCATGTTTCGGGCAAATAGTTTCATGGCATCCAAATAACTCTTTATGGTGTTTTCACTATACCGGTTGGCCTGAAGAAACTTTGTGAATGTTTCCAGATCAAAATTGTTATTCATAAGAACAACTTCTGATTATATATAGATGTTTTATTCATGTTATGAAACTGACCACTGATCCCGATCCGATCCCGATCCCGATCCCGATAGCTATCGGGACTACCGTGACTATCGGGACTGACAACTGAGTTATGCAAAGACGCCCTGTCCCTTCCGGCCGGTGGTCATAACGGCTTACAAAGCGGGGGACAGGAGAAAAGAGAAAATTGGGCTAGCTTTCTGAAACGTCTTCACTGGTGTGTTCAACCACGCATCATCCGTTTTTTCTGCCCAGCATTAATATGTCATTCACTACAACTTCCGTGATGTACTTTTTATTTCCTTCTTTATCAGTGTATGATTTGCTGGTGAGTTTTCCCTCAACAGCTACTTCACTTCCTTTTGCTAAATACTTTTCTACAAACGATGCAGTCTTTCCCCAGGCAATTAAATTGTGCCAGCAGGTGTCAGTGATTTTTACGCCTTCACTGTTTGTGTACGTTTCATTTGTGGCAAGGCTCACTCTTGCCATCTTTTTGTTTTTGTCAAATGATTTTACCTCTGGATCTGATCCGAGATTTCCAATCAGCCTTACGCTGTTTTTTAAACTGTTCATGTTTTTTAGTTTTAAGTTAGAACTATCCATTAAGGATTGCGGCAAATGTGATAAGAGCATTTTAATTTCAGCAACAATTAACCGGTTACTTCCGGATAAGTTTGTTGAAACGTTTTATTCTGCACTTTCTTTTTATATATTTGGTATTCTAACTTAAAAACCAATTTTCTTATGAGTATCTATCGCATCTGCCGTATGTGCGGCAGGCCGGTAAGTGGTCGCGTAGATAAAAAATTCTGCGATGATCACTGCAGAAGTAATTTCAACAACAAAGCAAGAAGTCGTGCAGCTGCAGAAATCCGTTTAGTGAATTCTATTCTTCGTCACAACAGAAGAGTACTCAACTCCATGGTGATGGATGATGATGAAACCTATGCATTACGTTCCAGTATGGATGAACGTGGATTTAACTTTAACTTCTACACACAGCAGCAAACACTTGATGATGGAAACATTGTTATGCTTTGTTATGATTATGCCTGGCGACACATCGATGAAATCCGCGTTAAAGTGATGCGCTGGAGAACAGAATTAACGGAAGCGTTTTAGATATCTTGAAACGCTTTGAAAACCTGGGAAGGATTGGGAGAGGTGTGCGTGATTCATTCTAAACAAACAGCTATGTTAATCTCCCATCGTCATCCTGTAAGGACCTTGTCATATGATTGAAATCATTCTAGTGTTGTAGAAAGGGATTCTTCAGCGAACAGGAATATTGTGTTGAGATAGACTTGTCAATTATGGTAACAAGGTACTTACGGGATGAGGAGAGGTTGTTGAAACTTACTGCCACCACATGGACTCTGCTAAACATATTGCTTTATCAATCAGGGTAACAAGTTTCTTGCAGAATGACGAAAAGTTGTGATCTTATTCGTTCACTGCAACAACTTCTTTCACCTCTGGTAGTAATCGCTTTAATAAATTTTCAATTCCACCTTTTAATGTTGATGTTGATGACGGGCAACCACTGCATGCTCCCTTTAAAACAACATTTACAGTTCCGTTTTCGAATGATTGAAAATGTATTGCGCCGCCATCACCTTCCACTGCAGGACGAACATATTCATCCAGCAATTGCTTTATCTTCTCTTCAATTTCAGGATCGTGCGGAATAACTTCTTCTTTCTTTTCACCAACAACAGGTAATGGAGCAGGTTTAGGTTTTGAAACAACTTCCTGGTTTGGATCTTTTAAAAACACTTTCTCACCACTTAATAAAAATCCACGTATGAATTCTCTGATGATGTTAGTGATATCATACCAGTCAACACTACCTTCTTTTGTAACTGTAACAAAGTTGGTTGTGATGAAAACTCTTTTTATTCCTGAAAAATCAAAAAGCTGGAAAGCCAATGGGCAATCAATCGCTTCTTCTTTCGATATATATTCTGCAACGCCTTCACCCAAAAGCATCCTGCTTGAAACAAACTTCATGCTGTCAGGGTTTGGTGTTAATTCTGCATAAACTTCAATAGGTCTTACTTTATCAGTGCTCTCTGCAACGGCCATAACTTTAATACTTTAAATTTGCAGCGCAAAAGTACGGTTATTACATTGTATATCACCGGTTGATTTTTGCCTTTTCTCATTATCAATGAATTAGAACAAAAGAAATGCAGCATCAGACCGATTTTTTAGTGATAGGATCAGGAATAGCCGGATTGACCTATGCAATTAAAGCAGCGGAACACGGAAATGTAACCATTATCACAAAAGCCAGCGAAGATGAGTCGAACACAAAATATGCCCAGGGTGGAATTGCTTCTGTAACCTATGCTCCCGATTCGTATGAAAAACACATCCAGGATACATTAATATGCGGTGATGGTTTGTGTAATGAAAAGATTGTGCGAATGGTTGTTGAAGAAAGTAATGCACGCATCGAAGAACTCATTAACTGGGGAGCCAATTTTGATAAAACATCTTCCGGTAATTATGATCTTGCGCGTGAAGGTGGTCATAGTGAACATCGCGTGTTGCATCATAAAGATATTACAGGATTGGAAATTGAACGCAAACTTTTAGCACAGGTCCACAATCATCCACGTATTAAAATACACACGCATTATTTTGCAATTGATATTATCACACAGCATCATTTAGGTCAGTTGGTGAAACGTTCTACTCCTGGTATCAGCTGTTATGGTGCTTATATATTGAATAGCAAAACTGGCGCTGTTGAAACGATACTTGCAAAATGTACCTTAATGGCAACTGGTGGTTCAGGACAGGTTTACCGCACAACAACCAATCCTGCAATTGCAACTGGTGATGGTGTTGCGTTAGTGTACCGTGCAATGGGAAAGGTGGATAATATGGAGTTCATCCAGTTTCATCCCACAGCATTTTATGAGCCCGGAAAAAATCCATCATTCCTGATTTCAGAAGCAGTGCGCGGTTTTGGTGCAGTGTTGCGTACCAGGGAAATGACAGAGTTTATGCCTGCTTATGATGAAAGAGGTTCTTTGGCGCCAAGAGATATTGTTGCACGTGCAATAGATAGTGAATTGAAAAAGAGTGGTGAGGAATATGTATTGCTGGATTGCCGTCATCTTGACAAAGAGAAATTCATTGAGCATTTTCCTAATATATATAATAAATGTTTGTCTGCCGGAATTGATATTACTAAAGATTGTATTCCTGTTGTTCCGGCTGCACATTATATGTGTGGTGGAATAAGTGTTGATGAAAATGGTTGCACATCAATACAGAATTTATATGCATCAGGTGAATGTTCTTCTACGGGATTGCATGGAGCAAATCGGCTTGCATCAAATTCATTGCTGGAAGCATTGGTGTTTTCTCATCGTGCGTATCTGCACGGCAGGGAAGCAGTAAAAAATATAAAGTATAAAGAGAGAATTCCTGATTGGGATAATACCGGAATGCGAAGTGCTGCTGAATTGGTATTGATTACACAAAGCAGAAAGGAGTTGCAGGAAATAATGAGCAGTTATGTGGGTATTTACAGAAGCGATATGCGATTGAAGAGGGCATTAAACCGTCTTCGCTTATTATATGAAGAAACAGAAAGTTTATACAATGAATGGCATTTGTCTGTTAAGCTTTGTGAATTGAGAAACATGATCAGTGTTGCATATTTGATTGTGAAAGCTGCAATAGCAAGAACAGAAAATAAGGGATTGCATTTTAATACTGACAATTAGTATCAATACACAAGTATCAAGAAGAAAATTATTTAATCTGTGTCATTTGCGAAATCTGCGAGAAAAATTTGAAAAATATTAGGTGAATACAGAATTTATATTTGATACAAAAATTCCTTTCAAGGAAAAGGCTTTGGAAGTTTTTCGTTTTCAGGCGAAGGAGAATGCTATCTATAAAAGTTTTATTGATGCATTAAAAGTTGATGTTGATTCTGTAAACGATATTATTGAAATCCCATTTCTTCCTGTTTCATTTTTCAAAACGCATAAGGTAATAACAGGAACGTTTCATTTTGATAAAGTTTTTACTTCAAGCGGAACAACAGGCGAAACATCGTCACATTATGTAAGAGATACTGAATTATATATTGAGAGCTTTACCAGGTCATTTAAGCAGTTTTATGGTGATATAAAAGAATATTGCTTTCTGGCATTGCTTCCTTCTTATTTAGAAAGAGAAGGATCATCATTGGTATTTATGTGCAATCATTTGATTAATGAAAGCAATCATGAGTTGAGTGGATTTTATCTGCATAACAGAAAGGAGTTGAACGATCATCTGAAACAACTTCAGCAACAAAAACAAAAAACAATTTTGCTTGGAGTGACTTATGCTTTGCTCGATCAGGCTGCTGAATATGCTTTTAGTTTCCCCGAATTGATAATCATGGAAACAGGAGGAATGAAAGGAAAGCGAAAAGAAATGATCAGGGAAGAAGTGCACGATATCCTGAAAAAAGCATTTCATATCAATGCTGTTCACAGCGAATATGGAATGACAGAATTATTATCACAGGCATGGTCGCATGGAAATGGATTGTATTTTTGTCCACCCTGGATGAAGGTGATGGTGAGAAATATAAATGATCCTCTTGAAATAAAAACATCGGGTTCGGGAGGAGTGAATATCATTGATCTTGCTAATATATATTCCTGTTCATTTATTGCAACACAGGACCTGGGAACTGTAAATGCTGATGATTCATTTACCATCAACGGAAGATTCGATAACAGTGATCTGCGTGGATGTAATTTGATGATCCAGTAGAGAAGTGATTAGGTGATTAGGTGATTAAGTAATTAGGTGAACTAATCTCAGAAATTGCAATTAACGAATAACCATTATTGAGTAACTATTCTCCGAACTCCGAACTAAAAACTCCGAACTAAATGTCAGACAACAGAAGAATCTTCATTATCCTCATAAGTGTTTTTGTTGGAACTATGTTATCGCTGCTGATCTTTAAGGTTCGCAGGGGAGATGCAGGTTTAAATAACCAGGATTATTCAATGCTTGCTACCAATTTATTTTTTTCACTGGCCATTATACTTGGAATAGGCTTTTTGTTTCTCTGGAAGAAGAAAAAGTGATTTAATGACTATGTGATTAAGCAGGTGACGAAGAGACTGGGTGACTATGTGACGAAGAAAGGAAGTGATGAGGTGATGATGTAATGAGGTGAAGAAGTGAGTTTGTCCTTTAAATCTTCAAAAACTGCTGGCTCCTGACTCCTGACCACTAACTCCTGACTTCCAGTACTGACTACTCATTTCTATTAGTATATTCGTTACCTCATTCACCCATCATGAAAAAAATCCTACCGGTATTCTTAATTCTCATTGCATCTTCTGTTTTCGGTCAAAGCCCATGCAGCTTATGGCCGCGTTACGATCAGGAAGTATTTCCTACGTTGAATATTTCCACCAACGTAAGTTACGGAGCTAATATCGATCACAACGGAGCTAACTACGACCTGAAGATGGATATCTATCAGCCTGCAGGAGATACACTCAGTCAGCGTCCGCTCATCATTTTTGCACATGGTGGAAGTTTTGTTGCCGGTGATAAAGCCAACCAGGATCAGGTAGATCTCTGTACGCACTTTGCAAAGAGAGGATATGTTACTGCAACAATGAATTACCGCCTGGGAATTTCATTTCCTATCAATGCAGCAACAGCAACTGATGCAGTGTATCGTGCGATGCAGGATATGAAAGCGGCGATTCGTTTTTTCAGGAAGGATGCTGCAACTTTGAATGATTATAAAATCGATCCTTCAGTAATCTTTATCGGAGGAACTTCTGCAGGAGCATTCACTGCTTTGCATACTGCCTATATGAATACCTATGCTGAACTTCTTCCTTCAATTGATACGTCAGCTTTGGGTGATCTCGATGGCAACAGCGGGAATCCGGGATATTCTTCAGATGTAAATGCTGTGATCAATCTCTGCGGTGCATTGGGTGATGCTGCATGGATTGTTCCCGGCGATGTTCCACTATGCAGTATGCATGGTACAGCTGATGCAACAGTGCCTTATGCTTCGCAGATGTTATATCTACTCGGACTGGTTCCTATTATGGTTGTTGATGGAAGTTATTCTATCCATGATTACCTGAACACATTCAGTCATCCTGCAGTTATGTATACCTGGGACGGAGCAGGCCATGTTCCTTATGATGGAGGAACACCGGCAGCTTTGGCTTATCTTGATACCACATTGCGTTTTGTGAGCAACTTCCTTTATACCTACCAGGGATGTACGCCATCAAGTTCCGATCCTCAGCCCAATACCATCTTTACTACAACGGGATTGAGTTCTTTGGCCATTGCTAACAGCGTTTCAGTAACAAATCCTGCAAGCACCTTCATCAGCATTAAGAATATTGAACCCGGAAGTACAGTAAATGTGTACGATGGAAGAGGCAGAAATGTGTTTTCGGAAGACAGGAATTTCTCCGGCACTGCAAATATTTCCTGTGGAAGCTGGCCTGATGGAATATACATCGTTCATTATGAGAGTCTTAATAAGAATGAGGCAGTAAAAGTTAACGTTCGTCATTAGCATCCATAATTCAATTATTTTTGCCGCCGATGGCAAGAATCACATTCAACAATAAGGTAAGTCCGTTTACTGAAACATTAAAGGCGCGAATCAATCAATATTTCGAGTCGAATAAAATCAATCTGACAGGAAACAGACATCTTTATACGAAGACAGCTATCCTTGTAAGTGCATTGATTGCAACTTATATCACTCTGGTTTTCTTTACTCCTCCGGCATGGATTTCAGTTATCCTTTGTGCATTGCTGGGAATAAATTTCGCTGCAATTGGTTTTAACGTGATGCATGATGGTGCGCATGGAAGTTATTCCAACAATAAAAAAGTAAATGAAATCATGGCGTACTCTCTCAATTTAATGGGAGGAAGCTCATACATCTGGAAAATAAAACATAATCTTATTCATCACTCATTTACCAATGTTGAAGGTATGGATGATGATATCGATATTAAACCTTTTCTGCGTGTGCATGAAGAACAACCACGTTATTGGTTTCATCGTTTTCAGCATATTTATTTCCTCTTGTTTTATGGCCTTGCATATTTTATGTGGGTGTACTACATGGATTTTCAAAAATATTTTTCGAAAAAAATTGGCGAAACACCGTTGCGTAAAATGACTCTTAAAGATCATTTCATTTTCTGGATCAGTAAAGTTATATATACATCAGTATTCGTTGTTATCCCGATTTTCCAGGTAGGACTTGTAGATACATTGATTGGCTACAGTATTGCAGTTTTTGTTTGTGGAATATTAATCAGCGTTGTGTTCCAGTTAGCACATGTTATTAATGAAACACAGTTTCCTGTTCCTGATGAAGGTTCAAGCAAGATCAATACTGAATGGGCAGTTCATCAGTTAGAAACTACAGCTAACTTTTCTACACGTAATAAGTTTGTAAGCTGGATGGTTGGTGGTTTGAACTTCCAGGTAGAGCATCACCTTTTTCCGAAGATCAGTCACGTGCATTATCCTGCAATCAGCAAGCTGGTTCGTGATACATGCCGCGAATACAATGTTGTGTATCTTGAACATCCAACGGTAGCAAGTGCTGTTCGTTCGCACATTAAATACCTGAGAAAGCTGGGTCGTCATTAGACTTCAGGTTTACCAACTTCATACTATTCATAATAAATACCATTGTTTACGTTTATACAATGTTTGCTATGGTAATTTTGCCTGCTCCATGAAGTTTCGTCCTGTCTTATTTTCTCTCCTGTTACTACTGGTATTTTCATTCCGGTCAATTAGTGTTTCTGCACAGGATTCTACCTTCTGGAGAAAGCCCAGGTTCTTCCTGCAGTTCGATCGTTATAACTCTATTGTAGCTAACCAGGGAGCAGATATCAGCGGGATTAAAGCAGGACTGGAGTTCGGAAAGAAGTACCGTTTCGGAATAGGGCTGTATAATCTTAAATCAGACATTATCGAATACAAGCAACTCACTCCTGAACAGGCTGCTGAAGCTCCGGCTGATACCGTTAAAGCTCAACTGAACATGGGTTATGTACCGTTATGTTTTGAATATATATTTTATGATAAGGGGAAGTGGCAGTTTGGAATACCGATCCATCTGGGATTTGGCCAGACTTACTTTGAATATTTCAACTCTGCAGGCCAGACCAGGCAGTTAAAAGATCAGAATGTTCTTCTTACTGATGTGGTGGTTTCCGGTCAGTATAAAGTTTTTCGGTGGATTGGAATAGGTGCCGGGATTGGATTCAGAAAGATGCTCGTGGAGAATCCTGCCATACAACGCAACTTCAATTCCCCCCTTTATAACATCAGGCTGAAGATATTCCTGGGAGAAATTTACCGTACGGTTTTTCCTCGTGGTTTATGTGGTAAAAAGGAGCCACAAAAGCAGTAGGCTTGGGTTTTACACAGTTAAATGAAGGTTACAGTGTGCATCATTAAGGTCACTCAACCTGTAAATGTTAATTTTGCCGGCAATGAGTAAGTTAAGATTCGACGATATATATATGGAGCTTGCGGAAACGCTGGCAAAGAAATCACATTGTGTTGTTAAAAAAGTGGGAGCTGTAATTTCACGCGATACCAGAATTGTTTCCCTGGGTTACAACGGTCCACCGGCAGGAACACATAACTGCGATGAGGAATGGCCCGGAACGGGCTGTCCGCGCGACAGGAAAGGTGGATGTTCACTGGCATTACATGCAGAAGCAAATGCCATTCTTTATGCAAGTAAGAACCAGGTTCAGCTGGATGATGCAACATTGTATGTTACACTCTCTCCATGCCTGCCTTGTGCCAGGATTATATATACAGTTGGAATTAAAAAAGTTATTTACCTGCACTCATACGCAGAATATAAAAAAATAGATTCTGATGAAGGTGTTGATTTTCTTCGCCGTTTTGGTGTTGAAGTAATGAAGTATGAACCGCAGAATAAAACAGTGATTTCATGAGCAATAAATTTTCTGCCAGAGTAATCTGGTTTCCTGTAGCATTAGGAATTGTAATGGCTGGAGGAATATATATGGGGAAGCAAATGGTTTCTTCTCCTGGGATAACATCTTCTTATAATAAAATCAATGATGTATTAAGTTATGTAGAGGATGCATATGTTGATACGGTAAATCGTGCGCAGCTTTCTGATAAAACGATTGAGAAAATGCTGGAACAACTTGATCCACATTCTGCATATATTCCTGCTGCTGATCTCCAGGCCGCCAATGAACCTCTGGAAGGAAACTTTGAAGGGATTGGTATTGAGTTTCACATACAGATGGATACACTCACTGTTGTTGCTGCATTAAGTGGAGGACCAAGTGAAGCATTAGGTATTCAACCTGGTGACAGGATTATTAAAGTAGATGATAAAGTAGTTGCTGGAATCAAAATTACCAACGACCAGGTTTTTAAAATGCTGCGTGGTAAAGGTGGAACAAAAGTGAAAGTTTCGATAAAGAGAGATGACAATAAGAAGCTTATCGATTATATTATTACCAGAGGAAAAATCCCTATATATAGTGTTGATATTGCATACATGGCAGATCCTTCAACGGGATATATAAAGGTAAGCCGTTTTGCTGAACCAACTTATGATGAATTTTTATCTGCCGTGAAGAAGTTGAAACAGCAGGGCATGAAACAACTCATTTTAGATCTGAGAGGAAATCCCGGAGGTTATCTTAATGCAGCAACTGATATTGCCGATGAAATGATCGATGGAACAAGGCTGTTGGTTTATACAATGGGAAAATCACGTCCTCGCACAGATTACAAAGCAGGTAAGCCCGGACTTTTTGAGAAAGGGAAAATTGTTGTTTTGGTTGATGAAGGATCAGCATCTGCTTCTGAAATTGTTGCAGGAGCCTTACAGGATTGGGATCGTGCAACAATTATCGGAAGAAGAAGTTTTGGAAAAGGATTGGTGCAGGAACAATCTAATTTTCCTGACGGTTCTGCAATGCGTTTAACAGTTGCGCGATATTACACACCAACAGGAAGATGTATTCAGAAATCATATAAGAATGGTGTGGAAGCATACAATGATGAATTGCTGGAACGCATAAAGCATGGAGAATTATTTTCGGCCGACAGCATTTCTTATGCTGATACAATAAAATATAAAACGCCGGCAGGTAAAGTTGTTTATGGAGGTGGAGGAATCATGCCTGATGTTTTTGTTCCTCTCGACACACTGTATGATAGCGACTATCTCAATTCAGTAGCTGCTCAGGGTTTGCTTAACAATTTCGCTTACGATTATGTAGATACACATAGAAGTGAGTTGAAATCGTTTGCAAATGCAGAAGAATATCGTAAAGGATTCAACGGGGAAAAATTGCTGAATGATTTTTTTGCTTTTGCTGATAAGAAAGGTGTGAAAAGGAATGAAACACAGATGAGGCGTTCTTCTCCTTTGATTGCAATTCAACTGAAGGCATTTATTGGTAGATTGGTTTGGCAGAACGAAGGATTGTATCCTGTATTGCATCAAATAGATCCTGCATTTATTAAAGCATTAAAGTCTATCAATGGCTGATGAAAGAGAATTCTAACCGGGAATTTCTGATTGTTGCGGTTATAATTTTTTTATCACGACTTCCATTTATTACCACTGGTTATGGTTCAGAAGAAGACGCATGGGGACTGGCGTTAACTGCTGATCGTATTGCTGCATCAGGTAATTACGAAGTTTCCCGTTTACCCGGACATCCTTTTCAGGAAATTATATATGCATTGCTGCATAACAGCAGCTTTATTGTTTGGAATTTACTTACAGTTATCATCAGCACTGCAGGTATCTATGCGTTGATGCGTACACTGTGTTTTTTAAAAGTAGGTTCAATAACAGGTATTGCTATAGCCATTGCATTTATCCCTGTTATTTATATCAATAGTTTTTGCGTGATGGATTACACGTGGGCATTGAGTGGTATACTGGGAAGTTTTTATTTTTTATGCAGAAGAAATTATATTGCTTCCGGAGTGTTGCTTGGTTTGGCAATTGGGTGCAGGATTACAGCCGGAGCCATGTTGCTTCCTTTTATTATATATATGTTTTTGTCAGAGAAGAACATTCCGGTAAGGCAGATGTTCGCACTATCAGCTTCTGTTGCAGTAACAGCTGCATTATGTTTTCTTCCTGTTTATCTTGAATATGGACCAGGCTTCTTTATGTATTACGAACATTTCCCGATTCCGGCATTTGCTAAAAATCTATATAAAGGAACATTGGGAGTTGCAGGTACTACGGGTCTTGCTGCCATTTGTATTGCATGGATATTTTCACTGAAAAATATTATTCGAATTGTTGCAGATAGAACTCATCCATATCATCCATTGATAATAATGAGCTGCATTTCAATTGCATTGTATGTATTTGCATTTATACGACTGCCTTTGAAGTCTGCATTTATGATTCCTGCATTACCTTTTATCATGATTGTTCCTGCAACGGTGCTTTCAAAAAAAAGCATGAATGTTTTTGCCGTAGCAATGATTGCATCTTCTTTCTTTTTAGGAGTCAACCTTGCTGACCCTAACAGAGGCAGTGTACCTTCAGCGTTAAGTTTTACAACTAATATTAATAATCAACCGGTCAGTTTTGATTTTCTAAAAGGACCTGTTATTGCTGATCATGAAAAGCAAAAAACACTTATTGCTTATTCAGACCATGTAATTGAAGAGGTAAGCAAAATGGAAAATCCATCAGTAGTGATTGCAGGATGGTACCTCAACTTTATCGAATGCAGAAAGGAACATTCTAACAACAGTAAAGCAAGTTATGTTTATTACATTGATGCTGATTCAATGAATTACTATTTAAAAAACAGGTATTCGCTTTATTATCTTCCTTTGCAGGATCAATTTAATGATGTTCGTTTTAAAATGGATGTAACATCATTAAAGGCAAAGCCGTTTCCGGGTTAAATGCCTTCATAGGTTTTCATCTTTTCGACCCACAAAGAATTTATCGGAATACTCTTTAAGGTTTCATAATTATAACAAACAAGAACTGTACTTCCTTTAGCTAATAATAGGTACTCATCATTTTTTCTTTTTACTATTTCGTATTCCAGATCAAAGCTTTTATTTCCTGTACGTGAGCATCGGGTAAAAACGCTAATCTCATCATCAAGCAATATTGGTTCAACGTAATCAACCACAATTTTAGCCAGGATAAATCCCGTTTTAGTCCAATCATTTGTTGTCGTTACCACATCTTTAAAATAATTCATGCGGGCCAGTTCCATGTAAGTGAGATGGTTTGCATTATTTACATGCCCCAGTGAATCAACATCTTTAAAACGTACCTGTATTGCTGTCTGGTGGCGGAATCCGGCCCTCATCACTTTAGTTTTTTCTTTTGTCACGTTTGTCATGTATTTGTCACATATATATTGCAGCAAAGATTTGTCTTGGAGTCGAAGATAAATCTTCTTACATTGCAGTAACAAACCCATTTTAACCCTGATATGACACTTATGAAAAACTTACTTTCCTGCGGAATTGCTCTCATGATGATTGCAACCGTATCATGCTCTAAAGACGACGACCAGGTTCAACCAGTAAGCCAGTCAAACTCAGTTTCTGAGCGCGTTACTTATACAACGCATATTGAGCCTTTAGCAAGAAAAACCTGCTCAGCGGCAAATTGCCACAATGGTATTACCTCAGCAACTTTCACTGCCGGAAGAATGATTGCATCGGCCCATAATGGAACCCTTGATGCACTCTTCTTTTCCAATAAAGGAGATTCGCCTTGTGGAAAGCTTGATAATGAATCAATCGGTGTACTTCAGGCATGGGTAAATGCAGGTGCTCCTTTAGAGTAAAATAATATAAATGCCGTACTTTAGCGGGGGTTAAATGCCCCCGCTTATGGTTTTCTTAAATAACATCACAAAATTCTGCCTTCTGTTTGTTTTAGTGGTTAGCGTAACCTCTTGCAGAAAGAGCATTAAAGGGGAAGGCCCCTTAATCAATAAACAAGTTGTAATTTCTGATTTTACAGGTGTCATCCTATCTGTGCCGGCCGACGTTAAAATAGTGATGGGAGATTCTTTTAAATGTATTATCAGGGCACAGCGTAATATAGCTGAAGCTATTGAAGTGCGTAAGGATGGTGATGACCTGGAGATCAAGTCTGAATATTCACTGAAGTCTGATGACCCAATAGAACTTTTTGTTTCAATTCCCGTTATCTACCGTGTTGAAGTTAATGGAAGCGGAGATGTTGCCTTTGTAAATCCGGCCAAAGGTGAGAAACTCCGTTTATATGTTAATGGTTCGGGAAGTATTGATGCCCGTGCTGAAATGGAGAAGATAGTAAGCGAGATGAACGGAAGTGGTACGGTTTCACTTCATGGCGCAGCAAATGAACTGTCATGTGAAATTAACGGTTCCGGCGATCTGCATGCATTTGATATGAGTACTGAACAGACAGAAATAGATATTAAAGGAAGCGGAGATGCAGAAGTGAATGCTTCATCAAAACTCCGTGCAGATATAAAAGGAAGTGGAAACATTATATATAAAGGACAACCGCATGTGATTTCAGAGATCATTGGAAGCGGTAACATTAAAAAATCAGAATAGAAAAATGAGATCAGCATTAATAGTATTGTTTGTTGCAGGATTGGCTTTCAATTCATCAGCCCAAACAAGAGGGAATGTTAGAATACAGAACGACACTGTTTTTAATAAGAATGTTCCTTCATTTGTTATTAAATCAGAAACAAAAGCAAATCAATCCCTGTACTTTATTGCTGACATGAATAAAAAACCACAGGCAGCTATCTTTTTTTCAGAGCAGGATACACAAATTCGCTGTACAGCACGGTTTCCAAATCTTTCACTTCGGTATGATGTTATTTATCCAAAGATTGACATCAGTGTATTAATCGAATCTTTCTTTAAGAACAAGGTATTTGTAAATAGTAAAGTTGATTCTCTCGGATTGTTGAAGTACTGCAAGGAAAGAGAAATTGCATTAACACCAATGACGAATCGTAAACTGCATCAACCGGCCAATGATAGTGTAATGGCAGAAGTTGCCAGAGAAGATTATTCAAGTCAGATTGCTTTCTCTCTGGAAAACAATTCTGCTCAGCAATTTAAGGTGAGGATTGGAAAAGCAGGATTGAATCGTACTATTATCCTTGATTCAAACAGAACTATTGTTGAGCATTCTCATATCGGAGAACAGGTCTGCATCATTGAGAACAGTGAAAAGATAAAGTTGTGTTTTGATATTAAGAAGGAGACCAATAAAATTATTATTAATAAAGATGGAACCATAGTTAACCAGTAATCAGGAGCCTTTTAAATCTTTATTCAGTTTTTCAATTTCTTCTCCGAAAGATTCAACAACATTTTTCAATACAGTTTCCAGATGCTTAATGTCAGTTGTAAGCTGGTCGCGTGTTCGCTTTTTATCCCTGTATGCCTCTATATTTCTTATAGTTTCCTTCAGGCTGATAATTCCTGCTCCATCAAGTGTTGGTTTTATTTTATGGGCTAATGAACAGATAGAGTCAATTTCATTCTTTTCGTAATGCACCTTCATCTGCTCAATAATAGGAGGGATGGTTTCTATAAAAATTGTGAGCATGCGTTGAATGAATGCAGGATTGTTCTTGGAATCAGTTTGCAGTAATGAAAGATCATATAAGGCATATTGCTGCAATGATGGTTTTTTACGTGCAGGGAATCTTGGCCGTTGCAATGCACTTATCAATGATGGATCACCACTCTTAATATGTGTAGAGATCTTTGTAAATAATGTTACTTCTTTATATGGCTTTACTAAAAGATCTGTCATGCCTTCTGCAATGTATTTTTTATGCATAGCACGACTTGTATTTGCAGTTAATGCAATGATGGGTGTTTTTGCTTTCCTCTTATCAGGCAGTCCACGAATGATACGTGTTGCTTCAATGCCGTTCAGGTCGGGCATCTGAATATCCATCAAAATCATATCATAATAATGACGTGAAATCAACGAAATTGCTTCGCGCCCGTTAACTGCAGTATCAACAACAAATCCCCAATCCTGTAACATTGCTTCTGTGATAAATTGATTTACTCTGTTGTCTTCAGCAAGAAGAATGCGGAGATTGCCAAGACTTGTAAATTCAACTTTAGTGCTTCGTGGTAAAACCTGTTGATCTGCTTTTTTATAATTGAGAACAAAACGGAAATCAGATCCAACTCCCGGTTCCGAATGCATCCATATTCTTCCTCCCTGCATTTCAAGTAACTGCCTGCAGATGGTAAGTCCTAAACCACTACCACCATATTGACGGGAAATACTTGAAGAAGCCTGAGTAAAACTTTCAAAGATTGATTCAGCTTTATCAGGTTCTATACCTATTCCTGTATCTTTTATTGAAAACTCCAATTCAACTTCTTCTGCAGTTTCACGAACAATAGTTCCGGTTAAGCTAACACTTCCATGCTCCGTAAATTTAATGGCATTGCTGATGAGGTTCAGCAAAATCTGATTCAACCTGTGAGGATCTCCAATTACCAGAGGAATATCAAATGCAGGAAGAAATAAATTCAATGCAAGATCTTTTTCTTCAGCTTTATATAACTGTGTTTGAACTGCCGTTGTAACCGTATCTTTTAAATTAAAAGGAATTTGTTCAATGGTAAGTTTTCCTGATTCAATTTTTGAATAATCAAGAATGTCATTTACGATTATCAAAAGATGTTCAGCAGTTGTACGCAGGATGTCAAGGTAATTCCTTTGAATTCCGTCAATCTTCGTTTTATATAATAAACCCGCCATTCCCAATATGCCATTGATAGGTGTTCTCAGTTCATGACTTACATTGGCAAGAAAATTCTCTTTTATACGTGCTGTTTCTTCTGCATGCTGACGTGCAAGAACTAATGTTTCTTCAATTTTTTTTCTATCAGTTACTTCCAGCGCTGTTCCAAAGATCTTGATCACTTTTTTTCTTTCATCAGTAAATGGTTTACCGATTGCATGAATCGCTTTTATAGTCCCATCATGCAAGATAATCCTGTGATCAATTTCAAATGATTCAGCTTTGTTGATTGCACTGTCAATAAACTGCATCAGCATTGATATATCGTCTGGATGAATAAATGCTATATACTCTTCATAACTGGGACTTACGCCCGGAGGTAAACCAAATATTCTGCATAATTCATCTGACCAAAAAATCTCATTTGTCAATGTATCGAATTCCCAATTACCGAAGTGCGCCATTTCCTGGGCTTCTTTCATCCGCACACCACTTTCATTCAACTGCTGCTGTGCACTTCTCTTCTGAGTGATATCTGTTGAAATCCCCAATACATGTATACTTCCATCAGGCTGTACTAATGGAACTTTAATAGTATCATACCATTTTACCTCGCCATTCTGTGATGTAAATGATTCTTCACTTCTTACTTCTCTTCTGTTTTCGATTACTTCCCTGTCAACATTCGTATAAACTGCAAGCTCACCTGCATCATGATGAAGGTCACTGTTCTTCTTGCTGATCATTTCCTGGATGCTAAGTCCGAATGCATCAGCCATGGATTGATTCACCAATAAAAATCTTCCTTCTGTATCCTTTACGAAAATGAGCTGTGGTGTATTTTCAATAATCTGTTTATTCAGCTCCTTGCTTTCGCGAAGTTCTTCCTGAATTTTTTTGCTTTCTGTGATGTTCAGTCCGTAACCAATAATGTAATTCACTTTTCCACTTGGATCAAGCAGTGGTGAAAGTCTTCGCAAATGATAAGTAGGTCCGCCTGCACTCTGAAAAACTTCTTCCCACTCCATCTCCTTTTGCGTTTCCATTACATGGAGGAAGTTTTTTCTCCTGTTCTCTGCAAGTGAAACATCAAGGCCGCGCAAACGACAGTATTCAAAATCATCTTTTCCTATCAGCCATTCACGAACCGCTGGATCCTTAACTGCATGACGGTTTATATATATGTACCGTTGTGAGCTGTCGAGTATTACAACATCAACACTTATTTCATCCAGTAATACTTCATAAAAACTTGCTGAATTCGATATTGGCATCTGCTTATAATCTTCCGTCTTTTAACATCCTGTAAATTGTTGATTTTCCGATCTGCAGTTTTTCCGCAACCTGTAAAACATTCTGATCATATTTATTCATGTAATGTTTCAGAATCCTTCTGTTATATTCATCCATAGTTGCTTCTTCACTGAGAAGGTCATCCAATGTTGAGCTGCTTGAAAATACCAGGTGATGATCATCAATAATCTGTTCATCACTTATTACAGCAGCCAACTCAACGATTGCTTTTAGCTCGCGCACATTTCCGGGATAACTATAGGTGGTTAATTTTTTCTGCGCTTCAACGGAAAGTGTTTTAGGTGAAATATTATTTTCCCTGCAGAAAGTTTCAAGTATAAATCGTGCAATGAGTAATATGTCGTTTCCTCTTTCGCGTAATGCAGGTAAATGAATGGGTAGGCCCAGTAAGCGATAATAAAGATCTTCGCGGAATGTGCCTTTCTTTACTTCTTCCAGCAGATTCTTATGTGTTGCAACGATGATTCGTACATCAAGTGGAATGATGGCATTGCTTCCAATCCTGCTGATCTCTCTTTCCTGCAATGCACGAAGCAATTTTGCCTGTATACTAAAATCAAGATCTGCAATTTCATCAAGAAATAACGTTCCTCCCTGTGCTTCTTCAAACTTACCCAGGCGTCGTGATAATGCACCTGTAAATGCACCTTTCTCATGACCGAACAATTCGCTTTCCACCAACTCACGCGGAATACTTGCAACGTTAACAGCAACAAAAGATTTTTTGTTTCTTGATGACTGATAATGTATTGCTTTAGCAACAAGTTCCTTTCCGGTGCCAGTCTCACCTGTTATACTTACTGTAATTTGTGTGCGTGCTGCCTTATCCATCAGGTTAAATACCTGCTTCATCTTTTCGCTGTTACCGATAATTGCACGTTGAAAATCATATTTCGCTGTAACTTCAGATCGTAAATGATCCAGTTCTTTATTTAGGGCCTGGTTGTTTCTTATGTGTTGAATAGTGTTTAATAAGCGATCGCGTGTATCGTTATCTTTCACTATATAATCATATGCACCCAATTTCAACAGGTTAAGTGCAGTTGCGATTTTTTCCTGTGCAGAAATTACAATCACTTCAGCTGTCGGACAAGCCTTCTTGATTTTTTCAAGTGCAAGTTCTCCTTTCATATCAGGCAATGAATAATCAAGTGTTATCACTTGCGGATGTTCATGCAGCATCTTAATGCATTCTTTTGCCGAGCTGAAACGCAATACTTCAAAATCAGGATTTAGTGCAAGATGATACGTAAGCCATTCGCTATACCATGGATCATCTTCAACAATAAATATTTTAAGTGCGTTAACCGGAATCACAATGTGTATTACTAAAGTTCAGCTAAAATAAAATGTAATTTCTTCTTTGGAAAATCATCCTGCCCATATTGCAGTTCCTTCAGTGCAGTTTCTGCACATTTCAATTTCACTTCTTGAACGAACAACTGACTGTCTGAAGCTGCGATAGAGCGGATTGTTCCAGATTTCTGCAAATGTATGATCCTTTAACGAACCCATTTTATACCATGCATCTTTATCAAAGCAGCAGGGAATTACAGAACCATCCCAGGTTATTACTGATGAATGCCAGAGTTTCCAGCAGTTGTTTTCGAAAGTACTTTTTAAAGAGTAAGTGCCATTTGCATTCTTCCTGTAGCGTGAGTACTTATCATTGTCAGGGATCAACTCATTGCCGTTTTCGTAATCATAGATCTGTGCTGTTTTAAAACCCACTTCATCAACTCCTAAGTCAGCTGCCAGTTTTTTTACTTCTTCTACCTGATGTTCGTTGTGCTTTACAACAAGAAACTGGAAGATGATATGCGGAGTTCTGCTTTTCAATTTCTTCTTCGCATTCACAATTCTCTTTGTTCCTTCAATTACTTTATCCAGCTTACCTCCAATCCGGTACGACTGATAAGTTTCCTGCGTCGTTCCATCAATAGAAATAATTAAGCGGTCGAGTCCCGAACGTACCGTTTTTTCCGCAACTTCTTCACTTAAATAATGACCATTCGTTGAAGTTGCAGTATATATATTCTTACGTGAGGCTTTTTGAACAAGATCAAAGAAAGACGGATGCAGGTAAGGTTCTCCCTGAAAGTAAAGGATAAGATACCATGTTGCAGGAGCAAGCTCATCAATCACCTTTTCATACATGTTATTATCAAGCATTCCTGTTGGTCGAGTAAAAGAACGGAGTCCACTCGGGCATTCCGGGCATCTTAAATTGCAGCTTGTTGTAGGCTCAATGGAAACTGCAATGGGCATACCTTTATGTATCATGCGTCCGGTAAAACGGGTTACATAATAACTGAGCAACACAGCGGCGGCATTAAACAGGCGTCGGGGAGTAGCTTTTGAAATGAAATTCAGTCCGTCGCGGAAATTCCGGTTAATCACAAAGGCAAAGATTTCTAAACTGCTGCTAAGCTACGGAATTTACTTCCGGCAGCAGTGTTTCTGCAAATATTGTCCACCTTGTTTTTAGTTACTTTTACCATCTATGTTCACCTGGCTTGCACGTTTTATTTTGCGGAACAGAATTACCCTGCTGATTATTATCGGGTTGTTAACTGTTTTCATGGGATATAAATCTTTCGACATCAGGTTATCCTATGATTTTGCCAAAATCCTTCCTGAGAATGATCCTGATTATATCGCGTATGATAATTTTAAAAAGACATTTGGTGAAGACGGAAGTGTGATGGTGATTGGAATAGAGGATAAGGATTTTTTTAAGCTGCAAAAATTCAATGATTGGTGGGTACTGGGCAATGAGATTAAGGAAATTGATGGAATTGAAGCTGTTGTTTCTGTTGCAGGGATCTATAATATAAAAAAGAATGAGGAGCAGCGAAAGTTTGACCTGAAACCTGTTGTAACCCGTCCTTTAAAATCGCAGGAAGAGTTGGATGCTGTTCGTGCTGAAATCGAAAACCTTCCTTTCTATAAAGGCTTTATATATAATCCTGAAACGGGAGCCAGCGTAATGGCTATCACTTTTAATAAAGCAAAGCTGAATACTAAAAACCGGATTACAATCATCAATTTTATTAAGGAGAAAAGTGATGCATTTGGTGAGAAGCATCAGCTTAAAATGCATTATTCCGGTCTGCCTTATATAAGAAGTGCACTCACTGCGAAAGTATCTGCTGAAATGAAGCTGTTTCTGTTGCTTGCTCTGGCAGTAACAGCAGCTATACTTTTTGTTTTCTTCCGTTCATTCCAGGTAATGATCTACTCTATGCTCATTGTTGTTGTTGGTGTGATCTGGTCGTTAGGTACAATTGCTTTGATGGGTTATAAAATTACAATTCTAAGTGGATTGATTCCTCCACTCATAATTGTGATTGGTGTTCCCAATTGTATACTTCTTCTGAATAAATACCAGCAGGAATTTCTTAAACATGGTAAACAGGCAAGGTCACTTGCTAGAAGTATACAGAAGGTCGGGTTCACTACTTTCCTGGCAAACGTAACAACAGCAATAGGCTTCTTTGTATTTTATTTTACTGATAGTACGTTGCTCGTTGAATTCGGATTAGTTGCAGCAGCCAATGTGATGGCAACATGCATGCTGTCTATCTTTTTAATTCCTATCATATTCAGTTTCCTTCCGCAGCCTAAATTAAAACATACACAGCATTTAAATTCACCACGTATTAACCGCTTACTTGAGTCAATAGAAGATTGGGTGAAAGATCATCATAGAACTGTTTACACAACTGTAGTTGTTATTCTTCTGATTTCTGTTGTTGGAATTACACGACTTTCTACTGTGGGCTATGTGGTAGATGATTTACCGAAGAAGGATCCGGTTTTTATGGATATGAAATTCTTTGAAAAAAATTTTCATGGAGTATTACCATTAGAGCTGGCAATAGATACACATGAACCCGGAAATGCATTGCAGGTTAATACACTTCAGAAAATAAACAGGCTTCAGAAAATACTTGCTCAATATCCTGAACTATCAAGACCTATTTCCATTGTGGAGGCAGTGAAGTTTGCTTACCAGGCTTATAAAGATGGGGATGAAAAATATTATATATTACCTGGAAGCATTCAGCTTGCCGAATTATCAGGATTCATTGGCGACAGTAAAGGCAAGGAGCAATTATTTAAAAGTTTTATTGATAGTACAAAGCAGGTAACACGTGTAAGTGTTCAGATGGCTGATATCGGTTCAGTAAAAATGAAGAAGCTGGTGAACGAATTACGTCCGCGCATTGACTCCATCTTTAATCCTGATAAATACACAACAACTATAACAGGCAACTCGCGCATATTCTTAAAAGGGAATGATTATCTTTTTGAAAACCTTATAGAAAGTATATTGCTTGCAATATTCCTCATCAGTATAATTATGGTCCTGCTTTTTATGTCATTGCGGATGATTCTCATCTCCATTATTCCAAGTTTGGTTCCATTGATAATTACAGCAGGAGTTATGGGCTTTACACATGTCCCATTGAAGCCATCAACAATATTGGTATTCAGCATTGCATTTGGAATTGCATCTGATCAAACTATATATTTTCTCACGAAGTACAGGCAGGAAATGCGCTCTCACAAAATGATCAGCATCTCAAAAGCAGTTTCACTTACTATCAGCGAAACCGGCGTAAGTATGATCTATACTGCTATCGTACTTTTCTGCGGTTTCTTTATTTTCAGTGCTTCCGGCTTTGGAGGAACAGCTTCGCTTGGGAAACTCATTTCCTTCACACTTTTAATGGCTGTTTGTTCCAACCTCATCCTGCTGCCCACCTTTTTAGTGGGCCTTGAGCGTAAGCTTACAACAAAGGCATTTTTGCAGGAGCCCTTATTTGAGTTGAATGAGGAAGAAGAAGATATCGATCTCGACGAACTGGAGGTTAAAAAGTAATTGATAGCCTTTCTGACGTGATTCTATTCATTCTCTCCTTCTTATTAATTTAGTCGCCTCAATACGCTACACCATTTGTATATATATACCAATCTGGTAACGGTTTAACTACGTTTATAATTCTGAAACAATGAAAGGAATTCTTCTGGCCGGCGGTTCCGGAACACGCCTGCATCCACTCACGCTTGCCATGAGTAAGCAACTGATGCCTGTATATGATAAACCTATGATCTATTATCCACTGTCCGTTTTAATGATGGCAGGGATAAAGGACATTCTTATCATTTCAACACCTCATGATCTTCCGCATTTTCAAAAATTACTTGGTGATGGAAGCCGTTTGGGCTGCGATTTCAGCTATGCTGAACAACCAAGTCCTGATGGGTTAGCGCAGGCATTTGTAATAGGCGAAAAATTTATCGGTAAGGAGAAAGCTGCGTTGATACTTGGCGACAATATATTTTATGGAACAGGATTACAGCAGATACTTCAACAAAATAATGATCCTGTTGGTGGTGTGGTTTTTGCTTATCACGTTTCCGATCCCGAACGTTATGGTGTAGTAGAATTCGATAACGCAAAAAAGGCAATCAGCATCGAGGAGAAACCAGACAACCCCAAATCCAATTACGCAGTTCCGGGTTTATATTTTTACGATAATGATGTTATTGCTATTGCAAAATCGTTGAAGCCAAGTGCAAGAGGCGAGTATGAGATTACTGATGTAAACAGGGAATATCTCAGACGAGGAACGTTGAAAGTCGGAATACTTGATAAAGGAACAGCCTGGCTGGATACAGGAACATTCGGATCGTTGATGCAGGCCGGACAATTTGTTCAGGTTATTGAAGAAAGGCAGGGTTTGAAGATCGGTTGCATTGAAGAGATCGCTTATAGAATGGGTTATATAACTAAAAACCAATTACATGACATTGCCGCTCCTCTAGTAAAGAGCGGATATGGAAAATATTTAATAAATTTGGTTGACTGAGTGTAATCCCTTTACTGCTTAGTTAAACACAGATCATAGACCACAAACCCCCGCACTACATGAACACACGAATTCTTGTAACAGGAGGAGCTGGCTTCATCGGAAGCAGCCTTGCACAGCGCCTCGCTGAAAATCCTTCTAATTATGTTGTAGTTGTTGACAACCTCCTGACCGGATCTGAAAACAAATTACCAAAATCAGGAAATAATAATTTCAGGTTTATTCGCGCCGATGTAAACGACTTCCAGGATATTGCCAGCGTATTCCATGCTTTCACTTTTGACTATGTGTTTCACTATGCAGCAGTAGTTGGTGTAAAACGTACACTTACTAATCCGGTTATGGTTTTGAATGACCTTAACGGAATAAGGAATATACTCAACCTTAGTAAAAACACTGGAGTAAAGAGAGTGTATTTCTCAAGCAGCTCTGAGGTGTATGGCGAACCAGTAGAGTTTCCACAGAATGAACATACTACTCCATTAAATTCAAGACTTCCTTATGCCATTGTAAAAAATGTTGGGGAAGCATACCTGCGTTCTTATATGCAGGAGTATGGATTGGAGTTTACCATCTTCCGTTTCTTCAATACTTATGGCGTAAAACAAAGTGCAGATTTCGTAATGTCGAAGTTTCTGACAGCAGCTTTAAGCCAGCAGGATATCACAATTTATGGGGATGGAAGCCAGACAAGAACTTTCTGTTATATCGATGATAATGTGGATGCATGTGTAAATGCATTTTATCAGAATAAGGTTGTGAATGATGTGGCGAACATTGGAAGCGATCTTGAGATTTCCATCCTTGACCTTGCAAAACGCATTATCAATATTACCAATTCTCGGTCGAACATCGTTTTCCTTCCTGCTTTGAAAGAAGGGGATATGACACGCAGATGTCCGGATAATAGCAAGATGAAAGAATTATTGAACAGGAGAATGACAACTTTAGAAGAAGGCATCCATAAATTGATAGATGCTCGTAATTTTGTCCCTCCATCAAAAGTGCATGTCTGAAATAAAATATCTGCAGCAGCTCATCGATGAAAAGCTGCAACAGATCAGTTTTCCCGAATACCCGTCTACTTTATACGATCCCATACGGTACATGCTTTCTATTGGTGGAAAGCGTATGCGTCCATTACTGGTTTTGATGGGATGCGATCTTTTCAAAGGTGATATCAATAAAGCAATACATCCTGCATTGGCCGTAGAGGTGTTTCACAACTTTACATTGCTGCATGATGACATTATGGATAAAGCTCCTGTGAGGAGGAATAAAGCAACCGTTCATGCAAAGTGGAATCAGAATATTGCGATCCTTTCCGGTGATGCCATGTTTGTGAAGGCGATTCAACTGCTCATGAAAACGGATGCTGCGAAAATTTCAGCTCTTGTTGATGTATTTACCAAAACAGCATTAGAAGTTTGTGAAGGCCAGCAGCTTGATATGGACTTTGAAAACCGTAATGATGTTTCATTGAATGAATATATTGAAATGATACGATTGAAGACTGCTGTTTTATTGGGCTGTTCATTGAAAATGGGAGCTATTATAGCAGGTGCTGATGAAGAAGATTGCAATTATATATATAATGCCGGTTGCGATTTAGGATTGGCTTTTCAATTACAGGATGACTTCCTGGATCTGTATGGTGATGAGAAGCAATTCGGAAAGATGCCTGGCGGAGATGTTGTTGCAAACAAAAAAACGTATCTGCTTTTAAAAGCAATGGAGCTTGCTGATAAGAATCAAAGCGATGAGATCATATATATAATGAATACAGGTTTACCCGCTGAAGAAAAGGTAAGCAGGATGAAATCCGTTTTTAATACGTTAAATATTGCTGATCTTGCTGTCGATCAAATGGAGCAGTATTATAATGATGCCATGCAGATGATACAATCACTGCATGTCCCATCTGAAAACAAACAGCAACTGATTGCTCTTGCGGAAGGATTGAGAATAAGGGTTTCTTAGAAATAATTAATAATGAAAAATGAATAATTAATAATTAGTTTGGGAAAGAGTTAAACATCCTCACTTCAGCAAGTCAATTATTAATTATTCATTATTAATTTTTCATTTCGTCAGTGATGAACACCACCTTCACCGTGAACATGGCCGTGAGCTAATTCTTCAAGAGTCGCTTCACGAACACCAACAACCTTTCCTGTAAAATGCAGATCCTGTCCGGCAAGTGGATGATTGAAATCCATCGTTACATCTTTATCATCGAAGCCTACTACTTTTCCCTGGAGCATGTTGCCTTCACTGTCTGACATCGGAAGTATATTTCCAACTTTCAGGATTTGAAAATCAATAACACCATCCTGTTTGAAAATATCAATTGGTAATTTTACGATAGCTGAATTATCAGGAGTTCCGTAAGCCTCTTCTGGTTGAATGCTGAAAGCAAATGAATCCCCAACCGACATACCGTTTAGATTTTTCTCAAAACCTGGTATCATCATACCTGCTCCGAAAATAAAAACAAGAGGATTGGTTTCGTCAACACTTTCAATTTGCTGTGCAGTACCACCAGAAGCTCCTGCTTTGAGGCTATAAGTTACTGATACTACGGAGTTTTGAGCTATTTTCATGAGTTAAATATTATTGGATAAAGATAGAATTTTTCATTAGAAATTCTCTGACCAGGTGAATCTGTAAATAATTACGCCACGACTATTCAAGTCTTGGGTTCATTTATAATTTTTCGTTTTTAATTCTGCCATAGGCAGCAAGGCATCGTTCCCTGGCTTCTTTATGATCCACTATTGGAGGAACATAATCAAAGCTTTCAAATTCTGGAACCCATTTTCTTATATATATAAGTTGCGGATCAAATTTCTTTGTCTGTTCATATGGATTGAAAATCCGGAAATAGGGTGCAGCATCGCATCCTGTTCCTGCACTCCATTGCCATCCTCCATTATTACTTGCCAATTCGTAATCAAGGAGTTTTGCAGCAAAATAAGCTTCTCCCCATCGCCAGTCAATCAATAAATGTTTGGTAAGAAAACCTGCAGTAATCATTCTTACCCTGTTATGCATAAACCCTGTTTCATTGAGTTCACGCATTCCAGCATCAACAATCGGATAACCTGTTAGTCCGTTACACCACGATTCAAATTCCTTTTCATTATTGCGCCATTCTATTGCATTGTATTCTGGCCGGAATGCACCTGAAACAACATGAGGAAAATGCCATAATATCATCTGGTAAAATTCTCTCCAGATTAATTCATTCAGCCAGGTATCATTGGTATTCTTTGCCAGTGTTGCCATCTTACGAATGCTCACTGTTCCAAAACGGAGATGCAATCCAATACGCGTCGTTCCCCTTATTGCAGGGAAATCTCGCTGTTCTTTATAATGCCTGATGATTTCCTTTTCTGGAACTGGTGATGGAAACGTTGTTTTGCTTTCTTTAAAACCGATTGATTCCAATGAAGGAATTATATGTTTTGAATATTGAACAAGGTTATCCAGATAATTTTCTGAAGGATAGCTTTTCAGATAAAAATTATTCAGTTTCGAAAGCCATTTACGTGAATAAGGTGTAAAGACTGTATATGGTTTGCCGTCGTCTTTTACCACTTCTTCTTTTTCAAAAATCACCTGGTCTTTGTAAGTGTGAAAAGGAATGTGATGTTTCTTTAATAATATACCAACTTTCTCATCTCTTTCTATGGCTGAAGGTTCATAATCATGATTTGCATAAACTGCTGAAATTGAAAAGTCATTAGTTAATTCTTTCCAGGCATCTAACGGCTTACCATGTTTAACTAATAATGAGGAGCCTTTCTTTTTTAATTCATCATTCAATTGCTGCAGTTGCTTCCAGATAAAGGTTACTCTTTTATCTTCCGGATCTTCTAATTTTGAGAGTATCTCCTTATCAAAAATAAAAAGACATTGAACCTTGTGTTTTCCTTTCAGTGCATGATAGAGTCCTGCATTATCATCTAACCTTAAATCTCTTCTGAACCAAAAAAAATTGACTGTTGTACTCATTTAGAAAGAAGGTTTTTTAAAGCTCCATTCAGTTCATTATATATAAAATTATAACCTGCTGAGCTTATTTTCTTACTGCTTACTCTGCATCCTTCCAATACTACAATCGATTTTTCTCCCAGCATCATTTTCAATAAAAACGATGGAATAGGCATTTTCAAGGTTGGCCACTTTATAAGCTGACGCAATGTATTCATGAAACTTACATACGGAACAGGTTGCGGACTTACAGCATTGTAAATTCCATTAGTATTATTTTCTAAAGAGAATTTCAACATACCACAGATATCATCAATATGAATCCAGCTCTGGTAATGTTTGCCATCTCCAAATATGGGTGCTACACCGAATTTCAATGGTTTATATAATTCAGGAAATATTCCTCCTTCCTTGCTTAATATTAATCCAAAGCGAAAAATTGTTGTTCTTATGCTGAATTGAAGATTAACAGCTTCCCATTTTTTTACTGTTTCGGCCAGGAAATTGGACGCAATATTGTTGCTTTCTTCATTTTGCCATTCATCACCGGTATCATTATATATTCCGATTGCAGAAGCACACGTTATTGATTTTACCTGATGCGAAACTGTGTTTAATTTCTTCTGCAATAGTTGTGATGATAAAACTCTACTGTCAACTATTTTCTTTTTATTTTTTTCTGTCCAGCGTGCTTCACCAATGTTTTCACCGGCAAGATGTATGATGTAGTCGGCAGATGCAATAGCTGCATCATCCATCGTTCCTGCATTTACATCCCATATATATTGTTTAACAGGGTTATCTTTTTTCGTTCTTACCAGCCATGCAACTTCGTAGTCGTTGTGCAACAGTTCTGTAAGTCGACTACCAATCATTCCGCTGCCTCCTGTAATCAAAACCGTTGGTTTACGCATACCCGTAAAAATTAATTCTCAGGAATTTCCGGATCTGAATTGATGAAGTCTGCCGGATCAAAATCCAGTATAGGAGCAACGTTCGCCCTTCTTCCAAACTTGTATCGAATCATCAATCTCACAAATGCAGAAGGAGATGTTTTAAAATCTTTTTCTGCAATGGTAAGTCTTGTTCTTCCTGAAAAACCTAAATCAGGTTCAACAGAAAGTTGATAGCTCAATTTTATTTTCAGTTTAATGGCTAACTGAAATTCCCTGTGACGAAACTTCACATCGTTTAAAACAACAGAATCATTAACGGGGTAATCGATTGTGTACATTCCACCAAACGGACGGAATGAAACTCCTGCTGCAATTCTTCTGCTGAAAAAGTGCGTGTATTGAATATATGCAGGAAGCATTACTGTTAACAGATCTTCTTTTAACGGACGCCAGCTTAATCCTAATAACGGTAATACTCTGTTTTTTCCGTAAGCAGATGTATAAGCCAGGCCCAGTGTCCATGAAAACTGATCGTTACTGCGATGGCGCCAGAATGCACTTCCATTTACATATGTACCTTTCAGTGAAAATGACTTTAACTCCCCGGCATTCACTCCCTGGGCATTTACCATAAACAGATTTCTTAATCCTTTAGAGTAAATAAAGTTGCCGCCTAACCTTGCCCTGAACAACTGCATGCTGTTGGGAAGAAAGTCCCCTGTGGGTTGCATGTATGATGCAGCTCCCTGAAGCGTAACTCCTATCAGTGGCGTGTTTCCGGTAGCTGTCAGCCAATCTTTTCCTTTATATAATGGAGCACTGAAGGAGAGTTCACCGCGATAAAACCCGAATTTGTCTTCCAGGGTATCCACCTGGCTGGCCACCTTGTCCTCGGCACAAACTTTTATCCAGGGAGAAAGGAGGGGATGAGGTCCAGGCCACAGTTGAGAAAAAGCTGGAATTAATTTACAGCAAGTGAATAAAGAGATAAGAATAATTCTATATTTGATCATACTTTCCTGATCGGTAAAAATATATTGTTTTAGCCATGATTGGAATAAGAAAAGAAAATAACCCGCTAAATGCGAATCGCTTTAACAGAGATATTATTGATTCTGTTATTTCGCAACTTGAAAAAGATGTGTTACTGTGTGGAGGTTCAATAAGTCTTTCGCCACATTGCAATACAGACCTTGAAATCTTAAAAGCGGAAGTTCAACAATACGTTTCTATTTTATCAGTTTCCAATCCTGCTTTGCTGTTCAACTTATTATATAGAGTTGATGTTCCACAAAAACTTTTAGAAACAGAAGACGTTGCAACATTACTTTTGAAAAGAGTGTTGTCGAAAGTGTTGATTCGGAAATCGTATAAATAAATAGTTGTGAGTTCGTAGTTGCTTTGTACAAAATCAGCGGGATCTGCGTGAGCCTTTTTTAAAGCAACAATAGAAAATAAGTTTTCTGTAATTGATGCTCAAGTCTTGATACTTGTGTCTTGATACTTGATACTCATTTTCTCAATTCAAAATTCTGCCCGAGATAAACTCTTCTTACCTGTTCATCTTCTGCCAACTCCTCTGCAGTTCCTTCTTTTAAAATCTTTCCTTCAAAAAGTAAATATGCACGATCCGTAATCGTTAACGTTTCATGCACATTATGATCAGTGATAAGGATGCCGATATTTTTTTCTTTCAGCTTTGCAACAATAGCCTGAATATCTTCCACTGCAATCGGATCAACACCTGCAAAAGGTTCATCCAGTAAAATAAATTTCGGATCAACAGCTAATGCTCTTGCAATCTCTGTTCTTCTTCTTTCACCACCTGATAATAAATCACCACGACTTTTACGGATACGTTGTAATCCAAACTCATTCAAAAGACTTTCTGTTTTTGCATCCTGATCAGCCTTGCTGAGTTTCGTCATTTCTAAAACAGAACGGATGTTATCTTCCACAGATAATTTTCTAAATACAGATGCTTCCTGTGCTAAATAACCAATGCCACGTTGTGCACGTTTATACATTGGAAGATTGGTAATCTCTTCATCATCTAAAAAAATCCTGCCTTCATTCGGCTTGATCAAACCAACAGTCATGTAAAAACTTGTTGTTTTGCCAGCTCCATTAGGACCTAACAAACCCACAATCTCTCCCTGCTGCACGCGAATGGAAACATTATCCACCACTGTGCGTCCTTTGTAACGCTTGACTAAGTTGTCTGATCTGAGGAGCATTTATATGATTTACGAAGTGCGAATGAAATCGAAGGCAAATCTACAAAAACTCTGTCACCTCGAGATGCGTTGAAATTTTTACAGGGAAGTTTGTGAAGGAGTGATTTCTATTTGTGCTTCCGGGTTAAAGCGAGGACGCTTTTTGAGATTTATACAATCATTTATACTTTTTGCCGCACATTTATTTTTAAATCGTGTAGTTTTTTCAAGCACAAGCGGACGCTTGCGCTAAATTGGTGCGACGACGCTTGTACCAGAAATAAAAACACAAGCGGATGCTTGCGCTAAAAAAGTAATTCTTTCAATCACAAGCGGACGCTTGCGCTAAATTGGTGCTTGCACTAAATTGGGGTAGTTTTTTCAAGCACAAGCGGACGCTTGCGCTAAATTGGTGCCCGCTCCTTGCAATGACGTTTTGATATTTACTTCATCACCTCATCACATCATTACCTCGTCACCTAAAAAACAAGCTGCAAACTTGCTCTGAATCCAAACTGTGATGGTAACGTGGATTTTTCACCAAAACGCTCTTTATATAAAGCCTTGTATTCATTGTCGATGTAAGTCATTCGCCAGATGAAATCTACACGCAGCACTTTGATGATGTTTTCAACTCCTGCACTTAACTCTGTGTACGGACGAGTGAGTGATGAGAATGCATTTGGGTTGGTAAGTATTTGCCTGTTTTCATCACTCAGGCTTCCACTTATTGCTTTGATGGCAACTAACTCTCTCCATTTTAATTTACGCATCAGAGGAATTTTATCGAGGAAGAATCCATCGAAGTGATGTGTTGCAAAAACGCTGAAGTAATAATCGCTTACAAATTCAAAATAATTCATCATGTTGAAAGCGGCGTAATCATAAAAATAACTTTCATTTCCGGGATGTACTTCCAGTAATGGATAAGGAACTGTTCCCCATACTTTCCCTCCCTGCAATACATAATAAGTATATCCAAATGGTTTGAACTTGATCTGATCATCAATCTTCAATGTTACTTTATGATAATCAAAATCACTGTTGTAAAAATCTTTTAACCCGATTGTGTAATTAAGTTGTATGGTTGGATATGCACTTCCAATACTGATACGATCCGTTTTTCCGGAGACAAATTTTTCTCTGTATAAAAACCGTGTGTAGAAAGAAACTTCAGTAGAACTGATTGTGTTTTTTACTGCTGTCCTTTCTTTGTTGGTGAAGTAAGAATAATCAAGTGTTCCTAATGGAATAAAATCATTATGCGTTAAAGTGATTTTGTTAGAGAAGCCCGGAATCCATTCAATCTCATACCATGCTTTCTGCTGTTCCATCATCGTCAGTTTATTGGATGGTGATCTTCTGAATAAACTGGTTAATATATTATCATCCTGGAAAGCATTATCACTTTGTCCCAGCTGTTGCACATCATTTTTATAATTAATACCTGCAAACTGCCGTGGTTTTTTATCGAGCATGTATTTTACTCCACCACCATATTTAAATTCTTCATCCTTCGTGCCGTAAGCAAGATATCCGCTCAATTGCAGACGTGCGCTGAACTTATCACTCGTTCTTCCTCCAAAACGGAAACGTGCTCCTTCTACATCATTAAAACTGAAGAACGTGTAATAGGGTCCTGCTTCAAACTTACCAAACTGTTTATATCCTGTAAAGAATAATGTGATTATATCTACATAGCTTTTAAATGCAGGAAGTGTTTTAATTGTATCAACGAGATGATAAATCTTTACTTCTCTTTCGTTCAGGCTATCATGTCGCGCTTCATTCCAGAAGTCAACCGTTCGATTTAATGCATCATCAACAACAACGATATTTTCTGTTCCTTCAAATATTTCATCACGTATAGGTTGATTGAACACAAACTTTTTATACGACGTTGTCTTTCGCCCGATAAAACCCATTCCCTCTTCCTTTGCAGCAAAATCAATTACCAGCATGTCTTTGCTTTGCATCCACTGCTTTTCATCAACATAAACATATTCCTGCACAACAGCCATGTCGTCAATCCAGTTGATGTTTGCATCATGTGCAATACGCATCTGAATTTTCTTAACAGCCCATGTTGTATCTGCAACCCAGAAGTCGCCGGTAAATGTTAATTCCTGCGGACGACGTGGTTTGAATTTTAATTTATAACACCACTGACTGTCAATAAATGTGCTGTCTAATAAATAATATCTGTAATACAATAAACCCAGATCACTTATCGGGCTGACAAAGGCTTTATTGAAAATGTCGATGTAGTTCTGATAAATATTAATGCGTTGATACATGTCGCCAAGAAACTGCGTAACAGATGCATTTTCCAGTCCTGATATTTTACTTGCTTTAATGATTTCCTTCTTTTTTGTTGGAGTATCACGATAATAAAAATCGGAAAGTGTTTCTGAAATAAAGAAAGGAAGGAATGGTTTGCTGTTTGTTTCAGTGCTGTCGATGTTATCCCAGATGAATGCAAATGGTTTTAATATTTTTCGCTCTTTGAATTTTTCACTGATGTTCGTCAAGTCAAACTCAACCTTATTATAAACTTCGTATTGATAGGTTTCCAATCGTGAAGGATCATTTTCATCTTTATGCTTGATGATATTCCGCACAATAATGTTTGCAGGATTTTCTCCGGCTTTAATTTCTACTTCCTGCAAATCAGATTGTGTTGCTTTCAAAGCAAAGTTGATGACCTGAGTCTGCCCTTTTTTAATGCGAAGTGCTACTGTTTTATAGCCGATCAATGTGCAATACAAGCTATCGGATGGATTAGCGGTAATAATCTTGAAATTCCCATCCATATCAGTGTTAGTGCCAGCCTGCATTCCTTTCATAATCACTGAAGCGAAAGGTACCGGTTCGTTCGTCAATGCATCTGTAACTTTTCCGCTGATGTTGGTGAGCTGTGCAAATCCCGGTAGCACCACCAGGCTGAACAAAAAAATCAATAGTAACCTCTTTGGTAAAAACTGCTGCATATTAATATAGAGTGCTCCTGCTTTTTAACGCTTATTTGCCTTCCAAAGTTATCAATTCTTCCCAGTATTCGAGGGCACGACGAGTGTGAGGGATTACGATAGTGCCTCCAACAAGGTTAGCTACCATAAATATCTCGAAAAGTTCATCAGTTTCCAGTCCTGCTTCCCTGCATTTGCCAAGATGATAACGGATGCAGTCATCGCATCGCAGCACCATACTGGAAACCAGTCCAAGCATTTCTTTGGTTTTTACGGAAAGCACACCATCAGCATAAGTATTGGTGTCGAGATTATACAACCTTTTCATATTAATATTTCCCTGACCCAGAATTTTATCATTCATCCTGGAGCGGTAATCATTGAAATCTTTTACAAGGTTTCCCATAGTTGTTTCTTATTGTGTAAAAGTATTGAAAAGGTGATTAGGTGACTAAGGGACTAGGTGATGAGGTGAATTGTTAAAGTTTCTAAAGATAGAAGTTTAATATACGATATTGAAAATCCCGGCGTTTTCTGACTTGTACATTTTATAACACCAACTCTATCCCTATGAAAAAGGCTATTGTAATTATTGTATTGCTCATTTGCAGCAATGCATTTGCACAGGACAGTTTAAAATTAAAGGAAACACCGAAATCATCTATCGGTATTGATCTTGTTTCAGGTTTTATATATGCAACAGGAAACGAACCAGAGCAAACAAGACTGGGAGCAACATTCAAAAGAAATATTAATCCACGATTACGCTGGACATTAACCGGAGGAATTATTTTTTTTAAAGATCAATATTATACATCGTTGATGAGGGTTGATGATTATGCACATTATAATGGAAGTTCTATAGATAATAAACCTGAATACAGGTTTGCTTCAGGAATTGAATTGACAAAACAGAAGGGACGATTTACAAGGTATATTGCATTTGATGCGGAATTTATTTACAGCAGTAGTTCGGAAGTATACTTTGAATTTGAATATCCAATGAAGGGTGGTCATATACAACCCTATGAGCTTCTGAATTATCGCGAGCCTTATCTGTATGAAACAGAAAATTATGGTGCAGGAATCAGTTTAGCTTATGGATATGATTTCAGAATATCAAAACACTGGTCAGTAAATGCAGAAACACGTTTTGATATCAGTGCACAGGTTGAAACAACGGTTTATAATGCAGCTATTAATCCTTTTGAAAGAAAACAAAATATGATCAATGCCAATTTCAGAGGATTGATCTCAAGATTCGGATTGAACTACGGATTCTGATCACTGATTAATTGATTTCACTAACCACTATTCACTGGTCACTACCTTCTTCCTCACTACCACTCTGGAAACATAAATACTGATTTCATACAGAAGAAAAAGTGGAATTGCAACAAGCATCATACTTGTTATATCAGGTGAAGGAGTAATCAACGCTGCAAGTATCATATTTACAACCATTGCATGTTTGCGATACTTGCGCATGAACTCTGGAGTTAATATTCCAATCTTGGAAAGGAAATAAACTATCATGGGTAATTCAAAAACCAGTCCTGCAGAAAGGGAAAGAATAGTAACAGTGTTTATATAAGAGTCTAATGTAATTTGATTTTTAATTTCAGCACTCACCTGGTAATTGCCGAGGAAGTTAATCGACATAGGTGTAATTACATAATAACCGAAAAGTAATCCTGTGAGGAAAAGAAAGGTAACAGCAAACACAGTTCCTGTTGAATATTTTCTTTCTTTAGTACTTAACGCCGGCTTTATGAAGCGCCACATCTCCCAGATGAAATAAGGAAATGCTAAAATGAATCCTGTTACAAATGCAACCCACATATGCATTGTAAACTGTCCGGAAATATCAGTGCTGATAAGTGCGAAATTAATCTCGTTAAAACACATGTCGAGATTATACTTCTGCGATAAATAACAAAGAAAGCGATACGTTGGAAATTGCGGATTCTTTGGTCCTAGAATTATTGTGTCGAAAATAAATTCCTTCTGAACAAAAGCAATAATCGCAAACAGTAGAATTGCGATCACCGTTCGCACCACATGCCAGCGTAATGCTTCCAGGTGCTGAAGGAAAGTCATGTCGCCAGGCTCTCTACTCACAATCTGAAGATTTGAAAATTAGCAGATTAGCAAATGTGAAGATTAGCAAATTGAAATGAGTAAAAATTCCATGAGAACAGTACGCTTCAAACATCAGATAAGTCAATTATTAATACTTCATTATTAATTTTTTCATTACAACTAAAGGATTCCTTCTTTCAAAAGATCATGCAGATGAATGAATCCCAAAAACTTTTCTTTATCCATCACCACTAATTGAGTGATGTTACTTTCTTTCATCAATTGCAATGCTTCCACAGCCATTGTATCTTTTTCAACTGACTTTGGTTTTTTCGTCATGATATCTTTTGCAGAAAGCTTATCATAGTTTTTATGCTTCTGCATCATTCTCCTCAAATCACCATCAGTAATTATTCCTTCCAGTTTTTTTCCATTCATCACTGCAGTAGCACCCAATCTCTTCGAAGAAATTTCCAGTATCACTTCATTCACCGATGCTTTTGCTGTTACAACCGGACGAGGATTCTGTCCGTAGAGATCATCCACTTTGAGGTAAAGTTTTTTACCCAATGCTCCTCCCGGATGAAAGCGTGCAAAATCAGCACTGGTAAATCCTCTGTATTCCAGCAGGCAAACTGCCAGAGCATCACCCAATGCCAGTTGTGCTGTAGTGCTGCTTGTGGGTGCTAGATTATGCGGGCAGGCTTCTTTCTTCACGGAAGTATTCAGGACGTATTCTGCCTGTGAAGCCAGAAAGCTGTCGGTATTTCCTGTCATTGCCACCAGTTTATTTCCTCCTGCTTTAATAAGAGGAGCAAGCACTTTAATTTCCGGTGTATTTCCACTGTTGCTGATAATAATTACAACATCTTTTTTCTGAATGGTGCCCAGGTCACCGTGAATAGCATCTGCAGCATGCATAAAAACAGAAGGTGTTCCTGTTGAATTGAAAGTAGATACCATCTTCTGAGCGATGATGGCACTTTTCCCAATGCCACTGATCACAACTCTGCCGCCGGATTCAATAATCAACTTTACAGTTTCTGTAAAATCTTTATCCAATGCAGCAATAAGATCCTTTACAGAATCTGCTTCCGTTTGAAGGGTGCGCTTGGCTATTGCAATAATTTGTCGTTCAGCTTTCACAAACACAGAAATTTATCTTGCATTTTGTCCTAAATTCGTTATCTTCACAAACTGCCGCAAAAGTATGTGGTTACCCGTTTCACTTTGTCCCAATGAGCAATTAAATCAGAAAAAAACACTGTAATAATTGATGAAAGTTTTTAGGGGAAAAATAAAAAACGTCATTAAAGAATTCTGTTATCTTTGCGTTCCGCAAAAAAAATCGTAGAGGAGACATGTTAGTTGCTGAGAATACACTTACTGAAGCGTTAAATAAATTTTTCGGCTATGAGTCGTTTAAGGGCGACCAGGAAGCCATTATTAAGAATGTACTGGAGGGCCATAATACGTTTGTTATTATGCCAACAGGTGGTGGTAAATCAATGTGTTACCAGTTGCCTGCTTTAATGAGCAAAGGAACTGCTGTTATTATTTCGCCACTTATAGCACTGATGAAGAATCAGGTAGATGCTATAAGAGGTTTTAATACGGATGATGGTATTGCTCATTTTATGAACTCTTCCCTCACAAAGGCAGAGATCACCAAGGTGAGAAAGGACATAAAAGCTGGTAAAACGAAGTTGCTTTATGTAGCACCTGAATCACTAACCAAGGAAGAAAATGTGAAATTTTTGAAAGAGGTGAACATCTCTTTCTTCGCAATTGATGAAGCGCATTGTATTTCTGAATGGGGACATGATTTCCGCCCGGAATATAGACGCCTCCGTCCAATCATCGAACAGATAGGGAATCTTCCCATCATTGCCCTCACTGCAACAGCCACTGAAAAAGTTCAGGCTGATATTCAGAAGAACCTGGGGATGATGGATGCCATCGTATATAAAGCATCGTTCAATCGCCCAAACCTTTATTATGAAATCCGTCCGAAGAGAGACGTAATCAAAGAAATCATAAAGTTTGTAAAACAGAATTCCGGAAAATCAGGAATTATTTATTGCCTCAGCCGTAAGAAAGTGGAGGAAGTTGCACAAACACTTACGGTAAATGGAGTGAAAGCACTTCCTTATCATGCTGGTCTGGATGCAACAACACGTGCAAGTCACCAGGATAAATTTCTCATGGAAGAAGTAGATGTAATTGTTGCAACTATAGCTTTCGGAATGGGGATCGATAAACCAGATGTTCGTTTTGTAATTCACCACGATATTCCAAAGAGTTTAGAAGGATATTACCAGGAAACAGGAAGAGCAGGTCGTGACGGACGTGAAGGAAAGTGTGTTTGTTTCTACAGCTATAAAGACTTTCCAGCACATTGGGATCCTAAGCTTAGAATTCCACGTGGACAAGTTGTCGCG
>JADMIO010828156.1_pt1 | contig 111787 bp, 110 predicted proteins | sample 8958161 | NCBI WGS metagenome assembly JADMIO01 (sample SAMN16585339, study PRJNA669376) | soil metagenome | isolation source: Crop rotation soil | place: USA: Cullars Rotation, Alabama | collected 2011
GCGACAACTTGTCCACGTGGAATTCTAAGCTTAGGATCCCAATGTGCTGGAAAGATGAAAGTTTCCCCGCGGGCCGGGAGCAGGAGGTGATGGAGCTGGCGTACGCGCTCGAGTCGAAGTCGGAGCATCCGCTCGCCCGCGCCATCGTGCGCGACGCCAAGGAGCGAGGCGTACGCGCCGTGGAGATTGCCGATTTCAAGAACATCGTCGGGGCGGGCGTGCGGGGAAAATTCGGCGGCGCGCAAACGCTGTTGGGTCGGCGGGAACTGCTCGAAACGGGCCCGCTGGCGACCTGGGCCACGAAACTGCCGCCTGCGCCGGCGGAGCTCGCAGAAATCTGGGTCGTCGGAAAAGACGTGCTCGGGCGGGTCCTGCTAAGGGATCAGATCCGCCGCGAGTCCCGCGCGGTTCTCGCTGAGTTGAAACGACTCGGCATCCACACGGTCATGCTGACGGGCGACCGGCGCCAGGCGGCTGAGGCCGTGGCCAAGGAATTGGGTCTCGCGGAAGTGCGCGCCAATCTCACCCCCGAGCAAAAAGTGGAAGCGGTCGTGGAGCTCCGAAGAGCAAAGGGAGGCCAGAAGGTCGCGATGGTCGGTGACGGCGTGAATGACGCCCCGTGTCTCGCGGCTGCAGACGTCGGCGTCGCCATGGGCGCCCGCGGCAGTGACGCGGCGCTCGAGCAGGCGGAGGTCATCCTGATGCACGACCGCATCGAGAATTTCCTCTCCGCCGAGCGGTTGAGCCGCCGCGCCCGCGCCATCATCCGCCAGAATCTCACCATCTCCCTTGGTGTCGTGATCGTCATGGTCGTCGCCACCGCCGGGGGTGCCGTCCCGCTCGCCATCGGCGTTGCCGCCCATGAAGGCAGCACGCTCGTGGTGTGTCTCAATTCGCTGCGCCTTCTCTTCGGACGAAACGCCTAATCGGTGATCAGCACCTGATCACCGCCCCGGACCCGATCGTAGAGGTCGATGATCTCGGTGTTCCGCATGAGCACGCAGCCGGAACTCATTCGTTCGCCGATGCGGGACTCGTGGTTGGTGCCGTGGATGTAGATGTAGCGGTCGTGGGAGTCGACGTTGCCGCCGAGGTTCACGCCGGGTTCGAGGCCGCGAAGCCAGAGGATGCGGGTGGTGATGAAATTGGTATCCGACTGGGAGTTTGGGAACTCGGAGAAGTGCTTTCCGGTGGGCACGCGGGACTTGAAAACTACGCCGGGGGGCTGGCCGTCGCCGATGCGTTCGGCGATCTCATGCAGCCCGCGCGGTGTGCCGAGCGAATCCTTCACATTCGACGGCGGGCGCTTGGACGACGAAATGGCGTAACTGGTAACGAGCTTGCCGGAACTAAAAAGCTGCAGGGTAGAAGGTTCCAATCGGACGACGATAATCCGCGCTGCGGGCTTGATACCGAGGCGGGCGCAGCTTTTGTTCACCTGTTCAATCGGAGAATCCATCGTGACTAACTCATTCCTCACTGTCGGCATCGTCGGCGCCACGGGCGCCGTGGGTCAAGAGCTGCTTCAGCTCCTCGCCCAAAGGAAATTCCCGTTGGGCTCGCTGCGGCTGTTCGCCTCGGCGCGCTCGGCGGGCAAGGTGGTGGAGTTTGCCGGCAAGAAAATCACGATTGAAGAGGCCAAGCCCGGCATTTTCACCGACATCGACGTTGCCTTTTTTTCCGCCGGGGGACCGGTTACCCGCGCGCTCGCGCCCGACGCCGTCAAAGCCGGTTGTCTCGTCATCGACAAGAGCTCGGCCCTGCGGATGGACCCGAATGTCCCACTCGTCATTCCCGAGATCAACCCGGAGGCGCTCCGCAAGCACCAGGGCATCATCGCCAATCCCAATTGCTCCACCGCCGTCGCGCTCATGGGCATCTGGCCGATGCATCAGGCGTTTGGCCTGAAGCGCTACGTCTGCTCGACCTACCAGTCCGTGTCCGGCACGGGCGCCGAGGCCGTGCGGGAACTCGAGAGCCAGGTGCAGGCCCACGCGAAGGGCGCGCCGATCACGCACCAGGTTTATCCGTACCAGATCGCTTTCAACGTGATCCCGCAGGTCGATAAGTTCGACGCCAACGGCTACACCGGCGAAGAGACGAAGATGATGCTGGAGAGCCGCAAGATCATGGGCCTGCCGAACCTCAGGGTCTCCGCCACCTGCGTGCGCGTTCCCGTCGTTCGGGCCCATTCGATTTCGGTCCAGGCGGAGTTTGAGCGACCGGTCAGCGTCGCGGCGGCGCGTGCGGCCGTGGCGGCATTCCCGGGCGCGCAGCTTGTGGATGAGCCCGCGCAGACCAAGTATCCGACCCCGCTCGACTTCGCACAAAACGTGAAGTGCGGCGTGGGCCGTATCCGGGTGGACACCGCGCTCGACAATGGTCTCTCATTTTGGGTCTCCGGCGACAACCTGTGGAAGGGCGCGGCGCTCAATGCCATTCAGAACGCCGAGCTCATGATTCGCGACGGCCTGCTGCGGCCCAAGGCCGCGGTTATGACATGATGGCGCGTAGCCGCGCCGGGAATAATTCCTTGTCATAACCGCCCGGCAAACGATTAGCTCTCACCTCGGCGCGGACGCCTAGCTCAGTTGGTTAGAGCATCTCGTTTACACCGAGGGGGTCGGGGGTTCGAGTCCCTCGGCGTCCACCATCACCTACACCCAACCGATCCATGCGACACACGATCTCCGTCCTCGTTGAGAACAAGTTCGGCGTCCTCGCGCGCGTATCCGGAATGTTTTCCGGCCGCGGCTTCAACATCGACACGCTGAACGTCGCGCCGATGCACGACCCGGCGATGTCGCGGATCACCGTGGTCCTGAAGGGCGACGACTCCGCTCTCGACATGGTCATCAAGCAGCTGCGGAAGCTGGTGAACGTCGTTGACGTGATCGACTTTAAGGAAGGTCAGGCGGTCGCACGCGAGCTGGTGCTGGTGAAGGTGAAAGCCAACGCGCAGACGCGCTTCGAGCTGCTGCAGATCAAGGATATCTTCCGCGCCAAGATTGTTCACCTCTCGCACGACGCGCTCATCATCGAGGCCACGGGCGACGATGAAAAGGTTGCCGCCCTGCTCGGACTGCTCGAGCCCTTCGGTATCCTCGAGCTCGCCCGCACCGGTCGGCTGGCTCTGAAGCGATAAGCCAGGGCTCATCGCCGTTTCAGGTTTAAGTTTACAGTTTCCGAGCTTCACAACCTCAACTTTCCACCTCCACGATTTTTCACCATGCCCGCTAAAGTCTACACCGACAAAGACGCCGACCTCGGCATTTTCAAAAACAAGACCCTCGCCATCCTTGGCTACGGTTCGCAGGGCCACGCCCACGCGATCAACCTGAAGGAGAGCGGCTGCAAGGTTATCGTCGGCCTCTACCCCGGCTCGAAATCCAAGGTCGTCGCCGAGCAGCACGGTTTCAAAGTCTACGACACCGCCGAGGCGGTGCGTCGCGCGGACGTCATGATGGTGGGCCTGCCGGACATGAAGCAGGCCGACATCTACAAGAAGGACATTCTCCCGAACCTGAAGAAGGGGAAGACGCTGCTTTTCAGTCACGGCCTCGCCGTCCACTTCGGGCTGGTCAAAGCGCACAAGGATATCGACATCATCATGGTCGCGCCGAAGGGCCCGGGCCACATCGTCCGCCGCCTCTACGCCGAGGGCAAAGGCATGCCGGCGCTCATCGCCGTCGCGCAGGACAAGTCTGGCACCGCCAAGAAGCAGGCGCTCGCCTGGGCCAAGGGCATCGGGTCGACGCGCGCAGGCGTGCTCCAGACCACATTCAAGGAAGAGACCGAGACCGACCTGTTCGGCGAGCAGTCCGTCCTCTGCGGCGGAGCGAGCGCGCTCGTGCAGGCGGGCTTCGAGACACTGGTCGAAGCCGGTTACCAGCCCGAGATGGCGTACTTTGAGTGCCTCCACGAGCTGAAGCTCATCTGCGACCTGATGTACGAGAGCGGCATCGCCGGCATGCGGTTCTCGGTCTCCGAGACGGCCAAATATGGAGACATCACCCGCGGCCCGCGCATCGTCAACAAGCGCACGAAGGCTGAAATGCGAAAAATCCTGAAGGAAATCCAATCCGGCAAGTTCACCCGCGAGTGGGTGCGCGAATACAAAGGCGGCCTGAAGAACTACAACCGACTCCTCAAAAAGGGCGAAACGCATCTCATCGAGAAAACCGGCACGTACCTCCGCGGGATGATGCCGTGGATGAGCAAGAAGAACCTCAAGGGCGTGCAGGCGGCTTACAACTAAGCGACGCCGCGATTGCCAAAAACCTTGGGGCGCAGACACTCATCTGCGCCCCTTTTTATTTTCGTGAAACGACTCATCCTCGCCACTCGCAAGAGCCCGCTCGCCCTCATTCAGAGCGAGATGGTGGCGGCACACCTCCACGCGACGCTCAAGGTCGAGGCGGAGTTGCTAAAGATTGTGACCACCGGAGACAAGCAGGCGGGCTGGTCATTGGAACAACGCGGAGGAAAGGGCCTGTTCACGGCGGAATTGGAGCAGGCGCTGCTGCAAGGGCACGCCGACGTGGCGGTCCACAGCACGAAGGATTTGCCGGGAGAAATGACCGCGGGCCTGGCGATTGCGGGATACCTGCCGCGGGAGGATCCGCGCGACGTGCTGGTGATTCGCTCCGGGGTCGCAGTTCCCGCCACGATTGCGACGGGCAGTCCGCGGCGGAGGCTGCAAATCGGCCGAAAATTTCCCGGCGTCACGTTCTCCGAGATCCGCGGCAACGTAGACACGCGCTTGAAGAAAATCGCGGAGCAGCACGTGGCCGACGCGACCATCCTCGCCGCCGCCGGCCTCAAGCGACTCGGGATCGCTTCCTGGCCCGGCTTGGAGTTTCGGAAGCTAGGCTTTGACGAGATGGTGCCCGCGGTGGGGCAGGGCGCCATCGCGATCCAGTGTCGCGCGGGTGAAACTTTGGAGCTGTCGGCGGCGTTTGATTCGGCGACGGCAAGAGGTGTCGCGCTCGAGCGCGCCTTCCAGTCGGCGTTGGGGGGCGGCTGCCACACTGCGTTCGGCGCACACGCCGATTCAGGCACGCTTTATTTCTTCCACGAGCAGACGGGATTGCGCCAACTGAAACTCGCCGCGACGGACTGGCAGAATCCGACCCAAACGGCTGCCCGGGTGCTCAAGGAACACGGACTGCAATGAATGCGAACCCACTTTCCGGCCGACGCATCGTCCTGACGCGCGCGAGCGATCAGAACTCGGAGCTGCACGCGAAACTCGCGGCCCTCGGCGCCGAGGTGTTGGAGCTGCCATTGATCCGAGTCACGAAATACGTGAAGAACGACGACTTGGCTGAGGTGTTTCCCGAACTGGGCAGCTACGACTGGGTGGTGTTCACCAGTGCGAACGGGGTGCGGTATTTCTTCGAGGAGTTTCGGCGGGTGTTCGAAGACATCCGCGCGTTGGGATTGATCAGGATCGCGTGCATCGGCGATGCGACGGCAAAGGCCATCACCGCGCTGCACCTCAAAATCGAGTGCCAGCCCGCCAAGGCGACGGCTGAGGCGCTGGCGGACGAACTGATTGGCACCGGCAGCCTCGACAGCGCCAAGCTGCTCGTCGTGACCGGAAACATGAACCGCGACGTCCTTGTGACGAAGCTCGAGGAAGCCCGCGCGATTGTCGACACGCTCCAAGTCTACCAGACCGAAAAGAACGACTTGAAGATGGATCCCGCCGCGGCGGATTTTCGCGCGCGCGGGGCGGATGCGATCCTTTTCGCGAGTTCGTCGGCCGCGCAGTCTTTCGTGGATCAAGCCGCGGCCCTGCAACTCGACACAGACGCCCGACGACCGCTGTTTGGCAGCATCGGCCCGCAAACCAGCGAGACGATGAAGAAAGCCGGGCTACCGGTGGACTTCGTCGCCAAGTCACCGGGATTGGACGAACTGGTGGCTGCCACGGTCACAGCGCTCGGTGCGCGGAAGAGCTGACGGAGCGGCGAAATTATGCACCGCGTAGTCGCGCTCCTGTTCCCCGGCGATCATCGCCGAAGCTGGGCCGACCTCGCCGGCCGGGCGGCGTTGCTGCTGTTCCTGATCGTGTGTAGCTGGCGGTATTTCACCATCCGGCTCGTCGACCTCGGCGAAAGTCCCGGGATCATTCATCTGGTGCACCTCGTTTTTCACGAGGCGGGACACACCATCACGGGAATGCTCACCAACAACCGGACCGCCGTGGTCTTCATGGGCAGCGGGATGCAGGTCCTGGTGCCGCTGGTCATTACGGTGGCGTTCTACATCAAGAACCAGGACGCGTTCGGGACGGCGATCGGCCTCTGGTGGACGGGACATGCAGCACTCGATGTCGCGCCGTACATCGGGGACGCTCGTTCGCTCAACCTCCAGTTGCTGTCGGGCGGGACTGGAAAAGAGGTCGAAGGCCATGATTGGGAATACCTGTTGACCCACTGGCATGCGATGGGCCGTGACGTGTACATTGCGTACGACGTAGCCGTGGTGGCGCGAACCGCCATGATCGTGGCGTTTCTGTGGGCGCTGGGTTCGCTGGTTTACGATGCCTACATGCGCGAAGCGCCCCTTCCCGGGGACGAGGCGGAGGTCGCATAAACCGGACGAAGTCTGCCGGATTGCCATGGCTGGATGAGCCTGCCTTCCTCCATTCACTTTCCATGAAAGTCCCGTTTCTCGATCTCAGCCTGCAGCATCGCACCCTGCGCACCGAGGCCCTGGCCGCGCTGGCTGCGACCTACGATGCCACGCGCTTTTGCCTCGGGAAGGACGTGGAGGATTTCGAGAAAAACTTTGCGGGCATGCTCGGGTACCCCCGCGCACTGGGCATGAACAGCGGAACGGCGCCGTTGCACGTCGCGTGCATGATGGCGGGGTTCGGGCCGGGCGATGAAGTCATCACCGCGCCGTTTACGTTTATCTCGTCGGCGTGGGGCATCAATTACGTGGGGGCCAAACCGGTCTTCGCCGATATCGAGGACGGCACGTTCAATCTCGACCCGGCCAAACTTGCGGCTGCGGTGACCCCGCAGACGAAGGGCATCATCATTGTGCATCTCTTCGGCCAACCGGCACGGATGGACGAGATCATGGCAGTGGCGAAGCAGCACAACCTGTTTGTGATCGAGGACTGCGCCCAGGCCGTCGGCGCGAAGTACCGCGGCTCGCCGGTCGGCCTGATGGGTGACGTGGGCACCTTCAGTTTTTATCCAACGAAGAATCTCGGCGGCTGCGGCGAGGGCGGAGCGTTCGTATCGCGACGGGAGGACCTGCACACCATGGCCCGGCACATCCGGGTCCATGGATCGGATCGCCGGTATTATCACGACATCATTGGCGGGAATTTCCGCATGGATGGATTTCAAGGCGCGCTGCTCAACGTCAAACTGCCCCATCTCGCCGCGTGGACGGCCCGTCGTCGCGCGATTGCCGCGCGCTATCTCTCCGGCATCAAACTCGCCGGAGTGCGCCTGCCGAACCAACCCAACTACGGCCAATCGGTGTTTCACCAATTCACGATCCGGCACCCGCGCCGCGACGCCTTGCGGGAGCACCTCACGAAACTGGAGATTGGGACGGACCTCATCTACCCCGTGCCGTTGCACTTACAGAAATGTTACGCGGGCCTCGGCTACGGGGTCGGCTCGTTCCCGGTGGCGGAAAAAGCGGCGGCGAGCTGCGTCAGCCTGCCCATCTTTCCCGAACTGACGGATGCACAAGTGGACCACGTGATTGCCGGCATCAACTCCTTCGCGTCATGACGGACAACATCCGCCTCAAGATCTGCGGCCTGACCTCGGTCGAGGATGCGGAGTTTGCCGCGAAGTCCGGGGCGGATTTCCTGGGTTTCATCCAGCACCCCGACTCACCCCGCTATATCGCGGTGGACAGATTCGCCGGATTCGCCAGCCGACTGCCGAAAGGGCGACGCGTCGCGGTGATCGTCGAGCCGACGCTGGAACAGCTTGCGGAACGCAAGGCGGCCGGCTTCGACATTTTTCAGATCCATTTCCGCCACGACTTTCCCGTGACGACGGTCGCAGCGTGGGTCGAGGCCGTGGGAGCCAATAATGTCTGGCTGGCTCCGCGACTTCCGCCGGAGGCGGAATTTCCAATGGCGGTGCTTGCCCTGAGCAAGACCTTCCTCTTCGACACATTTCACGTGCGCAAATTTGGCGGCACGGGCGAGACGGGCGACTGGCGCAAGTACACGCACTACCGGCGAACGAATCCGAAGAAGACCTGGATCCTGTCGGGCGGGCTCAATGCCGACAACATCGGCTCCGCCCTGCGCCAGACGGGCGCCAAGTTTGTCGACGTGAACACCGGCGTGGAAGCCACGCCCGGGGTGAAGGATCGCGAAAAGATCCTTCACTTTGTCGAACGGCTACACGAGCGCCGGGGTTGACGCCGCTTCGTGCGCCAGCAGCTGGCGCTTGATGTCTTCGCCAAAGGCGAAGCCCGTCAGCGCGCCATCACTCCCGATGACGCGGTGACACGGGATGAAGAGTGCGATGGGATTGGTGGCGTTCGCGCGGCCGACCGCGCGAGCCGCACCGGGCTTGCCGAATGCGGCGGCAAGCTGGCCGTAGCTGCGCGTCTCGCCCGCCGGAATGCGCCGGAGAGCCGACCACACTTCCTGCTGGAATACTGTGCCGCTCGGCACAAGCCGCAGCGTGAATTCCCGGCGCGCGCCCGAGAAGTATTCGGTCACTTCGCGGCGGACGGCAGCCAGACGCGCTCGGTCGCGGGTGAGGTTGTTTGCGTCGAAGCGTCCGCGCAGCGCCGTGGCGCCGCCGAAGGCGGTGGCGATAACGGAACCATCGGTGTCGACTGCGACGCTGAACTCGCCGACCGGGGTGGAGAAGGTATCGTAGAATTGGTTCATTGGAGGACGGGATGGTTGAATTGCCACAGGTGAGCCGTGGCGAGGCTGCGGTACGGGGAAAACATGCCCATCAAGCGGCGCGTGGCATCGATGTCCGGGCGCTCTTCGAGTTTCAGCAACGCTTGCAGTCCGCTCGTCACGCCGGTGTCACCGAGCGGCACGCAATCGGGAAACCCGAGCGAACGCATCATCAGGTAGTTCACCGACCAAGGCCCGAGCCCGCGGATCTCGAGTAGTATTCGCTCGGCACGTGTGGCAGACATGTTCCGCAAGGCCGCCAGGTCGAGCTTGCCGCTGACAATGAGCCGTGCGGTTGCGATGACGTAATCGGCCTTCTGCCGGGAAAACTGCAGCGGCAGAAGATCCGCCGGCTCGAGTGCCGCTACGTCGGCCGGAGTGGGAGGTGCGTACAACCCATCGGCGAAGACCTTGCTGCTGCGCTCGATCAACCGGCGCTTCAGGAGGCAGGCGAAGGCAAAGTTGATCTGCTGGCCGATGATGGCCCAGAGCACTCCGTCGAAGACGGATGGGGTTTGGCTAATGCGAAGGCCCGGGCGGCCCGCAACGAGGCGTCCGAGACCAAGTTTTTTTGCGAGGCGGGCGTGGGCCGGTGCATCGCCATCGAGCCCCAGAATCCCAATAACGACGGCATGAGCTTCCACCGCCGAGCCGCGGGAAATGTCCACTTCGACGGATCCGCCCGAGAGGCGAAGCGTCAGGAGAACCGGCCCGGCGCTGAGCTGCACAACGGACGTGTAAACGTTTCCGACCAGGCGCTCGGTCACGCTGTGGATGTCGCGACTCAAGGCCCGACGCAAGTAGGGCAGGGCGTAGCCCGCGGGCAGCGTCACCGTGAATCCGCGCGAGCCGGGGAGTTCGCGATAGCTGGCAGGAGTAAGGCCGTTGAGCCGCCGGAAGTTTTCGTGGAAGGCGGAGAGGGCCTCGAATCCCGAATCCAGTGCTACTTGGGAAAGTGGAGCGGCCGTCTTGAGCAGCAGGCGCTGAGCCGTGGCGAGTCGGGCGCGGAGCAGCAGATCGGCGGGCGTAGTGTGATAGTGCTGGCGAAACAGTTCAAACACCCGCGTCGCGCCAAACCCCGAGCGGCGGACGATGGCGCGTGCATCACGAAATGCGGCCGGATTCGCGCGCACTTCGCCGACGAGCGCCTCGATCGTCTCGAGCACCGGATCAGCACCGCGCGCGAAATCGTCCGGATGACATTTCTTGCAGGCGCGCAGGCCGGCCGCGCGCGCGGCTTCGCAGGTGGGAAAGAAGCGGACGTTGGTGAGCTTCGGTTTGCGGGCCTTGCAGGCAGGCAGGCAGTAAATGCCCGTCGTCAGCACGCCGGTGAAGAATCGCCCGTTGTAGGACGCGTCTCCAGCCAGCACGCGGGCATACATTTGGGAGTTCGTCATTCGCATGGACCCACCTTAGCACAGCCGTCCACGCCTGTCGTCCGGATTTCTCCGGTGCAATTTTGTAGGGGCCTCGCTTGCGACGCCCGATTCGCGCCTGCGGTGTCTCCGGAGCAGCAGGGCGTCGCAAGCGACGCCCCTACAGTTCTCGCGACTGGACATAAAGGTGGGACCGGCCAGCGTTGCCGCATGCCTTCCATCTACGAAACGCTTCGCGCCGACATCGTCACCGCCATGAAAGCCCGCGACAGCGGCACGGCGACCGCGCTGCGCTCCGCGGATGCGGCCATCCAGCGCGCGGCGATGGACACCAACAAGCCGATCGATGACGCCCTTGCCACGGCCACCCTCCGCAAAGCCGTCAAGAATCTCACGGACGCCCGGGCCGAATTTGAAAAGGGCGGGCGCGCCGACCTCGTCGCCGCCAACACCACGGAGATTGCCATCCTCGAGAAATACCTGCCGAAAGCCATGGATCCCGCGAAACTCGAGGCGCTGGTGAACGAAGTCATCAAGGAGACCGGCGCTGCCTCGAAGAAGGAAATGGGTAAGGTCATCGGCGCGCTCAAGCAACGCCCGGAGGCGCCGCTGCTCGACTTCGGGGCGGTGAGTAAGCTGGTGCAGTCGAAGCTACCTTGAGCGGACGATGAGCGACCTGCATTCAGGCGCGGCGCGTGATGTTCTCGTCCGCGGCGTGCCGATTGAGCTGTCCCAATTCCTCAAGTTCGGCGGGTTGGCCGCGACCGGTGGCGAGGCGAAGTCTCATATCAGCGCCGGTCAGGTGACGGTGAACGGCGTCGTGGAACTCCAGAAGGGCAAGAAGCTGCGCGCGGGCGATCGCGTCGGGCTGGATGGCCGCGTGATCGTGGTGCGGGTCGGTTGATTCCGAATCACGGCGGCCGGTGGCTACGAGCGCCCGCGAGTGGAGGTTTGGCGTTCGAGCGCGGTCGGGGCGCCCGTCCACTCGTTGGCGCTCGTAGCTACGTCGCTCACATGCCCGGAAAGCCGCCTTTGCCCTGCTTCTGCATCATTTCCATCTGGCGCATCATCTTCTTCGCGCCGCCGCCCTTCATCATCTTCATCATCTTCTGCATCTGCTGGAACTGCTTCAGCAACTGGTTGACCTCGACGATTTTCACCCCGGCGCCGTTGGCGATGCGCTGACGCCGACTACCGTTGAGCAGCTCGGGTTTGCGGCGTTCCTGGATCGTCATGGAGTGAATGATGGCCTCGGTCCGCGCCATTTGATTCTCCGCCCCGGAGGGAAGCTCGACCCCGCTCATGCCCGGGATCATCCCCATGATGCTCTGGATCGACCCCATCTTCTTGACCTGCTGCATCTGCGCGAGGAAGTCCTCGAGGTTAAAGTCCGCCTTGCGCATCTTTTCCGCCATGCGCTCGGCTTCCTTCTGGTCGATGTTCTCCTGCGCCTTCTCGACCAGCGACACCACGTCACCCATGCCGAGGATGCGTGAAGCGAGTCGCTCCGGATAAAACGTGTCGAAGTCGCCCGTCTTTTCGCCGGTGCCGATGAATTTAATGGGAACGTTCGTGATGGCCTTGATCGAGAGCGCTGCGCCCCCGCGGGCGTCGCCGTCCAGCTTGGTGAGAATCAAACCGGTGAGAGTGAGCGCCTCGTGAAACGCCTTGGCGACGTTGACTGCTTCCTGGCCGAGCGCGCCGTCCGCGACGAGCAGCACCTCGTCGGGTTGCACCTCGGAGCGGAGTTTTTTGACCTCCTCGATTAGCTCGGCGTCGATCTGCAGGCGACCGGCGGTGTCAAAAATGATACAGTCACAGCCCGCGTCCGTCGCGGCCTTGAGCGCCGCAGCGCCGATCGCGGGGACATTTCGGGACGCGCGGTCCGCGTAGAAATCCAACTCCTCCTGCTTCGCGAGGATCTCCAGCTGGTCGATGGCAGCGGGACGGTATATGTCGCAGGCCGCGACCAGCGGACGGTAGCCGCGCTTCTTGAGCAGCTTGCCGAGCTTGGCGGTGGACGTCGTTTTGCCGGAGCCGTGCAGTCCCACCATCAGGACCTTCAACGGACGGGCGGCGGAAAGATTGGTCTGCCCCTCGCCCAGGAGGCGGACCAGTTCGTCGTGGATGATCTTGACCACCTGCTGTCCGGGGGCGACGCCCTTGAGCACCTGTTGGCCGACGCACTGCGCCTGCACGCGTTCGACGAAATCCCGCGCGACCTTGAAATTCACGTCGGCGGCCAGCAGCGCGGAGCGGACTTCCGCGAGCGCCTCCGCCATGTTGGCCTCGGTCAGCGCGCCCACGCCGCGCAGGTTGCGGAGGGCGCCGCCCAGTTTTTCGGTGAGGGATTCGAACATCGAACGGACATAGAAACGGTTTCCCCGCGCCTGTTCACGTCAAATTTAGCGTCCGTCGGCGTGAACTTTTGGGTGGATAAGCCAAAGCCCCTTCTGCGAAGCTGCCGCCATGAATCTCGATCCCAAGCACTGGGTCGCCCGCCACGTTGCAGTCCTGCCGAAGAGCGGCATTCGCGATTTCTTTGAGCTGGTGGTCCAGATGAAAGGCCAGGACGTCATCTCGCTGGGGGTGGGCGAGCCGGATTTCGTCACGCCAGAGCATATCCGGAACGCTTCCATCAAGGCCATGAACAGCGGCCGGACGTCGTACACGTCCAATCTCGGCAACCTGGACCTGCGCACGGAAGTGGCGAAGTACGTCGAAAAACACTTCGGCTGCAGCTACCGGCCGGAGGACCAGATCATCATCACCGTGGGCGTGAGCGAGGCCCTCGACCTCGCCTGCCGCGCGTTCATCAACCCGGGCGACAAGGTGATGTACCACCAGCCCTGCTACGTCAGCTACATGCCGAGCATCGCGCTGGCCCATGGCACTCCGATCGCGGTGCCGACGTTTGCGAAGGACGATTTCGCCCTGACGGCAGAGTCACTCCGCGCCGCATGGCAGCCGGGCGCGCGGATGCTCATGCTGAACCTGCCGTGCAATCCGACGGGCGGCACGTGTACCCGCGAGCAACTGGTGAAGATCGCCGAGTTCTGTCGGGAAAAGGACCTGCTGGTGCTCACCGACGAAATTTACTCCGAGCTCACGTTCGATGGCACCCACACCAGCATCGCGAGCCTGCCCGGGATGGCGGAACGGACGATTTTCCTGCACGGGTTTTCCAAGGCCTTCGCGATGACCGGCTGGCGCATCGGCTACGCCTGCGGACCAACGCCGCTGATCGATGCGATGATGAAGGTTCACCAGTACACGATGCTGTGCGCGTCCATTATTGCGCAGGATGCGGCCCTGGAGGCGCTGCGCAATGGTTGGGACAGCATGCAGCAGATGCGCGCGGAATATCACCGTCGGCGGGACCTCATTGTGCGACGTTTCAACGAACTCGGCCTGAAGTGCCATTCGCCGCGCGGCTCGTTCTACGCGTTCCCGAATGTCTCCGCCTCCACCGGAATGACCGAGAAGGATTTCGCGCATGGTTTGCTGAAGGCGCACAAGGTCGCGGTCGTTCCGGGCACGGCGTTCGGCGTCAACGGCACCGGCCACGTCCGCGCCTGCTTCGCCACAAGCTACGAAAAGATCGTCGAAGCGTGCGACCGCATGGAGCGGTTCCTGGCGAAGAGCTAACGAGAAGTGAGCAGTGGGGCGCGAGCATCGCTCCATTCACGCTGCCCGGTTTTCCTCCTCGCTACGCGGTACCCGCTACCCACTACTAATCATCGATGAACCGCACTGTCGCCATTGTCGGCCGTCCCAATGTCGGCAAAAGCCGCCTGTTCAACCGGCTGGCGCGAAAACGCATTTCGATCGTCCACGACCAGCCGGGGGTGACGCGCGATGTCATTTCGGCGGAGGTGGCGGAGGGAAACTACACGCTGCTCGACACCGGCGGCATCGGGTACAAGGGCAAAGACACGCCCGCCGCGCTCACGGCGGCCTCCGAGGCGCAGGTGGATTTCGCGATGGCGACGGCAGGACTGATCCTTTTCGTGATCGACGGGCTCGAGGGCCTGACATCGCTTGACGAAAAAATCTCCGGGCTGCTGCGCCGGAGCAAAAAGAAGGTCCGGCTCGTGATCAACAAGGCGGATTTCGACGACGATAAGATCGATCTGGCCGAAGCCTACAGGCTCGGACTGGGCGAGCCGATCCGCGTTTCCGCCGAGCACGGCCGCGGCGAGGCTGACCTGCGCGCCGCGATCGCAGAAGCACTGGGCCCGGTGGATGAGCCCACCCGCGCGGCGGACGAGCCGCAGGCGCTCGGAGTTTGCTTCATTGGGCGGCCGAATGTCGGCAAGTCCTCGCTGAGCAATCGGCTGCTCCAAAGCGACCGGCTGATCGTCAGCGATGTGCCTGGGACCACGCGCGATGCGGTGGAGCTGCCGTTCCAGTTCAAGGGCCGCAACGGAAAGCTCTATCCCTTTCGGTTAATCGACACGGCGGGAATCAAGGCGGCTACGAAACTTGCGTCGCCGGTGGAGTATTTTTCCCGGCTGCGATCCCTTGATGCGATCAAGAACACCGAGGTGGTTTTCCTCGTGCTCGACGCGGTCGACGGCGTGACGCAACAGGACAAGGCCATCGCCGGGGAGGCGGTGAAGGAGCACAAGCCCATTGTGGTCGTGGTCAACAAGTGGGACCTGATCCAGGAGGCCTTCAGAAAGCAGGGCGGCTTCGCCCCGTACAAGAATGAGCGCGATTACCGCGAAAAGTATGAGCACGCGCTGTTCGAACGACTGTATTTCACGCCGGGCTCGCCGGTGATTTTTGTCTCCGCAGTGAGCGGTTACGAAGTCGACCGCATGCTCAACGCCGCCGTGAAACTCAACCGCCAGCAGGACCTGAAATTGCCCACGGCGAAGCTTAACCAGCTGCTCGGTTTCCTCACCGAGCGCATGCCGCCGCCGGCAGTGGGAGGACGCCGGTTTCGGATTTATTACGCCACGCAAACCGGGAACCGGCCGTTCCGCATCAAGCTGTTTTGCAACCGCGAAGAAAAGTTGACCGAGCAGTATCGCCGCTACCTCGAGGCCGGGCTGGTCAAGGAATTCGACCTCGCGGGTTGCCCGATCTATTTCGACTTGGTCGGCAAGGAAAAGCACGAGCCCGGCACACCGTACTCGGGCAAGGCCGCGCGGGCCGCGGCGCACGTGCCCAAGTGGAAGGCGAACGAGTCGGCGGGCGAGGAAACTTTCCATGAAACTATCGAAGACTGAGTATCGCGGCCACGGCGCGCTCAAGCTGTCCACGCGAGCGCTGGAGCTGGTCGTCACGACGGAGTTCGGTCCGCGCGTGGCCTCGTTCCGCTCGCTGGCCGGAAAGGCCGGGAATCTCTTCCTCGAGATGCCGGCGAACGAACAGCGGTATCACGGATTTTTCCTTCGCGGCGGGCACCGTCTCTGGCACGCGCCGGAGGACATCGTGCGCAGCTACCAACCCGACGACGATCCGCTGGCCGTGAAGCAACTGCCCCGCGGAGTGACGCTTACGCCACCCGCTGAAACGCTCACCGGGCTGCAGAAGGGCATGAAGATCGAGGTTGTGGGAGAGCGCACCGTAAGGATCACGCACACGCTGACCAACCGCGGGCTCTGGCCGGTGGACTGCTCGCCCTGGGCGCTGACAATGCTCCGTCCCGGAGGGCACGCGGTGGTCCCCTTGATGCCGAAAGGGGATCACGCGAGCGGCGATCTGCTTCCGACGTATGCCCTCGTGCCCTGGACGTTCACGGACCTGTCGTTGCCCCTCTGGCAGCAGTGCCGCGATTTCATCGGAGTTGACGTGTCCAAGGCGAAGCAGGCGCAGAAACTCGGCCTGACAAATTATCCCGGCTGGTCGGCCTACTGGGTGGAAGGAACGACATTCGTGAAATACTCCCCGCCCATTCGCGGCGCGAACTACCCGGATCTGGGCAGCTGCTTCGAGGTGTTCACCAACGGTGATTTCATCGAACTCGAGACGCTTGGGCCGCTGGCGAAACTCGAACCGGGCGCCACGGCGACGCACGTCGAAATCTGGGGCGTCTTTGACGGCTTGCCGAAGCCCACCACGGATGCCGCGTTTTCCCAGTCGCTGGCACCGGCCGTGCGGGCGTGGCGGGCGAAGTTGCGGTGAGTCCACTCAGCATCGCCTTTCTCGGGTCCGATTCGATCGCCCTGCCCTTGCTCGACTGGCTGGCAGGCGAGGGGAGTGCGCTGGCGAAGGTCGTCGCGGTCTGGACCCAGCCGGATCGACCTTCCGGCCGCGGTCAGGCGACAACGGCAAACGCCATCAAGTCGTGGGCGCAAGCCCGCAGTCTGCCGGTTCACCAGCCTGAGAAACTTGGCAATGAGTCGCGCGGCGAGCTCGCCAGGCTCGGGGCCGATGTCGCGCTGGTAATGGCCTACGGGCATATCCTGCGCGATGAATTCATTTCGACGCCCCGATTGGGCACGCTAAATTTGCACACGTCGTTGCTGCCGAAGTATCGCGGGGCATCACCCATCCAAACGGCGATCGCCAATGGAGAGCGCGAGACCGGAGTAACCCTGATGCGCATCGTGGCTCAGCTGGATGCAGGGCCCGTGGCCGATTCGGAGGGCGTTATGATCAGCCCGCTCGACACCGCGCAGGATATCGAGAACCGGCTGTCCGCCGCATGCGTCCCGCTGCTCGCCCGGGCCCTGCCAGGCTTGCGCGCCGGGTCGCTGAAGTTTGAAGCGCAGGACGAGACGAAAGTTTCTTTTTGCCGCCGGCTGGAAAAAGCCGACGGCGTCCTGGATTTTTCCCAACCTGCCGCCGCCCTCGCGGCACGGGTCAACGGGCTTTTTCCGTGGCCCACGTGTGTGCTTTCGGTCCACGGCCAGGAATTAAAACTCGGGCTGGCCGAGGCACTTCCAGGCGCAGCCGCGCCAGGAAGGGTGGTGGGTGCGGACAATGAAGGCTTATTGCTGGGCACGGGCTCGGGAATTGTCCGACTGCGCCGCCTGCAGCGACCGGGCGGGAAAATGCTCCCCGCCCCTGCATTCCTCCGGGGTTTCCCCATTGCGGCCGGAACCGTGATTCCGTCGCGGCCGATGCCACCGCTGGTGTCCCCGACGCCTTTCCGTCGCTAGGTCTTCCTTGTTTTTGGTGACCCTTTCCGCAAACCTCTGCCGCCATGTTCCTCCGAAAACTGCTCGCCCTCGGCCTCCTGCTGACCCTCGCGGTTCGCGTTCACGGCCAAGGCGCGCAGGTGGAGCTGGCGAACCTGCGGGAGGACGTGCGAGGACTCACGGAACGCGTTGGCGATCTGTCGTTGCGCGTCGAACAGCTCGAGCGCCAAAACGCCGAACTGCGCGAGAAAAACGCCGCAACCACCCAAACCTACGCGACCCTCACGCAGCTCAATGACGCGATCGTCGAGCTGAAGGCCGCGATCAGTTCCGGCGATGCGGCCACCACCGAGCGCGCCGCGGCACAGATCAAGAAGCTCGGCGACGCCACCAATGCGGCCCTGGACTCTCTCGCCAAGGGCATGGCCACACGGCCGGTGGTGCAAACGAGTTTCAGCGAAAATTATCCGAAAGAGGGCGTGAGTTACACGGTGCAGAAGGGCGACACGCTGGCGGTGATCGCCAAGAAGACCGGCGCGAAGTCCGGGGACATCATCAACGCGAACAAGATTGCCGATCCTTCCCGCATCCAAGCGGGACAGACCCTCTTCATTCCAACCCCTGCAGGAAAATAACCCCATGGCCGCAGCACCCAAATCACGTCTAGGCCGCGGACTCGGTGGCCTCATCGCCAGCGCAGTTTCGCCGACCGCGAAGGCCAGTTCGGCCGCCGCAGCGCCGGCCGCCGCGGCTCCCGGCTACCAGGAGATTGCGGTGCATCTCGTCGAACCCAGCCCGTACCAGGCCCGCCGGGAAATTCCGCCGGAACAGCTCACCGAGTTGGCCGACAGCATCCGCTCGGAAGGTTTGCTGCAACCCATCGTGGTGCGAAAGGTGGGCGACAAGTTTCAGCTCATTGCGGGCGAGCGGCGCTGGCGGGCGTTTCAGCAGTTGAATCTGAAAGCCATTCCGGCGCGCATCGTTGACGCGAGCAATGCCTCTTCGGCCGCCCTCGGCCTGATCGAAAATCTCCAGCGGGAAGGCCTGAACCCGATCGAAGAGGCGCATGGGTTCGCGAGCCTCATCCGCGATTTCGACCTCACGCAGGAAATTGCCGCCGACCGTGTCGGCAAAGCTCGCGCCACGGTCGCCAACACGCTGCGCCTGCTGTCGCTCGACGCCGAAATCCAGGGCTTTCTCTCCAAAAACCTCCTGAGCGTTGGCCACGCCAAGGTTTTGTTGGGTGTGACCGATTCCGCCCACCGTTCGCTGCTCGCCCGTCGGGTCATCGAGGAGGGCTTGAACGTCCGGCTGACCGAAAAGCTCGTGCAGGAGCGCAAGGCAGCGTCTGGAACTGCGCGGAAGACGAAAGCCCGCAATCTTTCCGCCAAGGACGCAGAGGCCGTGGCGGGGATCGAGAAGAAACTTACCTCCCATCTCGGCGCTCGCGTAGCGGTGCTTCACACGGCCAAGAAAGGTCGGATAGTCATTGAATACCAAGGGAATGAGGATCTTCAACGCCTGTTGGAGAAACTCGGGGTGGAGACGTAGGCGCGTTGCTTGCGACGCCCGGCTCGGGAAAGCTGCCGTGACCGCGGATTAGGCGCACGGCCCCGACCGCGACGCCCCTACGGAGCGGTTGACAACGGCCCAACCCGCCTGATTTTCTGACCCTTTCACATGAGTATTTTCATCAACATCGGAACAGTGGTGCTGATCATCATTTCGATTTTCCTGATCCTCGTCGTGCTGGCGCAGAAGGCCAAGACGGACGGCGGGGTGGGTGGCGCCTTGGGCGGCGGCATGACAGAAGCGACCTTCGGCGCCGATACGACCAACGTGCTGAGCAAGGCCACCATCAACGCGGCGATCGCGTTTTTTGTCCTCAGCTTCACGCTTTATCTTGCCCACATTTACGTGCGGAAACACGCCGTCGCCTCGGGCGATGCGCTTCCGAGCATCGCCGCTCCGGCGGCAACTCATCCGGCCGCGACCCCGGCTCCCGCGGCCCCGGCCGCCCCGAAAAAGCCGTGATTTGTTGTCATGGCTGAGTGGATGATCGCGCCCGCCCTCACATGGCGGGCGTTTTTGTTGGCCAGCTTGCTCGCTGCCGACGCGGCCCTGGCCGCGCCTCCGACCGTCGCCAACCCATCATCGGGCGCGTACGTGCAAGCCGGCGAACTCGACCAGGCGGAGGGACGCCGCGCGATTGAACTGTTCCGGAATGCAGGAATTCCGGGCGAATACTACCTCGAGTTCGATATCCGCGTGATGCCGCGTCGCGGCGAGGACAAGATCTACCACGGCCGTCTCTGGGGTGGCCGGAACGATCAGGGCGCGGTGATGCGGCTGGCGGTGCAGGATGCGACGGGACACGAGCGTCGCCTGCTGATTCAAAATGGTGAACGCGCCGGCGTGTGGCGCAGCGATTCGCGCACCGAGACGCCGCAGCCGGTGTCGGACTTTGAACCGCTGGTCCCCGGCGTGGAACTCACCGCCTTTGAGCTGCAGATGCCGTATCTTTATTGGTCAGACGTGAAGTTGCTCAGTGTCGCGCCGGTCCGCGGCCGGCCCGCGCATGTCTTTTGGTTTCGCCCGCCCGCGGAGTGGGCCAAGCAGCACCCGGACATCGGCGCAGTACGGGCGTGTCTCGACACGCAGTATCACGCGCCAGTGCAGTCCGAGCTGATTGGCCCTTCCGGCCGGGTGCTCCGGACGCTATCGCTGGTCGACCTGAAAAAGATCGATGACCAATTCATCGTCAAATCCATCGACCTGCGCAACGATGAGACCCGGGACAAAACCCGTTTCCAGGTCACGGCCGCGGCGTTGGGACTCGATTTTACCGGCCCAGTGTTTGACCCGGCCCGGCTCAACGAAGACGTCGCGCGGCCGGAGCCGGCGCGAACAACGCGTCTCTGACGATGAGCCGGACGACCCGAATCCGCGGCGTGGTCTTCGACCTCGATGGCACGCTGGTGGACAGCATGCCGCTCGTCTTGCGGGCATTTGCGCATGCGCTACGCCCGGATTGCGGGGAATTGACCGAACCCGAAATCATCGCGCGCCTGGGCGGCCCGCCGGATCGCACGTTGCGCAGTTTCATCCCTACCGAGGAGCGCGTGGCCGTCGCGATGCAGCGGCTGGTGGACTACAACGCACTGCATCAGGAGCTGATCCGCCCGTACGACGGCGCGCATGACCTGCTGGATGAGCTGCGACGCATCCCGCAGCTAGTAGGAGTGTGGACCGGGCGGGAACGGGAATCGACCGGCTGGATTTTGGCCCGGCACGGCCTCGGGGAAAAACTCGACACCTGTGTGTGCGGCGACGATCTGCCGACGCACAAGCCTGACCCGGAGGGACTGCAGCAGGCGCTGCGGCAGATGAAGGTGAAACAGGAGGACGCGCTGTTTGTGGGCGATGCCGACGTGGACGTATTGGCCGGACACGCCTGTGGCGTGCGCACGGTGTTGATCGCGCACGACCGGCAGGTGCGATCGGAAGTGAAATCGAAGGCGTGGCGCTCGGTGGTCACTCCGGGCGAGGCCTACGCCCTGCTTCGGGAGGAGTTGGCGGCAGGGCATTGACGCCCGCGAGTCAGCTCAGAATTCCCGAACGGCCTGGCGCAAATTGGGATTGAGCCGGACAACGCTGCGGGGCGGAAGCGGCGGGTTGCTGTTGGTCCCGGGAAAGGGCGTCCGGCTTCCGTTGATGCTGGCCGAGATTAGCTCCGCGAGCAGCGAATCCTTTTCCTCGGTTGGTTTGCCGCCTTCGAGATCGGACCACGTCACTCCCGCCGCGCGGTAATCCGCCGCGGTCGGCGGCTTCTGCGGCGGACGAATGCCAGTCAAACGCTGCCAGTCTTCGGCAAGGCAGAGATGCGCAAAGCACCGGCTGGAGAGCGAGGTCTCCCACGCGGGAATGCTGAAAGGATCCGGCACGATCTTGAGTCGAATTTTTCCGCCGGCTTTGAAAGTCCAGTCGGGGTTCGCGCTGTTCGTTGTTCCCGGTCCGCCTGCCCGGTGGCGAATCGGCGTCATGAGTTCGTCCCAGCGCGCATGAAGCGTGGGCTTGAGACTCTGTCGCCAGAACTCCTCCGGTCGCAGGGGGACCGCCTGCAATCGCAACCCGCTCCAGCGTTCTTCGCCGGAGAGGGCGTGCGGTGCCTGGAGTCCCTGGCCGACGGGGTGGGCCACGAATTGGCGGACGACATCAGCCCCGACATGGAAGCCGTCGAGCCAGGGCTGCGTGCCGAGGACGACGTAGTTCTGGGGATTGGCGACGAGCGCCGAGGCCCACGGCAGCCCCGACACCGCGCAAAAACCTCCCGACCCGACCCGCAGCGCCATCGGGTAGTCCGCGTAGAAACTCAACCAAAGGGCCTCGGTTGGGTGCAGGGGCATCATAATCCCCCCGCGTTGCTGCCACGCTTCCGGCAGCGTCGGAAACTCATCGACCGGGTAGAGCGGAAACCGGCCCAAGCCGAGCGGCATTGGGTAGTCCTTGCCGTTGTCGGGCAGGCGCAGTGTGCGCTGGAAGGAAACCGTGGCGCTGATTTTCGTCAGGCACGCCCCAAACATGCGGTGCACCTCCTCGCGCCCGGACGGCAGCATGTTCTTCTCGTCGTTGGTCGCGCTCTCGAGACGCTCGTCGACCCAGGCGCGCACGCGCGCCTTCAACGGCGCGAGCAGCTCAGGAAAGGAGAAGATAAGTTCGTCAGATTGGATCTCGATCACGCGAAAAAGAGGTGCTGGCTGGTCTCGTCGATCGAGCAGTTTCCCAGCCAGTTCGGGGCAGGCTGCAAAATCTCCAGCCGCCGTGCAAGCCACGCGTGGCGGCTGCGTACACTCCGTCCAGGCTACTTCAGAACCTGCTCGGTCGCGGCGTCGAAAAGGTGCGCCTTGTCCATCCGCAGCGTCACCTTCACCTTCTGATTCACCTCAAAACGGTCGGTCGGCCGCACCCGCGCGATGAAGGAATGCGCCCCGGTGTCAAGGTACAGGTAGGTCTCGGCCCCCATCGGCTCGGAAACTTCCACCGTGACGTCGACGGTATGGGCCGGATTGGGCGCGGAAACGGTCAGGGAGTCCTGCACGTCCTCGGGGCGAATGCCAAGAACCAGCGGCTTGTCCAGGTGGGCCGCGGCCTTGGCGGCCAGCGCCTCGCCGAGCTGCACCGTCAACGGCAGATCCTTGGTATTGGTTTCCACGAACGAGACGTGGTTGCCGGTCCGACGAACGGTGCCCTTGAAGAAATTCATCGGCGGGCTGCCGATGAAGCCGGCGACGAACAAATTCTGCGGGTGGTTGTAGAGTTCGAGCGGCGCGGCGACCTGCATGATATTGCCGTCCTTCATCACGCAGATGCGGTCGCCCATCGTCATGGCTTCGATCTGATCGTGGGTCACGTAGATCATCGTCGCGCCGAGCCGCGCGTGCAGCTTCGAGATCTCGGTGCGGGTCGAGACGCGCATCATCGCGTCGAGATTGGACAGGGGTTCGTCGAAGAGAAACACCTTGGGCTTGCGCACGATGGCGCGGCCGACGGCGACGCGTTGGCGCTGGCCGCCCGAGAGGGCCTTGGGTTTGCGCTCCAGGTAATCGGTGAGGCCCAGCATGGTGGCAGCCTCGCGCACGCGGGCATCGATTTCGGCCTTCGGAAACTTCCGCAACTTCAGGCCGAAGGCCATGTTGTCATAGACTGACATGTGCGGGTAGAGCGCGTAGTTCTGGAAAACCATCGCGATGTCGCGGTCTTTGGGCAGCACGTTGTTCACGACCCGGCCGTCGATGGTGATGGTGCCGCCGGTGATTTCCTCGAGGCCGGCGATCATGCGCAGGGTGGTGGACTTGCCGCAGCCCGACGGGCCGACCAGCACCATGAATTCGCGATCCTCCACCGTCAGGTTGATGCTGTTGACCGCCCGAACCCCGGGGCCGCTTTTTTCCGCATACGTTTTGACGAGGTTCTCGATATTAACTTTGGCCATGGGGTGGGGGAAAAACTCCCCGTGATGAGTCAGGTAATCCTGCGTTGAGTCAATTTTTTACGCAGGCAAATTTTCGTTGCCCCAACTCTCCGGCGCGGGCTGGATGCCGCTGGCCGGCCCAGTGCGCCGGCGTCCTGCATGGCACCCCGCTCCCAGAGAAATTCCGCGCCGCTGACGTTTGATTTGCCGCTGGAGCTGATCGCGAAAATCAAATCCGTCCGCAAGAGCCGTGGTCTCCGCACGGCGAGCGAGGTGGTCCGGCTGGCGATCGCGCAGTTCGATTTCGAGGCCTGCACCCCCAACCATGCGCCGCACCGGCAGATTTCCGTGCGCGTCGCGGCTCCGCAGCGTGCCATGCTCAAGCGGTACGCACGGACCAAGGATGCGAGCGTCGGCGAACTCCTCCGGCTCGCCCTCGACAGTCTCGCGGCGAAACCGACCCGGTCCGCGCGGCGCGCCTGAGTGTGCGTCATGGGCCAGCCCCGGGGCTTGCCATCGCCCGGCGCGGTTCCTTTTAGTGACGCTCGCTTTTCATGACCACCGCTCCCCGACCGCTCTCCACCTGGGCCCGCAACATCTCGCCGTCGCCGACGCTCGCCGTCGACGCCAAGGCCAAGGCGATGCAGGCCGCTGGCGAGGACGTGTGCAGCTTCGCCGCAGGCGAGCCGGATTTTGACACCCCGGAGCACATCAAGGAGGCCTGCATCGCCGCGCTGCGGGCGGGCAAGACGAAGTATGGTCCGACCCCGGGCATGGAATCTCTCCGCACCGCGATCGCCGAGAGCTACGCGACCAATTACAATCACAAGGTGACGGCAGCGCAAGTGGTGGTGAGCGCGGGTGGCAAGTACTCGTGCTACCTCGCGATGCTGTCCACGTGCTCGCCGGGCGACGAGATCATCATCGCGGCACCATATTGGGTGAGTTACCCGGAGATGGCCAAGCTGGCGGGGGCAACGCCGAAATTCGTGCTCACGACCGACGCGACCGGATTCAAGCTCAGCCCCGACCAGCTGGAGCAGGCCATCACGCCGAAGACCCGGATGGTGGTGCTCAATTCCCCGTCCAATCCCACCGGCGCGGTGTACACGCGCGCGGAGCTGGCTGCGCTCGCCGCCGTCGCGGTGAAGCACAACCTCTACATCCTGTCGGACGAGATGTATGAACATCTCGTCTACGACGGCGCCAAGGCCACCTGCGTCGCCACGCTGAGCCCCGAGGCCGAGGCGCGGACGATCATCGTGGCGGGATTTTCGAAGACCTATTCGATGACGGGCTGGCGCCTGGGGATGCTCGTGGCGCCGGCGCCGATTGCCAAGGCCTGCGTGGACTTGCAGAGCCAGATGTCCTCCAACCCGAACTCCTTCGCGCAGTACGGCGCGCTCGCGGCACTGACCGAAAAAGCCAAGACGGCCGCCGCGCTGCAGACGATGCTCACGGCGTTTGATCGCCGGCGAAAGAACCTGCACGCGGGCTTGAATGCGATCCCGGGCGTCAAGTGTCTGCTCGCGCAGGGGGCGTTTTACCTCTTTCCCAACATCTCCAGTTTCGGGCTCAAGGACATCGACTTTTGCGCGAGGCTTCTGGAGCAGGAGAAAGTGGCGGCGGTCCCCGGATCGGCCTTCGGTGCGGAAGGTTACCTCCGCATCAGCTACGGCACGTCCGACGAGATCCTGCGGAAAGGCGTGGAGCGGCTCGGACGCTTCTGCGCCAGCTTGAAGCGCTGACGGACGAGAAAATCCCGCTTGACCGAACCTATTTCGCGCTCCAGTACCTTGTCAGACAAAGGTAGCTTGTACATCCCAGTAATGAGCCTCGACGAAAAATTCACCCCCATCCGCAAGGGACTGCTGGAGTTCCTCGTGCTTAAAATCGTCGCCGCGAACCAGGTGTACGCAGCGGACATTTTGAAGGAGCTCAGCGGGACGGAGTTCGCGACGCAGGAGGGAACATTGTACCCACTCCTCAGCAAGATTCGCCGCGAAGGACTCGTGGATTACGAGTGGAAGGAATCGGAAGCCGGGCCACCGCGGAAATACTACGAACTCACCGCCAAGGGCCGCGCGCGACTCCAAGAGACCACGGACTACTGGCAGAAGATCAGCGGCACCGTGAAAAGCCTTGGCCAGAAATAATCCGCTACCGATTTCCCATGAACAAAGTCATTACCCTCAATCTGAACGGCAACGCGTACCAGCTCGAGGAAAACGGTTACGACGCGTTGCGCGTCTACCTCGAGTCCGCGTCGCGGCGGCTTGAGAAAAATCCCGACAAGGACGAGATCGTCTCCGACATCGAGCAGGCCATCGCGGACAAGTTTCGCGCCAGCCTGGGGCCGCACAAAACCGTAGTGCTCGCGCGCGAAGTCGAGAAGGTTATCGCCGAAATGGGCCCGGTGGAGGACGATTCCGCGCCGGACGAATCCAAGCGGGCCGGGGCCGCGACCGCGGCGCCCCGCGGCGAAGCGGCGTCCGACACGCACGCGCGCCGGCTCTACAAGATTCGCGAAGGGGCCATGATTGCAGGCGTCTGCAATGGACTGGCGGCGTTCTCCGGCATGGATGTTACCGTCCTCCGCGTGCTCTTCGCGCTCGTGACGGTGTTTTCCTTCGGGACCGGTGCGTTGATTTATTTGCTGCTCGCGCTGTTGCTTCCGACCGCCGATACGGCTGCGGAAAAGGCTGCGGCCACGGGCGGTCCCTCCACGACACAGGAGTTCATCCGCCGCGCCCGCGAGGGTTACTACGAAGGGATGAAGTCGTTTCATGATCGCGAAGCCCGCCGCGCGTGGCGGCGGAAGTTCAGGCGTGAGATGCGCGGCTGGGGCCGGGAAGCGAAGCGGGAGGCTTACGCCAGCGGGGAGCGGGCAGGCGAGAATTGGCGCGGCGGCTGGGTGTGTCACCCGTATCCCGTCGCCGGCTCTTGGGCGGCACTGCCATTCCTTTCGCTGGCGAAAGTGCTCCTTACCTTCGCCTGGATCTTTTCGACGTTCTCGCTGCTGGCCACCGGTGCGATCTTCGGCGTAGCGCTGCCCACCGGCGTGCCCCTGTGGGTGGGACTGATTTTCCTGTTTGTGGCCTTCCGCTTTGTAGTCTGGCCCCTGAAAGCCGCCCGGCGAGCCTATTATTATCGGGCAGGATTTGCCCCGTGGCATGCCTGCGGGGTCGCCGATTCGTTTGTCTGGCTTTGCATCCTGGGGCTACTCCTTTGGCTGGCGGACCGATACGTGCCGCAAGTCCACACGGCGCTCCAGCAGCTGCCGCCGGTGGTGCATCACGCCATCGATTCGCTCCGCGCCTGGTGGGCGCGACGATAGCACCGCCCACTTTCTGATGCGACGGCAGGGTTGCTTGCGACTACGCGCTAATGCTTGCGGTCGTCGTGCCGGTCATCCGGGTGCCAGTTCCGGGGATACCGACGCATAATTTCGTCGTGGTGCCGGTCCGGAGCATCGCGAAAATCCATGTGAACCGAGGGGGAGCTCATCAACACGTTGACCGCGACGTGGTTGGGCTCCCGCCGCCACGCCCACCTTCCGCCTTCGCGATAGTAATACTGGTGCCGGTGCGGGCTGAAATAGACTTCGTACTGGGGATAATAGACGTAGTCGTCGTCACCGGCCACGGTTTGCGCCGTGGCGGGTTGCGCCGCGGCGGGTTGCGCGGAGGTGTCCGGGGTGGTCGTGGTCACAGCCGGCGCGGTGGTGTCCTGGCGGTTACAACCGAAAAGGGCCAGCGATCCGAGTAGTGCCAGGCCCGCAGTGAAACCGGTGAGGCTAGGCCGGGCGGATGATTTGGTTTTCATAAGTGAAGTTGTCGACATGGGGGCTGCGATTGATGCCGCATAATGTGTCGACTTGATGATGCCACAGACCCGGACCAATGCCCGGGGTTCGCGAACGGGCCCGGTTTGCTATGTAAGGCCGCGGGGATGCCGGACGGTCCAACCCCCGACACCGACGTCCGGTGGCTCAGTCGGGCGAAGCAAACAAAGCCCGGCCCTGCATGAAGACCTCGGCGACCAGCAGCGGCACAGCCCAGCAGGCCCAGGCGAGGATCTTGGATCGCTCGTCCTCGGTCAGAAGGTGCATGGCCCGGATCGCGTCGTCGCAAAGCCGGAAGGTGACAAAGGCAAACGTGACGACGTAGCTGCGCGCCATCCACTGCCGATGCTGGGTTAGATTTTTGCGCCGGATGGCCAAAAACGCCAGGGTGGTCGTGGTCAGCCAGGCGACCGCCAGCCCGACGAGCCCAGTGGAGTAGGCAGGGGAGCCTTGAATCTTGCTGGCGAGGCCCAGTGCCGCAAGGGCGCCAACTAATACCATCCCCACATAAACGCGACCGGCGATTCGATGCGCCTGCAAATAATCTCGCCGCATACGCGGCCAGAATTGCATCGGACCGATCAGGATCGCCAAGGCGCCCGCGGACAGATGCGGCACCAGCCAGCCTCGACGGGCCCAGAAATCAGGGCCATACGACTCGGGCGTCAGCGTAAAATAGTGCGGGATATAGGATATATTTGCCGAGGAAGTAGGCGAGGAGCACGAGGGCCACCGTCCACCCGACGCGCGAAACGGCCTTGGGCCTTCCATTTGCTGTGACCAGCGAGGGTTCACCTGGGGTCGGCATAGGGGGCCACTCATAACCGCCAATCCTCCGCCGGCGTCAAGCGTCGCGGTCCAATCGTCCCGTGCGCACGAGTGGTTTTTGCGCTTTAACCGCGTTGACTGCTCTTGTTCGCTTCCGTCCATGCTGACCCCCCGCGTCCCCCGGCCGATCCTCTGGGCTGGTCTGATCTGCGGCTGCATGGACATTACGGCCGCGTTCATCGATGTGCGGGTGAACTTCAATCGGAGCCCGCTGTGGCTGCTGCAGAATGTCGCCAGCGCGGTGCTAGGACCCGCGAGCTATGAGGGTGGCTGGGCGACCGCCGCTTTGGGTCTGGCGATGCACTTCACCGTGGCGTTCTTTTGGACGACCGTTTTCTACCTCCTAAGCCAGCGGTTTCCCGCGTTGCTTCGCTGGGCCGTGCCGAGCGGGATCGTGTACGGTGCACTCGTTTTTTTCATGATGTTCCGGGTGGTGATCCCGCTGACGATCGCGCTGAAGACGCTCTACGTGACGGTCCCGTTTAACCACAACTGGCCACAGCTACGTTGGTCCCAGTTCTTTGTTCATGTCTGCTGCGTGGGACTGACGATCGCGCTTGTGCTCCGAGCCAAGAGCCGGAACTGGGCGACCTCCTGAGGTCGAAAACGCGGGAACCGCCGTTAGCATGACCCATCAAAGGGTTCATCATGCCAAATCCATTCTGCCATGTGGAGCTGAACACCACCAATCTGCCGAAGGCCCGCAGGTTTTACACAAAACTGTTTGCGTGGAAATTGAAGGACCTGCCGCACGAGGAACTCGGCAAATACACCATGGTCAGAGTTGGCGAGGGCACGGGCGGTGGCATGATGAAGCAGCTGATCCCCGGAGCCGGCTCGGCGTGGGTGCCTTATGTGTTCGTGCGCGACATCGACGCCTCCACTCGGAAAGCGAAGAAACTCGGCGCCAAGGTCATGAAAGATGTCACCGCAACGATGGGATTAGGCTGGCTCAGCATCATTGAGGATCCCACTGGGGCGGTGCTGGGTCTCTGGGAGCCGAAGAAGAAATAGCTCCCGCCGCCGCTGGTCCCATCGCGAGCTGCGTCACTCAAGCGGCGCGAGGAACTTCACAAGATTCGCGATGTGATCGTCCACCGTAACCCCAAGGTGTTCACAACCCTTGTAGATCGTGGTGCGGTCCACTTTGGCGGCGAAGGAAGGTTCCTTCACCTTCTTACGGATCGAACTGGCTTTCATTTCGCCGTAGCGAACGGGGTTCAACTTCCGATAGGCATAGAAAATTCCGCACAGCTCATCCGTCGCGAGCAGCGCCGCAGCCAGTTTCGTCTGCGGCAGGGTGGCAAAACCGTTGTAGCCGAATGCATGCGCTTCCACGGCATGGATCAGCTCCTCGGGATAACCCCAATCCTTGAACCAGCCGAGTGACTCGCGCGGGTGGGTCGCGGGGAATTTCTCGAAATCGATGTCGTGCAGCAGCCCTGTGAGGTACCAGAGCAGGGAATCGCCCTGGAACTGCGCGGCATAGCCTTCCATCGCCGTGGCCACCATGCGGGCGTGGTAGCGCTGATAGTCATCACCCACATGTTGTTCGAGCAACTGGCGGCCTTCATCCTTGGTGGGCAGGGGCATGGCTGGGTCATAGCACGCGAGCCGGGCGCGTCGAGCCAAGGTCGCACGGCGAAGCGGGCAAAGATTGACCGTCTGGGGGCGAAATCTTCAATGCCCCGCGATGACGACGCCGGCAAGCGAAGGCACCAGGTCGGAAAGTATTGCCCACCGCGAGTTGAAGGCACTGGCAGCCGAGTGGGCGCGCGCCAACCGGCTGAGTCTGACGGCCATGGAAGTGCGGCTCCCGCGCTCGTCGTACCGCGCTGATGTGGCTGCGGCGACACCCCGACAGCTCGGCGAACAGGCAGTCACGGCCGTGTTCGAATGCAAAGTAAGTCGCGCGGATTTCCTGCGCGACGCCGCCGCGGAGGCGGCCACCCAGCGAAAGGTGCGCGAGCTGACGGAACGGTTGGAAGCATTGAATCGTCTGATTGGGGAGCACCGCCCCGACTTGCGGCGCGGCGACGGCTTGTTTCCAGAGTTTGATTGCATCGACCTGCGCGGCAGCCGCCATGCCACTCATGCCGCGGTGACGCGGTCATTGCAGGCCGCCCAAGCGGCCCTCTACGAGGGCACCAAGTTCGCTCGGCTGGCGCGGTGGCGGTCGGCCAATTTGCTTTATCTGGTCGTCGAGACCGCCGACCTCGCCCATCCCCACGAAATCCCCGCCGGCTGGGGCCTGTTGGTGCGCCAGGAGGCGGCGCTGCACTGCGTGCGCGCGCCGTTTCGCCACGAGGTCCCGCTGACCCACCGCATCGCTCTGCTGGAGCAACTCGCTGCGCGCGCGCGGTTTGCGCGTTAGTCAGGGCCAGACGGCGTTGTCCGGACGCTTCAGCTTACGGGCTATCCCGCCAAAACTTCCCGAAGGCGCGATCACCAGGACCCGCCCCGGCAAGCGCACCTTTTGCGACAGCCGGCTGACGATATCGCGCTCGGCGGTGGAATTGGGCAATCGGTGCCACGCCGGGAACCGTCGGACGCAAAGGACGAAAAACCTCTGGCGCTTGAAATACTTGAGCTCCTTTTGCGCCAGATGCGCACTCGCGAGGTCCGGTTCGGAGACCAGCACGCGGCGCAGCGCTTCGAGTTCCAGCGGCGTCAGGGCGTGCGGCAGAAATCGATCGCCCACGGTAACCGCCGAACGCTCCACGCGGGAAAGCGAAAGATCTCTCTCGTGTTGATCCATTCGCTGCGCGATCGCCCGAATCTGATCCGCCCGGCCCAGCTGCCGGTGGTGTTCCTGCAACAAAGCGCACGCCGACGGCAGGAGGTCTTCGTCAGTGGCCATCGCGCGCTCAAGGCACTCTTCGCCTTCGGACTTTCCCGCCTTGAGCAGCAAACGACCGAGCTGAAAATTGGCCAGCGCGTGGTCGGCCCGTCGCGCGACGATTTCGCGCAGCACGGCTTCCGCGGCGGTGTCGTCGCCCAAGTTGAGGAGCGCGGAAGCCTTTTCCCACAGCACCTCGACATTGGCTTCCGCCGGCGGGTTGACTCGCTCCAATGCCGCAATGCGATGCGTGTATGCCGCCGCTCGCGCATGGTGCTCGCGCCACTGGGGCGACGTTTCCTGCTGCCAAAGTTGTTGCACCTCGCGCCGGAGTCCGTCCAACGCGGGCCCAAGCAACGCTTCCGCCGCCGAACGCGAAGCGGCCACGGTCGGATCGACGGACATCGCCGGCGCACCCAACGCCCGGAGCCGCTCGCTGAGACATGGATGAGTGTCGCTGTTGGTTGAAACCGCTTGAAAAGCCTCGTCGGTCCATCGCGCTCCATCATCGAGCGTAGCCCCGGTGCGGAGGCCATCGCGCAGACGCAGAAACAGGTTGGCGGGCGGATCATTCTGCGTCTGGGCGAGCTGCCAGAATCCCGGCCAGAGGCGTTGGTTGACGAGGCGGGACAGGATTTGCACCCGGACGAGCGCCGACGCACATGCGGGCGCGCCGACCAGGGCGGCGGCTTGGGCATCAGCCTCATATTCGTTGGCCCGCGACAGCACGAACGCGTGGGCGTTGAAGCGGGGCCAAAACCAATCGACGAACTTCATCGTCAACGGCCGCGTCGAAATGACCCCGCGTACCTGTGGGCGCGCGAGGTAGGAGAAATATTCCTCCCAGGACCGGCGCAACCGATACAGCCAGTGCGAAAGCCGGCCATGTTCGCGGGAGAGATGGGCAAACTCGTGCGCCAGCACTGCCCGAATCTCGTCGGGCGAAAGTGCGTCGAGGAAAGGCAGGCCCACGAGAAGGCAATTGCGGGACCAGCCGAACAACCCGAGGCGGGGAGCCTGGATCACGCCGGCATTGAATTCCACCGTGAGCAACACCTCGTGAAAAGGGGCGGAATGCAGCCGCGCTTGGATTTCATCGAGCACCGCGAACAGAGCCGGCGCGTCAGTGCGCGTCAGCCGCCGGCCCTTGGGGGGCGTCAACCGCGCCAACAACACGCGCAGCGAAATCCAGCCGCCGGCCCCGACCACGCCAGCACCAGCCAGGCCACAAACCACTTTCCCCACGGGATCATCGTTGAACAACATCGTGAGGAAAAAGACACCCGCGATCGCCAGCACCAGGAGAAACCAGGCAAGCAGCCCCGCATAACCGATGATGGCCAGCAGCACGGTCCGCCGACGCAGGGCGGTGTGATTGCGTCCTATCCCTTCCTCGACCTCACGAACCAGTCGGTCGAACTCCTCACGACTCAACATACGTCAGCGGACGGTACTGGTGGCGCGTTGCACGAAATGGTACGGGAAGGTGTGCCCCGTATTCAGCCGCCGCGCGAGCGGGAGCAGGTCCTTGCCGGCCTCAGGATGCCAGGCGACCACGCCCACCAGCAGGATCGCCTTGACCTCGGGGAGGAGGGGTATGGCCTGGGCCGCGGCGAGCGTCGGGGCGCCGCCCGGTTCGAACCAACTCGTGGCTTTGACGAAATCGGCCCGTGAATCGCCGAGCGCTTTCTTGGCGCGGATGAGCCAGCGGTCAGCCTCAGCCGCGTTCCCAGCGCTCCGCCACGCCGCAGCCAGCGTAAGCGCATTCTCCAACTCATCATCGCTCTCCTCGGGACCGGGCAGCACTTTGGCTGCCTCGGCGAGGCGGCCTTGCTCAATCAGCGCCTGCGCCCTGCTCGTTCTCTCCTCGGGCGAAGCACCGCCCGAGGCCTTTTCCAAGGCTGCAAAGTCCGCTGCCGCGTAGAGGGCGTGGCGGTGCACCGCGGCCACCACGGATGGATCGCGTTCTCCACCTTTCCCATTGGTCACGGCGTACTGGTTGGCGACTTTCATGAGTTCCGCTTCCGACCGGCCCTGCGCGGCCAGGGCATCGATCAGGCGGAATGCCAGCATCGCGCTGGCCGGGCTTTTCACCAGTCGCTCCCGGGTTTCCTTTTCCACGGCCGCGGCTTCGCCGACGTTCAGTCGCGCCAGCGTGTAGAAATATTCGAACTGGCGGTCGTTGGGTTTGAGGCCGGATGCGCGGGCCAGCAGGGGGCGGGCATCCGACCAGTCGCCGCTGGCGATGAAATCGTAAGCCAGGCCGTAGAGGGGGTAGGCGTTTCGGGGATCGGCCTGCACCGAGCGCGTGAAGTAGTCGTGCATCGCCGCCTGCCGGCCTTCGATCCGCCCTCGCAGGTAAAGCAGCGCGGAATCGTTGGGCGTCGCCGCGAGCAACGAATCATACCGCGCGACCAAGGCCGGATTGTCCACCGCGGCGCGGTGCAGGTCCTGGAATGCCCGATGCCATTCCATGCGAATGGGACGCTCGGCGAGGCCGGCGCGAAGAAACGCATCCGCGCGCCCCACCGCCTTTTGCCGGTTGGCGGTAGCCAGGTACATCCACGGCACGATTTCGTCCTGGGGGTGGGTGTGCAGCCACGCCTCCGCAGCGATCAGCGCATGGTCGGGGTCATGTTCCTCCAGATAATAATTCACGACGTCCGCGCCGGTGCCGTCGAAGAACTGCAGGTCGACGAGCACCTTAGACTCGCCGTCCTTGAGTTGCACCGACGGCGGGAGTGCTTCGAAAGGATGGGTTAACTTCAGGAAGTGTTCGAACGGCTGACCGACGTGGACGGAAAGTCCGCCGGGCGGCGCATTCCGCGCATAGGTCGCCACGTGGGAAATCAAAATGGCGTCCCCGCCGACATTGAGAACCCACGCCGGGTCTTCGAACCAGCGGTCGAAATACGACGCGGTGACGTCAAAATCGAATTCCTGGTTCACCGGGCCGGAGACCGTCGCATGATAGTGGCCTTCGGGCAGCACAATGCGGTTGATCCGGGTGACCTTCTCCTTGCCGGGCCGGCCGGAGATTTCCACAAACGCAGGCTGGCTGTAGCCGTTGACCAGCTGGATCGTGCGGTGACGCCGGATATATTCGTTCGCCACGACAAACCCGGCCCCAATCAATGCCAGGATGATGCCGATCAGGACGAGGGAACGGCCCGTCGTCTGCGGGGTGGCCTGTGGTCCGTGAAATTTTCGGGTGAAGAGTCCGCTCCAGCTGAATTTCTTTTTGGGCAGAAATGTCTCCTTCCGCCCGAGCGTCTTTTCAGATTTCTGCACCATTTTCCGAAATGTCACGTTGTCGGAGAGCTGGGGGAGTTCCCGCAGCAGAACGTTGAATGCGGCCAGCGCCTCGTCGTGGCGATTGGCCCGCTGGTAGGCGAGACCCAGTCGTTCTAGCGGCGCCAAGGTGTAGAGCTGACCGGCGCCGGGTTGTGTAAGGAACTCGAGAAGTTTTGCCGCCTCGTCCAACCGTCCCGCGCGGATGTGCTCTTCGGCCACGCCAGCACGGGCCGCGGGAAGATCTGGACGCAAAGCCAGCGCCCGCGCGTAGTACGGTGCGGCGTCCTGCTGACGGCCAAAATAAACGAGCGAGTCGCCAAAAAAGGCCTGCAATTGGGCGCTGTCGGGAAACTGGGCCGTGACTCTTTTCCGGAATTCTGCGGCCTCGTTGAATTGGTGAAAACTCACGAGCTGCTTGTGCACCGCCATGGCATTTTCCGGCGTGGGCGAGGTGCGGAATTTCTCCTCCGCGCCCGAGATTTCGAGCTGCTTGGACGCTTCCCACTTGTCCGCGTCGACGACGTAGTGGCGCGAGCAGGAAGGGCATTTGTCCAAGATCCGTTTCCGCCCGAGGGGGATGATGGGGATAAAAACCACCACGAACCACAGGCGCGTGTCGTAGGATGCCAAATTTACCGCGCGCCCACAGTGGGGGCAGGTGCCGGGACGGCTCTCGTAGTTCTTCTGCCCGTAATAGTGAGTTCCGATTCCGTTGACAGTGGAAGGCATGGGGTCAGGGGTCCGCGATTGATTCGCCCGGCAGTCGCACCGGATCGCAAAACGGACGGGAGACTACCGACCCAATACAGCGGGGCAAGGCTGCAACAATGGGGTTAAGACCGTCGGCTTTGACGGAAAACTTACGCTTTGACCGCGACGTTCGGGTCCCCACGTTGCTGTCATGGGATCGAAATACCTGCCGACCAATCGGGACCGAAAGTCGAGCCAGCGGTTCTTGAAGCAGCAGCGGCCGCTGCCGTTTTTCCAAAAGCCCGCTGACAAATTACCGACGACAACACCGAAGAAGCCTGAGTCAGGTCAAGCAACTCAGCAGGGCTGATGGCCCCAGTCGTGTTCCTTCAGGTCCTGCGCAAAGCGCTCCATCTGCTCCTCCGGCGTAAGCTTCTCCGGTGACTGCGCGGGCGCGTTTTCAGCCGGAACATTAACCGCGGGTTCACTGACCACGGGCGCTTTCGGGGCGGGCTTTTTTGCGTCCATGACTTGAGCGCTAGTCGTATTGTTGCCCGATGTCACGCTTCGGGCAGACCATCCCGATGAACCGCGGTTCGGGTCTGGTGTTTACAACGCACGGCCCGGGGATTGTTTTGCATCCGACCATGACCGCCGCGCCGGCCAAATACTGGGCCTTCATCAGCTACAGTCACCGCGACGCACAGGTCGCCCGCAACTTGCAGCGGACTTTGGAAACCTACCGGATGCCCCGGCGGCTGGTCGGCCAGATGACGCCCGCGGGAGAGGTGCCCGCCCGGCTCAGGCCGGTCTTCCTCGATCGCGACGAACTGCAGGCGGGAGCAGACTTGAAGGCGATCGTGAGCGACGCGCTCCAACAGAGCCGATACCTTGTGGTGCTTTGTTCGCCGGACGCGTCGCGGTCGGAGTGGGTGAATCGGGAAATCATTGAGTTCAAGAAACATCACGGCGGAGCCCGGGTGCTGGCGGTCATCACTGCCGGCGAGCCCTTTGCCAGCCGGATCCCCGGTCGCGAGCGCGAGGAATGTTTTCCTCCCGCGCTGCGGCAGGAAGTAACTGCCTCGGGGCAAGCGGACGGCGCGGCGCTCGAGCCCATTGCGGCGGACCTGCGGCCCCAGGCGGACGGGCGGCATCGCGCGACGCTGAAGTTGATTGCCGGCATGGTCGGAGTCGGCGCGGACGAACTCATCCAGCGCGACGCCCGCCGCCGGGCGCGGCAATTGATGTTCATCGCCGTGGCCTCGCTCGCTGGGATGGCGGCGATGGGTGTCCTCGCGGTGAGCGCCATGCACGCCCGCAATGAGGCCCAGGCCCAGCGCGGGGAGGCCGAGGACTTGCTCCAATTCATGCTCGGCGATTTGCGCAAGAAGCTGGATTCCGTCGGCCGGCTCGACGTTCTGGACGGGGTGGGCGAGAAGGCCCTTGATTATTATGCACGCCAACAGGCCGACCGGCTTGATGCCAACTCGCTGGGACGGCGCGCGCGGGCGCTGCATCTGATCGGTGAATTGCGCGAGGAGCGCGGCCAGCTCGACGCCGCCCAGCTGGCTTTTCAACGCGCGGCCGAGTCGACGGCCCAGCTTCTCCGGCGGGCGCCGCATGATCCCCAGCGGATTTTCGATCACGCACAGAGTGTCTACTGGGTCGGTTACCTCGCGCGCCTGCGCGGGAAAATGCCGGAGTCCGAACGGGCATTCCGCGAGTATGTTGAGCTGGCGGATGAACTTGTGCGCCTCGATCCCAAGAACCTCGATTGGCAGATGGAGGCCGCGTATTCCCGTGATAACGTTGGTGTCGTGCTGCTGGAGACCTCGCGTCCCCAAGCCGCGCTCGAGATCCTCACGCAGCAGCGCGACATCTGGCGGCACATCACCGCCGTGCAGCCCGAGCATGCGCTCGAATTGGCCAACACCCTGGGCTGGATCGCGCGGGCCCAGGAAGCCACCGGCGCCTACGATGTCGCCATCGCCACGCAGGTCGAAAAAGGCCGCGTGCTGGACCAGATGCCCGACGCGGAATCGAACCAGCAGGTCCGCCGCAGCCGGTTCACGCTCGCCGGTGAACTCTCCCGGCTGCAGCTGGCGCTGGGACATGCGGAGATCTCGCGAGGGCTCGCCTTGGACGCCGTGCAGAAAGCGCAGGCGCTGGTCCAGGTCGACGCCAAGAACAAGACCTGGCTCGAGCAGAGATGTTTGGCGCAGGCCAACCTGGCCGACGCGCTGCTCGCCACGGGTGACCAATCCGCAGCGCGAGAAAACCTGGCGGCGATCCGCGAAGGCACGGCGAAGCTTCTCGCACTGGATCCGAAAGCTGCCAAGTGGCAGGTCAACCTGCGGGGTCGCATGCTCGTGCTGGCCGCGCAGACGGCGGATGAGGCCGACCGTGCCGCCTTGGTTGACGAGCTGAAGGATTATCTGGCGAAGGTGCGCGAGTTCACGACCACCGACCGGACTTTGACGCAGGCGCGCAACGTCATTGTTGCCCAGGCGGAATTGGCGCTCGGTCGTCTGCTCGCCCGCGACGGCCAGCGCGAGGCGGCGGTGGCCCACTGGCAGGCGGTGGTGACGCGCCTGCGGGGGGTCGTCAGCGAGGGCGACTTGGCCGCCGTGACCACGCTGGCCACCGCTCACTATCTGCTGGGCTCCGTTGCGGAGGCGCGTACGCTGGCGCAACGGATTGAATCTACTCCGTTTCGGCATCCCGCTTACGCCGAACTTCAACGCATGCTCGCCGACGGCGCGGGGCCGCTGGCCGCTCAACCACAACACCACTGATTCCCATGCCGCAGCCTCCCGTTGTCGTCGTCAACCCGGTCGCCAAGACCTGCAATCCCGACCAAGTGCGGATCAACCAGCAGTTCGGCCAGGGCGTGGCGATTTTCTTCGTCATCGATCCCTCCGTCGCCCGTGACTGGAGCTGGTCCCAATCGCCGGATCCCATCGTGCTCGACAATGCCGGCAGCATTTTTTCCGACGGCAAACATCCTGGCAACGGCCGCGGCAAGGACCGGGTGCGCGTATTGAACCGCAACCTGCCGTCTGATGTGGGCGCGCACAAGTACACCGCCAACCTCGTTCAGGATAAGACGGGGGCGCGGGTCGCGATCGACCCGCATATCATCAACGAGTTGTAGTCGGGCGCGGCGAGGCCACCGTGGCCCTCGGTGTTGGAACCCGAATTTGACAAGGCGACTTCTGCAAATGCCGTGTCACCATGTGCGGACGTTACACTCTCCAGGACCCCGAGCGCCTTGACGCGTTGATCGCGAGCATCACCGAGGAGGCGTATGCGACTGTGGCGGCGCGTTTCAACGTCGCACCCAGCCAGCAGAATCCGGTGATCGCGATGGGCCCGGACGGCCGCCCGCACGCCAGCGCGATGCGCTGGGGGCTGGTTCCGTACTGGGATCGCAGCGAGACGCCCAAGTTCGCCCCGATCAACGCGCGTTCCGAAGAGATGCTGGAAAAGCCCACCTTCAAACAGTCCCTGCAAAAGCGCCGGTGCCTGGTGCCGGCCGACGGGTACTTTGAATGGAAGCGGAGGGACGAGCGGACGAAGACGCCATACCTCATCAGCCTGAAGGATCGCCGGCCGTTCTTTTTCGCGGGCATTTATGAAACCGCGACGGAGGACCGGCCCGCGACGTACGCACTGTTAACCTGCGCCCCAAATCCGACGCTGGCCGCGATCCACGACCGCATGCCCGTGATCCTGCCGCCGAGTGCAGTGGACCGCTGGCTGCAACCCGGGCCGCTGACGTCCGAGGGCGTCAAGGAACTGTGCGTCAGCTACGACGCCGCGGAGATGCAGGCATGGGCCGTCAGTTCCATCGTCAACAACGCCCGGAACGAAGTGCCGGAATGTGTCGTGCCGGTGCTGGCCGCCTAACGCGTCGCCCAATCCGACACCTGCGGCTCACGCCGGTACATGGGGCGGGATAGAGTTATCTCACGCCTGACTCCGGCGCGGGCGTCCTCCGCGGCTTGGGTGAAGGTTGTCCGCAGCAACTGCCGGTCGGCTTCGGATGAACCGGATTGCTGGACCATCATGACGGACACGAGGTCGTGCGGCGGATCGATCCCCATCTGGGTATTGTAAGCGCCGCCCGCGCCGTACGTGCCCGGGCCGGTCGGGTCGCCCGGCGGACGCGTCCGATGGATGATCCAGCCCAAGCCATACCCGTAATTCATATCGGTGCCCAACGGCAGATCGCCGATCTGGTTGGTCGTCATCTCCGCCACCGCTGCGGGTGTGAGGTAGCGATGTCCCGCGTAAGTGCCGCCGTTCAGCAGCATGCGGCCGAGCAGGTACATGTCATGCGCCGTGGAAAAAAGTCCCCCGGCGGGCGAAACGCCGCGCCGCCGGTCATCGAGCGGGTAGGTGAGTTGCTCGATGGGAATCTCCTCCAAGGCCATGCCGCTGGGGTTGGGCCGGTATGATTTGGCGAGGCGACCGAGCTGGTCAGCGTTCGGCCAAAAGGTCGTGTCTTTCATGCCGAGTGGTTCGAACAGCCGCTGGCGCAGGAATTCCTCGAACGAAAGGCCGCTGACGATCTCGACGATCCGACCCGCGGTATTGATGCCGCCGTTGCTGTATTCGTAACGCGTGCCCGGCTCCATCGTCAGGGGCGTGCGGGCGTAGCTTTGCACGTTTTCGTGGAGGTTGAGCCGGTCCAGGTGATCCTCCACCGCCGTGTGCGGAGTGACGCCGCTCGTGTGCGTCAACAATCCGCGAAGGGTGACGGCCCGGCGGGGCGCTGTGCGGGTGGTGGCGACCTTCACGTCGCTGAACTCCGGCAGATACTTTTCCACCGGATCGTCCAGGCTGAGTTTTCCCTCGCTGACCAGCATCATGACAGCAGTGCCGGTGACGGACTTGGACATCGAGGCGACCCAGAAAACGCTGTCCGGTGTCATCGGCCGCTGCGCTCCGATATCTGCGAAGCCGACACATTCGGTGCTGAGCACGTCCTGTCGGGTCCCAATCAAGGTGACGGCTCCGGCAATTTGATGCCGATCGATGAACGGCTGCAGTCTTGCCGCCACGGCTGAGGCCGCATCCACCGGACCCACGGCGATCGCACCAAGGCCAACGCCCAGCATGAGGCGGACAATCCCATGACCTGGGGCGACGAGGGTCATCATTCGCATGCTTGCACACGAAATCTTGTCGGCAACTGCCAAAGCGCGGGACTCAGCCTTACCACTTAGAAGCCATAAAATTTCCAGCCGTGAGGGCGTTGGTGGCGTTTACCCTCGGCGCCGTGGAGTTCGTCATGCTCGAGGGTTCCGCGAGCGACGCGCATCACACCGCGCAGCCCGGCCTGCACTTGAGTCGGCCGACATCACGCGTTTCCCAAGGGGCCAATGAAAACCGGCCACACCCCTCGGCGACTATCTCGCAATCGGTCCGAATTATCCCGGAACCCGGAATTTTCGGCCAAGTCAGTTAGGCCGTTTATTGTCAGACTTCCGCGGCCGAGGGCGTGCCCCTCGGGTCAGTGCGTTGCTCCACCTCGGTATGAAACCCGGCGTCAACCCATGCGTCATAATGCCCTATGAATACTGTCCACACCACCTTCAGTCCTTCCCATGAGGCCATCTCCCTGCGCGCCCGCGAAATCTGGCTGCATCTGGGCTCGCCCAATGGCCAGGACCTCGCCATCTGGCTTCAGGCCGAGGACGAACTCGTCAATCTCGCGCAGGATTCCCGCCATTCAATCGACCTCGATCAGCTTCAGGAATGCCTCGACTACTTTGGCTACTTGAACCGCCATCGCGGCCCGACGTCGCTCCAGTGAGCGAGCCGATCACCATCGGCGAACCTTGGCGCAGTAGGCCGTGAATGCGGCCCCGAACTTGCCGGTGAGAATCCTCTCCTCGGGCCAGATCTGGAATCGATTCATGTAGAGGACGAAGAGAATCGGAAAAACCAATGCGGCATAATTGCCGAGGTAAAGCGCCCAGGCGAATTGGACCAGCAAAAGTCCCAAGTACATTGGGTTTCGGGTAAAACGGTAAATTCCCGACACGACCAGCGTGGACGTCTTGCCCGGACTCAGCGGGCTGATGGTCGTGCGGGCCCGGCGAATTGCGGCGACTCCGGCAAAGGCAATGGCGACACCGGCGACGGCAATAACGTCGGCGACCAATTTCTGCCCGAAAAAAGAGAAGCCGAATGAAAGTAGCGTCGTGGCGAGCCACCACATCAGGACGTTCATAACGAGCCAGAGTGCGGGCGGCGGAATCTTGAGCTCGAGTTTATTCATTTGTTTGGAGTTGAGGAGCATGAGTCAGGCAGCTGGGCGAGTTATGGGATTTTCCCCACCGGCCTGAAATCAAAATCTGGCCAGAGACTCCAGGAGCTTGGGAACCACAGCCGAGCTAGCCCCACCATATCCCGAGCGAAGGCGAATATGGCCATTCAATACAAGAAAATCGGTTTCGTTTGCTACGCCGTGACCAACATGCGTCGCGCGAGAAAGTTCTACGAAGGCGTACTCGGTTTGGAGGTGGCGCGCACGTTTTCTCCCAACTTCGTGGAATATGATCTGGGCCCCGACACCCTCGCGGTCGGCTGCTCGCCCCGGCAGTGGCAGCCGTCTCGGAAGGGCACGACGGCGGCGCTGGAGGTGAAGGACTTTGCGGCCGCTGTCGCGCAGCTCAAAAAGAAGCGCGCGAAGATTTCCATCGGCCCGATCGAGAATCCGGGCTGCTGGATGGTGGGCGTGCGCGATCCCGACGGTAACCAAATCATCCTGCACCACCGGAAGTAAGCCTCCCGTTCAGGGACCCACGGCCTCGGCAATCGTCGAGAGCGACGGGATTTTTTCGCACACAACCTTCACGGCGACGAGCACGGGCACCGACAGCCAGGCCCCGGGGACGCCCCAGAGCCAGGTCCAGAACATCAGCGAGGCAAAGATCGCGACGGGGTTCAGGCGACACCGCCGCCCAAGGAGAAAGGGCGTGACGAGATTCGATTCGATCAGGTGCAGAAAAATGTACCAACCGACGGGCAGCAGACCGTGGCCAAGGGAAGGGAAGGTCAGGACGCCGACAATTGCGATGAGCGCCATGCCGACATACGGGCCGAAGTAAGGAATGTAGTTCAGCAGCGCCGCACACGTGCCCCACATAATGGGGCTGGGTACTCCCATGAAAAAGAGACCGATGCCGATCAGGACGCCGAACACCGCGTTGATCAGCGTCATCGAAAAAAGATAGTTGGAGATCGCCCGCTGTACTTCGTGGCTGATTTCCACCGCGCGTCTCTTGCCGCCCAGCGTCGGCAGGGTGTTGACGAGCTTCTGCAATGGACGGTCGCCAGCGGCGAGCAGAAGGTAAGCCAGGACCACCGTCGCGACGATTGATTCGAGCGCACTGCTCGTCCAAGTCATCCAGCCAGCGTTGTCTCCCGCATCCTTCACCGCCACTACCGGCACGGGCTTAACGGCGGCTGCCTTGTCGGGAGGCGCCGGCGTCACCAGGTCGGTCACCGCGGCCGCCGCGTCGTGAATTCGGGGCGCCGTGGTAAACAGGCTGCGGGCGCGTTCCCGCAATTGCTCCACGTGTTGCGGGGCCTCGTTAATCCATTCAACCGCAGGATGTCGGATCCAGGCAATGCCGGCCGCGACCAGTCCCATGAAACACAACAGGAGCACCGTCGCACCGAGCGGCGCGGGAAACTTGATTACCCCCAGCCAGCGAACCACCGGTTTCAGCGTCATGGCGGCGTAGCATGCCATAAAAACCGGCAGCATGATCGGCCGCGCAAAATAGAGGAACGCCACGATCGCCAGCACGGTCAGGATCACGAGCGGACGGACCAGCCACGAATTCGGTTCGGGCGGGATCTCGCGTGGTTCCTCGGTCTCTGCGGCAAGGAGGGCCGAGTCATCCATGGTGGGCAATGGTTGCTACCGCCAATGGCCCGGGGTAAACGCGAACTCGTCGCCCCGTTTTTCCGCGGCGGGAGGCACCCAAGCGCTCATCCCCGCCGGTGGTTTCACCCAGTTGCCGGCAACCCACGCATATTCGCCACCCTGCAAATTCCAGTAACCGGGGACCCAGACATATTCCTTCGAGGGCGAATCCGGCGGCATGTCTTCGTCGCGCGGTGGCGGGATCGGCTGCTTCACCATTACGACTTCCGTGGTGACCACCATGGGCGACGGCGCTTGGGTGGCCGCCGCCGCCGGTTGGGTCGCGGCTGAGGTGGAAGCCGTCGCCTGGACATTGGCCGGCTGGTCTCCACAGCCCGCGAGTAATATCATCAATGCAGCTGCACTAAAAATGCCCGCGCTGACGGGCAAAGTAGCGGGGGAAGATGACGGCGGCGCGGTCAAGGGCATGTCGCTTTAGATGCTATATCTGGGGTGCGGTTCCCCACCGGCTACGAGAACGCGGCCATTGGGGTCGCCCAGAGGCTTCCACAGGCCTCGCCGTTTGGCAAACTCAGAGGCTGGAGAGGATTTCGTTGAGGGTCTTGCTCGGCCGCATGGCAGCGGAGGCGAGTTTGTCCGAGGGTTGGTAGTAGCCCCCGATCTCAACCGGCTTGCCTTGCACCGCGATCAGTTCGCCGGCGATGGTTTTTTCGTTCGCGGTGAGTTTTTCGGCGATCGGGCCAAACGTCTTCTTGAGCTCCGCATCCTTCGATTGGGCGGCGAGCGCCTGGGCCCAGTAGAGGGCGAGATAGAAATGACTGCCGCGGTTGTCGGTCGTGCCAAGCTTGCGGCCCGGTGAGCGGTCGAGCTCAAGGAACTTGCCGGTGGCTTCGTCGAGCGTATCTGCCAAGACTTTGGCTTTGGGCACGTTCAGGGTCTGGGCCAGATGTTCGAACGAAGCGGCGAGGGCGAAGAATTCGCCGAGGCTGTCCCAGCGGAGATAATTTTCCTGCAGGAATTGTTCGACGTGCTTCGGCGCGGAGCCGCCCGCCCCCGTTTCGAAGAGCCCCCCGCCATTCATCAGCGGAACGATCGAGAGCATCTTGGCGCTGGTGCCGACTTCGAGGATGGGGAAGAGGTCGGTGAGGTAGTCGCGGAGGACGTTGCCGGTGACGGCGATCGTGTCCTGTCCGGCCTTCAGCCGCTCGAGCGTGAACTCAGTGGCGGCCGTCGGGGGCAGGGTGCGGAGGTCGAGTCCCGCGGTGTCGAGCGTGGCCAGCGCGGCCTTCACCTTGGCGATAACCTGCGCGTCGTGGGCGCGCTTTTCGTTGAGCCAGAAGACGGCCGGCGTGGCGGAGAGACGCGCGCGCGAGACGGCGAGCTTCACCCAGTCTTTCACGGCCGCGTCCTTCGTCTGGCACGCGCGCCAGATGTCGCCGGTTTCGACGGTGTGCTCGAGCAGGGTTTTTCCGGACGCGTCGACCACGCGAATCGTGCCCTTGCCGGGCGCGACGAAGGTCTTGTTGTGCGAGCCGTATTCCTCGGCCGCCTGGGCCATGAGGCCGACGTTCGGGACCGTGCCCATCGTCTTGGGATCAAACGCGCCGTGCTTCTTGCAGAACTCAACGGTCGCTTGATAAACGCCCGCGTAGCTGCTGTCGGGAATGACGGCGAGGGTGTCCTGCAGCTTGCCGGTGGCGTCGTACATCTTTCCGCCCGCACGGATCATGGCCGGCATGGAGGCATCGACGATGACATCGCTGGGCACATTGAGGTTCGTGATGCCCTGGTCGGAATTGACCATGGCGATGGCCGGGCCGGACGCGTACGCGTTGCGAATGTCGGCTTCGATCGCCGCCTTTTGGTCGGCGGGAAGTCCCGCGATCTTCTCGAGGAGATCACCAAAACCGTTGTTCAGGTCGACGCCGAGCTTGGTGAGGGTCGCGGCGTGTTTCGCGAAGACATCCTTGAAGTACACGCGGACGGCGAGGCCGAAAAGGATGGGGTCGGAAACCTTCATCATCGTGGCCTTGAGATGGAGCGAGAAGAGGACGCCTTCCTTTTTGGCGCGCATGATCTGCTGGGCGAAGAAAGCGCCGAGCGCCTTCCGGTTCATGAAGGTCGCGTCAAGAATTTCGCCGGCCTGCAGGGTGGTCTTCTCCTTGAGCACGATCGTCTGCGCGGCCTTGACAGCGGCCTCGGGCGAGGCCCCAGCCGGGGCCGGCGCGGGTACAAACTCGATGCGGACCGTAGTTGCAGCGGTAACGGTCACGCTCTTCTCGTTCGAGAAAAAGTCGTCGTGGCCCATCGTGGCGACGGTCGTCTTCGACGTCGGCGACCACGCGCCCATCGAGTGGGGGTGCTTTTTCGCGTAGTCCTTCACGGCCTTGGGCGCGCGCCGGTCGGAATTGCCCTCGCGGAGGACCGGGTTGACGGCGCTGCCCTTGACCTTGTCGTAGCGCGCGCGGGCGTCTTTCTCCGCCGGGGTTTTGGGGTCCGCGGGATAGTCAGGGATCTTGCAGCCCTTTTTCTGCAGCTCGCCGATGGCTTCGATGAGCTGCGGCACGGAGGCGCTGATGTTGGGCAGCTTGATGATGTTGGCCTCTGGCTTGAGCGCAAGCGCGCCGAGATAGGCGAGCTCATCGGCCACGCGCTGGTCGGGAGTCAGGTTTTCGGGAAACGCGGCGAGAATCCGGCCGGCGAGCGAGATGTCGCGCGATTCCACTTTGATCCCCGCGTGTTTCGTGAACGCCTGGATGATCGGCAGGAGGGAATAGGTGGCGAGGGCCGGGGCCTCGTCGGTCTGGGTGTAGATGATGGTCGGAGACGCAGAGTTGCTCATGGAAAGAGGGTGTGAACTAAACGCGGTGATTGAATCCAAGGGAAGATGGAAAGGGGAAGCGCGAAGTCGGGGAAGGCCCTAATACCTGCCGTTGCGCACGCATGAGCGCGGCTGATAGGAGCACGGGCGCATGTGGGTCAGGCTTTACGCCCGACACCGGGGGTACCCCCCGACCTACACGAAGAGGTACACGTACGAAGCGAAGGCGATCGCAGCAAGGCCAGCGGTGGCGGCAAAAGCCCAGAGAAAACTCCGCCGCTGCCGGGCGAGCGAGAACGTCGAGACGATGACCGCCATCTGCGCGAGCAGCATGCCATAGAAAAACCGCTGGCTGCGGGTGTGGTGGTGCTCAGCGGAAATGTTGCTCTGCCGGACTTGGAGTTCCAAGAGCTGTGCGATAAACTGATTTTGGCGCGATTCGGCGTCATAGCGCAGGGCGGCCACTGTGAGGCGGGCGGCGATAAAATCACGGGTGGCCGGATCAAAGGTCCCGGCGCTGCTCGCCCGGGTGTATTGCGCCTCCAGACCGTCGATGGCGGACAAGACCGGTTTGATGGCGACATCGAATGCCCGGACGTGAGCGCTGGCCGCATCCAAGGCGGCAGCGAGATCGGCGGGCTTGATGCTGACCAGCAGGCGTGCGATTTCCGGGTCTGGACGGCCAGCGTCGACCGCTTCGAGAGCCGCAGTGATGCGCTCATCCGAGGGCGGGGTGGAAGGCAAGCTCGGCAATGTTGCGTGGCTGAGACTTTCCCATGCCGTTTTCTCGGTGGCTGGGTTGCTCGAACCGACCGCTCCAAACGCGAGAGCCGCGGAATCGAGCGGATGCACCACGCCCGAACTCCGGATGAGATCGAGCGTGCTCCGCTGCAGGGCGGCGCGGAGCCGCTTCGCTTGGAAATAGCTCCATTGGTCGCCTGCCTTCGATTGCTGCTGGGCCGCGAGCGAGCGGTCATACTGCGCGCGGATCATTTCGCCGGACGAGAGCCCGGCGAGCAGCGTGGCGATCACGGTCATTACGACGGGTGTCATCGCCAGAACCTTGCCCCACTGGTTGTGCGGCAGGTCGGATTTTAGGGATTCGGGAATCGCGATTTTGTCAGCCATGCGGCGAGCCGATTAAGCAACAACACAAAGAACGGAGGAAGGACGAAGTTGCGGGGCTGCACGGCGATCGTCCACTTGCGGGGAGTTGGAAGTGCTTTATATTAAATTGCATGAGCAAGGCGTTCACACGAGAGGATGATGCCTCCGAGGATCCGGTATTGCCGCCCCTGGCGTCGCTGCTGCCCCCGGGGGTGAAAAACTACCTGACCGCCGGGGGTGCGGAACGCCTCCGTGGGGAACTGGTGCGCCTCACCGACGATCGATCGGTGTTGCTCGGTCGCGCGGTCAACGATCCGGAGGTAAAGCGGGAGGTGGCCCAGCTCGATCAACGGATCCGTTATCTGCAACAAAGCCTGGCCGGGGCGGCGATTGTCGATCCGCCCGGCGACAAGCCAGGCAAGGTGCAGTTCGGATCAATCGTCACCGTGCGCGACAAGTCTGGCGAGGAGTCGGTGTACAAAATCGTGGGCGTCGACGAAGCGGATTATTCGCGAAACGAAGTGAGTTGGCTGTCGCCGATCGCCAAGGCACTGATGAACGCAAAGGTGGGCGAAAAAGTGCCGTTCAAGCGTCCGAAAGGCGCGACCGAGCTCGAGATTCTGAAGATCGAGTAGATCGGCGCTTCCCGGCTTGCGCCGGCTGCACGTTTTTGCGGCCATGTCGGCCACCCCATGTCCCTCTTCATCGGCATCGACTCCGGCACGCAGAGCGTCAAGGCCGTCGTTCTCGACCTCGCAACGGGCAAGGTCATCGCCGAGGCCCGCGCGCCCCACCAGCTCATCGCTGGCCTGCCGGTAGGCCACATGGAGCAGCATCCGCAGGAATGGACGAAGGCTTTGGACGAGGTGCTGAAGGAAGTGGCGGGCATGATTGACGGCGCGCGGGTCCGCGGCATCGGCGTGTCGGGCCAGCAGCATGGGTTCGTGCCGCTCGATGCTTCCGGGCATGTCATTCGGCCGGCGAAACTTTGGTGCGATACGAGCACGACGGCCGAATGCGCGTTGATCACGAAGAAACTCGGCGGACCCAAGGCCGCGCTCCGGAAAACAGGAAACCTGATCCTCCCCGGTTTCACCGCCCCGAAGATCCTGTGGCTGAAGCGGCACGAACCGGCGAACTACAAGAAACTCCGTCACGTACTCCTGCCGCACGATTACCTGAATTTCTGGTTAACGGGGAATTACTGCATGGAGTTCGGCGACGCGTCCGGCACCGCGCTCATGGATGTGCGGAAGCGCGTGTGGTCCACGGACGCGATTAACGCCGTCGACCGAAATCTCGCCGACTGGCTGCCGGCGTTGTCGGCGTCGCATGAAGCCGCGGGCATCCTGAAGCCGGACTTGGCGCGGAAATACGACTTTGGAAATGAAGTCGTCGTCAGCGCCGGCGGCGGCGACAACATGATGGGTGCGATCGGCACGGGGAATGTCGCTCCCGGGGTTGTGACCGCGAGTTTTGGGACCAGCGGCACGATTTACGCATTTGCGACGAAGCCGGTCGTCGATCCGGAAGGGGAGATTGCGGCGTTCTGTTCCTCGACCGGCGGCTGGCTACCGCTGCTCTGCACCATGAACGTGACCGCCGTGACGGAGCAGGTGCGTGCCTTGTTCGGTCAGGATCACGCCGCGTTGGAGGCGGGCGTGACAGCCACATCCGCGGGAGCCGGGGGCCTCGTGTTGTTACCTTACCTGGCCGGCGAGCGGACGCCGAACGTGCCGAACGGGTCGGGGGTATTGCTGGGATTGAACCAGAAGACATTCTCCCGGAACCATCTGGCCCGCGCCGCGATGGAGGGGGCGACGATGGGGATGAATTACGGTTTGCGCCGCCTCGCGACGTTGGGGGTGAAGGCGAAGGAGATCCGCGTCACAGGCGGGGGCGCGAAGTCGCCGGTCTGGCGCCAGATCATGGCGGATATTTTCGGGGTGCCGGTCGTGGCGATGGTCGAAGACGAGGGCGCGGCGCTGGGCGGCGCGCTGCAGGCGGCTTGGTGCGTCGCGCGACTCGATGGCAACGCGAAGGCCAAGCTGGCTGACTTCACGGCGGGCACGGTGGCACTCAACGAGGCCACCCGATGCCTCCCCGACAAGCTGAAGGTGAAGCGTTATCGTCAGCTGCAAGCCGTGCAGGACCGGCTGAGCCTGGCGGTGCGGGAAGTTTTTGCCACGCATCGCGGGCTGGCGGGGTGACCGTTGGGGGTCATGCCCTGACCGAACATTCATCACTGCGCACTTGCCTTGCGCGCGGCGCGCAGGATTTAGTGCGCTTCTCTTTACCCAAAAAACGTGAGCACCAAACACAAACAAATCGGCCACGCCGACCACACCAAGGACGCCGCCGCGCGTGGCCTGCAGGGCGAAATCCTGCGGCCCATCAAGATCACGATGTTGGGCGCGGGGAGCGCCTTCACGCCGCGCCTGATGAACGACATTCTTCGCATCCCAGGCGACCAGGGCGGCACGATTGCGCTGGTGGACATCGACCGCGAGCGGCTCGACACGATGGTGAAGCTGATCACACGGCTCGCGGCCCAGCTGGGCAAAACGAACTGGAAGGTCATCGGCTCCGCGGACCGCCGCAAGGTGATGGGCGGCTCGAACTACATCGTGAACTGCATCGAGGTAAGCGGCACGGCCTGCGTGCGCTTCGATAACGACATTCCCGCCAAATACGGCATCGACCAGTGCATCGGCGACACGATCGGGCCCGGTGGGCTGTTCAAGTCGATGCGCACGATTCCGGTTTTCCTGCAGGTGCTGAAGGACGCCGAGCAGCTTTGCCCCGACGCCATCGTGCTGAATTACACGAATCCGATGGCGATGATGTGCCTCGCCGCCGGACGGACGTCGACGATGCAGATCGTCGGTCTGTGTCACTCGGTGCAGGGCACCAGCCACCTGCTCGCCGAGCGCGCGGGCGTGCCGGTGCACGAGATGGAGTGGGAGTGCGCGGGCATCAACCACCTGGCCTGGTTCACCAAGCTCGAGCACAACGGGCGCGATCTTTACCCGCTGCTCAAGCGCAAGGCGGCCGCGGACATCGCACGAGCCGTCAAGGAGGGCCGTGCGAAGAACCCGAAGAGGATCAATCACCACGAGTGGTACGCTCCACCTTGGCACAAGGACATCGTGCGCAAGGACATGATGCTGCACTTCGGCGCCTTCATCACCGAGTCGAGCGGTCACCTTTCCGAGTATCTGCCGTACTACCGGAAGCGGAAGGACCTGATCCAGCGCTACAGCCGCGAAGGTTACGACGGGGGCACGAGTTTCTACGCGAACAACTGGCCGACGTGGCGCAAGAACGCCGACAAGCAGCGTGCGCGCATGCTCGCGGGCAAGGAGGCGATGGAGTGGGAGCGCAGCTGGGAGTACGCCAGTTGGATCATCGAGGCCCGCGAAAAGGACACGCCGTTCCGGATTCACGGTAACGTGATGAACAACGTGAACGGTGCGGGACAGCTCATCACCAACCTTCCCGCCGACGGCTGCGTCGAGGTCGCGTGCATGGTGGACCGCAACGGCATCAACCCGACACGCTACGGCGCGCTGCCGCGGCAGCTGGCGGCCGTGTGCGACTCGAACATGCGCATGTTCGATCTCGGCGCCCAAGCCTGCATCGAAAAGAGCAAGGAACTCGCGATCTACGCGCTGATGCTCGACCCGCTCACGTCTGCCGTGTGCAGCCCCGAGGAGATCAAGAGGATGACCCTCGAGATGTTCGCCGCGGAGAAGGCGTATCTGCCCGGATACCGGTAATTTCCGAATTGGAATTTCGATTGCCGAGCCTGCTGAATGTCGGTGGGGCTCGCGCGCAACCCACCCGCTCCAACGCATTGAGGTCAATGCGTTGGCATTCCGGGCGCAGCGAAGAATCCAGTGAGAGTCCGACGGGCGCTTCGGCGTCGTCCCAGTGGATTCGTCGCTGCGCCCAGAATGACAATCCGAGGGTGGACGGATCGATCGTTGTCGATCTCAGACGCGCTTGCCGAGGATCACGAGGTCACGCTCGTCGTTGTCCAACTTCGCCACGCGCGGAAGGTGCGCCCAGCGCTCGAATCCAAACGCTGCGAAGAGTTTGAGGCTCGGTTCATTGTGGGCAAAAATGTAGCCGAGGACCGTGTGCACGCCCAGCTTCGGCGCATGCGCGAGGGCGCGCGTGAGCAAGGTCCGGCCCAGCCCCGCGCGGCGGTGCTTGTCATGGACGTACAGGGCAACCATGACGGTGCCATCGTAAGCGGCGCGCGGATAAAACGTGTCAAAGCTGAGCCAGCCGAGAATCTCACCGGCTTCTTCCGCCACCCAGATGGGTCGCTTTGCCGGGTCGTGGGCATGCAGCCAGGGAATGCGGCTCGCCACGGTCACCGGCTGGAGGTCCGCCGTCACCATTCGCCCGGGAATGATCGAGTTGTAGATGGCGACGATCGCCGGCAGGTCGGCTTCAGTCGCATCGCGAATGGTCATCGGCTTACTTCCGGATAAACCGCAGCAGCCAGAGAAACAGCAACGCGCCGATCACCGCGGAGATCAGCTGGGCGAGGAGGGTGAACGGCGCGAAACCCAGCAGCCGGAAGCAAAAGCCGCCAATGAACGCCCCGATGATGCCGACAATGATATTGCCCAGTGCGCCAAAACCCTGGCCTTTCGTGATAAGCCCGCTGATCCAGCCGGCGAGCGCACCGATGATGATGAAGATGAGAAAGCTGCGGAGGTCCATGGCGCCAGCCTGCTGGGGCGACCGCTTGGCGCGAGCGAAAATCGGATGTAGGGCGGGGTCACCGAACCCCGCCTGACCGCGAGTCTACGAAGGGGTCGGCAACGTGGACTGACGTTATGGCGGGGTTCGGTGACCCCGCCCTACATCAAGGCCGTGGCGGCGGCCGCGTAAATTCCATCTTGCTGACTATATCCATCAGGCGTTTGCGCAGGATTTCGTCTTCCTCGGCCGGCGTCTTCTTGTAGGTGCTGCGCTCGATCACGCGCTCGGCGAGCTCGGTGCTGATGATGTAAATGAATCCGTCACGAACGAAGAGAAGGTTGCCGCGCTTCGCGACCGGTGGTGTGTCGTCGCTGCCGAGCACGGTGTGCTTGTCGCCGAACATCGAGCCGCCCGGCATCAGTGTGAAGGCGATGTAGGCGCCGCCCATCACGTCGGGCGCAAACGCATCGCTCTCGACGCGGGTTTCGGGGAACACATTGCGAAAGTCAGCCACGACGAAGCTTTCGAAGAAGAACGGCAGGTAATCCTTCAGTCCGCGCGTCGACAGCTCCCAGCGCTGGGTCGCATCCAGCGCAAAGCAGCCGATGCTCACGTGCACGTTGAACTGGTCCTGGAAGGTCACGACGTTCGGCGTGTCGTTCACCGTGCCGCCGAGTTCCGGCAGCACCAGCATCGGGAGGCGGAACGTGCCAACGGGCGAGACGTATACCTTGCCGTCGACGCGGCCGTTCAATGGCGGCGGCGTCCCCGGCATCGGCTGGGCCGGCAGCGGGCTGGCCACACAGGCCAGCAGCAGGACGGAAAGAGCGCGCCGCATACTTGTCACGATTAGCCGAAGCGCCCCGGCCTTTCAAGCCGGGGCTGGCTCTTCAGGCCTCAAGTCCGCGCCAAAGTTCCACCGGAATGGCCTCAGCCCGCGCCTGCGGAGTAATTCCCGCCGCCGACAGGTGTGCGAGCCACCTGGCACCGCCGTCGGGCACCAGGGAACGAAGCACGCCGCCGATCTGCTTCCGGCGCTGCTGGAAGCTCGCGCGAATGAGGGCCTTCGTGGCGGGAGAAAAGATGTGCGGCGCGGGTTTCCGCACGAGGTGCAGCAGATACGATTCGATCTCCGGTTTCGGGTAAAAACAGGTCGCATCGACCTTGTGTCCCGGCGCGATGTCGAACGCCGACTGGAGAAAGACGGAGATCGCACCGAACTCCTTCCCGCCGGGCTGAGCGGCGTAGCGCTGCGCGGCTTCCTGCTGCAGCATGAGCACCATGCGGGTCGGCAATGGGCCCGAGAGGACGGCGTCCATCCACGGGGTCGATATGGCGTAGGGCAGGTTGGCCACGATCTTGAAACCCGTTGCCGCGCGGTCCGGCGGGAGCCCGGCGAGCGGGACTTCGACGGCATCGCCTTCGGCCAAATGCAGGCGACCTCCGGATGCGGACACCAATGTCTCCTCGAGGTGGAGATGCAAGTTGCGGTCCTTCTCTACCGCCCACACCTCAGCGCCGGCACTGAGCAACGCGCTCGTCAGCGTTCCGAGGCCGGGGCCGATTTCGACTACCGCGTCACCCCGAGTTACTTCCGCTAGTGCGATGGACTTTCGGACGATATTGCCGTCGACCAAAAAGTTCTGTCCCAGGAACCGCTTCGGCTGGTGGCCGAGCTGCGCGAGCAACTCGCGGGTGGCACTGGGCGACAGCGGCATCAGGCGGACCGCAACTCGGCGACGAGTTTGGCGGGATCGGGAGTGCGCATCAGCGCCTCGCCGACGAGCACGGCATGGGCGCCGGCGGCGCGGACCCGGGCGGCGTCGGCGCGGCCGTGAATGCCACTCTCGCTCACCGCCACGACGCCCTGGGGCAGCTGCGGGAGCAGCCTTTCGCTGAGGGTGAGGTCAGTCTTGAAAATGGCGAGGTCGCGATTGTTGACGCCGATGATCTTCGCGCCGTGGCGCACCGCGCGCGCGAGGTCGGCTTCATCATGGATTTCATACAGCGCATCGAGCCCGGCGGCCGCCGCGGACTCGGCCAGCGGCTTGATTTCCTCGTCGGTGAGTGCTCGCACGATGACGAGGATGGCGCTGGCCCCGGCCTCGCGGGCCTGGATCACCTGGACGGGTTGCACCATGAAATCCTTGCGGAGACAGGGAATCGGCGGAGCGGTTTTTTGGAAGTGCGCCGTCACTCCGCGAAGATCATCGAGCGAGCCGCCGAAAAATTTCTCATCGGTCAGGACCGAAAGCGCATCGGCGCCGGCGACTTGGTAGCGCCGGGCTTGATCGACAGAGTTGGCGCCGGCCTTGATGTCACCGGCGGAGGGCGAGCGTCGCTTGATTTCAGCGATCACCGCAAGTTTCCCGTCCGCCCGGCGCAGGGCGGCGGCGAAAGAAGGCGGTCGGGGCAGGGTGGAGTCCAGCAGCGCGAGTTCAGCCAGCTCAACCGGCCGCAGCAGCGACGCAATCTCGCGCCGCTTCCACGCCATGATTTCGGTGAGCTTGTCGGACATTTCGCCCACGGAACACACGGATGCCACGGAAGACAAAGCCGAAAATATTTCCGTGTGTTCCGGGTGTTCCGTGGGCAACTTCCGGCCATGAGCGCGATTGACGATCTTCGCCAGACCATGGCCCGGCTGCGCGGCCCCGGCGGGTGCCCGTGGGACCAGGAACAGACACACGCCTCACTGGTGCGCTGCCTGATCGACGAGGTCAGCGAGCTGATCGACACGATCGACCGCAACGACCTGCCGCACATGCGCGAGGAGCTCGGCGACGTCCTCATCCAGGTCGTTTTCCACGCCTGCCTCGCGGAGGAGGCGGGCCTGTTCGACTTCGACGACGTGGCGCGCGACATCAACGAGAAGCTGATTCGCCGCCATCCGCATGTCTTCGGGACGGATAAGCTTCAGACTTCCGCCCAGGTGCTCGCACAATGGGAAGTCATCAAGGCGGGGGAGAAGAAAAACGGACCCGCGTCGACGACGGTGTTCAAACACCTCCCGCCGCGCCTGCCAGCGCTGATGTTCGCGGAGTCGGTATGGAAGCAGATCACGAAGAAGAGACTTTCAGCGGAGGGATTAGTCGACGCGGCCCAAGTGTCGGCCCTCGGCGGGCATCTCACGGAGGAGTCACTCGGGCGGATGCTGTTCGAGCTGACGGCCGCGGCGCAGGCGAAGGGACTCGATCCCGAGGATGCGCTGCGCAAGCACGCGACGAAGGTGATGCGCGATGTCGAAGCCCGCGTCCAACCCGCCACCGCCTGAGATTCCCGCCGCGGTCGTCGCCGACTGGTGGCTGCCGTTTGCCGCGTATCTCGCGAAGGAGCGGCGCTACTCGGGTTACACGCTGCGCAACTACCGCCAGGCGTTCGACGATTTCTTCCGCTGGCTGGTCCGCGAGAACGTCGAGAAGCCGTTCGACGAACTTGAACCGCGGGAGACACGCGACTTCGTGATCGAGGCACAGCGTCGGTATGGTCGGCGAACTCTGCACAACCACATCTCAGGATTGCGCGCGCTGTTCCGTTTTTGGATCCAGCGCGGCAAGTTGCGGCGCAACCCATTTCACGGCGTGCTGCTGCCAAAACTCGATCGTCGGCTGCCGAAATTCCTCACCGAGGAGCAGATGACCAAACTACTGGCCGGGCCGCAGAAGCTGCTGGCCAAGGGGGAAATCGGGGAGTTCACCGCGTTGCGCGACCGCCTGGCGATGGAACTACTGTATGGCGGCGGGCTGCGCGTGAGCGAACTGGTTGGGCTGAACTACAGCGCCGTCGATCTCGACGAAGGCGTGGCCCGGGTGCTCGGCAAGGGTCGCAAGGAGCGGCTGTGCCCACTGGGCCACGTGGCCACGGCACTCCTGGTGCGGTTCAAGAAAGAGTACGGCAACAATCCGTGGCCGGGCTCAGCTGTCCTCATCGACAAGGAGAAGGGACACAGAATGACGGCGCGCGCGGTCCAATTGATGCTCAAGCGCTACCTCGCGCTCGCGGAGCTGCCAATGGATCTCACGCCGCACAAGCTGCGGCACTCGTTTGCGACGCATTTGTTGAATGCCGGCGCCGACCTGCGGCTCGTGCAGGAACTGCTCGGCCACGCGCAGCTGGCGACGACGCAGGTGTACACGCATGTGAGCGTGGCGCGGTTGAAGGAGATTCACGCCAAGGCGCATCCGCGGGCGTAGTGGGGGCGTCGATTTGTTGTAGGGCGGGGTCTCCGCCCCGCCTGATCGTTGCCTGCGAATGGCGCTGCAATCGGCCAGACGTTAAGGCGGGGTCAGGAGACCCCGCCCTACAACGAACGGATCGCTTCCGCGAACACCTCGCACGCCCGATCAATCGCGGGGCCGTCATGTGCGGTGCTCAGGAAACCCGCTTCGTAGGCGCTCGGGGCGAGATAAACTCCGCGGTCGAGACAGCCGTGGAAGAAACGTTTAAAGATGACCGCGTCGCCCTTCAGCGCGGTGGCGTAATCGCGCACCAGCATGGGTGTGAAGAAAATGCTGAACATCGAGCCGCACTGCGGCACCTGCACCGCGATGCCTTTGGCCGTGGCCGCGGCCAGGACCGCGTCGCGCAGCTGACGTCCCAGCTGGTCCAGGCGCTCGTATGGATTCGTTTCTTCGAGCAACTTGAGTGATGCGATGCCCGCGGCCATCGCGAGCGGGTTGCCGCTGAGTGTGCCGGCCTGGTACACGGGTCCGAGCGGGGCGAGCAGGTCCATCACATCTGCGCGGCCACCAAATGCTCCGACGGGGAGTCCACCGCCGATGATTTTCCCGAGGCAAGTGAGGTCGGGCGTAATTTTTTCCCGCTCCTGCACGCCGCCCTTGGCGATGCGGAAGCCAGTCATGACCTCGTCGAAGATGAGCAACGCGTCATGCTTCGTGCACGCGGCGCGGACGTGCGCGAGATAGCCGGGATCCGGCATGATAAAGCCGACGTTGCCGCAGTACGGCTCGATGATGACGCACGCGATCTGGCCGGGATTTGCGGCAAAGCCCGCGTCGAGGGCGGAGCGGTCGTTGTACGGCAGCACCACCGTGTCTTGGGCCACGGAAGCCGGCACGCCGGCGCTGTCGGGATTCCCGTGCGTGAGCGCGCCGGAGCCGGCCTTGATCAGGAGCGAGTCGGAGTGGCCGTGGTAGCAGCCGGAAAACTTGATGATCTTGTCCCGCTGGGTGAAGCCCCGCGCCAGCCGGATGGCCGACATCGTCGCCTCGGTGCCGCTGTTGCACATCCGGACCTTTTGGATCGAGGGCACGAACTTCACGATCAGCTCGGCCATCTCGACCTCGTACGGATTCGGCGTCCCGAACGACGTACCGTTCTCCAGCGCTGCGGCGATGGCAGCTTTGATTTTCGGGTGATTGTGCCCGTGAATGGCCGGACCCCAAGTGCAGACGAAGTCGATCAGCTCGCGGTCATCCGCCGTCGTGAGCGTCGCGCCCTGGGCTTTCTTCACGAAAAACGGCGAACCACCGACGGAGCGGAAGGCGCGGACGGGAGAATTGACGCCGCCAGGAATCAGCTGGAGAGCGCGGGCAAAGAGGCTCGATGAAACAGGATCGGACATGGTCATTGGCGCAATAGCTTGGAAAGAATAACGCTCATCCAAGTCATTACTCCGAGCACCAAGACGGCGATTGATAAATTCCTATGTGATTTCTTGGTGCCGCCTGCCCACGAATCGCGAATCACCTTCGAGAGATGCTTTCCGCACCAGCTCATTTCGGGCTTAAGAAGCGCGGTAGCGCCAAACCAAGTCGCAGACAGACAGATGCAGATCGGCCAAGCTGTGTCGAAAATGTACATCTGAATCCTAGCTGACGTATTTCTGCACAATCGGGATCCTTCGCCCGACACCAAATGCCAGCGGCGTGATCTTCAACCCAGGCGCGGCTTGCTTCCGTTTGTACTCGTTGAGGTCGACCTTGCGGACGACGTCGTTGACGACGGGCTCGGGGAAACCCTGCACCACGAGGTCGCGCCGGGAGAGGCCTTCCTCGACGTAGCCGTGCAGGATGGCGTCGAGCTGGTCATAGGGCGGGAGGCTGTCCTGGTCGGTCTGGCCGGGACGCAGCTCGGCGCTGGGGGCCTTGTCGATCGTGTTCTGCGGGATGATTTCGCGCTCGCGATTGATCCAGCGGGAGAGGGCGTAGACCTGGGTCTTGAAGACGTCGGAGATCACCGCGAGACCGCCGCACATGTCGCCGTAAAGCGTGCAATATCCGACGGCCACCTCGCTCTTGTTGCCGGTGGTGAGGAGCAGTGAGCCATATTTGTTGGAGAGCGCCATCATCAGGACGCCGCGGATGCGGGCCTGGATGTTCTCTTCGGCGACGTCGCGGGGGCGTCCCGCGAAGAGTGGCTGCAGTGAGTGTTCGGCCGCGGCGACGGCATCGGCAATCGTGATGGTTTCGAACTGGATCCCGAGATTGTCAGCCAGCAGGCGGGCGTCGTCCCGCGAGTGCTGCGACGAAATCGAGGAGGGCAGGGAAACGCCGATGACATTCTCGCGGCCAAGCGCCTCCGCAGCGATGACGGCGACCAGGGCGGAGTCGATGCCGCCCGAGAGCGCGACAAGGGCGCGTTTGAAGCCGCTCTTGTGCGCGTAGTCGCGCACTCCGAGGACGAGCGCGGCGTACATGTCGGGCATCTCGGCTTGGGCGAAACTCGGCGTGATGGCGCGCGCGTTCGAGTTCGAGGTGTCCACGATCCGCAGCTCTTCCGCAAACGCCGCCAGACCGGCGATGATCTTGCCCTCGGCGTCGCACACCAGGCTGCGGCCGTCAAAGATGAGCTCGTCGTTCCCGCCTACGGCGTTCAGATACGCGACGGGGCAGCCTAGCGATCGCGCACAATCACTGACGAGCCGTTCGCGGAGGTTTTCCTTGTCGTGGTACCACGGGCTGGCCGAGAGGTTGAGCATCACGTCACACTTCTGGGCTGCGAGTTGCTCGAGCGGCATCTGGCCGCTGTACAGCCGGCGGGTGCTCAGCATCGGGTCGGTCCAGATGTCTTCGCAAATCGTGATGCCGATGCGCTTGCCCGCGTGCACGACCACGGTGGGGGAGGCCGCCGGCTCGAAATAACGGTCCTCGTCGAAGACGTCGTACGTCGGCAGCAGGCACTTGCGCGCCGCGGTGACAACCTTGCCGCGATGGCAGAACGCCGCGGAATTGTAGAACGGCCGGCCCTGCCCGGTGGAATTCAGCTCGACCGTTCCGATCAGCGCCGGCACGTCGCCGACGGCAGTCGCGATCTGGGCGAGCGACTCGGCGACGTCCGACACGAAACGCCGTTTAAAGAGCAAATCCCGCGGCGGATAACCGCAGACCGCCAGCTCCGGGTATAGGACCAGCTCGGCGCCCTGCGCGACCAGCGTGGAGTACGCCTCCAGGATGCGCCGGCGGTTGCCCGCGAGGTCACCGACGATCGGATTCAACTGGGCGAGGCCGAGGCGCATGAGGAAAGGCGAAAAACGTGGACGCGTTTTACCGGGGTGACAAGCAAGCTGCGTGTCGCGCGGAATCGAACGGCACGTTGTAACCTATTGGGTTACAGATTCGTCTGGGACGCAGCGCAGAACCGACGCGTGCGACGATTGGGCTTCTACTCGTCCAACCGTCAGGTTTTGCTGCACGGTTTCATGTCAACAGCTCCCTTGATCCTCGCCTCCGCCTCGCCGCGTCGCCGCGAACTGCTCGCCAAGCTGGGCGTGAAGTTCGACGTCGTCGTCGCTGGCATCACGGAACACGAGGATCCTGAAACCGACCCGAAGCGCATGGTCGCGCACAACGCCGCGCTGAAGGCCGACTGGGTCGCGGAGCGGCATCCGGACGCTTACGTGCTCGGGGCCGACACCACGGTGTTCATCGATCGAACGGTCCTCAACAAGCCCCGCGACATGGATGAAGCGCGTGCGATGTTGAAGCGGCTGGCGGGACGCACCCATACCGTGTTCACCGGCGTGGCGCTGCGCCGAAGTCGGGCTGGCCTGGCGGTCGACGAAGGCGTCACGAGCCAGGTCACGTTCAAGCCGTTCGACGACGCGGTGATCGATGCTTATTTCAGAGTCGTGAACCCCTTGGACAAGGCCGGCGCGTACGGCATCCAGGAGGGTCGCGAGATGATCATCGCCGGCTGGGAGGGCTCGTTTACAAATATCATGGGCCTGCCGATGGAAGTGACGAAACAAATTTTGACGGCGCAGGGTCTGCTGGACTGACTTTCCCCATCCAGCCGGGTCAGCCATGAGCCAAACCATTGTCACGCCGCCACTCTCGCACACCGTGCGGGTCGCCCTTGCCCGCGCGTGGGATGAGCCAGAGTCGCGGTCGATCCTGATCGGCATCATCGGGACCATCCTGGTCCACCTGCTGCTGTTGCTGGTCAGCCCGGTCCTGTTGCGCTCCGATGGGGCCCACGCGCTGCAGCGGCCGCACGCGAAGCCGCAGCAGTTCAGCATCCAGCTCGCGGCGGACGCCTTCAAGCCGCCCGCGCCGCCGAAGCAGATGAAGTACGTGGAGACGAATCCGGAAGCGCCCGAGAATACCCCGGACAAGACCAATAATTTCTCCGACCGAAACCAGCAGGTGGCGCAGGAAAAGCCGACGCCCAACGGGAAGAGCGAGCGGCCCGCGATGGAAGGCCAGAAGGATATTCACTCGACGCAGATCGTGGATGGCCGCCTCACCAAGCCTATGGAAGCGATCCCCGTGCCGCCGACGCCGGAAAGCAAGGAACTGGAGTCAAAGTTGATGGCGCCGAAGCAGGAGCAGAATCCGTTGACGGGTTTCGAAAAAAAGATCGGCGCGGATGCCGACGGGTTCGCCAGCAACCTCGCGGCACCTTCCGACGCGGCCAAAAACATTCCCGAAAAAATCGACGGGCTGAAGGACGTCCGCCTGATCGAAGGCGCGACCGACATGCGGCCGGCGGTGGATCCGCATCATCCCCGCGCGCGGCCCCAAATCGTCGCGACCATGCAGACGCGTCCCGCGATTTTTGAAGAGAACAAGATCGGGACGCAGAACGTGGGCGTGCGCGGGCAGAACGCGAACTGGAGCCACTACGGCGAGTACCTGAAGAAGCTGACCGAGATCGTCCAGATGCAGTTCGACAAATTGAATTACGAGAGCCGAGTGACGCCGCCCCCGGGGACCATCGTCACGGTGAAGTTCACGCTGCAAAAAGATGGCCATGTGAAAATTGTGGATGTGGACCAGAAGCGTGGAACCGAACAGGCCGCGCGAATTTCGGTCAGTTCGATCACGATTCCGTCGCCCTATGCGGAGTGGACCGACGACATGAAGGCTTTGCTGGGCGATGAGGATCACATGGAGTTCGATTTTTACTACCTCTCGTATTGAGCACGTCGTGGGAGAGCTTCTGGGCGGGTCTTCCCCTAGGCCGGGGTGTCAAATTGCTGGTCCACGACGCGAATGGATTGGCCGCCCTGGAAAAACCAGCCGGGGTGCTGTCGCATCCCAACGCCGGCGGAGATGAACCCCGCTCGCTGCTGACCGTCCGGTACACGCTGGAAGGAGAGTACTACCAGTGGACGGCCGAGAAGGGCGGGCCGCCCCAGCGGGTGTGGCTCCTCAACCGGCTCGACTCCGCGACATCGGGGGTGGTGCTGGTTTGCGCCGATGAGAAGCTGGCTGTCGGGATCCGCGCGCAGTTCAAGCGGAAGCAAGTGAAGAAAGTTTACGCGGCCCTCGTGTTTGGCGCACCGCGCAACTCGGTCGAGTTGTGGAAGGACACGCTCGCGGTCGCCAAGAAAGGCGGCCAGGTCCGCGTGGAGCTCAGCAAGGGAAGGGTTCCAGCCGAAACCAAGATGAGCGTCGTGCGATCCAACCGGGGTGAGCCGCGCGTCTCGCTGCTCCGGCTCGAACCCCACACCGGCCGCAGCCACCAGCTGCGCGTGCAGTGTGCGAAGCGCAATTTGCCCATCGTCGGCGACCAGACGTACGGTGATTTTCCGCGCAACCGGGCGTTCGCGAAGGCAACGGGAGCGAAGCGGATGTTCCTGCATTCGCTGGAGACCGGCTTCGAGTACGAGTTCAACGGCCGCCCGTATTCTTTTGCCGCTTCGGCGCCGTTGCCGGCCGAGTTTACGGCGTTGGTGTTGTGACGGGTTGCGGCGGCGCCACCCATGTGGGTCGGGGTTTATCCCCGACGGGAACGCAACGCGTCGGGCGTAAAGCCCCACCCACATTGGGAATCCGCCGGCAAGGTTGACATCCCCAACTAGCACCGGCACTCCTTCCCGGCGTGAATCGCTTCGCCGCCTATTCCTTTTGGTTCGCCTTCCGGGGATATTTTACCCGGAAGACCACCGGCGGCTGTCGCGAAAACTGATCCTACCAAAACTTTCGCCAACCAAGCCGCCTCCTGAGGGCGGCTTTTTTATTATTCTCAACCTCCGCCAGCCATGATCCTTCCCAAGTCCAATCGCCTCACCCCCGAGCAACTCGTCGAAGTCACCGCCATCGTCGAGGAGTTTGGCTGCAAGATTCAGCCCATCGTCGGCGCGGTGCGCACGATCTACGCCATCGTGGGCGATGAGCGCGACGAGCTGATGATCAACCGGCTCGAGGGATTGGCGTACGTTGACCGGATCGACCGGATCCAGTCGCCGTTCAAGCTCATGGACATCCGGTCGGACCTCGCCACCCACCGGATCAAACTCGGCGGCGTCACGTTGGGAGAGCAGCTGCTCGTCATCGCCGGCACCTGCACCATCGACCCAAAGAATCCCAACTATTTCTACGAGACCGCCGCGGCGGTGAAAGAAGCCGGCGCGCACGCGCTGCGCGGCGGCGTGTGGAAACCGCGCACCAACCCTTACTCGTTCCAGGGCGACGTGAAGTCCCTGGACATCCTGCTCGAGGGGTCCCGTCGCACCGGCCTGCCGGTGGACACCGAGGTGATGGAGGAAAGTCACATCAAGCTGGCGCTGGACGCCGGGGTGCAGTCGCTGCAGGTCGGCGCGCGCAACGCGCTCAACTACTCGCTGCTTCGTGCGATCGGCCGCGCGATCGCGGAGCGCGACACATGCGTGCTGCTCAAGCGGAGTATCCACATGGGCCCGCTGGCCGAGTTCATTTCCGCGGCGGAATACATCGCGGCGTTCGGCAATCCCAACGTCATCCTCTGTCCGCGAGGCACGACGCCGACGCTGGACGGCTACCGCAACCACCCCGACGAAAGCATCACGCCGCTGCTCAAGGAAAAGACGTGGGCGCCCGTCGTAATCGATCCCTCGCACTCCGTCGGCAAGGCCGGCTACGTCGCCGCGTGTGCGTTGGCGGCGGTGGCGTACGGCGCGGATGGGCTCTGCATCGAGGCGCACGTCAGTCCCAGTCACGGTATCGGCGACGACCCTAAGCAGGCGGTAACGCCGGATGTACTGGCGAACATTATCCGGCAGGCGAAGGAGCTCTGGCAGCTGCGCCGCAGTTAGTCAGCGCTGCTCCAGCCGCTGCCGCACCAGCGCCACTCCGGCGTCATCGGCGAGAAGCGCAACCGCCTGGACCAACACGGGATCCGCCCGTCGCAGGCGCATCGCCCCGAGGGCGTTGTTGATCATCGCCTCCCGCCGGGGGCGGGGCAGGCGCAGGATCGCCCTTAATTCCTCCCCAAACTCGGGGTCCGCTTGGGCCGCAAGCACGAGCACGTTGGCGGAGTCGTCACAGTCATCGGGTGGCACCCGCGAGGAAGGAGTCATGACACGTGGGGATTACAACAGGTTGAGCTGCGCGTCGTCCGCCAGGGCGACGTTGATCTTCTTTTTTGGCCGGGCCTGCGGGGCGGAAACGGTGACGCTCGTGTCATCGCTCTCGAGCTTCCCGAGGATGTTCTTCGCCCGGTCGATCACGCTGAGCGGGAGTCCGGCGAGACGCGCGACCTGGATGCCGTAGCTGCGGTCGGCGGCGCCGGGGACAACGCGACGAACGAACACGATCTCGTCATTCCATTCCTTCACGGCTACGGAAAAATTACGGAGGCGCGGCAGGTGTTTTTCGAGCTGCGTCAGCTCTTGGTAATGGGTGGCAAACAGCGTGCGCGGGCCGCCCTCGGCATCGCGGTGCAGGTGCTCGACCACTGCCCACGCGATGGCGAGGCCGTCGTAGGTCGAGGTGCCGCGACCGATTTCGTCGAGGATGATGAGCGAGCGGCTGGTGGCGTTGTTGAGGATATTGGCGGTCTCGTTCATCTCGACCATGAAGGTCGAGTTGCCCCGCGCGAGGTCATCGCTGGCGCCGACCCGGGAGTAAATTCGGTCCACGAGACCGACGCGACACGACTTCGCCGGGACCCAACAGCCCAGCTGAGCGAGGAGGGTGATCAGCGCGACCTGACGGATGTACGTGGACTTGCCCGCCATGTTTGGGCCCGTCAGCAGCGCGATTTGCGCATCGTTGCATGCCAGGAGCGTGTCGTTGGGTACGAACGCCTGGCTGGTCCCGCGCGCGAGAGCGGCATCGGGGGCCTTCAGCATCTGCTCCACCACGGGGTGACGACCTTCGATGATTTCCAGCGTGTCGCTTTCGTCGAGAGCGGGCCGGCAATAGTTCCACTCGCGGGCGAGCACGGCCCAGCCGGCGAGGACGTCCAGCTCGGCGATGGCGTCGGCGGTCTGCGTGAGCGCGACGGACTGGTCGAGAATGGACGCGACGAGCGAGTTGAACAGCTCCAGCTCGCGCGCGAGGGCATTCTCCTCGGCGTGGAAGATTTCCTTTTCCTTCTGCTTCAGCGCCTCCGTGACGTAGCGCTCGCCGCCGACCGTAGTCTGACGTCGGATGTAATCGGTCGGCACCAGGTGCAGGTTGGCCTTGGTGACCTCGATGTAGTAACCGAAATTATTCGTGAACCGCACCTTCAGGCTGCGAATCGTGGTGCGCTCCTGCTCTGCGCGTTCGAGCTCGGAGAGCCACGTTTTATTGCCGCTCGTCAACTGGCGGAGTCCGTCCAGGCGTTCGTCGTACGTGGCGCGGATGTAGTTCCCCTCGGCGAGGTCGTTGGGGAGTTCGTCGGCAAGGGCGCGCTGCAGCAAATCCCGGAGCGCCGGCAGCTCGACGATCCGCGACTGGTAACCCGCCGCGAGTTGGCCGCCGAATCCCGCCAGCTCCGTCAGCAATGCGGGCAGTTCGGCGAGCGTGTCCCGCACGCCGCCCAGCTCGCGCGGGTTGCGCAGGCGGTTCTGCAGGCGTCCCAGGATCCGCGGGATGTCGCGAATGCTCGCCAGATGCTCGCGCAGCGCGGCCAGTCGCGAGGGTTGCCCAAGCAGTTCCCCCACGAGCGCCTGCCGGCGGTTGATTTCGGCCAACTCCAGCGTGGGGGCGGCAAGCCAGCGTTCGAGCAGCCGCGCGCCGGTGGCGGTGGTCGTGCGGTTGATCGCGCCGAGCAGCGAGGCCTCGCGGGTTCCGCGGACGGAGGAGAAGATCTCGAGATTGCGCAGCGTGGCGGGGTCGAGCAGGAGCGTGCGCGCGCTGCGATACTCCTGCAGGCCGCGGAGATTCTCGGGTTTGGCGCAGAGGTTTTCCGTGGCGTAATAGACGAGCGCGCCCGCTGGTCCCAGAGCGGCGTGCGAGTGCGCTAAACCAAAGCCCTGCAAATTTAACACGCCGAGAGTGTCCATCACCGTTTTTGCCCCGGTGGCCGTTTCGAAATGGTAGCCGGATAACTCCGTGCACAGCCGCGTGCTACAGAAATTATGCAGCGCGTGCACCTCAACCTGCTCGTGCGGGGCCGCGGCCCAGCGGGCGAGCGCGCCCTCGATGACGAGGAGTTCCGCCGGGTCGAGCGCGGTGAGCGCGGGCAGCAAGTTTCCAATATGCGGGTCGGTCGCGAGCCGAAATTCGCCGGTCGACAGATCCAGCCAGGATGCATGCAAGCCCTGCGCATCGAACGTCAACGCGCAGAGGTAATGATTGCGCGCGGCGTCGAGCTGGTTGGCGCCGAGCATGGTGCCGGGCGACAGAATCCGCGTCAGCTGCCGGCGCACCAGCCGGCCGGCCTGGGCCGTCTCCGCCTGGTCGCAGATCGCGACTTTTTTCCCGGCGGCCAGGAGCTTCGAGACGTAGTTGTCGCAAGCGTGGGCCGGGATCCCGGCCATCGGGTGGTCCTGGCGCTTCGTCAGGGTGAGCCCGAGCAACTTCGACCCGGCCACCGCGTCGTCGAAGAACATCTCGAAAAAATCCCCCAGCCGGAAGAGCAGGATTGTGTCGCGCGGCAGGCCCCGTTTGACCTCAAAATACTGCTGCATCATTGGCGTCGTCTTTGCTTCCGGCATACGGGAAGAGAAGTGAGGATTCAGGACAGCGGCGGGGCAAGCCTGCGGTGCGAATCACGCCGGTCCGTAATTTCCGGGGGCACGAAAAGATTGCAGTGCTTGCGTCGCCCCGCATGTCCCCTTCATCTCGCACCGCAAAACCGATGGCGCAGAGTGAAACAGGCCAGACCTTTGACCGTCGCATGCTCGCCCACCGGCAGGCCGCGAGTGGGCAGTGGGACCGGGTGTTGGCTACCGCCCGGGACTGGCTGGCGCAAGAGCCAGAAAATCCGGTGGCGCACCGGTATGCGGCGCAGGCGCTCGTCAATTTGCACCGGCACGCGGACGCCGAAACGCATCTGCAGCTGGTGCTCGCGAGCAATCCCCGCGACGACTTTGCGCATCGGATGATGTCGATGGTGCAGTTCGAACTCGGCGCCTTTGCGGCCGCGGACGAATCGATCCAGCAAGCCATCGCGCTCGATCCAGAGGATGCGAACAACTGGTATCACCTCGCGCACATGGCGTACCGCCAGAAGGACCTGGCTTCGGGACTTAAGTGGGCGGCCAGGGCGCGGGAACTCGCGCCCACGGATGCGGACATCCTGAATCTTTACACCTTGTGTTCCGGTGACACGACCAACCAGGAGCCGCTGCTCAAGGAAGTGCTGTCGCTGGATCCCGAGAACGCCTATGCGCACAACAACCTGGGCGTCTTCTACCTCAACGCAGAGAAAAATTACGTTCGCGCGGAGGAATGCTTCCGGCGGGCGCTGGAGATCAACCCGGGCGTGAAAATCGCGCGGAAGAACTTGTTTCATGCCCTGAAGCACCGCGACCTCGTCTATCGCATCCTCCGCGCACCCTTGGACATGTTCCTGGGGATTCGCAGCGCGCTCGCGGGACGCAAAGGCCGGAACGTCCTGGCGGCAATCGGCGGCTTCATTCTCTGGCTGCTCGTGTTCCGCTTCGTCCTGGCGGGTGTTATCCTATGGTGCGCCTTTATCTGGCCGATGCTGAAGGTCTACGAATTCCTGATTATCGGGGACATCCGCAGCAAAGCGGGCGAGGCCGGAGCGCGGCGGGGCGGATTTCTCCGGTATCGCCAGTGGCCGGTGCGACTGCGGCTCACGTTGTTTGGCGTGTTGCTGGCCGGCTTTTGGTCGGTCCTATACTTCGTGTATTCCGGTCAGCCGGCCGTGAGCGATGAAGCCAGGCAAATCGCGATGGGTACGATCATGAGCGTGGTCCTCTTGGCCGCGCTCGCCATTTATTCGAGGAGGGGATTCAAGCACATGAAGTCTCGGTACCACTCTTGGCGCCGCCAGCGGCGTCTCAAACATCTGGCGGATTCCCCCACATGAACCCAGCCAACCAAGGCAACCCGGGGACCGGCGGCGACGGTCGACTCGACGAAAAGACGGCCCGGTTGCTGGAGAAAGCGCTCCAGGTTTCGCCCGCGGATTGGGACACACGCCGCCATTTGATCGCGCATTTTCTGGCCAAGGGTGAGGCGGCGCGGGCGCAGGCCTTGTTCCGCGAGGCGCCGGTGGCGGCCGAAGCGGAAGAGGATTTGCTGCTGCTCGCCCGCGTGGAAGCCGAGCTCGATCCCGCGGCGGCACTGGACGTGCTGCAGCGCATCCTGCAGCGCAACAAGGCGTGCGCGCGCGCCTACCTCATCTGGGCAAAAATCCTCCGCCAGCGCGGGCTGGACGATGAGGCACGGCGGAAATACGGCGCAGCGACGCTGCTCGACGGGCATTTGACCGATCCGGAGTGGGAGGCCTGGATGGGCCATGCGCCGGGGCCCAAGAACACACCACCGCGCCCGGTAACCGCGGGCGGAGATGAGGACGCGGATCCGGCCGAGATCACCCCGGAGGAGATGGCTGCGGCGGTGCAGGCTGCGACCGCGCCGGACCAGCCCGCCCGGGAACGCGTCACCTTCCAGGATATCGGCGGCATGACGGACGTGATCGAACGCATCCGGATGAACATCATTTATCCGTTCAAGCACCCGGAGGTCTTCGCAAAATTCAACCGGACGTCCGGTGGCGGCATCCTGCTTTATGGGCCGCCCGGATGCGGCAAGACCTACATCGCGCGCGCGACCGCCGGAGAGTGCAACGCGAACTTCATGCCGATCGCGATCACGGACGTACTTTCCAAGTGGCTCGGCGAAAGCGAGCGGCACTTGCACGAGCTGTTTGAGACGGCGCGGCGGCGGGCTCCGACGGTCGTTTTCATCGACGAAATCGACGCAATTGGCATGAGCCGCGCCGACGCGTCCGCGGTGATGGCGCCGCTGGTCAACGTGCTCCTGAGCGAGATGGACGGGATCTCGGCGGACAACAAGAACGTCATGATCCTGGGGGCGACCAACGCACCTTGGCGGGTGGACAGCGCGTTGCGGCGTCCCGGCCGCTTCGACCGGGTGGTCTTCGTGCCGCCGCCGGACGCAGCCGCCCGGGCGGCAATCCTCGACCTCCATCTCCGGGGCCTGCCGTTTGAACCGGTGGACTCCGCCAAGATCGCGCAGCAGACCAGGAAATTTTCGGGTGCCGACATTCGTGCGCTCGTCGGCCGGGCCGCGGAACAGGCGATGATGACGGAAATGAAAACCGGCAAGACGTCCAAGGTGACGCAGAAGATGCTGCTCGATGCGATCAAGGGCATGCGCGCGTCGACGACCGAGTGGCTTGAAACGGCGCGCAACTACGCCAGCTACGCGAATCGCGCCGGGCTCTACGATGACTTGGTCGCTTACTTTGAAGCAGAATGAGATGGGCGCGAGACCACTGAGGGCGTGAAATGACTGGCCTCCCGGCGGCGGTCTCTGGCATTTCCCGGCATGCTTTTGTTCCATCGCGATCTCGGAGGAGCGGGACTGCCCCCGCTGATCGTGCTGCACGGGATGCTGGGCTCGTCGCGAAACTGGCAGACGGCGGGACGGGAGCTAACCGCGAAATACCACGTCCTCGCGCTTGACTTGCGCAACCACGGCGATTCGCCACACGACCCCGAAACCACCTACGCGGCGATGGTGGCCGACGTGCTGGCCTGGCTCGATGCGCAGAAGCTCGGCCGTGTCACGTTGCTCGGCCACAGCATGGGCGGAAAAGTCGCGATGTTGCTGGCCTGCCGGCACCCGGGGCGCGTCTCGGTACTGATCGTCGTCGACATTGCGCCGAAGGGATATTCATGGCCGGCACACCGGCAGGAATTCGCGGCGATGAACGAGCTTGAACTTGGCAGCCTGCCATCCCGTGTGGCAGCGGAAAAGACGTTTGAGTCGCGAGTCAGTGACTGGGGTATGCGGAAATTCCTCCTGACCAATCTCACGCGAACGGAGGAGGGGCGCTGGGCGTGGACGGTGAATCTCCCGGCACTCACCGCTGCACTGGGCACGTTGGAGTCGAATCCCCTGGCACCGGAGGACCACTTCGATGGCCCCACGCTGTTCATCGCGGGTGGGAAGTCGCGCTATGTCGAGGCGGCTGATTACGCGGCGATCCGACGGCATTTTCCAGCTGCCCGGATCGAGGTGATCGCACCAGCGGGACACAACCCGCACATCGAGACCCGCGAAGCGTTCGTGGCGCTCGTGCAGTCCTTCCCGGCCTGATTTTACCTTCCATGGAACTGCTCCAAACCGGCTCCCTCAAGACGTGGCAATCCGCCGAAACGCTTTCGCTCAACCGGCTGCCCGCGCGGGCAACGCTCTATCCTTATCCCACGGTCGCTGCGGCCCGGGCCGGACGGCGGGAGGATTCGCGGTGGTGGCAGTCGTTGGACGGTGACTGGGACTTTCGGCTCGTCGATCGGCCGGAGAACGTGCCAGCGGAATTTGTCCACACGGATTTTTCCCCGGATGGCAGTTGGTCAAGGCTGCCCGTGCCGAGCAACTGGACGATGCATGGACACGACCGGCCGCATTACACGAACATCGTGATGCCGTTTCCGAATCCGCCGCCGACGGTGCCGGAGCAAAATCCGACCGGTTTGTATCGAACGACGTTCGTCGTTCCCGCGGATTGGAGCGGACGCCGCGTGATCCTCCATGTCGGCGGCGCCGAGAGCGTGCTGTACGTCTGGCTCGACGGAAAGCCAATCGGGCTGGCCAAAGACACGCGCCTGCCCTCGGAGTTTGATCTCACGCCGTTCATGACGGCCGGTGCGACCCACGTCCTCGCGGCCGTGGTCGTCAAATGGTCGGACGCGAGTTTCGTCGAGGACCAGGATCAGTGGTGGATGGGCGGAATCCACCGCGAGGTCTATCTCTATTCGCAGGCGGAGCATTATCTCGAGGACGTGTTTGTGCGTGGCGATCTCGAGGACAATCTCCGCGACGGGCGACTGCGGATGTCGGTGCGAGTTGGCTCACCCGACCTCGAGGCCAAGGGTTGCGCCGTGCGCGTCCAATTGTACGACGCGAACGGCAAGGCCGTCTGGCGCAAGCCCGGGGAAGAAAAAACCCAGTGGTCCGATGCCTGGCGCAATCCGCGCAAGGTCGTGGAATTCGACCTGCCCGTTGCTCGGCCGCGACATTGGTCAGCGGAGGTGCCCAATCTCTACACCGCCGTGGTGACGCTCGTGGATCCAGCGGGGAACGAGGTCGAGCACACGTCCTGTCGCGTCGGGTTTCGCCGCGTGGAAGTGCGCCATCGCCAGATGCTCGTGAACGGCTCGCCGGTGCGCATTACCGGCGTGAACCGCCACGAGCACGACGACACGCGTGGCAAGGCGGTCACGCGCGCGGGGATGCTCCGCGATATCCAGGTGATGAAGCAGTTCAACGTGAACGCCGTGCGGACGTCGCATTATCCCAATGACGCGTACTGGTACGACCTGTGCGACGAACACGGGCTGTACGTGTTCGACGAAGCGGACGTCGAGACGCATGCGTTTTACCAGGAAATCTGCCGCGACAACCGTTACGCGCCGTCCTTCCTCGACCGCGGATTGCGGATGGTGGAGCGCGACAAGAACCATCCCTCGATTCTCGCCTGGTCATTGGGCAACGAGAGCGGGTACGGCGCGCATCACGACGCAATGGCCGGGTGGATCCGCCGCCGCGACCCCAGCCGTCTGCTACATTACGAGGGGGCGATCACCTGGGACTGGCAGGGTGGGCAACCTGCGACTGACATCGTCTGCCCGATGTATCCTGAGATCGCGAAGCTGACAGCGTGGGCGAAAGACCGCAAAGCCACCGACCAGCGGCGTCCGCTGATCATGTGCGAATTCTCGCATGCGATGGGCAATAGCAACGGCAGCCTTGGCGATTACTTTGACGCCTTTGACCGCTTCCCGGGCCTGCAGGGCGGCTTCATCTGGGAGTGGGTGGACCATGGCATCAAGCGCCGCGACGCGCAGGGACGGGAGTATTGGGCCTACGGCGGCGACTTTGGCGACGAGCCCAGCGACAGGAATTTCGTTTGCGATGGACTGGTTTGGCCTGACCGCACGCCGCATCCTGGCCTCTTCGAGTACAAGCACCTGGCGCAGCCGGCGCGGGTCACAGCCCACGATGCGCGACGCGGACGTTTCGGGATCGAAAACCGCCGGTGGTTTCAGTCGCTGGCCGACGTGCGTGGCACGTGGGAACTCCTGGTCAATGGCGAGTCGGTTTACACCGGCTCGCTGCCGAAACTCACGGCAGCGCCACAGACCACGCAAGCGGTCGTGCTGATGTGGCCAAAGCTGACGCTTGCGGCCACGGACGAAGTCCATGTGACCTTCCGATTCTTCCTGCGGAAAGCGACGAGCTGGGCGCCGGCGAACCATGAGGTCGCGTGGCAGCAACTAGCGGTGCCGCCTAAGGCGTTTGCGCGAACGCCGCGGGAAGACTCTGTCCCAGCGACGACCCGAACCGAAATCCAAGCCACGAGCGACGGATGGATCGCGAAAGCCCAAGACGTGGAGTTGGCGATCGATCGGGAACGTGGCGTGTTGAAAAGCCTGAAGCTAAATGGCCGCGAGGTCATCGCGCGCGGTCCTCAACTCAATATCTGGCGCGCGCCGACCGACAACGACGGACTCAAGCTTTTCGACGTCGTCGGGTGGGGCGGCGATCGCTTGCTCGACCGGTGCCGCAAGGCAGGCTACGATCGGATCGAGCTGGCCGAGACCAAGACGGTACTGAAATCCGCTCGCGGCATTCATCAGTTCGTAATCCGGCAGCGCTGGTTCGCCCCGGGCGTGAAACGGTTTATCACGCACCTTCACACGTACACGTTGCAGCCGGATGGAACTCTCGCCGTCGGGAATGTTTTCGAACTCGGTCGGCAACTTCCCGAAGTGCAGCGACTCGGGGTGACGCTGGTGCTGCCCGCGGGCCTTGAGCGACTGGAATGGTTCGGGAACGGGCCGCTGGAGAATTACTCGGACCGCAGTCGCGCTTCGATGGTGGCGCGTCACCGCAGCACCGTGACTGACCAATACGTTCCCTACATCGTACCGCAGGAACACGGCAACCACACGGGTGCGCGCTGGATTGCGCTCCAGGATAACTCCGGCACCGGTGTGCGCTTCACCGCGGCGAAGACGATGGAGGCGTCGGCCAGCCACTTCACGGCGCACGATTTGACCGTCGCAAAGCACACCATCGACCTGACTCCGCGACCGGAAGTCCACCTTAACCTCGACTTCGCGCAGCGCGGCTTGGGCACCGCCAGTTGCGGACCCGACACGTTGCCGCGGTACCGGATCCAGCCGGGAAGGCACGTGCTGGATTTCACCATCAAATCAGCATCCGCTTGATGGGGCCGCGGCGTCCTCGCCGCGATTGGACGCAGAGCGCGGCGGGGACGCCGCGGCCCCATCAGCAATACTCCTCCCAGCCGCTCACCGCTTCGTCCACAGCCGCAACGACGTCAGCAAAAAGTCCTCGAGCGCGGCGGCCTCGTTCAAGTTCAACCGCAAGAGCGCGGCGTTGTGCTCCAGTTTCTCGACGGCGGCGGTGAATGCCCGGCGCGTGACTTGGTCGCCCGCCGACAGGCGCGGAAGGGCAAAGGCGCGGGTGGCCGCCTCGATCTCCGCGAAGAGGCGACCCCGGATCCCGTTCGCAATCCCGGTCTCGATCGCCACCTGCTCGTCGTCGGAAATGTCCTCTGGCAGTTTTTCCTTCTGCTGTTTCCAAACCTCGGCGACCGCTGAATCTAGCACCGCCGAGAAACGCGCCACGAGCCCATAGAGCGTAAAGACTTGGTCAGCCACGGCGGACTTGCCGCTCACGCCTTCGCCAAGCCGACCCAGCCAGGCCTGGTAGTCAGTGATCCACGCTGGCCAGCCTTCCGCGCTGACGGCCGCGCCGGCGCTGGGGAAGCGAAAATGCAGCACGCGGCTGCGAATCGTCGGCAGCAGCGCATACGGTCGCGTGGTCAGCAGGAGCAGCGTCGTGTTCGCGGGCGGTTCCTCGAGCGTCTTCAGAAAAGCGTTGGCCGATTCGACGTTCATCCGGTCCGCCTCGTAGATGATCGCCACCTTCTGTGGCGCGACCACGGGACTGACGTACAGCCGCGGCAGCAGGTCGCGCATCGTGCCGGGTTCGGGGGCATCGGGTTTGCCGATCGGGATCAGCCGCATTTTGCCGCGGGGACGCAGCTCAAAATAATCGGGATGTTCCTTGACCGGAAAAGTCGCGGAGGACGCTGGTGTGTTGAGCAGTCGGTCGGCGATTGCATGCGCGACTTCGACGAGCGTCCGCAGGTCATCGCCGTGCAGCAGGATGCTGTGGGACAGCCGCTTCTTCGCAATCGCTCGCTCGATGACGGCGACGGCCGGCGTGCCCGTTAGTGCGGGGGGCCAGGGAGTCGGAGAAGACATCGTTGAGGTGAGGGGTTGAGGTTGAGACCGTTGCTTGGCCGGGCCTGCCCGGTGCAGCTAACTTGCTTTCGGCGGTCTCGATTGGCAGGGCATCAACCCAAACTTAAACCTCAACGAAGGTGAATTTCATTCACCCAATTCGCTCCTTCACCACCGCCCAGATCTTCTTCTCAATGACATCCTGAGCTTGCGTGCCGTCGATCACGACAACGCGGTCCGGCATGCCCTTGGCGAGCAGCAGGTAGCCCTCGCGGATCTTTTTGTAGAAATCGATGTTCTCGCGCTCCATCCGATCGGGCAGGTCGGAGGCGCGCTGGCGAATCCGGGCGAGCCCAACGTCGGTCGGCACGTCGATCACCAGGGTCAGCGTCGGCATGACATTACCGACGGCGAACCGGTTGATCTGCGAAACCGGGTCCGCGGCGAGGTTGCGGCCGATGCCCTGGTAGACCGTCGACGAATCGAGGAAACGGTCGCTGAGCACGATGGCGCCGCGGACGAGCGCCGGCGCGATCACCTCCCGCACGACTTGCGCCCGCGCCGCGGCGAAGAGCAGCAGCTCGGTCTCGGCGCACATCTCGTCGCCCTTGGAATTATGGACGATGATGTTGCGCACCTGTTCGCCGATCTCGGTGCCGCCAGGTTCGCGGGTGGTGACCACCTCGCGGCCCGATTTCTGGAGATGGGCGGCGAGGAGGGAAATTTGGGTGGATTTGCCGCTGCCTTCGGATCCCTCGAAGGAGATCAGGCGGCCGGAAGGCGGAGATTTCAATGGCATGGCGTAAAAGTGGGCGGACTATTTCCAGTTCGCGAGGAAAGTTTCCAAGTCAGACAGCGAGGGACTGCGTGCGGTTCTAACGTAATGGCCACTAGTGCAAACCCCGAGGCCGAGGGCGGATTCGGGCGCCAGACCCATGAGCTGTCCGGCAACGAAGCCCGCGTTGAAGTGGTCACCTGCGCCGGTGGTTATCAGGGGCTTGGCGGAGTAGGGGCCCGGGACCCAATCCGTGCCGTCACGGGTGGCGCAGGCGGCGGACTCCTTCGGGTGAATCACCACCGTGGTCAGATTCAGGCGCTCCCGGACCTTTTCCGCCATCGTCCGCAATCCATTTTCAGTTTCAGTTTCGGTCCCGAAGCCCAGCGCCTTGAAGACCTGCTGCGCCTCCTTCAGGTTCAAACCAAGCGTGACGCGGCCGAATTTCTCGAACTTGCCGATCGTATCGAGCGCGTAGGCCAGGTCCGCGGGTGAACGCTTTTCCGGATCAGCGAGATCGAAGAAGAAAATCCGCTCCGGCCGCGCCGAAACCTGCGGGAGCACCTTTTCCACCAAGTCCGTGAAGATGGCCGTTAGGTTGGGAATCATCGTCCAGTTGACGAGGCCGACGAGATCCGCGGCCCCAAGCGCGGCACGGTACTGTTCATCGCCCATGACTGTCTTGATTCTTTCCGGCGTCACCTCATCGAGGCTGCGCATCATCCCGAGCATCAACTTCCCGTCGGAGAACTCCACCGCCGTCGTCGCCGCTGGCTCACAGAGGGAGATCACCTTGGCGCGGCCCGCGAAATCCCCGAAGGCCGGATGAATTGCGGTGCGGCCGAGGGCGCCGATATAGGTCACCTTTGCGCCGTGCGCGAGGAGGGCATTGGCCATGATCGGTCCGTTCCCGCCGAGCTTGTCCATCCGGGGATAGAACTCGAGGTTCGTGCTCTTGCCGGCCGCCCCGAGGATGCGCTGGCCGAACTCGGTGATGGTTGAGATCGGGGTGAAGTTTTCCCCTTGGCCGGCGCGCATCGCAACCGGCGTCACGATGGTATCGACGAAACCGTCAAAGCCCAGCAGGGCGGATTTGGCGGCGAGCGTCCCGCGGCGCGCGCGCAGTTCGGAGAGGGTGCGGGTTTTGAAGTCCATGAGGGCCGGCAAAGGTCAGGAGAAAATCCCGCGCCGCGCGCGGCAAACAGATTCGCGGCGCGGCCCGCAAAATCCTTTGGGATTTTCCATTGTATGCGTCCGCCAAAACCGCCAACTCTTGCGCCAATGCTCGCCACGCTCCTTTCCCCGCCCGTCCTCGCGACGACCAACATCATCGACGTGTTTGCCCGCTGCGACGTGGTCGGCCAGATCATCACCGGGGGGCTCGCGGTGGTCAGCATTTTCGCCTGGTCGGTGATGATCGGAAAACATTTCGAGTTGAAGCGGCTCCGCGAAATGAACCACCGGTTCGAGTCGCACCTCCACGACCAGCGCTCGCTGCTCGACCTGCCGGAGTCATTTCGCAACAAACGCGCGATTCCATACGCCGATCTTTTCTCCGATGCGGTCGAGGCCTACTGGCGCGCCGCTGCCATCGCCAAGGAGAAGGGCGAGTCGGACCTGCGGGGGCAAATGGAGCACACTGAAAACGCCCTGCAGCGCGCACTCTCACGCCAGACGCTGCGCTACGAATCGAGCATGATCTTCCTGGCCACCATCGTGACCGGTGCGCCGTTCTGCGGCATGCTTGGCACGGTGTGGGGCGTCATGGAGGCCTTCAGCGCCGTCGCCGTGCAGGAGTCAGCGAGCATCAAGACCCTCGCGCCCGGCGTGTCGGCGGCGTTGCTCACCACCATTGCCGGCCTGCTCGTGGCGATTCCGTCGGTCTTCGGCTACAATTTCCTCCTCGGAAAATCGAAGCAGCTGATCACAGAGCTGGAAAACTACGCGAGCGAACTGGCCGACCGGATCGAACTGGAGAGCAAGTAACCGCCATGGCCCGGACATTTCGCCACCGCCAGACCGCGGCTCCGATCTCGGAGCTCAACGTCACCAACCTGATCGACCTCGGGTTCACGCTGCTGATCATTTTCATGATCGCGACGCCGCTCATCCAGCAGGAGCAGACCATCCCGGTGAACCTGCCCAAGGAATCGAAGAGCGCGCAGGAAAAACCCGACAAGGACGCCCGGTTCGTCGCGATCTCGATCGACGCGCGGGGGAATTACTACCTCGACAACCGCACCACCCCGGTTCCCTACGAGGAACTGAAGACCCGGTTGCGGGGTTACGCCGCGGAGACTAAGCCGCCAGTCATGCGCATCCGCGGCGACGCCAAGCTGCCGTACGAAAAAATCATCCAGCTGATGGATGAGTTGAAGAAGAACAACCTCCTGAAGTTCACGTTCGACACGCAGTCGCCGAACTAAGTTTTCGCCCCGTCGCGCGTCAAATTCGTGCCGCCATGACCGCCCGCTCGCCCAGCGCCTTTTTCCTGTCGGCCACGTTGCACGCGCTGGTCATCGGCGTGATCGTGCTGTTCACCTACCTGGTCCAGACGTCGGTCAAGGAAACGCCGAAGGTGTTCGAGCTGGTCGCCGGCGCAGGCGACGACTACGGCGCCACCGCGGCGCCCGCGCTTGGGGTGCCCGGCGGCGTGAAGGTGACGATCCCCGAACCGCCCGCCCCGAAACCCGTCACTCCCACGCCCGCGCCGGTGGCCGCGCCTGTGACTCCTCCCGCCCCGGTGGAAAAGGCGGTCAAGCCTGCGCCGGTGGAAAAAGTGGTGAAACCGACTCCGGCGAAGACGGAGGCACCGATCCCCGACATGGCCAAGAACGTCAAGCGGATCGAAGCGAAACGCCGCGCGAGGATCGAGGCCAAGGATCGCGCCGCGCGCGAAGCGGAGCTGAAGCGGATTTCGAAGGCGGAGTTTGATGCCAAAAACAAAGCGGCGAAGACCGCCGCGGCGGGGAATCCCAAGGTGAAGCACATCGACACCGACGGCGTCACCGGCGGGGTGGTGGGCGGCTCGACCGCCAGCAAGGCCGGCGCGGGCGGCAAAGCGCTGACCCGTGAGGAGGGCGATTTGCTCGAAGCCTACTTTGCGATGGTGAAGCAGCGGTTGCGCGAGGGGTTGGACAAGCCTCCCGGCCTGAGCGACGCGTTGACCGCCGAGGCGGAATTCATGCTCAGTGCCGACGGCTCGATCTCGCGCGTGCGCATCGCCCGCTCGTCCGGCAGCAACGAGTTCGACAACGCCGTGCTCGATGACATCCGACACTTCCAAAAAGTCAGGCCGCCCAGCGTCTGGAGCGGGGATACCGTCAAGCTCACCTTCCGAATGAAAGAGGAGGATGACGGCGGCTAAAAAGTCCTTGCGTTCACGCCGGGAACTTTGATTTTCCTGACCCCTCCAAGTGGGAACGGGCTCTTAGCTCAGTTGGTAGAGCGCCTCAATGGCATTGAGGAGGTCAGCGGTTCGAACCCGCTAGGGTCCACCACTTTATGAAACGAAAGCGCCGGTTTGGGGCGCTATTTTTGTGCCTCTACGGCCCTAACACCGGGGGCTCATCCGCCGAGGGTGGCGTAGGATACAAGCGGTTGGCCATGGCGCGCCAGTGAGCGTCCTCCAGTTCGCGGCGCAGGACGGCCCGGTACTCTGCGTCGCCGGCGGCGTAGATGAACGCAAAGAGCACCGCCGTGAGCGGACGGTGGAAGACAAAGGCGCAAAGCAGGCCGGCGATCAGCGCGAGGATTTTCCCGACTGTCGCCGCCCAGTAGGTCGCGCGCAGGTAAGGCATGCGCGTGGCGAGCAGGGCCCGGAAAATTCGGCCGCCGTCCATCGGGAACACTGGAAGCAAATTGAAACAGCCCATGACCAAGTTGGCCCAGAGCAGCAGCTGCGCAAAGCCCGCGGCGTTAGCTGGGTAACCATCCCCGCCGAATCCCACCGTTGCCCAAAGCAGAGCGGCGATGACGAAATTGACTGCCGGTCCCGCGAGCGTGATCAGCAGCTCGCGCGAGGGTTCTCGAGGAATCGAATCCATTTCCGCCATCCCGCCGATCGGCATCAGCAGGATGCGCCGGACGCCGATGCCAAAATGCAGTGCCGTGAACGAGTGACCGAGTTCGTGCAGCACGACGCACGCAAAGAAACCGAGCAGGGTGCCCATGCTCCAGAGGGACAGCACCCAGCCACCGTCTGCCCAGCCGGTGTACGCGGCGTAGGCGAGCAGCAGCACGAAGCTGAAATGCAGCGCGAGTTGAATGCCGCGGATGCGGAACAAGTTGATTGACCAGCCAAACATGGGGAGTAATCAAAGCCCGCCGCTCAAAAGCGCCAGCGTTCTGTCACTTAATTTGCCCCATGTCCGCCGCAAAGCCGCCCACCATTCTCATCATCGATGACGATGCCGAGATCCGCTACTCGCTCACGCGAGTGCTCTCGTCGCGCGGCTACGCGGTGAGCGAGGCGGCGAGCGGCGAGCAGGGACTCGCGCTGGTCAAGAAAGGGCCGGCGCCAGACCTCGTTTTTCTCGACGTACGCATGGGGGGCATGGGCGGCATCGAGGCGCTGCGGCTCATTCGCTCCGCCAATCCACGGCAGCTCGTCGTGTTGATGACGGCATTTGGCACCGCCCAGACCGCGATCGAGGCGATGAAATACGGCGCTTTCGACTACGTGATGAAGCCCTTCGACCCGCCGAAGGTCCTCGCCTTGGCGGAGGCGGCGCTAAAAACGTCCGCCGATCTTCAGGCCGCGGGCGATTACAAGCCGGCCATCAACACCGAGGACTACAAGGAGGGCATCGTCGGGAGTTCGCCGGTCATGCAGGAAGTTTTTAAGATCATCGGCCAGGTGACCGCGAGCGACGTCACCGTGATGATCACCGGCGAGAGCGGTACCGGCAAGGAGCTGGTGGCGCGTTCCATCTGGAAGCATAGCCATCGCGCGGGAAAGCCTTTCATCGCCGTCAACTGCGCGGCTATTCCCGACAACCTGATCGAGAGCGAACTCTTCGGCCACGAGCGCGGTTCGTTCACCGGCGCGACCGGGCAGCGGCTGGGAAAGTTCGAGCTCTGCGACGGCGGCACGATTTTTCTCGATGAGATCGGCGACATGGCGCCGGCGACACAGACGAAGATCCTCCGTGTGCTGCAGGCGGGCGAGATCCAGCGCGTGGGCGGCACCGACACCATCAAGGTCGACGTGCGCGTCATTGCTGCGACCAACAAGGATCTCGAAGCGATGGTGAAGGCGAAATCCTTCCGCGAGGACCTCTACTATCGATTGAACGTGGTGCGGATCAAAATGCCGGCGCTCCGGGAGCGCGCGCAGGATATCCCGCCGATCGTCGATTTCTTCCTCCAGAACCTCGCCAAGCAGCGGAAGACCCGCGTCTCGCGCGTTTCCGCCGAAGCGCTCGGCGTGCTGGGGCGCTATAGCTGGCCCGGCAATGTGCGCGAGTTAGAGAACGTGGTCTACCGCAGCGCGATTATCGCGCAAGGCGATGCCATCCTCGTGAACGACCTGCCGGCGGAGGTGCGCAGTGCGACGAGCACCGAGGCGACACTCGGCGGGCCGTCCGATGCGAGTGACGCTCCCTTTGATTCCGTGCGGACCGCCAATGCCGAAAGCATCGCGCTCGCGAGTGCGCGCATCGCTGCCGAGAGCATCGGCGCGGGTGAACCGGCCCTCACCAAGCAACGCGCGCTGGACTACCTTCACGCCTCCCTGCGCCAGGAAAACATTCCGCTGCTGGCGACGGTGGAGCAGGAGATGATTTCGCGGGCTCTTGTGGCGGCGAATGGAGATTTGAAGGTGGCAGCAGCTGAGCTGGGTGTGACAGTCGCGGCGCTGAAGAAACGGCTGCCGAAGTGATCGGCGTAGGGCAGGGTCTTTGACCCGCCCGTTGCGGCTAAGGAGTCACTCGCGTCTGCTGCGTCTAACGGGGCAGGTCAAAGACCTTGCCCTACTTCCCGTATCCCTTCGGATGCGTCGAATGCCACTGCCATGCCGTGGCCACGATGGAATCGATGTCCGGAAACTTGATTTTCCATCCGAGCTCCCGCTGTGCTTTCGATGAATCGGCATAGAGCGCCGCCGGATCTCCGGGACGGCGTGGGCCTTCGACGACTTTGATTTTCTTGCCGGTGACCTTTTCCACCGCGCGGATGACCTCGCGGTTCGACGTTGGCCGGCCCGTACCGAGGTTATAGAACAACGCCGTGCCGGGAGAGACGAGCTTGTCGAATACCGCGATGTGGGCGCGACTGAGATCGTCGACGTGCACGTAATCGCGCAGGCAGGTGCCGTCCGCGGTGGGGTAGTCGGTCCCAAAAATCTCGATCTGGGGCCGACGACCGGTCGCGGCGTCGAAGGCCAGCGGGATCAGGTGAGTTTCCGGCGTGTGGTCCTCGCCGATGCTCCCATCTTCGGAAGCACCAGCGGCGTTGAAATAGCGGAAGGCGGCGAAGCTGAGTCCGTGTGCGTGCGCGAGCGCTTTGAGGGCGTTCTCCACGTCCAGCTTCGTCTGGCCGTACGGGTTGATCGGCGCCTGAGGCGTCGTTTCGACAATGGGCAGCTTGGCCGGCGTGCCGTAGGTCGCGCAGGTGGACGAGAATACGAATTTCTTCACGCCAGCCGCCAGCATCGCGCGCAGCAGGTGCAGGGTGCCCACCTCGTTGTTGAAATAGTACTTCAGCGGGTCCGTGACCGACTCGCCGACGTAGCAGAACGCGGCAAAATGCATCACGAGGTCGATTTTCTCCGCGCGGAGCAGCTGGCTCACCGCCGCTTCGTCGGCGAGGTCGCCTTGATGGAACGCCGCGCGGGAGGCCACGGCGGCGCGATGGCCGTAGATGAGGTTATCCAACACCACCGGACGATGCCCGGCAGCAATCAGTTGGCGCACACAATGGCTGCCGATGTAACCCGCTCCTCCGACGACGAGAACGTTCATGCGGCGAGGCTTGTATTGCTTTCGGCGCGGGGTTGGCTAGCGATTTCCGTTCCGAATTAATGAAGCCTTCCCGCATCGTCATCACTGGAGTCGGTTTGACTGCCCCAAATGGCAATTCCCTGGCCGAATTTAGGGGCAATTTGCTCCAGGGGAGGGCGGGGATTGAACGGATTGAGATCCGCTATATGGGTCCCCAGCTGGCCGGAGTATGTCACTACGATGCGCTGCGCCACCAGACCAAGAAAGAGGTTCGCGTCGGCACGCGCGCCGGCAGCATCAGCATCTACTGCGCCCGTGAGGCGATCGCCGACAGCAAAGTCGATTGGGCCGCGCAACCCAAAGACCGCGTTGGGATCTACATCGGCTGCACCGAGCACGGTAACGTCGAGACCGAGAATGAAATCTACAACATTTCGAAGTTTAACTACGACACGAAGTTCTGGTCGCACTACCATAATCCCCGCACCGTCGCGAACAACCCGGCGGGCGAGGCGTCGCTCAATCTCGGCGTCACCGGTCCCGCGTACACCATCGGCGCAGCGTGCGCGGCCGGAAACCTGGGACTGATCCACGCCACCCAAATGCTACGGCTCGGCGAGGTGGATTTCGCCATCTGCGGCGGCGTCAGCGAGAGCATCCACACTTTTGGCATCTTCGCCGGTTTCAAGAGCCAGAACGCGCTCGCCACCCACGCCGATCCCGCGAAGGCCAGCCGGCCTTTCGACAAGGCCCGCAACGGCATCGTCGTTTCCGAGGGCGGTTGCCTCTACACGCTGGAGCGACTCGAGGATGCCCAGAAGCGGGGCGCGAAAATCTACGGCGAGATTGCCGGCTATCACGTCAACTCCGACGCCAGCGATTACGTTCTCCCCAATCCCACGCGTCAGGCGGAGTGCGTCCGCGCCACGATCAGCCGCGCGGGCCTCACACCCCAAGACATTCACATCGTGAACACGCACGCCACGGCCACGCCGCTCGGCGACATCCAGGAGTGCGAGGCAATTCGCGCGGTGTTCGGGGAAGGCTGCCCGGACACGTACATCAACAACACGAAGAGCTACATCGGTCACTGCATGGGCGCGGCAGGGGCGCTCGAGCTGGCGGGGAACCTGCCGTCGTTTGACGATCTTACCGTGCATCCCACCATCAACGTGGACGATCTCGACCCGGCCTGCGCGCTGCCCGGTTTGGTACTTAATCAGCCCCGGCGGGTTGCGAAAGTGGACACCATCCTCAACAATTCCTTCGGGATGCTGGGGATAAATTCCACGTTGATTGTTAAACGCTTTGCCCCCTAAGTCCTTCGCACGCCCATATATGACCAAAGACGAATGCAAGAAGGTGGTGCTCGACATCATTGCCGACATCGCGCCCGACGAGGACTTGAGTAACGTCAAGCCCGACGTTCGTCTGCGCGACCAGCTCCAGCTCGATTCGATGGACTTCCTCGACATCGTCATGGAGCTGCGAAAGCGCCACGGCATCGAGGTCCCCGAGAAGGACTACATGCAGCTTGCTTCGCTCGACAGCAGCGCGGAATACCTGACGCCGAAGTTCAACGCCCTCAGCGCCAAGAGCTGAGCGCGCAGCTCAGCTGCGCGGTGGTACGTTGAAGGTTTAGGTTAAGGCACTGGACCGTGTCCACGCGGGCAGCCACCGAGCGTGCCGGCTGGTTTTCCTTTCAACTTTCAACGCGCAACCTTCAACTGGCGGGCGTCGCCCGCCCATGAACACCACCTCGCACTACGATGTCGCCATCATCGGCGCGGGCATGTCCGGCTTGGCCGCGGGGATCCGGCTGGCGCATTTCGGCAAGCGGGTGTGCATCTTTGAGCGACACAATGCCGTCGGAGGACTGAACAGCTTTTACAGCATCGATGGCCGAAAGTTCGACGTCGGCCTACATGCCGTGACGAACTTCGTACCGCCCGGCGTAAAGGGCACCCCGCTCGGCAAACTGCTGCGACAGCTGCGCATCTCCCGAGAGGAATTTGCCCTCTGCGAACAGAAGCAGTCGCGCGTTGCCTTCGGCCCGCAGGGCGAAACCTCGCTGCGATTCACGAACGATTTCCGCGTTCTGGAAGCCGAGGTGGCCCGCCAGTTCCCGCGACAGATCGATGGCTTTCGCGCCCTCACGGCCGCGGTGCAGGCGTTCGATGAGGTTTCGCTGGATGCGCCGTCCATTCCGGCGCGGGAAGTCGTTCGCCAGCACATCACCGATCCCTTGCTGGAGAACATGCTGTTTTGCCCGGTGATGTACTACGGCAGCTGGTCGGAGCACGACATGGAGTTCGGCCAGTTCGCGATCATGTTCAAGGCGTTGTTCCTCGAGGGACTGGCGCGGCCCTTCGACGGCGTGCGCGTGATCCTGCGCGTGTTGGTCGAAAAGTATCGGGCGCTTGGGGGTGAACGCAGGATGAAATGCGGCGTGAAGCAGATCATCGCCCGCGACGGGCGGGCCACGGCGCTCGTGCTCGACAGCGGGGAGGAAGTCACCGCGGACCACGTCCTTTCCTGCATCGGCGCGCCGGAAACAGCGCGGCTCGTCGAGTCCAGCCAGCGGCCACAATTAGTTCCGCCTCCCGGCCGACTGTCCTTTGTCGAGACCATCACCATCCTCGACCGCCAGCCGGCGAAACTCGGGTGGGGGAGCGACACGATCGTCTTCTTCAACGACTCGGACCGTTTCGAGTACGCCTGTCCTGCCGACCAGGTCGATCCGCGCAGCGGCGTGATCTGCATTCCCAATAATTTTGATTACGGTCCCGGGCTCGAACTGCCCGAAGGAATTTTCCGCTGCACGTGCCTCGCCAACTACGAGCAGTGGGCCCATCTCTCCGAGGAAGCCTACCAGACCGACAAGGCTCGTTGGTACGCCGAGATTCAGCGCAGCGCCCAGCGTTTCCTTCCCAAACCGGCAACCCCGGATGCCCTTGCGGCTGCAACAATTAACACAGACATGTTCACGCCGCGCACGATTACGAAATTCACCGGCCACCTGGGAGGCGCGATCTACGGCGCGGGGCTGAAGAACCGCCAGGGGAGAACCAATCTGGCGAACCTCTACTTGTGCGGCACGGATCAGGGGTTTCTCGGTATCGTCGGTGCCATGCTCAGCGGCATTTCCATGGCCAATTACCACATTTTGGCCAAGACCTAGCTTTTCGCGGCACAACCCCTTAGCTGCAATGTCCTAGCGCAACGTGACCGCGCTTCACCGTACCCCATGAAACTCCTTCTCACGCTACGCATCTGCCTTGGATTACTCGCCGGTGTCACTCTGCTCACGCCGGCAGGCGTTCGCGCCCAGGACTCGGACACGCCGCTCAATCCCGATCAGGTCGACCAATTGATGGGACCCATCGCGTTGTATCCGGACGCGTTGGTTGCGCTGATCCTGCCGGCCTCGGCGACACCGGGGGACATCGTGCTGGCGGCGCGGTATCTCGATTCAGGCGGCAGTCCCGACCAAATCGACTCCCAGCCGTGGAGTGAAAGCATCAAGGCCCTCGCCCGCTATCCGATCCTCATCAAATGGCTCGACGAGAACCTCGCGTGGACGCAGCAACTCGGGCAGACGTTTCTGAGCCAGCCCGACGAGGTGATGAACGCCGTGCAGCGTTTGCGCGCGCGTGCGCGCGCCGCTGGCACACTCACCAGCACATCGCAACAAAAGATCGTCCTCGACGGCGATATCATCCGGATCGAGCCGGCCCAGCCGGAGGTAATTTATGTGCCTTACTACGATCCCCAAGTCGTCTACGTCACCCAGCCGCCATATTATGGCTATCCGTACCTGACCTTCGGCGTGGGTTTTCCCGTCGGCATCTGGCTGAGCTACGACGTGGACTGGCATCGCCACGCCGTTTGGGTGGGGGATAGCCGTCACAATTGGCACAATCGATCCGGCTGGGATCATCATTATCCCTCGGGAAATACCTCGGGAGATCGGGCATGGCACCGTTGGACCGCTCCCACGAAGCGGCCGCCGTACGCCAAGCCCGACTATCATCGTCCGCGCGGAGACATGCCCCGGCCGAATTCCGTGCCCGGCGCGCCGTCGAACCTCCAGCACAATCCCCAACCCCGCGATTCGGGCCGTTCCGATGGCCACCGTGATTCCGGCTGGAACCACCCGCCCACGCCCAGCCCATCGACGCAACCCCAGCCTTCACGCGACAATCGCGGTCACGGACACAACGACCGGCCGCCCACGCCGCCGCAGGGGAACGAGAAACCCGAACTCGTTCCCGCGCCCGGCCCGACTGTCGCAGTTCCTCCTCCGCCGCGCAGTCATGGCCCCGGCCTCGTGCCGACCCCGCCGCCATCGTCGTCGCCCAATCCATTACCCGGTCCGGTGCCCGACCGCACTGGCCAGCACGGTCCTCCGCGGCCCCCGGAGCCAGGGAATCCGTCTGCGCCTGCTCCTCGGCACGACCGCGCACCGTCGCACCAACCTCCGCCTCCTCCTCCCGCACCGCCTCCGCCGCAGAATCCCAAGGATCAGCAGGGCAAGGACCCGCAGGCGACGCGCGTTCAAAATTGATGGAGCCGCGGCGCCCTCGCCGCGGATCGGGGTCACTCTGTGACGAGGACGTCGCGGCTCCAAGTCCATCTCAAGCAACCTGGGCACAAACCCCTTGCCCTCGCTCGGGCGGCGCGTTCACTCTCGGCCTTCCATGGCTTATGACTGGCTCAAAGGCGTCGCCGACGAGTATGACGTCATCGTGATCGGCAGCGGACTGGGCGGGCTGACCGGCGCGAACGTGCTGGCCAAGGCCGGTCACAAGGTGCTGCTGGTCGAGCACCACTACCAGTTTGGGGGCCTGGCGACGTGGTTCACGCGGAAGGGTGGGCACATTTTCGACATCTCGCTGCACGGTTTCCCCGTCGGTATGATCAAGTCGTGCCGCAAGTACTGGACCAAGGAGATCGCCGAGGCGATCGTCCAGCTGAAGGACATCCGGTTCGTGAACCCGCAGATGGACGTGTGGACCACCTTCACGCGCGACGACTACACCCGCGTGCTGGTCGAGCAGTTCAAGCTCGAGCGCGCCCAGGTCGAACGGTTCTACGATTACCTGCGGGGGATGAACTACTACGACAACAACCCCGAGACAACAGGGGAGATGCTCGAGCGATTCTTTCCGGGCCGCGACGACGTGAAGCGCCTGCTCATGGAGCCCATTGCCTACGCCAACGGATCCACCCTCGATGATCCCGCGATCACGTACGGCATCGTGTTCTCCAACTTCATGGGCTCGGGCGTCTACACCTTCCGCGGAGGCTCCGACCTCCTGATCGAAAAAATGGTGAACGAGTTGAAGGCGAATGGCGTGGAAGTCCGGAAGAAAGTCCTGGTTTCCAAAATCCTCGTCGAGGAACGGGACGGCCGGAAGGTGGCGTGCGGCATCGTCGCCAACAGCGGCCGCGTGATCCGCGCGAAGGCCATCCTGTCCAACGCCAGCCTCAAGAACACGATCCTCAAGCTGGCCGGCGAGGAGAGTTTTCCGGCGGATTTTGTGGCGGCGGCTCGCGCCGTACGGATCAATTCCAGCTCTTGCCAGGTCTACCTCGGCATCCGGAAGGGCGAAACGCTCCCCCACATCGGCGACCTCATCTTCACGTCGGGCAACCCGCATTTCAGCAGCGAGGAACTGACGGATTTTCGCACGACGAGCCGCACGTTCTCGATGTATTATCCGGAAACGCGTCCCGGCTCCAACCGCTACACCGTGGTCGTGTCGCTCAACGGCCGGTACGGCGATTGGAACGGGCTCTCTGAAGCTGACTACGAGCAGGAGAAAGACCGGTTGATCGAGGATGCCATTTCGACGCTGGAAAAGTTCATTCCCGACGTGCGCGCCAAGATCGACTGGAAGGAAGCCGCCACGCCGCGAACGATCGAACGTTACACCACGCACGTGGGCGGCACCGCGTTCGGCACGAAATTCGAAGGGCTGAAAGTCTCAATGGATCTCCCCGAAAAACTCCCGGGCCTGTACCACGCCGGTTCCGTCGGCATCATCATGTCGGGCTGGCTCGGCACCATCAATTATGGTGTCATCGTGGCCAACAAGATCGACCAGCAGCTCTTCCGCCAACGCACCCCCGCCGTCGCCTCCACATGAGCGCACATCCCGCGATCCTCGAACTCATACCGCACCGGCCTCCGTTTCTCTTTGTGGACGAGATCGTGTCGGAATCCGCCGACGGACTGGTGGCGCGGCGGACGTTTCGCGCCGACGAGGATTTTTATCAGGGACACTATCCCGGTGCTCCGATCACTCCCGGGGTGCTGCTCTGCGAAGCGGTCTTCCAGACCGGCGCGCTGTACATGGCACGGAGCATGGCAGGGCGGGGTGCGCCAGCCGGCGGGGTGCCGCTGCTGGCAAAGATCAGCGACGTGCGCTTTCGGAATCCGGTGTTTCCCGGAGAAACTGTCACGATCGAAGTGAAGAAGAAGGAAGCGTTGGCGGGATTCACGATGATGAGCGGCAGCATCAAAAGCGGTGACAAGCGCGTGTTGAACGTCGATTTTTCCGTGGCGTGGAAGGTGCCTGGCGCCCATCCCCCTGCATGAGCGATTTCCTCCACCTTGCCGGCAAGACCGTCCTCGTCTTTGGCGTCGCCAACCGCAAGAGCGTCGCCTGGTTCGTCGCGCAATCCCTCGAGGAAGCGGGGGCCAAGGTGATCTACAGCGTGCGCTCGGAGACACGCCGGAAGTCGCTCGAAACGCAGCTGGCCGGCAAGCCGGTCTTCATTTGCGACGTGGAACACGAAGGCTCGCCGGTCCGGCTCGCTGCAGAGCTCAAAGCCGCCGGGCACGCGCCGCTGCACGGTGTGGTGCATTCCATCGCGTTCGCGAACTACAGCGAAGGGTTCAAGCCGTTCCACGAGACGAAGCGCGGCGATTTTCTGCAGGCGATGGGCGTTTCGGCCTTTTCCCTCGTGGAAATTGCCCGGGCGCTCCAGCCATTGCTCGCACCCAACGCGTCCGTCGTGACGATCGGGATTTCCTCGCTGCTCGCGACGCCCGACAACTACGGCTACATGGGCCCGATCAAGGCGGCTCTCGAATCGACCGTGCGCTTCCTCGCGAAGTCGTTCAGCGCGGGCAGCGCGGTCCGCTTCAATGCGGTGGGCGCCGGTCCGCTGAAGACGAGCGCGTCAGCGGGCATTCCCGGTTACGTGGAAAGCTACCTCTACGCCGCGAAACTCACATATCGGAAGAAAAACCTGGAAACCCAGGAAGTGGCGAACGCGGTGCTGTTCCTCCTCAGCGAGCGCAGCAGCGGCGTGAACGGCACGACCCTCGTCGTGGACGCCGGGCTCGGATCGAACTATTTCGACCAGGAAATCATCCGCCTCGCGATGCGGCCGGAGAAGTGAGCGCATGAGGTTCGAAAACACCTGCATCGAGTCACTGGCGGTTGCGCTCCCCGACGAAGTCTGGACCTCCGCGGCGATCGAAGAGCGACTGCGGCCGTTGTACGAACGCCTCAAGCTCCCCGCGGGGCGGCTCGAACTCATGACCGGCATTCGCGAGCGCCGGATGTGGCCGGCGGGAACGCGCCCCTCTGACGCCAGCGCCGCGGCCGGCAAGGCCGTGCTGGCAAAATCCAAACTGTCGCCCGCGCAAGTCGACCTCTTCATCCACGCCGCCGTCAGCCGCGACATGCTCGAACCCGCCACGGCGGCGTTCGCCCACCGCAAGATTGGCCTGCCCGGCACGGCGCAGATCTTCGACGTCTCCAATGCATGTCTCGGTTTTCTCAACTCACTGACGCTCGCGGCCGGTTTGATCGAGTCGGGCCAGATCCGCTGCGCCCTGGTGGTCGCGGGGGAGAATGGCCGGCCCCTCGTGGAACAGACGCTTCGCACGTTGCTGGAGCGCTCGCTCAACCGGAACGAGATCAAACCGTATTTCGCCAACCTGACCATCGGCTCGGGCGCCGTGGCCGCGATGGTGTGTCACCGCTTGCTGGTCCAAGGTCATGCGCACCGGCTGCTCGGCGGGGTGGCGCGGGCGGCAACGCAGCACAGCGAACTCTGTCAGGGCGACGCCCATGGCACAGATTCTCTCGCGATGCAGACGGACTCGGAGCAGTTGCTGCTCGCGGGCGTCGGCCTCGCGCAGGAAACCTGGAACGAGTTCACGGGCAAGAATGGTTGGGCAGGGGAATCCTTCGACCGATTCATCTGCCACCAGGTGGGCAGCACGCATCGCCGGGCGCTCTACGAAAGACTCGGACTCGATCTCGCGAGGGATTTCTCGACGTTCGAGACCCTCGGCAACACCGGCTCGGTCGCGCTGCCGGCCACGCTGTCGGCCGCAATTGACGCGGGCGCGGTGCGCGAAGGCCAACGCGTCGGGCTGCTCGGGATCGGGAGCGGACTCAATTGCCTCATGCTCGCCCTCGAATGGTAAACGCCACGAAACTTCCCGGCTGGCTGGCCCGCCAGTATCCCTTCGCGCCTCACGCCTTCATCACGCCGCGGGCGGCGCGAATGAGTTACCTCGATGAGGGCCCGCGGACCGACGAGGCCGTGCTGCTGCTTCACGGCAACCCGACCTGGTCCTTTTACTACCGCGACTTGGTTCGCGAACTTTCCGCCGCGGGTCTGCGTTGCATCGCGCCCGACCACGTTGGCATGGGTCTTTCCGAAAAGCCCGCCCACTACGACTACCGGTTGGCGACGCGCATTGCGGACATCGAGGCCTTGGTCGCCGCACTCGGTTTGAAAAAGCTGCACCTTGTGGTGCACGACTGGGGCGGCGCGATCGGCTTTGGTTTTGCCGCCCGACATCCGGACATGATCGGCCGGCTGGTCATCCTCAACACCGCGGCGTTCGGCGGCAACCGGGTGCCGAAACGCATCGCGGTGTGCGGCTGGCCGGTGGTGGGACCGCTGGTCGTACGTGGGCTGAATGGCTTCGCTGGGCCGGCGACCACGATGGCCATGCATCAACGGAAACTGCTGCCGGACGAGCGCGACGCGTATTTGTTTCCGTATGATTCGTGGGCGAACCGGGTTGCCATCAACGCGTTCGTCCGCGACATCCCGCGCGACACGGATCACCCAAGCTGGCCCGCGCTGGCCGAGGCCGAGATGGCGTTGCCGCAATTTCGCGACCGGTCCGCGCTGCTGGTGTGGGGCGGACAGGATTTCTGTTTCGACGACAGTTTCCTCGAACGCTGGCGCAGCCTGTTTCCGCACGCGCGATGCGAGTACATCAAGGGAGCAGGGCACTACGTGCTCGAGGATGCGGGCAAGCAGGCGATCCCCCTGATCAAGGCGCACCTCGTCGGGAATCCGACGTAGGCCGCGAGCTCGCTCGCGCTCGTGGGATCACGCAGACGTTGAAAGCCTGCCGATCCTCCGGCGCCTGCAAGCGGGCGGCCTACCGACCGTACAGCGTCGCCAGCTCGCGCAGATAATTCGCCGAGTCCGCGAGCAGGGCGGCGAGCTGCTCCGACTTGAACCGCCACGCCCAGTTGCCTTCGGGCCGACCCGGGCTGTTGAAGCGCGCCTCGGAACCGACGCCGAGCAAATCCTGAAAGGGGATGATCGCGAGGTTGCACACCGACGCGTAGGCCGCGCGCAAAAAGTCGCCGGCAATTTCCTGCCCACCGACGCGCAAGTAGCGGCGCGCGTGATCCCGCGTCTTGTCATCCGCGGCCGCAAACCATCCGACTGTCGTGTCGTTGTCGTGCGTGCCGGGGTAAACGACGCAGTTGGCGCGGTGATTGTGAGGCAGATAGAAATTATCCGCGCCGCCACCGAAGGCAAACTGCAGCACGGCCATGCCCGGCAGGCCGGTGGCTTCGCGCAGGGCGATGACCTTGGGGGTGAGGGTGCCGAGGTCCTCGGCAATCAGTTTCGCCTCGGGCAGCGCAGCGCGCACGGCCTTGAAGAATTTCATTCCCGGACCAGCCACCCAGTGGCCTGGCCGCGCCGTGGTCGAACCGGCCGGAATGGACCAGTACGCCTCGAATCCGCGAAAGTGGTCGATGCGGACGACATCGCAGAGGGCAAAATTCGCGCGCAAGCGGGCCAGCCACCAAGCGTAACCGGTCTTGGCGTGCGCCGGCCAGTCGTAGAGCGGGTTGCCCCAAAGCTGGCCGTCGGCGGAGAAATAATCGGGCGGGCAGCCGGCCACTGCTGTCGGACGCGAGGTTTTGCCGTCGAGTTGAAAAAGCTCCGGGTGGGACCAGACGTCGGCGCTGTCCAGCGCGGCGAAGATGGGAGTGTCGCCGATTATTCCAATCCCAAGTTGGTGCGCCACCGCACGCAACTGCATCCACTGGCCGAAAAACAAGTACTGGATGAACTCGTAGGCCTCAATGCGGGCGGCGACCGCTGGCGACACGGAGTTCCCGCGCGAACCTCCGGCCGTGCGCACCTCGGCGGGCCATTCCCACCACGGGCGGCCTTGGAAGTGTTCCTTCAGCGCGGAAAAGCGCGCATAGTCCGGAAGCCACGCGGCTTGTTGCCGACGAAACGACTCGAAGTCGCCATACGGCAAGATCCGGCGGCCGCTGCGCACGAAGGTGGCATGCGCGGCGAACAGGGCGGGCCACTTAAGCTTGTAGAGCCCGCCGAAATCCACGCGGTTGGCGCTGAGTTTCGTGAGCGGGAGAAGATCGTCCGTCGTGAGCAATCCGGCTCGAACGAGCGCGCCCAGATCGATCAGGTAGGGATTACCGGCAAAGACCGAAAAACACTGGTAGGGAGAATCGCCATATCCCGTCGGTCCAAGCGGGCACATCTGCCATGATTTGAAGCGTGCTGCCGCAAGGAAATGCAGGAAGGCGACTGCGTTCTCGTCGAGGGTGCCAATGCCTTGGGAGCCGGGGAGCGAAGTCGGGTGGAGCAGCACGCCGGCAGAACGATCCTTGAGCCAGTTGCGCAGCGCGTCAGCCATACACCAACGTAGGTAACATAATGTATATTGTGCGTAGTATGCCTCTGGAGGCACTACCGCGATGGACCCCATCGTTTGCTCAGAGGAAAGTAGATAAATAAGGGCCGGCCGACCACTTCCTTGGCCGGGACAAAGCCCCAATAGCGGCTGTCGAAGCTGTTGTTGGAGTTGTCACCCATGGCGAAATAGTTGCCCTGGGGAACGGTGACGGTTTCACCGGCGGCCGTGAGGTATTTGGCCCGCAACGGGGAATCCAGAGGGCGGCCCTCAGTCGGCCCGAAAACGTAGCCACGATAGGGCGCTTCTGCTTTTCCGTTTTTCTCGAAGGCCGCGGCACCGGTGATCGGGGCTCCATTTCGCCACAGCACCGGCGGACGTACTTCAATCGTGTCACCCGGCGTGCCAATCAGCCGCTTGATGTAGTACTGGTCGCCGAAGACCACGGCGATGCCCGGAATGTGGCCCGTCGCGAAGACGAACCCCTGCCCCACCTGCGGCCGGACAAAGTGGTAGCTGACCCGGTCCACGAAGAGTTGGTCGCCGGTGACTTCATCAAACGACACAAACGCGCGGCCTTGCTGGGCCGGGCGGTCCAACGCGACCCAGCCCACGGCACTGTTCCGGCGTTCAGAACTCGCGGCGGCACGCTCCAACTGCGCTGCCGTGACACCGAAAGTTTTCTGGATCACCTGGTCGAAGCCATCGAAGTCGGCGGGCACCCGCACCTTCACCGGTGTGCCGTTCACATTGATCTGATACTCGCGATTGGTGGTGGGAAAAATAAGCCAGGATCGGGCCGGTACCGTCTCGTAAAGCAGTTTGCCGTCGCCATCCGCAAAGCGGCCGTATCCCACCGGCACCGAAATGGTCCCGGACTCCGGCGCGATCATCTCGTGATGCCGGGCGCCGAAGAGGACGAATCGCGCCGCTTGCTTCAACGCGCCAGGCGAATCCTCGGGCTGCACGTAGATGTCAGGCGTCATCCCATAGTAACTCGGCCACATCGAATTCGTCGGAATCTTGAACGGCTGCACGAAGTACGTGCGCACACCAATGATGACGATCGCCGCCACCAGGAAGAACTCCACGTTCTCCACGAGTGCCGACTTGGGAAAAATGGCGCCGCCCGTCCGCTTCAGCACCGGCTCGAGCGCCTCGATGGCTTGCCGCAGCTTGCCAGCATCCGCCTCCTCCCGGTAACGCGTCCGCAACTCTTCGGTCCGCGCGCGCAGTTCCGCCACATCCTTCGCCGGCAACACGTCGCGGCGAAAATTCCAGACCTTGTCCGCGGTCTCGAGCCAGCTCTCCGCTGCGCCCCGCATCTTTGCCTCGGCGCCGCCGAGCCCGATCCAGCTGAGGAGTTTCCTGCCCGCGCGACCCGGGAAGCTGGATTTGGATTTCATGGTCGGACTCAGTTGTTCTGCAGCACCTTGATGAAGGCATCAGGTGGGATGGAAACCTTGCCGATTTGTTTCATCTTCTTTTTGCCCTCCTTCTGCTTGTCCAGGAGCTTGCGCTTGCGGCTGATGTCGCCGCCGTAGCACTTCGCGGTGACGTCCTTCCGCATCTCACGGACGTTGTCGCGGGCAATGATCTTGCCACCGATCGCGGCCTGGATCGCGACCTTGAACATCTGCGGCGGGATGATCTTCGCGAGCTTCTCGCAGAGTTCGCGGCCCTTTGTGTCGGCCTTGTCGCGGTGCACGATGCAGGAAAACGCGTCCACCGGGTCGCCGTTGATCAGGATGTCCATCTTCACGAGGTCCGACGCCACGTAGTCGCCGAGCTCGTAATCCATCGAACCATAGCCGTGCGTGATGCTCTTCAGCCGGTCGTTGAAATCCACGAGGATTTCGTTGAGCGGCAGCACGGCGCGCAACATCACGCGGTTCAAGTCCAACGTGTCGGTATGCTCGACGATGCCGCGCTTTTCCATGATCAGCGCGAGGATGTCGCCCATTGCGTCGTTCGGGAGAATAATCGAGGCGCGGATCGTCGGCTCCTGGATCTCCAGGATGGTGCCGGGGTCCGGCATGTTAACGGGATTATCGACGTCGAACTGCACCCCGCCGTGCTGGATGACGTGATAGATCACGCTCGGGTAAGTCGAAATGATCTCCACGTCGTGCTCGCGACGGATGCGCTCCTGGATGATCTCCATGTGCAGCAGCCCAAGGAACCCGCACCGGAACCCGAAGCCCAGCGCGAGCGAGCTTTCCGACGCATAAACGAACGCCGCGTCGTTCAGCCGCAGCCGGCCCAGCGCCGCCTTGAGCTTCTCGTAATCGTCGCTCTCCAGCGGATAAAGCCCGCAGAACACCATGGGCCGGACTTCCTTGTAACCCGGCAGCATGTCGGTCGCCGGCCGCGCGGCCAAAGTGATCGTGTCACCCGTCTTCACGTCGGACGTATTCTTGATGCTTGAGACCACATACCCGACGTCGCCGGCGCCGAGCGCAGCGATCTTGGTCATTTTCGGAAGGAACACGCCGACCTCCTTCACTTCGGCCTTCTGGCCGTTGCTCATCAGCATCATCTGGTCGTTGGCCTTGACCGTACCGGAAAACACGCGGACGTAGGCGATGCAGCCGCGGTACGAGTCATAGAGCGAATCAAACACCAGCGCCCGCAGCTGCGGATAAGTCGCCCAGCGCGGCGGCGGTACGCGCGTCACCACGGCCTCGAGGATGTCCTCGATGCCAATGCCCGCCTTGCCGCTGGCGAGGATCGCCTCCTCGGCCGGGATCGAAAGGATGTCCTCCAGCTGTCGCGTGCAGAGCTCGAGATTGGCGCTCGGCAGATCGATCTTGTTGATGACCGGAATGACTTTCAGCTTTTGCCCGAACGCCAAGTGGGCGTTTGCCACCGTCTGCGCTTCGACCCCTTGGCCCGCGTCGATCAATAGCACGGCGCCTTCGCACGCCGCGAGGCTGCGCGAAACCTCGTAGGAAAAATCTACGTGGCCAGGCGTGTCCATGAGGTTGAGCTTGTAGTCATGCCCATCCTTCGCGCGGTACGTCATCGTGACCGGGTGCGACTTGATCGTGATGCCGCGCTCCTTCTCGAGGTCCATCGAGTCGAGGTGCTGGTCCGTCATCACGCGCTGCGCGACGGTGTTCGTGTGCTCGAGGATGCGGTCCGACAGCGTGGTCTTGCCGTGGTCGACGTGCGCGATGATGCAGAAATTGCGGGTGTATTTGGGCGACGTCATCAGGCGTTCAGGTCGGCGTACTCCGCGAAACTCCTCACGACCCACGACTTCTCCGTGCGCCGGGCCAGACCAGAGAGTATGCCACCCGGCCCCAGTTCCCAAAATTCCGTCGCCCCGGCCGCCGCGGCGCTGCGCATGCAGTCCTCCCAGAGCACCGATGACACGACCTGCTTGACCAGCGCCGCCTTGATGTCCGCCGGTGCGGCAATCGCCCGCCCCGTGGTGTTCGTGAATACGGTGACCTTTGGCGCCGAAAATGGAATACTCTCGAGATACGCCGCGAACGCCGCCCGCGCCGGCTCCATCAGCCGCGAGTGATAGGCCCCGGCGACGTTCAACGGCATGATTTTCTTGATCCCGCGCTCCTTGCCGGCGCCGACCGCGGCTTCAACCCTGGTCTTCTCGCCCGAGACGATAATCTGACCCGGCGCATTGAAATTCGCGGCCTCGATGTCGAACTCCCGGCAGAGTTCCGCGACCTTGGCGGGGTCCTCGCCGATGATGGCCGCCATGCCTCCCGTTGTCTCCTCGCAGGCCTGCTGCATCAGCCGCCCGCGCTCCGCGACCACCTTCAATCCCGTGGCGAAATCAAACACGCCTGCCGCGCAGTACGCCGTCACTTCACCCAAGCTCAATCCCAGCGCAAACTTCGGTTCGCCCGTCGGGATCTTGCCGAGTTCCCGCAACGCAGCCAGCAGCGAGAGACCGTGGACGAAGAGCGCCGGCTGGCAGACTTTTGTCTGGGTCAGCTCAGTTTCCGGGCCCTCGAAGCAGACCTTGGCCAAGTCCCAGCCCAGCACGCTGTTCGCCTCGCTGTAGAGCGCGCGCGCCGCCGGGGACGACTCGGCCAGGGACTTCCCCATGCCCACTTTTTGGGCTCCCTGACCGGAAAAAATAAGTGCCAATGCCATGGTTGAACCGGCTAGAGAATCGCCCGCCCCAGCAAAAACCAAGCCCTAAAAATTCTCCCGCCCGAGCGAGATCAGGATTTGATGAAGATGCCCTTGAGATTCATCTCCAGCGCCTGGGGATTCGGCGAGAACCGGAGTCCCTCGGCCTTGCTGATCTTACCGGCCTTGATGAGGCGATAGATGTCCTTGTTGAACGAGAAGCTGCTGGAATCGCCTGTGCCTTCGAGCAGGCCCTGGATTTTTTCGAACTGGCCCTCGAGGATCAGGTTCCGGATTACCGAGTCGGCGTTCAGAATCTCGTTCGCCGGCACGCGGCCGCCGCCTTCCAGCGCAGGAATGAGTTTCTGGCAGATGAAACCGCGCAACGAACCCGAGATCGCGCGACGCGCCTGGATCTGTTCCTCGGGCGGGAAAAATTCGAAGAGACGCGTGAGCGACTGCGCCACCGTTGCGGCGTGCATCGTGGAGAACACCAGGTGACCCGTTTCGGCCGCGGAAATGGCGGTCTCGAACGTTTCGCGATCCCGCATTTCGCCGATCAGGATGATGTCGGGGTTTTGCCGCAGCACGGCGCGGATCGCCAATTGGAAGCTGCCGACGTCCAGTCCGATCTCGCGCTGCTGAAACAGCGATTTCTCGTCTTGGAACGTGTACTCGATCGGGTCCTCGATCGTGACGATGTGCTTGTCCATGTTCTGGTTTATCCAGTTCAGCATGGCCGCCATCGTGGAGCTCTTGCCCGAGCCAGTGGCGCCGCAGACCAGCAGGATGCCGTCCTTGGCCTGCGCGAGTTTCAGCATGGGATCGGCGGCGAGGTTCAAGTCCGCGAACGTCGGGACGCGGCTCTTGATGTGACGCAGTACGATGCTCACCAGCCCGCGCTGGTGGAACGCATTCACACGAAACCGGCCCACGCCGTCCGCCGCGTACGCAAAGTCGATCTGGCCCTCGTCTTCCCACCGCTGTTTGAAGACTTTCGGCACGTGTTCGTCCACAAACGCCTGGGCTTCCGGGCAGGAAATGGGGTCCATTTCCACCGGTTTAAGCCGGCCGGAAAGTCGGACGTACCCCGGTTTGTTTGACTTCACAACGATGTCGCTGGCGCCGCTCTCGACGGCGAGCTTCAGCAGGTCGTTGAGCATTTCCGTGTGCGGTGTCATTGGTAGGGCCATGGGTAGAAAAGCGTTGCGGATTCCCTATTTAACCATGCGCTTTATCGCAAGGCTTCATTGCCTGAATCCATGAAACTCCGGCCCCTCACAGGTACCATTACGGCGCTCGTTACGCCGTTCAACCGTCACGAAGTCGCCTATCGCGACCTCGAGAAACTGGTTGAGTACCAGGTCAAAGGCGGGATCAACGGGCTCGTGCCGGTCGGCACCACCGGCGAGTCCCCGACCCTGAGCCACGAGGAGCACATGGACGTCATCCGGGCGGTCATTACGGCCGCCCGCGGGCGGGTTCCGGTGATCGCGGGTACTGGCTCAAATTCCACCCACGAAGCCGTCGAATTGACCCGCCAGGCCCACGCCGCCGGCGCGGACGGCGTGCTGGTGGTCACGCCGTACTATAACAAGCCGAACCAGGAAGGCCTGTTCGCGCACTACTGCGCCGTCGCCGAAGCCACCGACCGGCCGATCATCCTCTATTCGATTCCCAGCCGATGCGGCATCGAAATCAGCGTGCCGGTCGTCGAGCGCCTGCGCGCGCGCTACAAGCACGTGCGCTGGATCAAGGAAGCGGGCGGCAACGTCGATCGCGTCGACCAGCTGAAGCGCGCGCTCGGGTCTGACATCACGGTGCTCAGCGGCGACGACGTCCTCACCCTCCCCTTCATGGCGGTCGGCGCCGAAGGCGTGATCAGCGTCGCCTCGAATCTCGTCGTTCGCGAAGTCGCGCAGCTCGTTCGCCTGGCGCTCGACAACGATTTCACGAAGGCCGCGAAGCTCCACCGTCAGCTGTACCCGCTCTTCAAGGCGCTCTTCCTCGAGCCCAATCCCGTGCCGATCAAGGCCGCCTTGGCCCGCGCCGGGCTCATCTCGTCGCCCTCTGTCCGCCTTCCGCTTTGCGAGATCGGCTCGGCTAACCACGCGGAGCTGGTCAAGGCCCTCGCCCTCGTCCGCCGCTGACCCCGATGCCTCTCCGGATTGTCATCAATGGCGCCAAGGGCCGCATGGGCCACGCACTCACGTCCGCGGCGAAGGATCTCGGACTCGTCGTCAGCGCCGCCGTGGACGTTGGCGACGATCTCGCCGCTGCGATGAAGAGCGCCGACGTCGTCCTCGATTTCAGCTCGCACAGCGCCACGGGCAAACTGCTCGAGCTGGCCGAGGCCCAAGACAAGCCGGTCGTCATCGGCACCACGGGCCATTCGGCCGAGGAGAAGAAGAAACTCCGCCGCCTCGCGACCAAGATTCCCTGCGTCTGGGCCGGCAATTTTTCCATCGGCGTGAACCTGCTCTTCGCTCTCACGCGACGCGCGGCGGGTTTGCTCGGCCCCGACTACGACGCCGAGGTGATTGAGATGCACCATCGCTTCAAAACGGATGCTCCGAGCGGCACCGCCGCGCGGTTGCTCGAAATCATTCTGGAGGAGCGCAAGCTCACCGCTGCCGCGCTGCGACACGGCCGTTCGGGTCTTCCGGGAGCGCGCACCAATGCCGAAGTCGGCGTGCACTCCTTGCGTGGTGGCGACGTGGTGGGCGATCACACCGTTATTTTCGCCGCGCTCGGCGAGCGCCTGGAGCTCACGCACAAGGCCAGTGATCGCGCGATTTTTGCCCGCGGCGCTTTGCGCGCGGCGCAGTGGGTCGTCACACAGCCGCCCGGCATCTACGACATGCAGGACGTGCTTGGCCTGAAGTGACATGATCACGTCCATCCAGGGCACGCTCACCTCTGCGTCGCCCCTGCACGCGGTCGTCGAACTCAACGGCTTCGGCTACGAGGTGAACATCCCGGTCACGACCGCGGAAAAACTCCCCTCCCCCGGCGCGAATGTGAAGCTCCACACGCTGGTAATCTACCGCGAGGATTCGCAGACGCTGTACGGCTTCGCGACGCCGGCGGAGCGGGATTTCTTCCGCCTAATGATCGAGCACGTTACCGGGGTCGGCCCCAAGGTGGCTCTCAGCATCATGAGCCGCCTGTCGCTGCCGCTGCTGGAAAACGCGATCCGGATCGGCGATGTTGGCACCCTCGCGAAGTGTCCCGGCATCGGCAAGAAGACCGCCGAGCGACTCGTGGTCGAGTTGAAAGCCAAGGTCGGCGCCACCGCCGGCATTGCGGTGACGGTAGGTGCGGACCAGCCGAGTGACTCGCCCACCGGCAGCGCTCACCGCGACGCCGTGGCGGCGCTGATTGCGCTGGGTTACAAGGCGGCGGACGCCGACCAGGCCGTGCGCCACGCGGTGCTGGCGCTGGGTCCCAAAGCGAGCACTGAGGCCCTCATCAAGAAGGCCCTCAGCTGAGTTACTTTTGGAACGAAAAAACGGTCCACTCGACCTTGCCCTGGAACGGTCGCGCGGTGCGATTCGAGCGGTTTACCGGCTGTAGCGAGGCGTGCGTGTCGAAGCGAAGGTCGTCTTCTGAATTTCCCGGCAGCGTGGAGAGCTGGACGCTGTTCATCCAATCCCCGAGCTCAGACTGTCCGGCGGCCGGTTCGGAGGTGGCCGCCAGCAGACGCGGGCCAAACACCGGCTGCAGGGCGGGACGTTCGGCGCGAACCGGAGTCACCTTGGGCGTGACCGCGACGATCGGGGCCGGACTGCTCGCGGGGACCACGGGCAATGCCGGCGAATTCGAGCGCATCGCGAATACGACCGCCGCGCACGCCGCGACGGCACCGAAGGCCGCGAAGTAAGGCATTGAGTTGGCATTTCGGCGCGCGGGAAATTGCACGAGCTTGGGCTGCGGAGCTGTAGCTTCGCCGCGGAACGTTTCCCCTAATTCCGAGCACGCCTTCTGCATCATGCAGTACTCGCGGTAAACGCGGCGCCGCTCCGGTGTGCGTTGCACCTCAGCCTCCAGCAGCGCGACATCTGCCGGGCTGATCTGGTGATCAACGTAGAGGTTGAGGAGTTCGATGAACTTTGAGTCTTTCATGGGCTTGGTCGGTTCGGAGGCTCGCAGGGTCAAGCTGCGGCCGGGGTCCGGTGGTCAGTGGTAGTAGTCAGTGAGTCGTGTGGGGGTCAAAGTTTGTTCCGGAAGTCTTCGCCGAGTTTCGCGCGCAAGCTCTCGCGGGCGCGGGCGATCCGGCTTTTTACCGTGCCCACCGAGATGTTCAGGATGACGGCAATCTCCTCGTAGGACTGGTTCTTGATATTGCGCAGGGTCAGGATCTCGCGGTGCTTTGCGCTTAGGCGCTCCATGCCGGCGCCGATGCGCGAGACAAACTCCTGGGTAACGGTGATGTCGTCGGGGGTCTCCACTTCGGCGGGGATTAAATCGGCCAGGGTCGTGGCGTTCTCGCTGCTGATGGGTGCGTCGAACGAGACGGACTTGTCCCGCTTGCGCCGCCACCAATACCAGTAGCGGTTGCGGGCCAGGTTGGTCGCGATCTGGTAGAGCCAGGTCGAAAAGGCCGAGTCCCCCCGGAAATTGGCCAGTCCGCGATGGGCGCGAATGAAGGCGTCCTGGGTGACTTCCTCGGCGTCCTGCGAATTGCGCAGCAGCTGATTCACCATGCCGTAAATGCGGTCCCAGTAACGGGAGACCATTTCGTCAAAAGCCGACTGATCCCCGCCTTTGAAGCGGTTCACGAGTTCCTGATCGAAAGCCACTTCCTGCGCTTTGGTGGACATGCGTTCTGCTTCGCTCTGATGGGTGTATTTTTGAATTGTTCCCAAAATCGGCGGGGGTCGAGGGTGGCTTAGGCGGGGGAATGTTCACGGTCAACGCCGCCCGCGCAACCTCCCCGGGCGAAATTACTTGCCAAGGCTCGACGCCGGAACGTATTTCCCGCATTTCCTGAGCCTGGGGGCTGGTAGCTCAATGGTAGAGCAGCATCCTTTTAAGTTGTTGGTTCTGGGTTCGAATCCCAGCCAGCCCACCACACTCTTTAGTTGAATCACTGGGCCGCCCTGCCACGCTTTCCGGCCCCATGAAACGCCTTGTCATCATCGAGGATCAGACCGCCGTCCGTGAGATGTTGGTCGAGATTTTACGCTTGGATTCCAACTACCAGTTGGTCGGCGAAAGCGGTGACGGCCAAAACGCGCTTTCGCTCTGTCTGGAGGTTAAACCCGACGTCGTGGTCCTCGATGCCAAGCTTCCCGGTTTGAACGGGGTGGATATCCTCAGGCGCATCAGTAAGAAGTTGCCCAGTATGAGGGTTATGATATTTTCCGGTCACGAGAACCCGGTTCTTGTCCGCGAGATGCTGGAGGCCGGTGCGCACGGTTTTGTGGAGAAGACGGCGGGGTTGGTCGAATTCAAAAAAGGCCTCGAAACCGTGGCCAACGGGGGCACGTATTTTGGTCCTGCGGTGGCCGCTCTTTTGCGCGATGTGGTCGCAAATCCGAACGCCAGCAGCGCCTCCGACTTTCTCACCGACCGGGAGCGGGAGATCCTCCAACTCGTCGCGGAGAGCCATAGCACTCGTGAAATTGCTGCTAAACTGGGGATCAGCATCAAGACGGTCGACAACCACCGGACGAACCTGATGCGGAAGCTGAACCTCCACGATGTCGCGAGCCTCACGCGTTACGCTTTGGAGGTCGGGCTGATCGAACAAAAAAAGGCTCAGTAAAGCCTTGCGGGGGGAAATGGGATGCCCCACAGAATTCCTTCCACGTCCCATCTCGATCACTCCATGAACTCCGTCTCGAAGAAACTTTTCATCGCCATTTGCACCGCCGCTCTCGTTCTGACCGGCTGCTCCAAGAAGCCGAAACGTCCGGATCCGAGCTCCACGGTGTTGGGACCGAATACGGGTGGCTCGCTGACCCCGATTGAGACGAGCCCTGCGGTCGATGCCTCCGCTTCCGGACTTTCCGATCGTCCCCCGGGCGTCATCGAGACCGATGACATGATCAAGGGCCTGCTCGGCGCCGTCTATTTCGACTTCGACAAGGCCTCCATCAAGGAACCGGAGCGCGCGAAGATCCAGGCGGCGAAGGACTATCTCGCGAAGAACCCGACTCACCGCATCCTCTTTGAAGGCCACTGTGACTGGCGCGGCACGGACGAGTACAATCTCGCCTTGGGTGACCGCCGTGCGACCGCCGCGAAGAAATATTTGATCTCGCTCGGAGTCGCGCCCGACAAGGTGGAATCCAACTCCAAGGGTAGCCTCGAGGCCTCGAAGAACGCGGCGGAAGATGTGATGATGAAGGACCGCCGTGCGGAAATCATCGTCCTCAAGAAGTAATAACTTCTCTTTTTCAGCGAAAAGCCCCGGTGCGAACCGGGGCTTTTTTGTGTACAGCGGCTGCGCGTAGCACGGGTCTTCGACCCGTGGATTGGACTCCGCCAACCGGTGAGCCAATCAAACTCTTTCGGTCCGCAGCATCCAATTCACGGGTCAGAGACCCGTGCTACGTTACCTTCGCCACTGCCTTCAAAATCCGTTTCGACGTCTCAATCCCCTTTTTCATGATGTCCAAATTAAAGCTCTCGTTCGGCGCGTGTAGGTTATCCTGCGGGAGGAACAGGCCCATCATGACAGAGTCGAGCCCGAGAACGCGCTTGATGTCGCCAATGATCGGCACGCTTCCGCCCTCGCGAAGGTACAGCGGCGGGTTGCCCCAGATTTCCGTCACTGCGGCGTCGGTGGCTCGAAATGCTTTCGCAAGCACGGGCGATTGATTCTTCGGCGTGTTCGTGCGATCGGGCGGCACGACGACGTATGGCAGCCCGTTATGACCATCCTTGAGTGTGAGCTTCACGCCTTTCGGCGCGCGCGCCCGGATCGTTTTGTAGAGCAGCTTCTTGATCTTCTCCGGCTTCTGGTTCGCCACGAGCCGGCAGCTGATTTTCACGAACGCACGGCTCGGGATCACGGTCTTGCCGCCCTCCCCTTGGTACCCGCCACCGAATCCATTGAACTCCAGCGTCGGGAAAAACCGCACCGCCTCAAACGGCGTGATGCCCTTTGGGGTGTGGAACGCATCGATGCCAAGGAATTTTTTGTACTCAGATTCCTTTGCGCCGAGCTTCTTCAACTCCGCCCGCTCCCACGGTTCGACGTCGAGCACATCGTCGTAGTAGCCCGGGATGTCCACGCGTCCATCCGGCTTGTGCAGCGTCGCGCAGAGTTCAATCAGCGCCTGAATCGGATTCAGCGGCACGCCACCGTGCAGCCCTGAGTGCAGGTCGCTCTTTGGCCCGACGGCCTCGATCTCGAATGTCACTAGTCCACGCAGCCCCGCCGTGATGACCATCTGGTTCTCGTTGGGGATGCCAGTGTCGGAAAGGTAAACGAAGTCCGCCTCTTTCAGCCGCTCCTGGTACTTCTGCAAAAACGGCAGGAAGCTCGGGCTGCCCATCTCCTCCTCGCCCTCAACGAGGAACGTGATGCGCAGCGGCAGATTCGGATTTTCCTCGAGCAACTGCCCAACCGCCGTGATGTGCGTCAGCAAGGGTCCCTTGTTGTCCGCCGCTCCGCGGCCGTAAATCCTGTTGCCACGAATCGTCGGCTCGAACGCCGGCGACTCCCACAGGTTCAACGGATCCGCCGGCTGCACGTCGTAGTGGCCGTAAATGATCACGTGCGGCCACGACGGATCGCCACCGCGGTGCGCGAGGATGATGGGATGCAGGTCGGTCTTCACGACCTCGACGTCGAAGCCCAGCGAGCCCAGCAGCCCTGACACAAACTCCTGCGCCCCACGCATGCCCTCCTTAAACTTCGGATCAGCCGAAACGCTCTGGCAGCGGATGAATTCCTTCAGCTTTTCAACAGGGTCGAACATCCCCGAACCGTGGCCTAAAAATTCGTCCCCCGCCAACCGGAAAAGGCGCCGAGTCCATGTGGGTCGGGCTTTACCCCGACGGTTGGACTCCGCCGCGGGAGCACGCTCCGAATCCCGAACGGCCGCGCCTCAGTGCTTAAAATGTCGGATGCCGGTGAAAACCATCGCCATCCCGCGCTCGTCGGCCGCCTTGATGACTTCATCGTCGCGCACCGATCCGCCCGGCTGAATCGCCGCCGTGGCGCCCGCCTCGGCCGCGGCGATGAGTCCGTCCGCAAAGGGAAACAGCGCCTCGCTGGCTACGACCGAGCCTTTCAAACTGAGCCGCGCCTCGCCCGCTTTCCACACCGCGATGCGGGAACTGTCCACTCGCGCCATCTGGCCGGCACCGATTCCGAGTGTCTGCTCGCCGCGGCAATAAACGATCGAGTTCGACTTCACGTGCTTGCTTACTTTCCAGCCGAACATCATTCCCGCCCACTCCTCCGGCGTCGGCTGGCGCTTCGTCACGACCTTGAATTCCGCGACATTGCCGAGGGTCTTGTCTCGATCCTGGACCAATACCCCGCCCACGACGGAGCGAATTTCCTGCAATGCGTCAGCACCCTGCCCCGACTTCGCGACCATCAGCCGCAGGTTTTTCTTCTTCGCGAAAATCGCCAGTGCCTCGTCGCTGAACCGTGGCGCGATGATCACCTCGGTGAAGATTTCCGCGATCGTCTGCGCCAGGCCCGCGTCCAACGTGCGGTTGACCACGATGATGCCGCCGAAAGGCGCTTGCCTGTCGGTCGCGAAGGCCAGCTCCCACGCCGTCTCGAGCGTGTCGGCGCTCGCGACGCCACAAGGATTCGTGTGCTTCAAAATCGCCACGGTCGGTCGCTCGAACTCGCCGATAAGGAACGTCGCCGCGGTGATGTCCAAAATGTTGTTATAACTCAGTTCCTTGCCCTGCAGTTGCTGGAAGTGCTCGTGAAATGAGCCGTACAGCGCCGCCTGCTGGTGCGGATTTTCACCGTAACGCAGGCTTTGCGCCTTCTTGTAATTTAATGTCAGCGACTCCGGGAATCCCGACAGCGCCGCGAGGTCGGGCTCCGCCGCCTGCGCCTCAAGGTACTTTGCAATCGCCGTGTCGTAGCGGCCGGTCCGCTGGAAAACTTTGAGCGCGAGCTTCCGGCGGAGAACGTGCAACGCCTTCGGGTCACTCATCGCCGCGAGCACCGCGGAATAATCGGACGGATCGCAGACGACCGTCACGCTTTCGTGGTTCTTCGCCGCGCTGCGTAGCATTGAAGGCCCGCCGATGTCGATGTTCTCGATTGCCTCCTCGAACGTCACGTGCGGCTTCGCCACCGTTTCCTCGAAGGGGTAGAGATTCACCACCACGATATCGATCAGCGCGATGTTGTTCGCCGCGGCGGCCGCCAGGTGCTCCGGCTTGTCGCGGCGCGCGAGGAGTCCGCCGTGGATTTTCGGATGCAGCGTCTTCACGCGGCCGTCCATCATCTCGGGAAACCCGGTGTGCTGGCTCACCTCGGTGACCGGGAGTCCGCTCGCCAGCAGCGCCTTGGCGGTTCCGCCCGTCGAAAGCAATGTGTAGCCGTGCTGGCGCACGAGCGCCGTGGCAAATTCGACGAGACCGGTGCGATTGCTGGCGGATAACAATGCGAATTTGGCCATAAAGCCGCAGTGTGTGCGGCCGTCCAAATCCCCGGCAAGTCGAAAGCCGCCTTGCGGCCGCCCTGTTACCGCGCACGCTGTCGCCAGTGACCAGCTCCATCGAATTGCCCGGGCTGACAGCCCGACTCGACAAGCTCCACTACCACCACGGCGGGGCCACCCTTCCCGCGGACCAGCCGCACGCCTTTGTCTATTTCATCACCATTCGCAACGGGTCCGACCACACCGTGACGCTGCTCGGCCGCAAGTGGGTCGTGGACCACGCCGATGGCAGCCGCCTGGTGATCGAAGGCGACAAGATTGTCGGGGAAACCCCGCGCCTCGGACCCGGCGAGGAATTTTCCTACAACAGCTACCATGTCACCGGCTGCGACGCCACCGCGCATGGGTCGTTCCACGGCGTGGACGAACTCGGGCGCCGGGTGCACGTGCTGCTGCCGCCGTTCACGATGGCGATCCCGTTGGTTTGAAAAACAACCTCGTTCTCGGGGAAATTTTCCGATTGGGTGTCCGATTCTTTCATGAAGCTTATTGATTTGAACCGCGACGGCGGTATCGGCGCCAACTGCCAGCTGGTGCAGTTCGGGGACCTTCGCGTCCTCGTCGACTGCGGGATGAATCCCAAGAAAATGGGCCGCGCCTCCATTCCCGACCTCGCCCAGCTGCGCGGCCAGCAGCTCGATCTTATCATCATCACGCACTGCCACTTGGATCACATTGGTGGCCTGCCAGTGGCGATGCGCGAGCACCCGGACACGCCCGTGATCATGTCGACGTCGAGCCGCATGTTGCTCGAGCGCATGCTGCACAATTCCGCCAACGTGATGATGCGTCAGAAAGAGGAGAACAACATCCCCGACTACCCGCTTTTCACGCACGACGAAATCGACCGCTGCGCCGGCCGGATGCACGGGCTGCCTTTCGGCCACGCGAAAAAGTTCCGCGGCAACAAGGATGAGATCGAGGTTATCTTCCACCATGCGGGCCACGTCGCCGGTGCGGCCGCACTCGAGATCCACTACAAGCACCGGCAAATCCTCTTCACCGGCGACGTGCTGTTCGAACACCAGCGTACCCTCCCCGGCGCCAAGTTTCCCGCGGGGCACTTCGACACGCTGGTGATGGAGACCACCCGGGGCATGACGGAGCGCCCGGCCGGCAAGGAGCGCGTCCACGAAATCGCGCGGCTCATCGCCAGCATCAACGAGACGATCAAACGCGGCGGCTCATTCCTGATCCCGGTTTTCGCGCTCGGCCGCATGCAGGAAATCCTTTCGGTCATCCATGACGCGCGGAAATTCGGCCAGCTCGAGGAGTGCCCCATCTTTGCGTCGGGTCTCGGGATGGATCTCGCCGACTACTTCGACGAAATCAGCCGGAAGACCCGCCACGTGAGTTTCAACCGCAGCATCATCAAGGAGCTCAAAATCAAGCCCACCCCCCGGAAGCTAAACCCGGGGGAGGACCCGAAGCAAAACGCCCTCTACATCATCAGCTCCGGCATGCTCGTGGAGCGAACCCCGAGCTACACCCTCGCCTCGGGCCTCCTCGGCCACGCGCACAACACCATTGGCTTCGTCGGCTTCTGCGACCCCGACACTCCCGGCGGTAAACTCCTTGCCGCCCGTCACGGTGACACGTTCATTTTTGAGGCCGCCCACGTGAAAACGAAGGTGAAGGCGCGCGTCGAACGCTTCGAACTGAGCGGCCACGCCGACCGCGAGGAACTCCTGGAATTCGCCATCCAGACCGAAGCCCGCTGCGTCGTTCTCACGCACGGCGACCCACTCGCCCGCGCGTGGTTTAGCGACCAACTCGGCATCCAGGCGCCGAAGATAAAGGTCATCGATCCGGTCCCGCTCCAGCCGTACCAAATTTAGGCGGAATCCCCGAATTATCGTACCAGGGAGATTCCGGCCCTCAGGACAGAGGATCGCTTGTCGTAATCGCGCAAACTTTCGCCGTAGCCGTTGAAGTACTGCACCAGGAAATACGATGCGAAATCGAGCAGCTTGAGCCGGACTGGGACCGTCAGATCAAGTTGCGAGGTGAAATGGTCGAATTCCCTCCCGGCTCGGCCGGTGTAGGCGAGCGCCGTCCCCGCGCTGCGACCGAAGACCAACAGTAATTCGCCATGACCGCGATAATCCGCGAGGTGGGGATTGTTCGAAAGGTCGCCCACGTAAGTCCAAATGCGGGGAGCAACCACCACGTGCCACCCATCCGCCGCCCCGACGATAAACGCAGGACGCACGAACAACGTATTGACGCTGCGTGACGCCCCGAGTCCCTGCCCGTTCGACTCATGTTGATAGCCGATCTGATAACCGACCCAGCTAATGGGACCGAACCGGTTGTTCTCCGTTTTCGTCGCCTGGGATTCGTAAAAGAGCGACGGCATGTAACTCGTGTCGTAAAACGGGCTCGATTTTCCCGCGACATCCCAGAGCGAGCGCTGGGTATACCCGAATTCGAGCCCGCGCTGGGCGTTTGACACGGAATCACCTTGGAAATCGAGCAGCCGGTATTTGAAACTAAATTGGAATTTTATTCCCGGCGCCTTGGTCCCGTAGACAATGTAGATGGGATCATGGGGTGCGAAGTGACCGGCAAAATTGCGCTGTAATTGGGCCACGGCGGGGGTCGCAGCGTCGAGTGTGCTGAGGGAGGAGGTGGAGGCGCCCGTCGGCTTGGTGGCGTTGGCGTCCGTCGCAATCACCGTTCGCAATGGCGCGTAACCACCGTCGGAAATTTCCAGAACCAAGCGCCCTTCCGCTCCCGGCGGCAGCACGAGGCTATAGCTGCGGTAGGCAAACCCATGCGGTTGCACCACGAGTGGCGTTTCGCCGTCCCGCACGAGCTCGACCGACCAGGACCGGGTGCTGGCATACAAAAGTCCACGCAGCGTCTCCGGCGCGTCAAATGGAGCTTCCATGGCGGTAGGATTCACCGCGAGCAGATCGAGTTTTAACTGGGCCTCGCGGACCACGGGGTGGACCGGCGGCACCAGACTCACCACCAGGCCCTGGGCCGAAAGCTCGCACGTTCCGGCGAGGAAGGCGATCACCCCAACGGCAACTGCGCTCCAGAATTTCATTCGATCGCCGCGGCGTTCATCACCCGACGGAGGCGTGCGCACATCGCGGGGCTGCCGGCCAGGTACAGGATCCCGGGCATTTTGAGGTCGAATTGCCGGAGCGGTAGTTGCTCGCCGTTCACGAAATGCACCTCGCCGCCCGCGGCTCGGCAAAGCGGGATGGCGGCCGCAAGGTCCCAGATCTTGACGTTGAAATCCACGCAGCCGTCCAGGATGCCCGCGGCGACGTACGCCAGATGCAGTGTCGCGCTGCCAATCCCCCGGATCTTGAACTGCGACAACACGCCGCTCGCCATCGGCAGGTACGCTTTGTTGCTCGGGCTGTGCATGCCGATGATTGATTCCGGGTGCGGCGCCACGCTGCTGACGCGAATCGCGCGTTCGCCATCCCACGCGCCGAAGCCCGGCCCGCCATGCATCAGCGTCTTGCGGCTGAGGTCGTAAATCACGCCGTAAACCGGCTCACCTCGCTCACAGATGCCGAGCGAGATGGCGCAGGCCGCGATGCCCAGCGCGAAATTATTGGTCCCGTCGATCGGATCCAGCACCCAAGCGAATTCCGCGGTCACGGCGAGTGCCGCAGTAACCGCGAGCTCTTCGCTCAAAAACTGATCATCCGGAAACTGCGCCCGCAATTCCGCAAAAATATTCTCGGAGATGGCGATGTCCGCCGCGGTCACCCGGGTGCCGTCGGGCTTCCACTTGCTTTCCACCCGCCCGAATTCGCGCGCCATAAACGCCGACTGCCCGAGCACGGCACGTTTCGCGGCGGCGATGCGGACGGTCAGATCGAGAGCAGACATGCCCGTAGTTCGCGGGCATTCATTCCGCGCGACAAGCGCATAACTCAGCAGCCTAACGCTTGCGTTCCCGGCGCTCCGCGTTTGTCACCGCGGCCCGTGAGGCCGAGAGCCCGCGCGCAGAAGGTTCTTCCGCTTCCGCGCCCAGCTGATGCCCATGCCGGACCACCTTCGCTCGGCTCTGGTTGTTCAGCTTGTCTAGCACGCCCGCCAGCCGGCGGCGCTTCTCGTCGGCCTGCCCAAACATCTCGAGCTGCGTGGCGCGGTCCTCGACGTTGGAAAAACGCACGCTGATCAACCGCAACGGACGGCGTTTCTTCCACGCCGCCTTCAGCAGCGGCGCCACGAGCGGATAAAATGGCGCCTCGAGATCAGTCGCGGAATCCAGGCTTCGGCCATGCGACTCTTGGGTGAAATCCGGATAACGGATCTTCACCGTAATGGTACGCACGCATTTCCCGTCCTCGCGGATCTTTGGCACGAGCTCGTCGATCATCCGCTTGGCCCCGCGCTCGATTTCGCCAAAATCGCTGACGTCCTCGCCGAACGTCTCCTGCTGCGAGTAGCTTTTGGCATCGTCGTGCTCCGTTTCGACCGGCCGGTCATCCTCGCCCCGCGCCATCGCGCGCATCTCCCGCCAACTGGAGCCAAAGATCGCCGCGAGCTCGGTTTCGTTCTTCGCAGTGATGTCGCGCACCAGCTTGAGCCCGTGCCGCTCGGTGAGCGCCGACTCGGTTTTGGCGCCAATGCCCGGCAGTTTCCCGATCGCGAGCGGCGCAAGAAATTCCTCCTCGGCGCCAGGTGGCACCACCACGAAACCGCGGGGCTTGCGGAGCTTGGATGCGATTTGCGCGACCAGTTTGTTTGCCGCAATCCCGAACGAGGTGGGGATCTGCAACTCGTCCCACAGTCGCTTTTGCAGCGCCCGGATCCGCGTTTCGATCTCCGCGCTCGAGGCGAAGCCACAGGGCCCAAGATCCAGGTAACCTTCGTCCACGGAATTGCGCTGCACGAGCGGCGTGAGCGTCTCGCAGAGGTCGAACATCGCCCGCGACGTCTTGCCGTACAGCCCCGACGTGTGCGGCAGCAGGATCAGGTCGGGACAAACCTTCAGCGCGCGCTGCGTCGGCATCGGCGTGTAAACGCCGCAAGCCCGCGCTTCGTAACTGGCCGAGGAAATGATGCCGCGTTCGCGTCCACCCACGGCGCATTTCGTACCGCGCAGCTCCGGTTTCAGGGCCAGCTCGCACGACACGAAGAAGGCGTCGGCGTCGAGGTGGACAATGGTTGGAAGTCGCATGCGAGCTATTGCCACAGATTGGCAAAGAGTCCGTTCAATAAAATTTGCCGCCCTTCGAGCATTTTTATCTGGCCAAGAAAGGCCGACGCCAATTTCTGCATGGTGCTCGGTTTGCTGTCCACCCCAACCCCTTCCCCCGACCTGCCAGCGCCCCCATGGCACTTGTCGTTACGTTTACCTGCATCGTCCTGCTGATGTCGTGGCTTTGCCACAGCAGCAATTGCGGCGATTCGTAAGAATCGGTCCGCGATTGCGCCAGAGTCATCTGCGCCATTTTTGCAGCGCCTGACCGGTCAACGACCGCGGCTCCGCTTCGATGCCCGCGCGCGGCCCGGCGTAGACCAGCTCGCCGCCGTGACGCCCCCCTCCGGGGCCGAGGTCGATGATCCAATCCGCGAGGTTGATCACGTCGAGGTTGTGCTCGATCACGATCACGGTATGGCCCTGGTCGCGCAGTTTGAACAACAGGTCCATCAGCTTCTGGATATCCACCCAGTGCAGTCCCGTGGTCGGCTCGTCGAGGATGTACAGCGTGTGGCCCTGCGCGCGCTTGCTCAGCTCGAGGGACAGCTTCAACCGCTGCGCCTCCCCGCCCGACAGGGTCGTCGCCGACTGGCCGAGCTTGAGATAGCCGAGCCCGACGGCGTCGAGCGTGGCCACTTTCCAGCACAGTGGGATCCGAAGCTTGGAATTCACGTGACTTGAAGTCGCGGCC
>JADMIO010957400.1_pt1 | contig 111787 bp, 82 predicted proteins | sample 8958161 | NCBI WGS metagenome assembly JADMIO01 (sample SAMN16585339, study PRJNA669376) | soil metagenome | isolation source: Crop rotation soil | place: USA: Cullars Rotation, Alabama | collected 2011
CGCGACAACTTGTCCACGTGGAATTCTAAGCTTAGGATCCCAATGTGCTGGAAAGCGATGGAAACTTCTTTGGTCGGAACCTTTCAATTGATCGTGCGCAAGGACATGAAGCTGCGATGGCCACGCGCCGAGACACCGACGCATTACATCTCGATGGGCATTCATGAGGATCTGAACGAAGCTACCAAGATGGCGCTGCGCGAGATGATCGATTTTCTCGTGAATGAAAAGCACCTGACGCGTGACGACGCTTATCAGTTGTCCAGCGTCGCGGCCGATCTGGACATCACTCAACTGGTCGACGGCAACAAGGGTGTGCACGCGATGATTCCGAAAACGATCTTCGTCAAGCGCTGAGAACGCCATGTCAACAACTCTGACCGAAAACGAGGTGCGTATCCTGGGTGTGTTGATAGAAAAGCAGATCACGACGCCCGAGTATTATCCTCTGACGCTTAATTCGCTCATCGCAGCCTGTAATCAAAAGAACAATCGCAATCCGGTGATGTCGCTGAGTGAGGGCGAAGTTGAACGCGCGCTCGATAGTCTGCGCGAGAAGAATCTCGCGTACGTCTTTCACGGCAGCACGAGCCGCGTTCCGAAATACAAGCATGTGGCCCCGGAGATTCTGCAGCTCAATCCAGCAGAGCTGGCCGTTACGTGTGTGCTGATGTTGAGCGGCCCGCAGACCGTTGGCGAGATTCGGACGCGCGGCTCGCGCCTTTATGATTTCAAAGGCATGGAAGAGGTGGATGAAACATTGCACACGTTGAGCACGCGAGAGTCTGATCCGCTGGTTGTGAAATTACCCCGGCAACAGGGACAGAAGGATGCTCGGTTTGTGCATTTGCTCGCCGGGCCCCCGGACGTCGAAGAGTCAACCGAGTCGGTGCAGCCGGTCAGGGCTGTACGTCGCGAACATGAAGCCGATCGGCTTACGAAGCTTGAAGAGCAAGTGCAGACATTGACGCAACAGATCGAAGGTCTCACGGCGCAGTTCGAAGAATTTAAGAAACAGTTCGAGTAACGTAACGGCCTATTATGAAGACGACCCGATTTCTTCTGGCTATCCCCCTGTTGTTTGTGTGCGCAACCCACGTGATCGCGCAACGCAATCGCCCAAGCGTATGCAGTCAGGCCACGTTTGCTGCGTACAAATCTTTGCCGGCACTTGAATACGAATGTCCGGAACCCATTACGTCCGATGACGCGCTAATGAAACTGCCGGCGCGTCTGGCCGCGATTCGCATGCTCGAAAAGGTGCTCGGAACGTTCGACAACGCCGCCTGGTGGAACGCCGACGCTGAGCAACTGAATTACTGCGAGATTCACGGTAAAGCCGGCGCATTAACGAGTGAAGAAAGACAGAAGCTAAAAGACGGTGACTATGATCTGAAAGTTTTTGGCAACCACCAGATGAGGCTCATCATGGTGCGCGACCCGTGCTATGCAACTGAGTACTCAGGCGCCAATGGTTTTGTGCTCTATCGCCGGGCCGGAAGGGTTTTTGTATCGCAGGTGCTGGATGGTTACGCGTCGCGAGTCGCAAATTCCGTCGGGATCGACTTCGCGACCCTCAATGGAGAACAGTTGATCGAGATTTCGACCGCGAACAGTTTTCCACCGTCGCTTGTGTCCTATTACTTCGCGATCGATGCGAAGACCAACCACGCCGTTCCGAAGAAAATCTTCAAAGAAGACAATAAGCCGACTAACGAAATTTATTCGGACATGCTTATGGGTGACCCGAAAGATTTTGGCTTGCCGAAAGACGCAACTGAGCTAAACATCATTCGCAACGGCCGCCTCGCTTCATCATTCAGCGCTTACGAACAGGATGAACACGGCAAAATCGACGATCGCTTGCGTCGAATTATCTATCGATGGAATGGGAAGTACTACGCGAAAAGCGCGCGTTAACGTGCAGCCATGACTTCACACAGGTAAGCGAAGACTATGAACCGAAGAATCGCAATAACCTCGATTACGCTCCTGCTGATTTGCAGTGCATTCAGCTGCAAGTACGTCATGCCGGAGCGTTATGTTGATTACAACAAAGGCCGCGTGCCGGTTAATCTGCCGCGCGATCTCAAAAGCTCCGACAGAGACATCAATATCGAAAAGGAAAGCGCTGTAATTATCACCGTAACCGCTGACGGCCGGATGTACGTTGGCACCGACCATTCTCCGATCGACGGGCGCGATCTCGGCGCGAAGGTTAAACCTTTGCTGGAATCACAACCAGAGGAGGACAGGATCGCCTATTTAGCGGTGGACGTGGCCGCGGACTATGGCCAAGTGCTTGCCGCATGTAACGAGATTCGAAAGATCGAATCGGCGCGTGCCGGACTGCTGGTCAATCGAATTCGTGACGATTGGCCATCGCGGTTGGTAGTCGAACTTCCTCCGGAACTCGACCCGAATCAGGACTTAAGCAAGCTGAAGCCGAACCCGCTCACGCTGCGCGTCACGATAGACCCGGATCTAACAGTAAAACTTAATCAGGATCCGATGGGTTCAATCGACAATCTCAGTCAGCTGAGTGAGAAGCTTCAGCAGATCTTCAAGTTGCGCCTTGAGCAACGCGCATACAGAGAAGGTGCCGAGACGGCCACAAATCTCCCGGAGTCGGAGAGAATTGAGAAGACGGTTTGGATCAAAGCGCCCAAGAGCGCGAAGTACGGTGATGTTGCGAAAGCGATTGATGCCGTGCGAGGCGCGGGGGCGCAACCGATTGTGTTGCAGCTCGACGAAGGCCTTACAATTCTGTCAGATCGATAAATCAGGTAGAACGCATTACTGCGCGACGACGCGCGCAATCGTTCCGGTCACCTGCTCGAAATCGAACGGCTTGCCGATGATGCCGGCAACCAGGTCGACTTCGCCGGACGGTGGTTGCGCGGTCGCGCCGTAACCTGTGACGAGCACCACGGGTAGTTTGGGTTTGTGTTTGTGAATTTCGCGAGCGGTTTCCCAGCCATCCATCTCAGGCATCGCCAAATCAGTGAAAACGATATCGAAGTCATCAATGCTGATTTTTTCGACGGCGGCGCGGCCCGATTCTGCGGTCACTACTTTGTGGTCAAGATCCGCAAGCATCTCCGCGAGCGTTTCACGCACGACCTCTTCATCATCGACGACCAGAACCGACAACGAGGCGGTGGCATTGATAGGCGCATCGGCCGCGTCAGCCGCTTGCTCAGTTGAGTCGTCAAACGGCAGATCGATATAAAACGTGGTTCCTTCGCCAATCTTTGACGTCACACTAATCGTTCCAGCGTGACGTTCAATGATGCCGTAACTTACGGAGAGTCCGAGTCCGGTTCCGTTGACGCCTTTGGTCGTATAGAACGGTTCAAAGATTCGCTCGCGGACTTCTTCTTCCATGCCCGAACCTGTATCGGTGAATCTCAACTGAATCCGATCGCCCTTTTGCTTGCAGCAGAGAGTCAAAGTCCCACCAAGCGGCATCGCGTCGACAGCATTTACGATAAGATTTACGAAAACTTCGCGCATCTCGGATGCGTTACCGCGTGTGATGAATCGTTCATCGCTGTTGACGACGACGTCGATGATGCGTCCATGCGCGCGAGCTTCGTTCTGCCAGCGCGTGCGCGTGATTTCAACTGCGTCGCGCAGCAAGCTGCTGATATCGAGCAACTCCATTTCTGCAACCGATGACTTGCGCGCGAAAGTTTGAATGCGGCGTACAGTGGCTGCGGCATCTTCCGCCGCGGTAACGATGACGCCGAGACTGCGAATCAATTCTTCGTCATGCACGCGGCGCAGAATCAGCTGAGCACGGCCCAGAATTGCGGCGAGTGAATTATTAAAGTCGTGCGCCACGCCCGAAGCGAGTTGGCCAAGGGCGCGCAATTTGTCGGCACGCGCGGCGCGTTCGCGCTCCTGTTTCTGCTCGGTGATGTCGTGTGCGATGCCAAGCACGCCCGTGGTCTCGCCATCGACAATGATCGGCGCGGTGTTGACCGAAGCGTAGCGGATCGTACCGTTCTTTGAGACGTATCGCGATTCGAATCGCTGGGGCTCTCCGTTGAGACTGGCGACGAAGCGGGCCCGTCGCATGTCACGATCTGCGTCGTGAACATTTTCGAGGAAATAGCGGCCGATCAATTCGCGCATTTCAAAGCCCGTTACGTCGAGCATCGCCTGGTTGCACCATTGATACATACCCTCGCGGTCGACCGCATAAATCGCCTCGCGCGCGCTTTCCAGAATGTTCTTGATGAGCGACTGATGCTCGCGCGCCACCGCTTCTACTTTTCGCAATTCAGAAAGATCGCGGGCAGTACAGACCGCGCCGACAACCTGATGGCCGACATCGAAGACCGGTTCGACGGTGACGAGGACCGGACGCTTCAGCTTGTGTGGAACGATCTCGAGGTTAACGCACTCCGCCTGGCGCAAACTGCGTTCGACGACGCATTCAAGTTCGTCTGTATCGGCGCGCAAAATCTCGCAGCACTTGCGCCCCAGGATTGTCTTTGGCGCCGCGCTGTCCATGGCCGCGCCGGCTTTGTTTACGCGAATAAGTAACCCGTCCGGATCAAAAATGAAAACGCCGTCAGACATCGCATCGAACGTTGTTTCCCACTCGTTTTTGGCGCGCGCGACGATCTGGAACAATTCTGCCTGCGCGATGCCACTTGCCAGTTGCGCCCCCACTGATTCGACGAGCAATACCTCATCGTCGGTCCACCAACGCGTCGTATTTGTCTGTTCGATACAGATGACGCCGCGGAATCGACCATTGACGATCAGAGCCGAAACCAGCGTCGATCTCAGACCCTGTTCTTTCCCATAAAACGCGATACCCGCTGCGAGTTGCGAACTTCCTTTGGCGAACTCGGGTACATCTGCGATGACCAGCGGCTGCGACGAATTGCGGAAGTGTTCACGCAGCAGTTGATCGTAATAGTTGTCGAATTCGCTGTTGCCCGTTCGATCTTCTGCGGTGTACTCAGTCTTAACGAACACGTGATCGTTCGATCCATCGCAGAGCCGAACCTGAACACGCGACGCCGCCAATGCCACGCCCAGCTCTCGCACCGTGGTGTCGAGTATCTCCGGCAAACTTAGAGACGAACGAATCGCGCCACCGAGTTTGTTTACCAGCGCTTCGCGCGCGGACGTTGCTTCCGCCTGCTGGTACAACCGCGCCTGCCTGATTGCGATGCCGGTATGGTCAGCAACCGATTTCGCTACTTCAATATCAGCTTCACTCCATTTTCGCAGTGAGGTAGTCGTCGATAATGCGAAGGCGCCCAGCAGTTCGTCACCGACCGTGACGCCGATGTACATAATCGACTTCACATTGAAGTGTTTCAGCATTCCGACATACAGATCGCGGATGCTTTCATCTTCAGCCGCATCATGGAAGGCCAGCACACCGTGCTGCTTCATGGCTGCGGTTAAGAGATTGACCTGTGAAACGCTCAAGTCGTGCGCGGCCGGCCCTACCTCGGGCCGATGATATTCGGCGACGTTCGTCACGCGACCAGCGCGCTCATCTTTCATGAAGAGCGAACAGCGATCGACATTAAGGTGTGTGCCTAACTCTCGGACGGCCGTTTCCAACACCTCTGAAACGTCGAGCGTGCACCGGATCGCTTGCGAGATGCGATTACTCAGCGCCACGCGATCAGCGTGCTGCTTCATCTTTCCGTAGAGCCGCGCGTTTTCCATGACAATCGCGGCGTGCGATGCGATTGTCCGCAACAATTCGATGTGCCCCTCGTCATACGCCGCCGGCTTTTCATAATCCTGAGTCGTAATGACGCCGACCACCTTCTCGCCCACCATCATCGGCACGCCGAGCCAGCACTGCGCGCTGCGTCCACTTAATTGCAACCCGAGCTTCAGCAGCTCACCGTCGAGATCACGTTCGATGTACAGCTGCCGTTTCGTGCGAATGACGTGCTCAGTTAAACCAAAGCCGAATTTGCGCGTTGGTGAGTGGTAAGGCTGGCCGTTAATTGTATAAGCGGGAAACGAAACCTCGTCCTTTTGTTCGTCATACACGGCAACGTACAGGTTTCGGTTATCGATCACGGTGCCGATCATCGAGTGAATCAGGTTCGCTATCTCACCCGGTTCTCCCAACTTGCTCAGCTCGTGCGAAATCTCATTAAGGGCCCCCAATTCCTGATTGCGGCGCAGTAATTCTGCCCCAGCGCGTTTACGCTCGGTCATGTCCCGGCCGATACCCTGGACACCCACCGGCTTGCCGTCACGGTAAATGAGCCGCGTGCTCATCTCGAGCGAAATCCGGCGATTGTTCTTTGCAACAATGTCCAGCTCGTAAACAGTGGCCGCATCGTGGTTGTCCAATTTACGCTTGAGCATCCGTCGCGCCAGCTCAATTTGTTCAGGCACGACAACCTGCGCGAAGTTCATGGACATCGCTTCCGATTTCGAATAGCCGGTTAACTCTTCACCCGTGTGGTTGAGCGAGGTGAAATTGCCTTCAAGATCGTGCGTGTAGATCAGATCGTTGGCATTATCAAAAATTTCGCGATAGCGCTGTTCACTTTCAATCAGTGCTATTTCTGACACCTTCTGTTCCGTGACGTCGTTTGCCAGGACGAAATAGGCCTCGCGACCACGGAATTCAACTTTGTGCCACGAAACGCTGACAAGGATGACGGTGCCGTCTTTTCTGCGATGCCGCCAGGTTCCAGCTTCCGCATTTGCCGTCTCAGTTGTGGTTATGTGCTCGAGTAGGTTAGCAACGTCTCCTTCCGGTCGAATGTCTTTCACCGTCATCGTCAGGAATTCTTCGCGGCTGTATCCATAATGATTGACGGCGGCATCGTTGACAGCGAGGAACTGCAGAGTCTTGTGATCGCACAACCACATCGGGCACGGGTTTGCTTTAAAGAGCAACCGATATTCTTGTGCCGATTTCTCAAGCGCTTTCTGGGCGCGCTGACGTTCAATTAAACGCGCAACCTTAATCAAAACCTCTTCGTTTCGAAACGGAATTTCTATGTACTCGTCGGCGCCGGCACTATAACCCTCGATCAAAGCAGCGTCCTTCTTGCGAACGGCGCTTACCATAATTACCGGTATCGAAGCGGTGTTGGGGTTCGCTTTCAAGCGCTGGCATAATTCGAGTCCATTCATTCCGGGCATGACCACATCACTCATGATTAGGTCGGGGCGAACAACGGACATTAGTTCAAGCGCACGTCGAGCACTGTCAGCGGTTATGACCTTGTAGCCTTCCGGCCCAAGCAAGTCCACCAACAATTCAAGTACTTGCTGATCGTCTTTGACGATCAGAATTACGGAACGAGTGTCTGGCGACGTAGACATCGAGGAAAACGGTTCGAAGAGAATCGGCGCAGATATCGCGCCGGGAATGACTTGCTGAGGCGAGAATTAGCCCTCAGGGACTAAGCGAGTATAGCAAAGCCAAAACCTGTTTGTCATTGCTGAAAATTCGATGAAAATGCCCGAAAATTAGCGGTTTTTGTGACAGCGTGGGCGCGCTACTTTGCGAAATAGCCGGGACGGTAGGATAGCTTCAACGACTGCTTCTGGAAGTCAGGATTGACGATTTCGATTGTTACGCGCCGGTACGAGCCATCGCGTGATTTGTTGGAAGGCGCATATGCGATCAAGTATTGCTCCCGCAAGTCTCGTTGAATCTGCGCGAATGAGTCGCGCAATTCCGCCTCGTTCCGTGGGAAATACGCGCGTCCGCCCGTTGCTTCAGTGATCTTTCGGAGCGAACCTTCATCAACTCCATACGAGTACCGATCACCGATTCCAATCGCATAGATCAGCGCGTCGACTTTCACCGCGCTGTTGATCGCCTCGCTCATGTGGATTTGACTGCTGGTATCCTGGCCGTCAGTCAAAAGAATGATGGCGCGCCGCGTGTGCTCTGCGGAATCGCGCAGTACCTCGTTCGAAGTGGTGAATACCGCATCCCAAATCGCCGTCGAACCTGCCAGCACCTGTTGACTGTCCGAGATTGGAGGAGTGCCACCAACCACCACGCCGCCGGCGATCAGCCCCGAAGGTGCAACATACTCAACCCGCTCGATCGCTCGACGCAGACGCGGAACGTTCCCCGTGAGTCCTTGTTCCAGGGTCGAGTCACCAGTGAACGATACTACCGCGGCTTCGTCCTTCTGTGGCCGCATGACCGCTTCCAGGAATGCCTGAGCTGCAACTTTTTCGTCCGGCAGGGTGCGCTCTTCGGAACGGCTCGTGTCGATGAGAATCGCTAACGACAACGGCAGATCAATGTTTTGTTGAAAAGTGAAGATTTGCTGCGGCACGCCATCTTCGAGTACCCGCAGATCCTCGCGCTTCAGGTTCGAGATGAAACGCTTGTGCTTGTCGGCGGCAGTGAAGAACACGTTGGTGAGATTGGTTTCGACACGTACGACTTCGTCGGACCGAAGCGTCTCTTCATCTTGAGATCGCGGTGTGGGACTGGGCGAAGGATTGGCAACGCGCTGGCGCGAACTGTTGCTGTTCCCACTCTGTGCGCGAGTGCCGACGTTGAGTGCGGCGACGCTAACCAGGATCGTGACGGCGAACAATCCCGCCGCCGTTAACAAACGCGCTTTCATTTCACTCACCCGTCCTGACTGCGTCTGCGACTGCCTTGTATCCCTTCTTGGTGCGGAGCTTGAGACTCTGTCCGTTGGTGAGCTTCACTTCAACCTTGCGATAACTGCCGTCGTACTTGTCATTAGTCGGCCTATAGGTGATCAAGTACTGTGATCTGATCTCTTTTTGGATGCGATTTAAGCCTCGCTCCAGCGACAACATGTCACCGGTAAAGAATGCGGCGCCTCCCGTCTCGTCGCTGATCCGATCGAGATCCTTGTCGGCTTTGCCTTTCACCGTGCCGGCTTCGACGCCGACGACGGTGCTCAATAGACCAGCTTTCGTCGAGATCGCGAAAATGGTGGTTTCGGTTCGCTGCGCGATGTCGATCGCATCGTTGATGTCCGCGCGACTGTAGGTATCAGCACCGTCGGTGATCACCACCAGCACGCGACGGCCCGGCACTGAGCGCATCTTCTGATCGCAGAATTGCCAAATAGCGTCCCACAAGGCGGTCTGTTCGCCGGTTTTCTTTACCGCATAAACCGCTCGGTCCAGCAGTTCAAGACGGTCGGTGAAATCCTGTCGCAGATTGATCTCGTGGTCGAACGTGGCGAACAGCACACGATCGCGACGAGGCCGGACTATCGTCTGAATGAAGTTCATCGCAGATTCCTGTTCGAACTTCAGCTTTGCGGCTGTCGACGGTGACGTGTCCATCAGCACGGCGACATACAGCGGCAGATTGTTGTTCTCGTCATCCGTGAAGGAATCGATCTTCTGCGGCACTTTGTCTTCGAGCACAACAAAATCGTTCTGCGTCAGGCCTGAGACAAACCCACCTTTCTTGTCGGTGACCGTAATCGGTAACCGCACGCGGCGAACGTTGACGACCTCGGTTTGGTTAGGATCCGGCGTCGGAGTTGGCGCCGAGGGATTCTGGGGCCGCGGATTCTGCGCGGCGGCGGCAAACGCTAACAGCAAACCCGCGGCGACGGTTGAAATGAGTGCCAACAATCTGTTCATTAATTGATTCCGTGCCCGGCCAGAGATCATTTTGCAGACGGCATTTCGATGCGATTGCGCGTCACGGCCGTTGCCCTCCTGAGGCTTTTGCCCCACTTCGTGTGGCAGAGTCTTCATAACTTATCAATTTTGGCCGCGAGGATGAAATCGCTTTCAGTCAGTCCGTCGATCTTGTGGGTCCAGATGGTAATCTCCGCCTTCCCCCAGCCAAAGCAGATATCGGGATGGTGGCCCTGGCTTTCCGCAAGTTCGCCAACACGGTTTACGAAGTCGAGGGTCTCGCGGAAGTCTCCGAACTTGAACGGCTTGCGTAAATGGTGCTCGCCAACCACTTCCCACCCGGTTAATTGGTCGCTCATTGTGCGGATTTCGTCGCCCGTCATCGGCGGCACACCGCCGCGGCACGGAACACACTGTCGCGCAGCTAAATCACTCATATCTCCTCCCGCAATCAAAATACAGCAGCGGCTAATGAAGATGAACAAACTATCACAAGTTCGTCCACAACTCCGATACGCGCGTGACCGTGCTGACTTCCGCAAAGTCGTCTGCGATAATGAATCAGCGCAATCTTAGTTTCGCAAATAGTGAAATCGAATGAAATGAGCGAGGCCTTCGACAAAGTCCGCGGCGTGCAGGAACTACCGCTCTTCCCTCTGCCGGTCGTTTTGTTTCCCGGTATGCCGATGCCGCTGCATATCTTTGAGGAGCGTTACCGGCAGATGCTCACTGACATTCGCGCGAGCAACAATCTGTTCGGGCTCTCGTACTTCGACTCGAGCGGTTCAGAAAAAGACATACCGCCGACCGGACACATAGGTTGTGTTGCAGAGGTGACAGAAGCGCAAGGGCTGCCCGATGGCAGATCAAATGTGCTGGCCGTTGGCGTGGTGCGCTATCAAGTCGAGGCTTATCTCGAGCGTGAAGATCCCTACCTGGTCGTGCGGGTGAATTTTTTTGAGGACGAAGACGAGAGTACGCAGAAACTGCGTAATGACGCGCGCGAGGTCGCCGCGATGTTCATGCGCGTTGCCAACGCGATCCGCGTAACGAACGACGAGCGTGGTAATTTGCCGGACATCACGGACACTGAGCCGCAGAAGCTTTCGTTTTTGGTGGCCGCGGCAATGGAATTGGAGCCGGACGTAAAGCAGCAATTGCTTGAGCTGCGCTCGACATCTGAGCGGTTGCATCGCCTCGGAGACTTTCTCGCGCGTGTGGTGAAGAGTTACGAAGAGCGGGCGCGCTTGCACTCAATTGCGAAAGGGAACGGCCACGGCGGCAAACACGTCGATCTTGAAGAGTAAACGGTTGCGGTCACCGCCGGAACGTGATCAGTTCATCCTTTTTGAATGACGACCAATCAATTGTCAGTCCGCGTTCTTTTTTTTGGCGCCGCCCGTGATGCCGTTGGCCATGACGAACTCGAGCTTCCTTGTCACGTTCGTTGCACAGCAGGCGAAGTGTTTCAGAAACTCTTGTCCGAATACCCCGCCTTGAATCGTTTCGGTAAATCATTATTGCTGGCTGTGAATCAGCAATATGCTGATCAGAATCGGGAACTGCGTGAAGGTGATGAGCTGGCCATCTTTCCGCCTGTCAGTGGCGGAAGTGCGAGCACGGGCATCCTGCCCGCTTCCTCTGCGGACAAAGACTTCTTCGAATTAACCACTGAATCGATCGACGTTGCCTCCGTCGCGCGTCGCGTGGTGCTGCCGCAATGTGGCGCGACCGTCACGCTTGATGGCTACGCGCGCGAATGGACGAAAGGCCGCCGCACCGTCTACCTGATTTATGAGGCGTACGAGCCGATGGCGCTGACCGAGATGAAAAGGTTGGGTGAACAGGCCCACGAAAAGTTCGACATCGCGCACATCGGCATCGTCCATCGCACAGGCCGTCTCGAAATTGGCGAGACTTCAGTTGTGATTAGCGTCGGCGCGCCTCATCGCCGCGCCGCTTTCGAAGCATGCGAATGGGCGATCCGCGAACTTAAACGCACCGTTCCGATTTGGAAGAAGGAAGTTTTTGAGGACGGTGAAGTATGGGTTGAAGGTGAGGCGTCAGTACCACCCGCGTGAGCGGGTGGGTTCATGAAGCTCTTTAACCCATCCGCTCACGCGGATGGTACTGACCTCGATGCTACGACGAAACCTCTTCCGTCTCTTCCTCGGCGCTCGGCTCAACCAAAGACGCGCTCGTCACCTTATCGGCTTCGTCAGTTTTAATCAGGCGCACACCTTGCGCGCTGCGTCCGGTCTTGCGAATGTCACCAGCTTCGAGCCGAATCAGTTTCGCTTGCTGCGTAATGATCATGATTTCTGAATCCTGATCGACCGGGAACACCGCGACGACCTTTCCGGTTTTTTCCGTTGTCTTCATGTTGATGACGCCTTTGCCGCCGCGCGATTGCAGGCGGTAAGTCGAGATCGGAGTCTGTTTCCCATAGCCCTGCTCGGAAACCGAAAGCATCTTTTCTGAGTCATCAGCCGAAACCGCGCAGAGCGAAACCACGAAATCGTCTTTGCGAAGATCGATGCCGCGCGTGCCACGCGTCGCACGACCCATCGGGCGCGCGTTCTTTTCATCGAAGCGAATTGCGAAGCCATTGTGCGTCGCAATAAAAATTCGCTTCGTTCCATCGGTTAGCACGACGTCGAGTAACTCATCGCCTTCGTCAATGTTGATGGCAATGATTCCGTTCGAGCGGATGTTCTGAAAATCTGAGAGGGCCGTCTTCTTGATCACGCCTTTACGCGTCACCAACAAAACGTAACGGCCTTCGGAGAACTCACGCACCGGAACGACACCCGCGAGTTTTCGATCCGACGGAATCTGAATCAGATTTACGATTGCTTTTCCGCGCGAAGCGGCTGCCGCGTCGGGAACTTCGTGAACCTTCATCTTGTACACGAGTCCGTCGTCGGTGAAGACCATCAGGTACGCGTGCGTAGAAGCAATGAAAAGGTGCTCGACATAGTCGTCGTTCTTGGCCATCGCGCCGAAGCGACCTTTACCGCCCCGACCTTGGCGAGAATAGGTGGTGATCGGCGTGCGCTTGATGTAGCCACTCTTGGTGACGGTAATCGCGACTTCTTCGTCAGCAATGAGATCTTCGATTGTGTACTCGGTGCCTTCGTCGGTGATTTCGGTGCGGCGCGCGTCACCAAATTCTTTCTTGACCGCTTCCAGTTCATCGACGATCACACCGCGCAACGCCGATTCATTGGCAAGAATGTTCTCGAGTTCGGCGATCAGCTTGATGATGGATTCGTACTCGTCCTGGATTTTTTGCCGTTCAAGTGCCGACAGACGTCGCAACTGCAAATCGAGAATTGCCTGCGCCTGAATTTCGGAAAACGACAGACGCTCCATAGCCTTCTTGAGCTTCGGCAGATACTTCGCGAGGGGCTCGTTGGATGGAATACCTTTCCACGACTTCACTTCCTTTGTCGTCTCCAGGTGGCCGGTGAGCCATTGCTTGGCTTCATCGACTGACCGCGAGTTGCGAATCAGCGTCACGATGTAATCGAGCGCATCGATCGCTTTCGTCAAACCTTCCAAAACGTGAGCACGGGCGCGCGCTTTCCTCAGTTCGTACTCGGTGCGCCGGCGCACGACTTCGCGACGGAAGTCGACGAACGCTTCAAGCATCTGCTTGAGGTTCAGCACGCGCGGCTGGCCGTTCACGATCGCGAGATTGATAACGCCAAAGCTGGATTGCATCGGTGTCAGCTTGAAGAGTTTGTTTAGGACGACTTGCGGAACGGCGTCGCGTTTCAGCTCAACGACGATGCGCATGCCATGACGATCGGATTCGTCGCGGACATCCGAGATGCCTTCCAACTTCTTTTCATTCGCAAGCTCCGCGATCCTCTCAATCAGCTTGCTTTTATTAACCTGGAACGGGATTTCAGTGATGATGATGGCGTCGCGTTCATGCGAACCTCGTCCTATCCGATCGATCGTAGCCTTGCCGCGCATCTGCAAAATGCCGCGACCTTCAAGATACGATTTGCGAATCTCTTCGCGACCGCAAATAAATCCGCCGGTCGGAAAATCCGGACCCTTCACAATCTTCAGCAGCTTTTCGATTTTGATTTCGGGCTCGCCCACGAGCGCAATCGTCGCGTCGACAACTTCTGTCAAATTGTGCGGCGGAATCTTTGTCGCCATGCCCACCGCAATTCCTTCCGAGCCGTTTAGCAGCAGATTCGGAATGCGTGTGGGCAGAACGGTGGGCTCACTCAAACTTTCGTCATAGTTCGGTTGAAAATTGACGGTCTCTTTTTCAATGTCGGCGAGAACTTCGTTCGCAAGCTTCGCCATGCGCACTTCGGTGTACCGCATCGCCGCCGGAGCGTCGCCGTCAACCGATCCAAAATTTCCCTGACCGTCGATCAGCGGATAACGCATCGAAAAGTCCTGCGTCAGCCGCACGATCGTGTCGTAAACCGGAATGTCTCCGTGCGGGTGATACTTACCGATAACGTCGCCAACCACGCGCGCGCTCTTTTTGTAAGCCTTGTTGTAGTTGTTGCCCAGCTCGTTCATCGCCCACAGCACGCGTCGATGCACCGGCTTCAATCCATCGCGCACGTCGGGCAGCGCGCGACCGATGATCACGGACATCGCATAGTCGAGATACGATCGCCGCATCTCTTCTTCAATCGTTATGTGCTGGCGTTCAAGTGTTTCCATTCATCAAACCTTTCCGTTACAATCCGCGGACGTTGCTCGAGCTGGCCCTCGACGCGAAAGCCGGCGATTTTTCTGGCACGAACTTATTGAGTTTGTTGAGGACTTCAGGGGTTCGCGGCAGCAGCCAATCATGCGGTTAAATTCACGGTTATTTTACCGTACGAAGTGACATTCTCAAAGCGTCCAAACCTCGATAATTGTTGATGAAATGGCCTTTCCGCCGACCGCAAAACCGAGCGTTGCGAAAACGGTAAGTCGCGTCACCATAAGCGGCCATTTTGGCGAAAGAAAACCCAAAGTTTGATCAGAAATCCCGTCGGATGCGGGAGCGAATCCGGCTGGCGCTGCCGGCCCGCATTCTCGTGCGCGAAGGTATCGACAACGAGTGGATGGTGATGACGCGTTTGGTTGATGTGACACCGTTTGGCGCGCGGTTCCCATTGCCGCGCCCGATTGACATCGGTCGCCTGTTGCAACTGACGGCGGCGATGCCGCGTCAACTGCGTGTCTTCGATCACGTTGAGGATCAATATCGCGTCTGGGCGATTGTCAGGAACATCAAGCTGCTGAAACAAACTACGCCTAAGGATCCTCTGGTCGAGGTCGGCGTCGCATTTATCGGAAAGCGGCCACCTCACAGCTATCAGGACAATCCTGAGCGGCGTTACGAGATTGCCCAGACGAAATTGGAAAGCGCCATGTGGGCGGCGGCCGAGGATTCAGTCGATCAGCTTGCCGAAATCAATACGGAGGACAAGCGCAAAGAAAGCCGTCAGATGATTCCGGTCGATGTCGTGATCGAGGTTTACGAAGGGGACAAGTTAATCAAGAACGAGCAGACCGTTACCGAAAATATTAGCCGGACCGGAGCCGCCGTCTTTACTGCGATGGAGGTTGGCCCCGGCGCCTTTGTGAAAGTGACGAGCGGCACCTACAACGCAACTGTGTTGGCCGTCGTGCGAGCACGAAGACAGGGGAGAGACGGGCTGACACGCCTGCATTTGGAGTTTCTCGGTAGTCAATGGCCGTTGTGATTGTGTTCCGACTCCCTCTGGGAGAGGGTTAGGGTGAGGGCTTTGTACGAGCCTACACATAATAGTTCAGTACATTGGCGGGAGATTGTCGCGTCAAAGCACGATGGGGGGGTACTCTTGTCTCGGTAAGCTTCGCACCTCAACCCCTCTCCCAGAGGGTAAGAGCGACAAAGCGAAATCGTATGACTCGTAATCTTTTTCATTTTCCGCGCGAGATATTGCTAGTCGAAATTGAGCGCTATTGCTCGTTTGCCGACTGTCGGTGGCGCAACCTTCTTGGTTTGACGAAGGCTGAGGCGATTGAGTACCGTGGCTTCGATTGCGCGAAGTGTGAACGTTGGAATAATGACACGGCCGAGCCGGCTGAGCTGCCGGAATCATGGCGGGATGAAGTGTTATTAAGCCGCGATACCCTCGCATCAAATTGATTTTCCGAAACCCGGCTTTGAGCGAAAGCACCACAACTCTCGATCGTCCCAAGAGCACCAACGGGTCGCGTCCTTACCCGCCCATGGCGCCGCAATGGCTCCTGGAGATCCTTCGTCCGATCGTCCGCGTTCTCTCTCGGCTTCTGTGGCGTGTGCGTTGGACTAATACCGAGTACATTCCGCAGAGTGGTGGCGTCATCATTGCTGCGAATCATCAGACTTACCTGGATCCGTTTTGGATTTCCTGTCCGTTGAAGCGGCCAGTTCGCTATCTCGCCTGGGACGAGGCTTTCACCTGGCCCATCGTTGGTTACGGTTTGCGTCTGCTGGGCGCGTGGCCTTTACAATTGGAAGGCAGCGATCCCGCGCCGATTCGTCGTTCGTTACAGTTTATCAGCGAGGGCGGCGCAGTCGTGATTTTCCCGGAGGGCGGCCGCGGTAATGCCGATGGGTCAATGCGCAGGTTCAAGCCCGGCGCAGCGCGGATGGCGATGGAAGCTGCGGTCCCGATTCTGCCGGTGACGATTCACGGCGGAAATCTGGTGTGGCCATCGGGCCGCAAATTTCCGCGTCTTGGCCGCGTAGAGATCGTTTACCACCCACTGTTTTACCTCGAAGCAAAAGAAGCAGATGATCAGCGCGCTTATGCCAGGCGCGCAACTGAAGCTTTGCAAGCGACGATTGGACCAACGCCCAAAGCGGCCGCGAAGAGTGCCCGGTGATTATTTGCTGCGTGAGAGAGCTTTCTCAATCGCCTCACGAAAACCATCCGCGCTGAGCGTCGTTAGCATTACGCCGTTGATGAAGATTGTTGGCGTACCTTCGATGCCGTAGATTTCGCCTTCCTCGATGTCGCGGCGAATGTCCGCGTCGAACTTACCGGTATCAAAATCTGCGTCGAAGCGCTTGCGATCGAGTCCCACTTGCGTCGCGTACTTCTTCAATGAATCCGGATCCAGCGACGATTGGTTTTTGAAAAGAAAATCAATGTAGGGCCACAGTTTGCCTTGCGCATTCGCAGCCGCGGCAGCCTCGGCGGCGATGAAAGCGTTTGCATGCAGCGAAGTCAAAGGAAAATTTCGAATTTCGAAGTACACCCGCGTGCCGTAAGATTTCAGCACCTCTTCGATTACCGGGTACATGCCACCGCATGCTGAACATTGGAAGTCGGTGAATTCGACAATCTTCACTGCGGAATTGATATCACCGCGGCTGTAGCCTTTGCCGACCGCGACGTTGAAGACGGGCGCTGCGGGCTCTTGCATGAGTATTTGAACTTTTGCGGCCGCGCGCAGCCTTGTCGCCAGATCAGCCTCCAATTTCTGTTGCTGTTGCTGCTGCAGATAGTCGGCAATCATGTTGCGGGTTGAAGCCAAATCGCCGTTGATACGCGCTTTATTTTCTTCGTAGAACTTCGTGACCTCTGCCTCAGTCGGCTGCCTCAGCTTGTCAGTCACTTCCGTCCGCATGATCACTTCCGCGCCGATGTTCTTCTTCTTCGCTTCATCAAGAATCAGCGTGTCATTAATGCGCCGATCGAGTACCTGCATCTGCGCGTCGTAAATCCGCCGTTCCATTTTGTAGACATACGCCTTCATCCGCTCGTTAATCGTTTCGATACGCAACGGCTGGCCGTTTACGGAAGCGAGCACAGTTCCGGGTGCGAGATTTGGAGCGTTTACATCCGCGCCTTTCTGAACCGTATTCGTCATTTTCAGACGGTTTACCAATTCGGTACGCTGTTTTTCCGCGCGCTCATTTCGCAGGTAGTTCATGATCGTCGGCCGCGCAGCGTCGAAATCGTCACCAAGCTGTCCGCGGTTCTGATCGAATACAGCGCGAACCTCAGCGTCGGTAGGAGTTGCAATTTTGCTGTTAATTTCGGCGTCAAGGAACGCATCCGTTGTCAGCTTCCGTTTCGCTGCTTCAGACGCAATCAGCATCGAACTGACGCGCGCGTCGACTGCACGCTGACGTGCTTCACGAATCGCTTTCGCGCGGTCCTGATAAAAATCGCGAAGGTACAAATCCGAATCGCTTGAAATCAATTCAGTGACAGTTGGTTCAATGTCTGCAACCGTGAAGGTCGTGTCGTTAACAGTTGCAATCGCCGGCGAGTCGTAGCTTGCGGCGGGCGATGGTGTCGGTGCGGCTGCGGCCGTCGCTTCGTTTGGTTTAGACGGCGTGGTCTGTCTCGATGGCGCTGTCGCGGTCGTTTTGCGTGCGACCGGTTTGGGTTTCGCTTTTTGCGCAGCGACCATTGGCGCGAGCAACATCGCCAACAAGAAAACAAGAGGGAATGTGCGATTCATAACGTGCATCTTTCTGATTGCCTCGGAAGTTGTCAACTTGCCGGTGGGACAGGAACTCGCGTGTGGCGATCTCCCTCTCGCTCTGCGGTGAGGGAGCGAAGCTCTAGCAGCAGAAAGAGGAAAAACCACGCTCCTACTTTCGTTGCTAAAACCCTTACCCTAACCCTCTGCCAAAGGGAGAGGGAAGATTATGAGTTGACAAGCTTCTTCACCGTTGCAAGCGTGTCGATTTCTTCGGCTGTCTTGTCCCGGCGAAGTCTTACGATGCGCGGAAAGCGCAAAGCGTAGCCGCTCTTATGCCGATTTGACGGTTGCACGCGGTCGAAAGTTACTTCGATAACAACGGTGGGCTCGACGATGCGCACGCGGCCATGCGCGTATTCCTGCACTGTGTGCGCTCGGAACCACTCAGTCATCTCGGCAATTTCGACATCGGTCAGCCCGGAATAGGCCTTGCCGATATTCAGCAACTCAGGATTTTCTTCCGACCGCCGCACCGCGAACGTATAGTCCGACAGTACGTTCCGCCGCTTGCCATGACCCAGCTCAACGGTCGTTACCACGACATCCAAAGTCGCCAGGGCTTTTTTCAGCTTCAGCCATTCACGCCCGCGACGGCCGGGTTTGTAAGACGACCCCGGGTCCTTAATCATCAACCCTTCGTTGCCGCGCGCACGCGCTGCATCAAATTCTTCGTCGAGCGCGGCGACATCCTCGAATAGTTTCGTTTGTGACAATCTCACCGTACCGACTTTGCTGTTTAAGATTTCGTGCAACTGTGCGCGACGGGCGCGCAACGGCGAGTCAATCAAAACCTTTCCACTCGCGTACAACAAATCCCAGCCGACGAAAACGACAGGCGCACTCGCTAGAATTTCCGCGCTGATCTTTTTTCGGCCCAGCCGTTTTTGCAGCTCGGCGAATGGCAAAATTTCTTCGCCGCGTGCAGTTAGAATTTCGCCGTCAATAATCACGTCCGTCGGCAAGGCCGCGAGCGGATTAATCAGTTCCGGAAAGCGTGGAGAAATCTCATCGAGCGTTCGCGAATAGATCGCTACCCGGCCATCCTTCACATGCGCCTGGCCGCGAATGCCGTCGAATTTATCTTCGACGAAGAATTCTGCCGGCATCGTGCGCGCGATATCCGCGAGATCAGACGCCGGAGTAGCAAGCATGAACTTTAGCGGATGAAACAGGCGCATCTCGACTTCATGGAGCGCGCCGGCCCGTGCCCGAACGGCCGCATCGCCAATGTCGCCGCGCAGCATGTTCGCGAGTGAGACATCCGCGAGCGGTTGTTTGAAAGCGCGCGCAATCGCATCTTCAACAAGTCCCTCGCGCAAACCAATCCGCAAATCTCCGGACAAAAGTTTGACCAGGTACTTCGCTTCCAACGGCGTGGCCGTCATCAGAGCTTTGGTAAGCAAGTCAGTCTTGGCATTCTTTCCGCGAGTTGCGCTCAGTTTTGCGAGCAAAGCGTCCGTATCGGCCAGGCTCAGACTCGGCACGTTCGCTCCCTTAGCCTCGCTAAACATTTCAAATGCGACGTCCCCCACGTCGCCCCAACGTGCGTAGCGCACGCCGAGATCTGCGGACAGTCCGGTTGCCGCGATCAGCGCGTCGCTGATGATGCGGCCGCCGACGTTTGTTGTCCGCGCGTCGTGCAGCGCGAAGACCTGGCCTGCGAAATACCGCGCGGCGTGCGAGAGGTCAGTATCAGAGAGTCGCTGAAAATACTCGCCGAGGAGGGCGGCCTTCTCGAGTTTCTTCGTGGTGGCCGCCACTTTTTCGGCGACGCGCGCGAACTGTTCGAGCGCGTTAGCGGGCAAATCCGGCATGATTCGAGATTGCGGTCAGTCAGCTACTGCTGTCAAACACGTGTCAGAGTACGAACTTCAGTTGTGTTAGGACGGTGAAAAAAGGCCGGCTAAAGTCGGTACGCTAACACCGCGGACTTACGCTACTGGTTACGACGCGCTACAATCCTTTTCGCATTTTGCGTCTAAGCTTCAGGCGGTAACGATGTATCTATTCATTCTCGATTCGCTCGGCAACACGGAATTGTTGTTAATTTTGGCGGCGGCGCTGATTTTCTTTGGGCCGCGGCGCTTGCCACAGTTAGGCCGGCAACTCGGCAAGAGTCTGGCCGAGTTTCGGCGCGCGTCCGAAGATTTCAAACGAACCTGGGAGCGGGAAGTCAATCTCGATAACTTCGAGAAGGGTGTCGAGCCAGAATCAAATTTTCTGAGCAGTGCTTCGGACAAAATCCGAGCGGCACGCGAAGCAGCAGCACGCGAGTTAAATAGCGTCTTTGAGAGTGAACACAAACCGGTTGCACCCACGGTCACACCGGTAGATGCGGAACTGGTCGCGCCACGCGATACGGAATCTTCGCCGGCCGAACCCGTAGTGACTGAACAACCGAAACATGAGTGGCTGTGAAATACGGAACCGCAAGCTGTGGCGAGCGGATCCTGAACTCAACTTGAATCTACGATCTGCTCGCTACGGGTCGCGCTTCTGAAACACAATGGCCAGCCTGCGCTTAATCAAAAAACCTGAAAAGAAAGAAGCAAGCGACGAAGACCTCGGCGGGCAGATGTCTTTTCTGGAGCACCTGGACGAGCTGCGCACGCGTCTGATTCGCAGCATCATCTTTGTATTTATCGCCGCATCGCTGGCGTGGATTGTCTCAGATCGCATCTATAACTTTCTCGCGCGGCCTGTCCAGCGCGCTCTCGCGGAAGCGCAACAGCAAAGAGAGGTAACGATTGACGGACTGAATGGGAAGGTTTCCACGCTCGGGTTGAATTCACTCAAACAGAACGACAAAGTTCGTTTTGTCTTTCCTGAGAACACCCGGCTTGGGCCCGCATCGATTCCGGCCGGCTCTTCAGTTGTTGCGCGCGTCGACAAAGACAGCACCGGCAATATGGGACTGTTTACGGACGAGCCCTTAACGGCCGGGAATGAAGTCGTGCCCAAAGATGTGAAGCTGCCCGTCGATCTGAACAAAGGTTACGAGAAGCTCACGGATCCGAACGACAAACTGATCGTTACAACCGCGCTTGAGCCTTTTGCGATCTACGTCAAAGTTTCTCTTTACGCGGCGATTGCGGTTTCGGTGCCGTTCATTCTCTATCAAATTTGGGCTTTCATTGCGCCCGGACTCTATCCACACGAACGCAAGTACGTGACGCCTTTCATCACGCTCTCGAGTGTCTTTTTCGTGTTGGGAGCAGCGACCGCTTACTACGTGATCTTTCCGCCGGCCGCGAAATACCTTCTCGGATTGGGTCAGGATTTCCGTTTGTTCCTGAAAGCGGACGACTACTTTGATTTCATCATCCTGTTGATGCTCGGCATGGGACTGGTGGCGCAGATGCCGGCGATTACTTACATTCTCGCGCGGCTGGGAATCGTTACCGCGCGCTGGATGATCAAAACCTGGCGCATTTCGGTAATCGTGATCCTGGTGCTGGCCGCAGTGATCTCGCCGACAAATGACATTCCGAACATGCTGCTGTTCGCGTTGCCCATGCTGGTGCTGTACGTGATTTCGATTTTTGTGGCGGCAATTGCGGGGCGGCCCAGAAAGACGGCGTGAGGTTCAGTTGCTCGATGCCGCCGCCGGTTGCGTGGTCCGGCGCCGATTAAGTCCGGCGGTTTGCAGCAAGCTCATCGTGCCCATGTAGCCATACCCGAAGCAGAAAAGCAGCAGGAAAACGATTGGTCCCCACATGTGCATCTTCACCGCGTAGCCAATCGCAAGCACGAAATAGATCGCAAAACTGAGCTCGAGTAGCGGTAGCCAACCGTGCTTCCGTTTGTATTTTTTGCGCTTCCACGATTCGTCGTTGGTCGCTTCAACGCGATACTTCGGCGTACGCACGAATTCAGATTTCACACCCGCGAGTGCCTCGATCACGGCCCGCGCGTTCGAAAACGCCAGGCCAATTCCCAATCCCATGACGAGTGGAAGATGCAGCAGACGTTTGCGTGTGCGATCGAGATACCAGACGGCGCTGCCGTAAAACAGGACGACGGAAACCGTTGAGAAGAAAAGCAACGGCACATCAAGGACCATCAATTGATAAAGCCCCTGGTTGTAACGCACCAGCAACAGCGGAAACTGCATGAAGCTTGCGACAATCATGAGCGGGTAGCTGATGTTACCGGTGAGACGGAAAAACATTTCAAGTTTGACGCGCAAGGGGAGCGGCGCATACCAGATGCGACGATACAGCTTGAACCAAACTTGCAGCACGCCCTTAGCCCAACGTCGCTGTTGGGCTTTGAACGCATTGATTTCGACGGGTATTTCCGCGGGAGCTTCTTCGTCGAGCAGATAAACGAAACGCCAACCCATCAACTGCGCGCGAAAACTGAGATCAGTATCTTCGGTCAGGGTATCGTGCTGCCAACCACCACTTAACTCGATCGCTTCGCGGCGCAGAATTCCAGCCGTCCCGTTAAAGTTGAAGAAGTTGCCACTGCGATTTCGCGTCGTCTGCTCCAGGACAAAGTGGCCGTCCAGCATGATCGTTTGCAGACGCGTAAGCAGATTGTAAGAGCCGTTGATGTGCGCCCAGCGCATTTGCGCACAGCCAACGGTTGGATCAGTGAAGAAGTGTACGAGCTTACGAAGAAAGTCCGGCTTCGGCACAAAGTCGGCGTCGAAGATCGCCATCAGATCGCCCTTGGCCGTCTTCATTCCGTTCTCGAGCGCACCAGCTTTGAAGCCGGTCCGGTCTTCGCGATGAATGTAGTGAATGTCGAAACCCTGTGCCGCATATTTCGCGACAGTCGCACTGGCAATCCTCACAGTCTCGTCAGTTGAATCGTCGAGGACCTGGATTTCCAAACGCTCTCGTGGGTAGTCGATTTCGGTAACCGCTTTCACCAGCCGCTCAACCACGTACATTTCGTTGAAGAGCGGGAGTTGCACCGTCACAAACGGAAGTTCATTGTCGGCGAATTGTCCCTTTGGCTTCGGCGGAAATTTTGAGTAGCGCCAAAACTCGCTGACCTGCTTCACGCGGTAAACTCCGTAGATGGCGAGCACAAAAAGGATGCCGAAATAGATAATCAACACAGTCCAGTCAAAGGCGTCGAGCTTGTAGAGCGGACTGATGTTGCCCATGGTCTTGTTCGTCACCTCGTACATCCACGGCCAATCGACGCGTGGATCGGTCAAAGGCTGGGGACAATTGGTCCCGAATTCAAGACACTTTGACGGAATAACTTCGTTGGCGATTACTGCTAACATCTTGTTGTTCAGAAGAGCCGCGATATTCGCGGCCAAAAAAGCGCGCGCGGGCCTTGAATTCTAGCATGAGGTGATTGCTTCCCAAATCGGTCGTCGAAGAGCGTCAATCTGAATGCGTAGATCGCCAGCATGACCGATGGAATTGACCGAACGATCCGGCAAATATGCAGTTTTCCGAAGAAAATCTGATGCGTCCGCGACGGAACAATGGTTGCCATATGCGAGTTGGGACAGTCCCGCCCCGCCTGCCCACTTTGGCAAATGTCACACTCACGGCTGAACCAGTTCTACATGTACTTAGTCAGTGCCGTTGGCGCCGCGGTGCTGATCTTTTCGTTGCGCGCGTTTCCGCTTACTCACATTAACCTGCCATTTTTGATTATTTGCCTGGCGACGGTCTTTCTCGGCCCTCGATTGAGCATTCCGATTCCGCACGTCCGCGCGCACATTTCAGTCTCAGACACTTTCATATTTCTTACCCTGCTCTTGTTTGGCGGTGAAGCCGCGATTGTGCTCGCGACTGCCGAAGCCATCTGCTCATCGCTGCGCATCAGCAAGCAAGTTCGCGTTTATGTTTTCAACGCCGGTGCGACAGCTGTTTCGACTTTCATCACGGTTTGGTCGTTACGCATTCTGTTTGGCGAGACTGTGAGCTGGCACGATCCGTATTCGACGAATCACCTCGTGGCAATTTCCGCGATGGCGATCATTCAATACGTTACGAACTCGCTACTTGTCGCCACGAGTGTCGCACTTAAAGCCGAAGCATCGGTTTGGACAACCTGGAGAAAGAACTTCCTCTGGACGTCGATCACTTACTTTGCCGGCGCATCGGCGGCGTCGCTCGTCGCAAAGTTCATCGGCAACGTCGGGTTCTTTGCGTTCGTATCGACGATTCCGATTATCGCCATCGTTTACTTCACTTACTGGACGTACATGAAGAATGTGTCGAACGTGGCGACGCAGGCGGAGCAAGCTCGCGAGCACGTTGACGAGTTGAACCGGCACCTTGCCGAACAGGAACGTATCGGCAAGGCTTTGCGCGAAACTGAAGAGCACTTCCGGAATGCGTTTGATTACGCGCCAATCGGAATGGCGCTGGTGTCGCCGCAGGGCGCATGGTTGCGGGTGAATCGCTCGCTGTGCGATTTAATGGGCTACAGCGAAGCGGAGCTGCTGGCGTCAAACTTCCAGGACGTTACGCACCACGATGATCTCGATAATGATCTGGCAAATCTTTATCGGCTGATTCAGGATGAAACTCCCACGTGCCAGGTTGAGAAACGTTACGTTCATCGTTCCGGCATCATTGTTTGGGCATTGAATAATGTTTCGCTGGTGCGCCAGGAAGACGGAACGCCGGTGCACTTCATTTTCCAGATTCAGGACATCACTGAGCGCAAGCGGTTCGAATCTGCGTTGCAGAACCTTTCGCTGATTGATGAGCTGACCGGTCTTTACAATCGGCGTGGCTTCATGGCGGTGACGGCCCAGCATCTGGCGGCAATTCGGCGCAACAAGAAAGTGCCGGTGATCCTTTATGCGGACCTTGACGGCTTGAAGAAGATCAACGATTCCCTGGGCCACCAGGCCGGCGACGCGGCGATTATCCAGACGGCTGAAATTTTGAAAGACACTTTCCGCACTTCAGATATAGTTGCGCGCCTGGGTGGCGACGAATTTGTCGTGCTTGCCGCGATCGACAGAGATGAAAGCGCGGAGTCGCTCATCGAACGCCTGCAGGTTCGATTTGAGCTGTACAATGAGCAATCGAACGCACCTTACAAGTTGTCCATTAGCGTCGGCGTGATGCACTTCGACGTTGACGAGGACTCGATTGAAGAAGTAACCGCGCGCGCCGATCGCAACATGTACGAAGACAAACGCCGCAAACAGGCACAGCCGGTCCCGCCTGAAATTCTGAAGTTACCAGTCGAAAGAGTCGTTTAGCACTACTGGCCTCTTTGCGCCAGGCGAAACTGTTTATAGAACACTGGGCTGCGTGATTAGTTGTGGCGCAGTCAGAAGCGAACCGTCGTTACTGATTGCGCTTAATACTTTGGGACGTAGCAGACTATAAATATTCGCCTCCTGACGGAGCCAGTTAAGCTACAATCCGCGCGACTTGCGAGACTCACCCGCCGATCTAACGTCCGACAAGGCGTCACCTCGTTGGCGCACCCTTGTGTTGCTCGCGATCGCCGAACTGCTCGGGATGTCGCTGTGGTTCAGCGGCTCTGCGGTCGTGCCGGCCCTGACGCGCGAATGGCACCTCAGCGAAAGTGCGGCGAACTGGCTGACTCTTTCCGTGCAACTCGGGTTTGTTGCCGGCACTCTGTTAAGCGCGCTTCTGAATCTTCCCGACATCATCAGTCCGCGAACCCTCTTCACGCTGACCGCGATCGCGGGCGCAATCGTCAATAGCTCGTTCGGTTTGTTTGCGAAGGACGTACAGGTCGCGATCGTTTTGCGCTTCTTGACTGGAATGTTTCTGGCAGGCGTCTATCCGCCCGCGATGAAGATTCTCGCGACGTGGTTTCGTCGCGGCCGAGGCCTGGCGTTAGGGGTCCTGGTCGGCGCCCTGACGCTCGGCAAAGCGACGCCTTATCTGGTCAACGGCGTCGGGAGCGCGAATTGGCGAAACAACGTGTTGTTTGTCTCGTTGCTTGCGGTGATCGGCGGCCTGATCGTTCTGTTGTTCGTCGGCGATGGTCCGCTGGCATTGCCGGCTGCTCGCTTTGATTGGAAACAAGTTGCCAGAGGCTTTCGCAATCGCAGCGTGCGGCTGGCGAACTTTGGTTACTTCGGACACATGTGGGAGCTGTACGCGATGTGGACGTGGATTCCGTTCATGATTCGCGCCAGTCTCGCGGCGCGAAAGACCGATCCGGCTCTCGCGGAAGTTTCATCCTTTCTGGTGATTGGCTGCGGCGCGATCGGATGTGTGATCGCAGGCCTAGTTGCCGATCGGATTGGCCGCACGGTGGTCACGTCAGTCGCGATGGCGATCAGCGGAACTTGCTGTCTATTGATTGGGTTGGCATTCGGTGCGCATCCGACGCTGTTGCTCACGATTGCGGCGATTTGGGGCGCGAGCGTTGTCGCGGATTCAGCACAGTTTTCCGCGTGTGTGACTGAACTCGGAGATCCGCAATACATCGGTACCGCGCTGACAATTCAGACTTGCGTCGGATTTTTGCTGACGACAGTCTCGATCGAACTGATTTCGGTCGTGGAGAAGAAGATTGGCTGGCAGTACGCGTTCATGATTCTCGCGCCCGGGCCGTTGTTCGGCGTCATATCAATGCTGCGACTGCGTGGTCTGCCGGAAGCCGCGATGATTGCGCACGGCAGAAGGTGAAGAGCCTATGCTTGCTGGTAACGCGCACGTCCTCTTCCGCATAGCGCGTAAGCGATTGACCTCGCCTGCGCGCGTCTTGCGGATGAGGACATCCGCGCTCCCAGCGCTCCTCGGTTGCAGTCATCGCCGCTTGGGCGTTTAATATGCGAAAGAATGATCGGCGCAAAGCTTGGGAACTATAGGATCCTCGAGAAGATTGGCGCCGGTGGGCAGGGAACAGTTTATAAAGCGACTGATACAAAACTCGGTCGTGCTGTCGTCATTAAAGTCCTCCCCCCGGAACTGACGGTCAAAGAAGCCAACCTAAAACGCTTTGAGCGCGAAGCGCGTCTTGCCTCAGCGCTTGATCACCCGAACATCTGCACAATTTTCGACTTGAACGAAATTGGCGACGTGCATTTCATCGCGATGCAGTTCGTTGAAGGCAAGAATGTCCGCGAATTGGTGAACGGCCGGCCGCTGGATTTGCGCGGCGCGCTTTCGATCACGATTCAAGTTGCTGACGCTCTGGCAGCTGCCCACGGCCGGGGAATCGTGCATCGCGACATTAAGGCCGGCAACGTCATGGTCACACCCGCTGGTCAGGTGAAGATCCTCGATTTTGGATTGGCGAAGCTTTTGGATAGTGAAGACCTCGGCGGCATTCATCACACCGATCTAACTGAGGTCGGAATTCCGTACGGAACAGCGACTTATGCTGCTCCCGAACAAGCGCGCGGCGAACGCGTCGATGAGCGTGCCGACATCTTCTCGACTGGCGTGTTGCTTTATGAACTGCTGACCGGCACGTGGCCGTTTCAAGGAAAGACCAGCGTCGACGTTCGGCACGCAGTGTTGCACGAGGATCCGTCGCCGCTCGATCAAGCGCGGCCGAGTCCTACGCCGCCGCGCCTGCAGGCAATACTCGATCATGCGCTCGCGAAGAATCCAAAGGATCGTTATCAGAAGGCCGAAGCCCTCCGCGATGATCTGCGAGAAATTCTTCGCGAAGTTGATACCGGTGTCGCATTCAACGAACCGATCACGCCAATCGCACCGCGACATCTTTCCGGCACGGGCCGCGTGGGCCGGGCGATGCGCTGGCTGCGCGGCATCACCGGAGAGCGTACACCATCGCAACAGCGTGTTTGGACGTCGGATCATCGAACGCACGAAACGCCTGTTACCAGCATGGGCGAAGGTGAACGCAAGAGCCTCGCGATCCTGCCTTTCAAGAACGTCAGCGAAGATCCGCAGTCGAGCTTTTACGAGTTCTCGCTGGCGGACGCGGTGATTACCGAGCTGGCGCGCGTGCGGTCGCTGGTCGTGAGACCTTCGTCGGAAATCGTGAAGTACCAGGGTAAGCAGGTTGATCCGCGCCAAGCCGGTCGCGAGATGAGCGTGTCCGCAGTGCTTTCAGCCGGATTCCTGCGCGCCGGCGACCGGATTCGCGTGACTGCGCAGTTGGTGGACGTTAATTCCGGCGATCTCCTTTGGAGTGATCGCATCGATGCCGACGCCACCGACATCATCAACGTGCAGGACACGATCACACACGAAATCTGTGAAGGGTTGCGTCTGGAACTGACGTCAGATGAAAAGGATCGGCTCGAGCAGCAGAAGACCGCGAATGCAGAGGCCTACGAAGCGTATTTGCGTGGCCGCGACTCTCTGGGCCGCTACATCTACCACACGATTGCGCGCAAAGACGTCGACGAAGCGATCGAGCACTTCGAGCGGGCGGTGTCACTCGATCCCTCATTTGCTTTGGCGCACTGCGGGCTTGGCAGCGCATATGCGAGCCGCGTCATGAAAGGTTTCGGCGAGGTTGGCGATCATGAGCAGGCGGAAGCTGCCTTCAACCAGGCTTTAACGCTGGACCCGCATCTCCTCGAAGCGCGCATGCACATGGTGTTCATTTATTTGGGCAGCGGCGAGAAAGCCAAGGCGCGCGAAGCAGTGAAGGCTTTGCGCCGCGAAGCGCCCAACGACGTCGGCGTGCATTTCGTCAGCGGGGTGTTGGCACGACTTGATGGAGATTATGAACGGTCCCTGCGTTACTTCGAACGCATGATCCGTTTGAACCCGGCTGAGCGCGTGGTCGCCAGTTATAATCGCGCGCGCATCTTCACTTATCAGGCAGAATACGATCAGGCGCTGGCGGAACTGGACGAAGGCGCAAAGATCGAACCGGATCATCCCCTGATTCGAACGTTTCGCGCGCGCACGTTGTACTATCACGGCGAACCGACGAAAGCGGCGGAAATCCTTGAAGAAGTGCTCGAGCAGCATCCGCAACTCGACGGCATTCGTCCGATTTACGCCACCTTTTTGAGTGCGCTTGGATTCAATGAAGAGGCGCGCGCGCAATTGACTGAAGAGGTTCGCAACACGGCGAACACCGATCATGACGTCGCCTACTGGCTGGCGTCAGCGTATGCGATGGAAGGCGAACGTGACGAAGCGTTGACGTGGCTGAGACGCGCGATTCAACTCGGAAACGAAAATCGGCCGTGGTTCGGGCGCGACAAGAATTGGGATTCACTGCGCAATGATCCTGAACATCGTGCGATACTTGATTCAATTCAGGTGCCGACGGACGAGACGAGACAATAATCCTCATGAAAACTTTCGTTGTTGGAGATATTCACGGTCGCTGTGCGCAACTGCACGGGTTGCTCGACATGCTGCCGCGTGACGCGTCGACTGATACGCTGATCTTTCTTGGAGATCTTGTCGATCGCGGACCCGACATTCCCGGTTGCGTCGCGCATGTGCGCGCGCTCTGTCTTGATAATCCCGAGCGTGTGATTTGTTTGCGCGGGAACCACGAACAGATGTTGCTGGATTTCATCGACGGCGAGAATAACATCTGGATGGAGCCATCGACGGGGAGCGACCATAGTTTCGCGCAGTACGCGGGGAAACCGCTGATGCTGCAAGTCGATGCCGACTTTACCGCCGCCCGCCATGCCATCGCCGAGTCAGTTCCGTCAGAACAACTGGAGTTTATGCGCGGGTTGCCGCTTTATCACGAAGACGAATTCGCCATCTATGTTCACGCCGGGGTCGAAAACGGAAAGCATCCGCGCGACAGTTCGCCGCATGCGCTACTGTGGACGCGTGACAATGATTTCTACAAGAACTATCACGGCAAGCCCTGCGTTTTCGGTCACACGCCCACGCCATTCCTGCCTTTGCGCGGACGTTTGGGCCGACACGGAATTTATCTCCACAACAGCGCGATCGGTATCGACACCGGCTACAACATTTACTCGCCACTGTCGTGTTTGTCGCTGCCCGACTTTACGCTGTACCAGAGCTTCGCCGACGGCCGCACCACGACACACCACATCACGATGATGATTCCGGATAGTTTGAGAGAGATGCAGAGGAAAGCGGCGGCGTCAACGATCTGATGGATTAAGTCTGAAACAGATCATTTTCCATTTTGCTATTGCCGGAGGCATTTCTCAGCTCAGCCGAGGAATTCAGACGACAAATGAAAGATGACATCGATGAATGGAAAATGAAGGTCGCGCCTATGTATCAAGTAATTCGGCTACTCGTAGCGCAAACACTCGATTGGATCGAGACGAGAAGCTTTGCGTGCCGGCCAGACCCCAAAGATCAATCCGACTGAAATACTGACAATCAAACCGGTCATTACTGCCCAAGTCGGAATCGAAGCGGGCAGACTCGGTATAATCAGCATGATGAGTTTGCTGATGCCGACGGCCAGCAGCACCCCGATCATTCCGCCGAGAAACGTCAGTGTCATCGCTTCAAACAGAAATTGATTCACGATGTCGCGGCGGCGGGCGCCGAGTGCCTTGCGAATGCCAATCTCCTGTGTGCGCTCAGTAACGCTGACGAGCATGATGTTCATCACGCCGATGCCGCCGACCAGCAACCCGAGACTGGAAATCGCAATCGCGATCAAGCCGACCATCGCGGTGATGCTGTCGAATTGCTTCACGAAATTGTCGGCGGTCTTAATATCAAAGTTATTTGGATCGCCGAAGCCCACGTTGCGGCGGCGGCGCAGGATGTCTTCCGACTGTGTCAGGGCTTCGTTTATTTGGCCTGTACGCGCTTTGATGACGAACAGCAGCCAGCCGCGCGCGGGCGCAACTTTTTGTGCGGTGCGCAGCGGAATGAACACCGCGTTGTCTTCTTCGTTCTCACCAAAGAACCCTGCCTTACGTTTTTCGAGCACGCCAATAATCTCGAAGTTATAGCCGCCCATGCGCACTTCGGTTCCGGCGATTCCGTCCTGCTTTCCGGGAAAAAGAGCTTCCGCCGCGTTGACGCCAATCACCATCACGTTGGCGCGTTGGTCATTGTCGCCGTCCGTAATGAACCGCCCCTCGCGCACGACCACGTTCGCGATATCGGCGTAGTTCGAGGTCACGCCTTCAGTGTTGCCCCAGCGATAGTTGTGTCCCTGGTAAGTAATGTTGTCGTCGAACGGTCCGCCATTGTAACCAACGTTCGGCGCGGTGACGGCAATGTCTTCGACGGAAGTGGCGTACGTCTTGATCGCATCGGCATCAGCGGCCGTCAATGGTTTGCGCAAGCGTTCCGCTCGATCTGTCGAGGTACGCGGACCGGTCGTGAGATGAAAAGCGTAAATGTTGTTTGTCCCGTAATCCTCGATCATCGACACGATACTTTGGCGCAAGCCTGTGAGTATTGACGCAATGCTGATTGCCGTCATCACGCCGATGACGATTCCGAGCACAGTGAGGAAGCTGCGAAACTTGTGCGAACGCACACTGTCCAGCGCCATCGCCAGCGTTTCGCGCGGAAAAATGTTGGGAATTCGGAGTTTCACGTTTCTTAAAATCAATCGCTATTCAGGTCTTAGGCCTTGGCTCTTTGATCTTTGAACAGCCACCAAAGACCAAAGTTCAAAGACCTAAGACCGTCTTTATGTTGTCTTCGTTAACGCAATAATCGGATCAAGTCGCGCCGCTTTGAACGCCGGATAAGCGCCCGCGATCATGCCGATAACGCTCGAAACAATCAGCGCCAAAAGAATGTAAGTAATCGTAATCGTCATCGTAATGCCGGCCAGAGATGTGATCAGCGTCGTTACGCCCCACGCTGCCAACAGCCCGAGTACGCCGCCAAACGCGCACAGCATTCCTGATTCGATCAGGAACTGCGTCAGAATCTGACGCTTGGTTGCGCCCACAGCTTTGCGCAATCCAATTTCGAAGGTCCGTTCGGTGACGCTGACGAGCATGATGTTCATCACGACTATGCCGCCGACGACGAGCGTAATCAATGTGATTGGCACAACGACGGTTGCAATGCTGGCCGTGAATTGATTGATTTGCTCAGTCAGCGTGGCAGTGTCGACGAGCCCAAAATCATCTTCTTCGCTTCCTTTAAGTCGATGTTTGTTGCGCATCGAAACGCGCGCATCCTCGATCGCAGGCTGAAACGTTTCTTGATTCGCGGCCAAGCCATGAATCTGCAAACCGCTGCGTCCAAAGATCTGAAGATGCGTGGTGGCGGGAATGTAAATGTGGCGATCCAGCGAGTCGCCAAAAAACGAACCGCGACCTTGCTCGACACCGACAACGCGCATCGGCAGACCGCGCACCTTCAATGTCCGGCCAATGGCCTCGGTGTTTGGAAAAAATTTGTCCTTTATTTCGCTGCCCAATACACAGACTAATGCTGAGCGGTCCACTTCATCAGGTGAAATGAAGCGACCGTCGGCAATCGTCTTGTTCTCGATTTCGAGCATGTTCGACGTCACGCCGAACACAATTGCGCCGGGAAACTCAATACCGTCCTGTTTCAGATCGGTGCCGGTGCCGATCTCGATGCCGACTTCAGCGCATGACTGGCAATGGTTTCGGACCCATTCGTAATCGTCCCAGTTCAGCTGTTTATTGCGGCGATTTCTCCGCTCGAATTCTTCGTCGGTGCTCTGGCCCTGGTGCGCCATCCGGGCAATCATGAAGTGATTGGCGCCAAGGATTTGTGAGACTTTTGTCGTGACATAGCTGTTAAGCCCGCTGACCGACGCGCCGACCACGACGACCGCGGCCACGCCGATGATGATGCCGATTAGCGTCAAAAAAGCGCGCAGTTTGTGCGCGAGGATCGATTGGAGTGCGATTCTGGCGGCGTCGGTGTAAACGGAATAGAGGTAAAACATGGCGCAAAAACCGGTCAGAGGCCTGTACGACGGGGGCGTGCGAAAAGTTTAGACGCGAGACCGTGAACCTTAGTTCCACCTGAAAGACGTTACGTTGCACAGGATTATTAACTGAGCAGCCTAGCCTTTTTCTGAAGCATTTACGGCTATGCCGCTTGACGTGAGGTTGATCGTGTTGCGCTTGGGCTGAGCCCAACGCTGGGCGGAATCCCCAAACTAATTGGCGGATTAAAGGAAGCGCGCGCTTCCGCACATCGGGCGGCGGAGCCGCGCTTGCGCTTTGCCGGCGCACTCCAAATTATTTAACGAACCCTTTCTTGATTAGCCACTCGCGCACTACAACTTTGGGGTCGCGGCGCGCGCCGTCAACTTCGTAATTCAGCTTGCGCATTTCGTCGGTTGAGATGGCGCCGGCGAGTGTGCGCATTATGCTCGTGATTGGACGATTTTTTTCATCGAAAGTATCCCGCAGAATTGCTCCATCATTTATGTCCCGCCGCACGATGAGCACCGCTTCATACGGCGGAAAGTAATGTTTGTCGTCTTCGAGCTGAACCAGATCGAGCGCGGCAATTCGTCCGTCGGTAGAATTCCCCGCGATCATATCGACTTTGTGAGAAGCCAACGCGGTATAGGTCAAGTCCAGCGCCATGTCGCTCACGTTGCGAAACCGTAACCCGTACGTTTTCGAAAAACCGGGATAGCCATCCTGTCTATTAATGAAGTCATGGCCGAATCCCGCGGTCCATTGCGGTGAATACTTGGCCGCGTCTGAAATTGTTTTCAGATTCAGCCGCCGGGCGTCTTCGCCTCGCACGAGAATCGCAAACGTGTTGTCGAATCCGAGCGGCGAACTAACCCAGAGATTGAACTGTTGTGAGTAATCTTTCTGCACCTGATCGTAAACAGCTTTGGGATCAGTCACTGGCTCATGGTGAAGAATCGCCGTGAACGCAGTGCCGGTGTATTCCGGATAGAGGTCGATCTGTCCTGCCAGGATTGCGCTGTGCGCGAGGTTTCCGCCCAGATCGAATTTGCGATCGACCTCAATGTGCTGCGCTTCCAACATCTGCGCGACAACTTCCGCCAGCAGAATCGATTCAGTGAAATCCTTTGAGCCGACAATAACGTGCCCGCGGCCGGCTGTTGATTGCTTGCGAAAGCTTTTCACGAGGGCATAGCCCATCGTCAGAATGCCGGCAGCGAGAATCGCAATTGCCGCAATCCGCAGCGGCGCCGGCATGCGCCGTCTGGAGCTGCTTACGTCAAAGCGTTTCTCGATCTGATTGAAGCCGAAGTCCGCGGCCAGTGCCATTAGCGCGGAGGGTACTGCGCCTGCGAGCAACAGGCGGTTATCGTTTAAGCGCAGGCCGCGAAAAATGTATTCCCCAAGCCCACCTGCGCCAACTTCAGCCGCGATAATCGCGACCCCGATCGTAATCACGACGGCGACGCGTACGCCGGTGAGAATGACACTCATCGCCAGCGGCAGTTCGACTTTGAAGAGGACTTGCCGATCCGTCATTCCCATCGCGACGGCGGCTTCACGCACGTTCGGATCGACTCCCAGAATTCCCGTCACAGTGTTTCGAATGATTGGCAGCAGCGCGTAGAAGACGAGCGCAACGATTGCCGTGCGCGGCCCAATGCCGCCGATGAATGGCAGCGGAATCAGGAATCCAAAGAGTGCGAGGCTGGGAATCGTCTGCATCACATTCGCGATTCCCAGGACCGGCCCGCGCCAACGTTTGCGTCGGGTGATCAGAATTCCAAGAGGCAGCGCGATCACGATTGCAATCGCGATCGAGACAAACACCAGCCACACGTGCTGCGTGATGTGCGACAGGATGTCGGACCAGTTGGCTCGAAGAAACTCCATAAGAACTATCCGCAAGCACTATCCGCAGATTACGCAGATTACGCAGAGGAGAAAGAGCAAAAAGAAGGAATGATTTGGCGAATAGGATTACTCATGACTCTCGGTCGCGCTTTAATCTGTGTAATCTGCGTAATCTGCGGACTAATCCCTGTTTTCGATCGTCTCCAGATACGCGCGCGCATATTCATTCGTCGATTTGCGAAATCCTGCGGGCGTTTCCACAACCAGAATTCTTCCCAACGCCATCAACGCTATGCGCGAGCCGAGCAACAGTGCCTCACGCACATCGTGCGTCACGAAGATTACTGTTTTGCCTAACGTCGACTTTAGTTCGGCAAACTCTTTCTGCAACGAAGCGCGCGTCAAAGGATCGAGCGCGCCGAATGGTTCATCCATCAAAAGCAAAGGCGGATCGGCGGCCAGCGCGCGCGCCACGCCGACCCGTTGACGTTGGCCGCCCGACAGCTCGCGTGGATAACGATCGGCGAACCGCGCCGGCTCGAGACCCACCAACGTCAACAGTTCTTCCACTCGCTCACGTGTCCGCTCTTCGTCCCAACTTTCAAGTGAGGGAACAAGCGCGACGTTCTCGGCGACAGTGAAGTGCGGAAACAATCCGGCTTCCTGAATTACATAACCCGTGCGACGACGCAATTGGATCGCGTCCCATTCAGTCGTTGCTTTTCCTTCAACCAAAACTTTGCCGGCGGTCGGCGTCAGCAGACGATTTACCAGACGGAGAGTTGTCGTCTTGCCACAGCCCGATTCGCCGAGCAGCACCAGCGTCTCGCCGACTGCGACCGTCAAACTCAATTTGTCGATGATGGGCGCGCCGCCATTCACGGCAAAGCTGACGTCACGAAATTCAACTAGCGGCTTGTTGGTCAAACGGCGCGAGTCTAACAGAAACGCGACAATCGTGGCAGAACCTTGGACGGTATCGACCGGATCAAAATTCAACTGGACTTAGAGGCAGTTAGGAAGAGGGGCTTGCCCCCCCCTATCAATCAAGCGGCCGCAAGCGGCTCTTCCCGACTGCAATTAATCGGCGCTGAGTACGCTCGCGGTTATGACGCTCTAGATGATAAAGTTTCAGCCAATTTCAATGAGTCAAATAGCTGAAATTCACGCGCGTGAAATTTTGGACTCGCGCGGAAATCCTACGGTCGAAGCCGACGTGATTTTGACGAGCGGCACGCGCGGTCGCGCGGCGGTGCCTTCGGGTGCTTCTACCGGTGAGCATGAAGCCGTCGAGTTGCGTGACGGCGACGCTGCGCGTTATGGCGGTAAGGGCGTGCTGACCGCAGTGCGCAACGTCAACGAAATAATTGCGCCGGCGTTAAAGGGTCTGGACGTTCGCTCTCAGGCATTAATCGATCAAAAGCTGATTGATCTAGACGGCACGCCCAACAAGTCGAAACTGGGCGCGAACGCCGTGCTCGCAGTTTCGCTGGCCACAGCCCGGGCAGCTGCGCTTCATCGCGGTGTTACCGTCTATGAAAATCTTGGCGGCGAATACGGGCACACTTTGCCCGTGCCAATGATGAACATCATCAACGGCGGAGCACATGCCGACAATAACGTCGACTTTCAGGAGTTCATGATTGTGCCGGTCGGCGCCGATCGCTTTAGCGAAGCATTGCGGATAGGCGCGGAGATCTTTCACACGCTGAAATCAGTTTTGAAGAAGAAAAACTACGCGACGAGCGTCGGCGATGAAGGCGGTTTCGCGCCGAACCTGAAATCAAACGAAGAAGCGATCGAGACGATTCTGCAAGCTATCGATCAGGCAGGTTACAAAGCTGGTAGCGACGTTCTGCTCGCGCTCGATCCCGCTTCAAGCGAGTTTTATGACGGCTCGGCTTATGTCTTCAAGAAATCCGATGGACGAAGACTGTCGAGCGCCGAGATGATTTCATTCTGGAGTGATTGGGTCGCGAAGTACCCAATCGTCTCGATCGAAGACGGCATGGCCGAGAACGATTGGGATGGCTGGAAAGCTTTGACAGACGCGATCGGCGATCGCACTCAGTTGGTCGGCGACGATCTGTTCGTGACTAACACGAAGTTTTTAAAAAAGGGAATCGATCTTGGCGTGGCAAACTCGATTCTGATCAAAGTCAATCAGATCGGCACGCTGCTGGAAACGATTCAGGCCATCAAAATGGCGCAGGCAGCAGGTTATACCGCGGTCATCTCGCATCGGTCGGGCGAGACAGAAGACGCCTTCATTGCCGATTTGGCCGTCGGCATGGATGCCGGCCAAATTAAGACCGGGTCGCTTTCGCGCAGTGATCGCATCGCCAAATACAATCAGTTGCTGCGGATTGAAGAAGAGTTGGGCGCGCGGGCGAGATACTTGGGGCGCGGCGCATTTGGAGTGCGCTGACTTGTCAGCGCTTTGGAAAGCGGCGACTAGTCGCCGCACTCCAAACAGGAACCAATCATGAACCTCCACGACATCAGACATCTTTTCGATTACACAGAGTGGGCCAACGACCTGGCAATGGAAGCGGCTGACGAATTGCCGGACGAAGATCTGCGGCGCGATGTTGGTATTAGTCACAAATCGATCTTCGGGACGCTGACGCACATGGCAGGCGCCGAGTGGATTTGGCTGGAGCGATGGAATGGCCGTTCGCCGGCGAAAGCCGAAGCCTGGTCGATGTGGATGCCCGAGTCATGCGGCGACCTGATGACGCTAAACGAGCGCTGGGGCGACGTTGCGGATCGCCGCGCGGAATTTATTGCGCAACTCGATGAAGACAGGCTGAGTGCCGATTTGCCGTTTAGATTACTGAGTGGCGATGCGAGTTCGATGCGCCTCGTCGATCAGATGCAACACGTCGTCAATCATGCGACGCTGCATCGCGGACAGATTGTTGGGATGATTCGGCAATTCGGAATCGAACCGCCATCAACCGATCTGCTGTTCTATTTGCGTAGCGACATCTCGCCGAAATAGTGTGTCAGAACCGCGAGCGGTAGCGACCGGATCAAGACGCAACTTGAATGTACGATCCCGTCGCTACCGCTCCGGGTTCTGACACATTTTGTTTATGACCGATACATGGCAGCGCGATGAATACACAATCAGCACGGCGCGCTCGCGTCTGAACATCGATCTGATTCACGACTATCTAAGCAATCAATCTTATTGGGCCACCGGCCGCGCGAAAGATATCGTCGCGCGGTCCATCGAAAACTCTCTGCCCTTCGGCCTCTACAAGGGTGATGAGCAGGTGGGATTTGCGCGCATCGTCACTGACTATGCGACGTTCGCGTGGGTGGCTGATGTGTTTGTGCTGCCAGAACATCGCGGCCGCGGCTTATCGAAATGGTTGATGGAAGTAATTCTCGCGCATCCCCAGCTGCAGGGCTTTCGCCGCTGGGTGCTTTCGACCCGAGACGCGCAAGGACTGTACGAGCGATTTGGGTTCATGCCGCAGAAACGGCCTGAACGCTGGATGGAACGCTTCGATCCGAAGATGCAGGAGAGTCCGGATTATTGGAAGGATTGATTCACTAGCTCATTGATTCATTGCCAGATTTGAATTTCAAAACGAAATGAATTCACAGAAATTGTCCGGCGCAATGAATCAATGAATAAATGAACCGATGATCAAATCTCCACTCGCACTCATTATTCTCGACGGTTTTGGTTATCGCGCCGAGCGCGAAGGCAACGCGGTCGCGCAGGCCGAAATGCCTTTCTATAATGAGCTGCTGGAAAAATATCCGCACACATTAATCCAGGCGTCAGGCGAATGCGTCGGTCTGCCGAAAGGCGTGATGGGCAATTCGAACGTTGGCCATCTGGTGATGGGTGCGGGCCGCGTTGTTCGCACTGACATTGAGCACATCAATCACGAGATTCACACGGGCGGGTTCTTTCATAACCTGGCGCTGAACGCGGCGATGGACAATGCAGTCAAGCACGATCGCGCGTTGCACATCATGGGTTTGGTTTCAGACGGCCTGGTGCATTCGTCGCAGCAGCATGCATATGCGCTGCTGAAGATGGCGAAAGACTGCGAAGTGAGTCGTGTCTATGTGCATTGTTTTCTCGACGGCCGCGACACGCCGCCGCAATCCGCGGACAAGTACGTCGCAATGATGCAGGAAAAGTGCTCCGAGATCGGCATCGGTGAAATCGCGTCGCTGTGTGGGCGCTACTACGCGATGGATCGCGACAAGCGTTGGGACAGAATTGAGCGCGCTTACAAAATGTTCGTCAATGGTGAAGGCGAGCGCGCGACAGATCCGGTGGCGGCGGTTAGAGCAAGTTACGAACGTGGCGTTACGGATGAATTCGTCGAGCCGATTGTCATGACCCGCGAAGATGGCAATCCGGTCGCCACTATTCAGAATGGAGACTCGGTAATCTTCTTCAATTTCCGCGCAGACCGGGCGCGACAAATTACAAGCGCGCTTGCCGTCCCCGGCTTCGATGATTTCCCGACGCCTCACCGGCCGCACACACACTTTGTGTGCTTTGCGGTTTACGACAAGACGTATCCTTTGCCCGTGGCTTTTCCGCCCGAGTTGCCGCGTAACATTCTCGCCGGCGTCTTTGCTGCGCATGAGGTCGACAACTTTCGGCTGGCGGAAACCGAGAAGTACGCGCACGTCACTTATTTCTTCAACGGCGGCACTGAACGCGAGTTTCCGCATGAGAAGCGGCTGCTGGTGCCTTCACCGAAAGTCGCGACGTACGACCTTGCGCCGGAGATGTCCGCCTTCAAGATCACCGACAAATTTCTACGGGCGATCGAGGAGCGCGAGACGGACGTCTTTATCATGAATTTCGCCAACCCCGACATGGTCGGCCACACGGGTAAACTGGACAAGACAATCGAAGCTTGTCAGCACGTCGATACATGTCTGGGCTGGATTTCGAAAGCCGTTGCGTCAGCTAAGGGCACGATGCTAATCACCGCCGATCACGGCAACGCCGAACTGATGATCGATCCGAAAACCGGTCAACCGCACACAGCGCACACGACTAACCCGGTGCCTTTTGTTTTGATTGATGAAGATTCAATCGGCGTGAAGCTGCGCAGCGAAGGCGCGCTTGCAGACGTCGCGCCAACGATGCTGGGGTTGCTGGGAATAGAGCAGCCGGTGGAAATGACCGGTAGAGATTTGCGCGAAACGTAGTGTTGCAGCACATTGGTTTCTGTAGCCCAGCCGTTTACGGCTGGGAACAATGACCCAGGAAATTAAAAGCCCATTAGTGGGCTTTCGACGAATAAATCCAACTTTGCCGTTCCCAGGGGTAAACGCCTGGGCTACAGAAAAACGGCCAGGTTACGAGGTTTACAGAATGGCCGCCGCTACCGAGACAATTCAACCGCAAGCGAGATCCAGCGTTATCTCTCTACGCTGGATCATCGATGCGCGCGAAGACCTCGTGTGGTTCATCGGCTCAGTCGCGTCGAGTTATCTCCTGCTCGCGCTATATGTGACTGGCGTCCTGCCGTTGATCCCGATGGTTGCCGGTTGGGCGATCGTGATTGATGCCCCGCACGTCTTTGGAACTTTCTCACGCACTTACTTCGACAAATCGGAATGGAAGACGCGCAAGCGGCTGATGCTCGGCTCGCTTCTGTTCTTTGTGATTGGCCCGGCAATGGTTCTACTCGGCGTCGGCCTCACCTTCTTTTTCGTGGCGGCGCTCTGGGCGTACTACCACCTGGTGAAGCAGCACTACGGTTTCATGGTGCTGTACAAGAAAAAGAACAACGATCTGGCGCCCATTGATAACGCGCTCGATCGGTGGTTGCTGATGTTCGCGTTCAATTATCCGTTCGTGCAGTTCATCGCAAACGATCCGACTGCGATGGCGCGTGTGCCACCGGTTCTGCGCGGCGGCGTGAACGCGGTCGCAATGCTCATGCTGATAGGCACGATCGGGTTGGGCGTCGCCTGGTTAGTACGCCAAATTCAACGCGCATTTTTGCGCGAGCCGCTCAATGTGCCGAAGTATTTGCTGCTCGCGGCGGCGATTCCGATGCATTGGGTCGCACTCTTCACGCCGATGCCGGCGAAGCCGATTGCGTTGGTGGCCATTCTCACCATCTATCACAATCTCCAATATCACCGGCTGATTTGGTTTCATAACAAGAAGTACTGCGCGCAGGATGCGCGCGGCCCGCAGGCAGGGATGCCTGCGCTCCATTACGGCCCGGCTGCATTCATCAGTCGCCGGCTGATCTTCTACATCGGGTTCGGAATTCTTTTCGGCCTCATCTATCAAGGCCCACGGCAATATCTTGGCTATCTCAATTTGCACACCGGCGACTCACCCGCAGCGCTCTCGAAGCCGATTCAGCTCGGCATAGCGTTTCTGTGGGGTTACGCCTTCATTCATTACTACCTTGATTCAAAGATTTGGCGTGTGCGCAGAGATCCTTCGGTCGGCGCAGCACTGAAGATGGCGTGATTTGGAGTGCGGTGGCAAGCAAAGCGCGACACCGCTTTGGATTCATTCGTTAGGCTCAAACCCAAAGCGCCGTCGCCGCTGCGCTCTGCCGGCGCACTCCAAATCAGCTCGCAAAACGCGCCACGGCCTCAACAAATTTCTGCGGTTGTTCGGCGTTCGGCAAATGGCCACAATTGCGAAACACAATCAATCGCGCGTTGGGAAGCGTGTCACGCATTCTGACTGCGTTCTCAATTGGGATGTGATCGTCATCGTCGCCCCAGACGAGCAGTGTCGGCTGACGAATCAGCGAAGCTTCGCGTTGGATGCGATTCGCGCTCCAGCGCCGTGCCGTACGGATCATGGCGCGATGCGTGTTCGAGGTGGCCAACAAATGGTGACGCGACGCGACCATCTTTTCGTTAATCGGCCGCCCCATCCGCCGGTACATGTCTTCCATTCGTTTGCGCAGAATCCAGCGTGAGCCGAGAAACAGCGGAGTGGTAACGTCCCCAATCAGCGGCAGACATGAAATCCGCAAGAGCAGCTTCCGCTTCGCATCATCGTTCGTCACCGCGCCAACCAGAATCAGTTTCCTGACTCGGTCGGGATAATCGAGGGCAATCGTCGCCGCGACTGCGCCCCCGTACGACGCGCCCGCGATTACGGCTTTGTCGATTCCCAGCCGATCCAACAGACCAATCACAGCCCGCGCTTGTTCGTCGATCGTGTACTGCGCATCCGCAGGCTTGTCTGAGTAACCATAGCCCGGCAGGTCCGGTGCGATGGCGCGGAAGCCCGCCTGTGCCAAGGGCTGCAACACGTGGCTCCAAATTAGATTTGAAGAGATGAAACCGTGAATCAGAATGATCGGCGGCGCGGATTCATCGCCGGCTTCCTGGTAGTGGATGCGCGCGCCGTTAACACGCGTGAACCACGAATATTCCGGGTTGTAGATGAAATCCAGACTGTCCGGCCAGCTTACATCTTTCGGCCGCGTGAGAAGCTTGGTCGCCACCGCGCCTGCGACGACTCCTGCCAGTCCAGCGAATAAATAACGCTTCTTCATTGAAGGAGTCGGATGTTAGCACGAGTAAGGTTTCTCATTCACACCGCGTTTCAGAGCGGTGAAGCGCAAGCGTCGAACTGACTTGAAACCGTTGAAAGGCATTGATATGCATAACTCATCAGGCAAGTGTTTTCAGCAATGAGGGAGCCGCCGAGGTTCGAGGTCAACGAGCTGCGGAGCCGCGGTCATAGCGTAAGCCCAAGGCGAGGCTCTGCGAGCCTTGGGTAACACACAACTGGTTCTAAGAGCCGTGGAGCGGCGACAGATGAATGCCTAATTACTTTCAGCAGAATATGAAATCAGCCGAGAGCCGATAACGGTTATCGATGGCAATAATACTCTGTCGCCGCTTCGCGGCTCCTGCAAATCTTATTTCACCAGTAACCCAAGGCTCACAAAGCCTCGCCTTGGGCTTAGCTACAACCGCTGCTCTGCAGCTCGTTTGACGTCTGACCTCGGCCGCTCTTAACGCTGGAACTAATTTCTTGATGAGTCAAGTATGTCATTACCGTTGAAAGGTCTTCGCGAACAGCCTTGAAACGGCTCGACGTTCTTCTCTGGCGGACGCATTCACCTCGCTGAAGCGACGGCGAAGCAGAGGGGCTAAGAAGTACCGAGCACTATTCGCGGATGAATAATGCCTTGCGCGGCATCAATTTTCCCAACCGCAATTAGTTGATTGTCTTTCGACAAGCGAACCGGATCGCCGTCACGTAACCTCAGATCATTGTCGTTAAGTGGCAATGCGACTCCATGAAGAGTTCTGCTCAACTGGTCGTCATTCAGGTCGATTGCGGGTAAATGCGATAGCGCATCGTGCGGCGAGATCAAAGCATCGACGAGTAGGTTCTGATCGAAAGTTTCGGCAAGGCCCTCGAGCGTCGATGCCGTGTCAATTCGAAATTGGCCTGCGCGCGTCCGATGCAACGCCGTCAGGTGGGCGCCCACTCCAAGTTTTTGTCCGAGATCTTCTGCGAGCGTCCGAATATAAGTGCCGGCCGAGCACACGACGCGTACTGAGATATCGATAGAATCGTCGTCGTTAGCCGAAGACTGTTCGTTATCAGTCAACAACTCGAACTCATGAATCGTTACGCGCACAGGTTGGCGCGCGACTTCTTCGCCTCGACGCGCGTGCTCGTATAGTTTGCGACCGGCGATCTTTTTCGCCGAATACATCGGTGGAAGCTGGTCGATCTCGCCTCGCAGCGAGGCTATCGCCGGCTCAATTTCTGCTTTGTGCAAACTTTGCGGACTTTTTGGCTGACCGCGAAACGGCGGTTCGACGCGCACACCAGTGAGGTCGCCAGTGTCTGTCGAATAACCGAGCCGAATAGTCCCTTGATATTCTTTTTGCGCGTTGCTGAGGAATTGGGCGATGCGCGTCGCGCGTCCGACGAGCAGAACCACAACGCCGGTCGCGAATGGATCCAGCGTGCCGGTATGGCCAATTCTTCGCTCGCCCGTGATTTTGCGCACGCGCGCAACTACATCATGCGAAGTCATGCCGGCGGGCTTGTCGATGATTAGGACGCCGTCCATCGGCGAGCATTTTAGATTCTTCGTTCCGTAGGAAGGAAATGTTTATAGAATCGCGGGCCCCGTTTTCTCTTGGGTTCGTCAGCGCACGCGTGGGAAATGTCGCGCCTGTGGCGCTACATTTGAAAATCTTGGTTGGCGGGCTATAAAGATTCCGTCCCTACGCGACTCAGACCAGTTGCGTCGAATCAAACATGCGTCAACGAAGCCGAATAACCGCGAAGGAAGGACCAGAACCCCCGCTCGATCCGGCCAAAGCTCGTGAACGCGTGTTCCAACGCGCCGCGAAGTTGCTGGCCGCGAAGCAGCGGTCGATTGAAGAGTTGCGCGAAAGACTTTCGACAACACGCGGCGCAACCAAGGCAATGGTCGATGAGGCGATCGACCGTCTGCGAGAATACGGTTACCTCGATGATGCAAAGTTCGCCCAAACCTACGCTAGCTTGCGTCTGCGCGAGCGGCCCATTGGCCGCCGCCGGCTGGAACGCGATCTGTGGCTGAAAAAGGTTGACAAAAAAACGGCCGGAGATGCTCTCGACGAAGTCTTCGAATCGACTCCGGAACAGGAATTGATTGATCGCGCGATTGCCAAACGCGTGCGGCTGCGAGGAAAACCGAAAACGCGCGAAGAAGCTAAGAAGCTTTTTGACCATCTGCTGCGTCAGGGTTTTGAGTTTGAATTGGTCAGCGAGAAGGTGCGGGCGCTGGCAAAAAGCGAGGACGAATAAAACGTCTTTGCGTATCTTGGCGTCTTTGCCCCTTGGCGTGAACGCGTTTGTCTATTCCCGGACTACTCTCACGCAAAGGCGCAAAGACTCGCCAAGTCAGTTTTCAATCCAAACGATCGGCACCGGCGAGACGATGATTGGCTGTGCCGGCTTATTTGGAAAAAACGGTGTTACGTCTCCGCTCTCGGCATCGATTAAAAGCAGCTTGTCAGGCACGTCGCCGACGACCGCCAGTCGCGCCGAAGACTTGATGATGAACCGGGCGCTCGCAGAAAAAGTCCAGGTGATCGATGCCGGCTTCTGCTTCTGCCAATCCATCGGATTAATAGAAAACAAATCTGTCGTCGTGCTTAGCGGTTGTTCGACGAAGAACGGGTAACAGCTTTGGGCCGCATAACCGACGAAGCGACAGTCACTGCACGGTGCCGGCGAAGGGTCGAGCGTTTCAAAGCGATCGATGTTCTTCGCGATTAGCATTCGCCCTTGATCGGACCGCACGAACCCGTTGTTCGATTTCGCGCAGACACTTTCGATGGTCCATTTCTTGGGCGTGTCTTTCAGAGTTAACGGTTCAATCGTCACAACCGTCGAGGTGTTCGGCTTAAGCTCAGCCCCCTTGGTGGTACGCGCCCCGACGAATCGATCCAGCACCAGTCGATCTTTCGAAATCCAGTGAGCACATTCAGTCGAGCCGTTCGGATCGTCGAGAATCAGTTTTGTTTTTCCATCGAGATCGCTAACGTAAAATTTCGTAGCGCCACCGGATCGTTGCTGATAGCTGAAGTGATTTCCGTCTGGCGCCCAGCCGAGGCAAACGCTCTCGCCTTTCACCAGCGACTTCACCGCGCCGCTTTTTAAATCGCGCGAACTGATCTCTTCTTTCGTCGCGTACAACAGGTGCGTTTCGTCAGTAGTCGCCACCGCCTCTGTAACGCCGGGAGTGATGGTTGCAAGATTGAAGCCGTCGCCTGACTGCGTGAGTTCCGCCAGTGCTGCGCCCTTCGCCGGGTCACCGTTCAAAAGCAACACGCGTCCAGTGAACTTCGGGCCGGACCGTTTCGGCGGTTCAGAAGAGCAGCTTACGAGAGCGGCCGTGATTACGGTCAACGCGACAAGCAAATTGATTCGGTGCACGGTTAGTAATCAATACCGCAAACGCAGACTTCATTCAAATTTCGCGGCCTCAGTTTCCGCGTGTTAGACTCAATTAGTTCGCAGTGAGCCGTGAGCAGTGAGCAGTTAAGACCCGCCTGACACAGGCAATCCTTCAGCGTAATTTCCTGGCTCTTTTCTGCTCACCGCGCACTGCCAACTGCCCTACTGACGATGACTGGTAACGAAATTCGCGAAAAATTCCTCGAACACTTCGAGCGGCACTGCCATACACGTGTGCGCTCCAGCCCGCTTTTGCCCGCAAATGATCCGACGTTGCTCTTTACCAACGCGGGGATGAACCAGTTTAAGGACGTGTTTCTCGGAAACGACAAGCGCGATTACGTGCGCGCCTGCTCGTCACAGAAATGTCTGCGCGCCGGCGGCAAGCACAACGACCTCGACGAGGTCGGAAAGACCGCGCGGCACCAGACATTTTTCGAGATGCTCGGGAATTTCAGCTTCGGCGATTACTTCAAAGAGGATGCGACGAAGCTTGCGTGGGACCTGCTGGTCAACGAGTTTAAGCTCGATCCTGCGCGCATGTGGTTCACTGTTTTCGAAGGCGACGACGAAGTCGGTCCGGACGAAGACGCGGAACGGTTTTGGGAAGCAGTCGGCGCGCCCAAAGAAAGAATCTTGCGCTTCGGTCGCAAAGATAATTTCTGGCAAATGGGCGAGACGGGACCATGCGGCCCATGCAGCGAGATTCATTACTACATGGGCGACAGTCCGAATGACGCGGAGAACTGTGCTGCCAATGTTAACGGGCCGGGCGACACGATCACCGAGATTTGGAATCTCGTTTTCATGCAATTCGTCCGCAGCGAAGTCGTGTCAGAACCGCCTGCGGTAGCGGACGGGCCCGCAAAGCAATACAAGCTGACACCTCTGCCCGCGCCCTCAGTCGACACCGGCATGGGACTCGAACGCTTGTGCGTGGTGTTGCAAGGCGTGAAGTCGAACTACGAGACGGATCTGCTAAAGAACATTGTCGATTTCGTTGCACAGGTTGCCGATCGAAATTACGAGGCCGAAACACAGGAAGGGTTTGCGATGCGCGTGATTGCTGACCATGCGCGCGCGACAGCATTCTCGATCGCTGACGGGATTCTGCCCTCGAATGAAGGCCGGAATTACGTGATTCGCAAAATCATGCGTCGCGCGATCTATCAAGGACGCCACTCGCTCGGTTTGGAAGGTTTGTTCTTTCACAAGGTCACGAACTTCGTGGTCGATCAGATGGGCGAAGCCTTTCCGGAACTCGAAAGCCACCGTGATTTCATCGACAAGATGGTGCGGTTGGAAGAAGAGCGATTCGGCTCGACATTGACGGTTGGGTTGCAGAAGTTGGATGAGTTATTTGCGAAGACCGCGAAAGGCAAAGCTCCGGAGTACAAAGAACTCGCGCGACTGTATGACACGTTTGGAACGCCCCGCGACTTGATTCGCGTGAGCCTCGAAGAGCGTGGCGTGCAAATTGGCGAAGAAGAGTTTATCGAAAAATTCGATGCTGCACTGCAGCAACTCCAGCAGGGGAGTTCGATCGGCAAGACTGAACAGAAGACTAAGACGAAAACGATTTATGCGGACGTAGCGAATCGAGTCCAGTCTTTGTTCCGCGGGTATGAAACAACTCGCGTTGATGACGCGAAGGTGCTTTCAATTATCTCGGGCGATCAGGAAGTTCAGGAATTGAAAGCGGGCGAAGACGGTGGCGTGGTGCTTGATCAGACCCCGTACTATGCGGAAAGCGGTGGTCAGGTCGGCGATGTTGGTCAGTTGTTCGCGCCCTCGCTGACGGTCGGGCTACCGCCCCGTAATGCGGCCGGCTCTGACCAAAATACTGATCATTCAGGTGACGGGGCAGTAGCCCGACTGTCAGGGAGGGCGTCAACGGATCCGTTTATCGCGAGCGTTCGCGACACGTACGCACCGATTCAAGGACTTATCATTCACAAGGTTCGCGTCGAGAAAGGCTCGATCAAAGTAGGCGACACTGTCACCGCTGAAGTAGACGTCGTCACACGCGACGCGACGCGTCGAAACCACACGGCCACGCACCTGGTGCACGCGGCTCTGCGTGAAGTGCTCGGCTCGCATGTGAAGCAGGCGGGCTCAGTCGTCGCGCCAAACTACCTTCGCTTTGACTTCACGCATTACCAGCCAATGACGGAAGACGAAGTGAAAGAAGTCGAGCGGCTGGTCAACGAACAGGTTTTGCGGAATGTGAAGGTCGACACGGACATAATGCCGGTTGAAGAAGCGATTGGTTCCGGTGCGATGGCGCTCTTCGGCGAGAAATATTCGGGCATGATGCGCGTGCTGACGGTGCCGGGCTTTTCGAAAGAGTTGTGCGGCGGCACGCACGTGCGCGCGACCGGCGACATCGGCGTATTCAAAATCACCAGCGACGAATCGATCGCCTCGGGCGTGCGCCGCATTCGTGCGATTACCGGCTTCGACGCTTACGAACGTTTTCGTGAAGACGAGCAGGTAATCGAAGAAGCCGCGGCGACGCTGCGCACCTCTCGCAACGAGTTGCCACACGTCATTGGGCGACTTCAGGAAGAATTGAAGAAAGCGCGACGCGAAGCAGACGAGCTAAAACTGAAGATCGCCAGCGGCGCGATTGGCAGTGCTGCAGCAAATGGTGACGAAGCGCGCGAAGTTGCCGGCGTGAAAGTCGTGGCGAAGGAAGCGAGCGGTCTCGATGCGGGCGGCATGCGCCAACTCTCTGACACGCTGCTCGCGCGCATCAAATCAGGTGTGGTCGTGCTCGGTCGCACGAGTGACGGCAAAGCGTCGCTTATCGTGCGCACTTCTGACGATCTCACGAAGAAAGTTCCGGCAGGCCAGGTCATCAAGGAACTTGCACCGATCATAGGTGGTCGTGGCGGGGGCAAAGCCGACATGGCTGAAGGCGGCGGGAGTCAGCCTGAAAAACTCGCGGAAGCCCTGCAGGCCAGTTATGCGGTGATCGAGCGCATGCTCACCTGAGATTTATCCGCAGATTACACAGATTCCGCAGAAAAGATTTAGCCATAAAAAGGCACAAGAGGCACAAAACAGCACAGTACAGACGAGCCGTTTTGATTAAGATTTCTTTTGTGCTGCTTGTGCACTTTTGTGGCTCGGTCTTTCTTAAATCTGTGAAATCTGCGTAATCGGCGGATAGTTCTCCGGGTCCAGAAATTATTGCGTTCTCCATTGCAGGCTCGTAAAATCTTTGCAACTCAAACCATTTCTACACTCCCGGGAGAATCGTCATGGGTGACGAGATCAAGTACCTCGACTTCGAAGTTGCAATCAAGAAAGAGGGCGACGAATACCTGGTGCAGGCAAAGTCCGGGAAAGGCAAAGCCCAAACTCGTTTCGACAATCCCTTCGACGATGACCAGCGCAAACTCATACGTTCGACCGTGACGAAAGCAGTTCGATCGGCGAACGCTCAACCAGTCGGCGAAGTCCGCAACGCGCCATTGCCGGAATTGCGGGATATGAAAAGCTTCGGGTCGCTCCTCTATTCCGAAGCCATCAACGGACCCGTCAGCGACTTCTACAAAAAATGTGCGAAGCAATCTGACCGGATACGATTACGTTTGACAGTCGATCAATCCCTGGACGATTTGCCGTGGGAGTTTCTCTGCACGAACGACGATTTCATCGCGCTGAATCCCGACACCCCGGTCGTTCGTTACATCGAAGGGACCGAACCGTGCTCGCTGGTTAACGTCGAATATCCGCTTCGTGTCCTCGTAGTCATTGCCAAGCCGTCCGATTTAATTCCGCTCCAAAGTGACGATGAGAAGAATTCGATTTTGGCTGCGCTCAAGCCGGTCATCGATCAAGGTCTCGTCAAGCTCGATGTGATTGATGGAAACGACACGTGGGAAAAATTGATTACCGAGCTGCGGCCCAATCGCACGCATGTCCTTCACTTCATCGGCCACGGCACGTTTGATGAGAAGGGTGAGGGCGTGGTGCTGATGACAGATTCCGAAGGCATGTCGATGCCAGTAGACAGCGAGCGGTTTCGCTACCTGATGAAGAGCCGTTCGCGTTTGGCTTTGGTGGTGCTGAATTCATGTCTGGGAACGAAGTCAGGAGACGGAGAAAAGTTCTCAAGCGTCGCCGCGGGCTTGGTGAAATCAGGGGTTCCGGCGGTAATCGCGATGCAATACGAGATCAGCGACGACTCGGCGCGCGTAATTGCCAAAACGTTCTACACGTCGCTGGCCCTTAACATGCCGGTGGATGCGGCGCTGACCGAAGCGCGCTTGCAGATTTTTCTCGACGACAAGAACAATTTGGAGTGGGCGACGCCGATCCTTTACATGCAGATACCCGACGGTCAACTGTTCGAGTTCAAAGGGCCGCGACCGAAAAGTCTTTCGGCTAACCTGGATGACGTAATCGGATCAGAAGTCACTCGAGTGTCGCCGGAGAAGGCTTTCGAGGCCAACGCGCGCTGGAAAGATCGTTTGTACCAATTCGGCAATTGGTTCACTTCAACGCCTGAAGTGCAATACCAGCCTGCGCCTGGCGCTAAGCCGGACGCGCCCGCAACTGAGACAGACGTTTTCGATAAGGGTCGACAAGTTTGGAACGATTGGTTCGGATCAAAAAAAACATCGGGGCCTCTGCCTCCGAAAGTGAAGCCGCGAACCTTACCTGCGCCTACACCTCCGGTCCCAACGCAAACGCGGCCATCGGTCATGCCTCCGCAAAGGCCAACTCGATCTGAACCTCCGCGTTTACAAACGCCAAGGCCAACGCCCCCGAAGCCGCAACCGCAAGAGCCCCAATTGCAGCATCCCAGGACGCAGCCGCCTTTAGCTCCGACTGAGAGTCGTACCGTCAGCCCGCGCGCTGAGTCTCGCATCTATCAAACGCCGCTCGTTCCCGCGTTCCTGGCCGATACAATTCGCCAATACTTCATCAGTCAGGGTTGTGAGAGTCAGGTATTGCAAAAGGGCGCTGTTTGGGTGAGCCAGGGCAGGAAACCGCAGGTTGATGTCCGCACGAGCGCCGGTTTGGCGGCCACCATTGTGATCGAAAGATCGGGAGCGAGTTTGAGGGTTTCGATTGGTGGCGGCCCATGGGTCGAACAAAGCATGACGCTGGGCGGGGATCCGGTTGCGACGCTGATTAGTGGGCCCATCGCCATGGATCCGCAAAGGAAACTGATTAGTTTTTTGTGGGATATCGTCGGCAACCTTGTGACGCGCAGTGGTGGCTGCCGCACGGCCTGAGTCGTTGCCCCAGAACCTGTTATTTGTCGATCCTATATTCGGCGGGAAAGTAGAACGATTCTCCGCGGCGAATAAACGCCGCCAGCTTCAGCCACAGCACGCGCTCCTCTTCCAGATCGTTTGGCATCTTCAAATTGAAGCGCTGCAAGACCGTGCCGCGATAATAGTCGAACGCCGTGCGCATGGCGTTGCCGACTGCACGAGCTGATGCGACAGCAGCCCGATACGCGCCATAACCGATTATTGCCACCAGGAATGCAACCAGGAGCGTCAAGCCCGCCACCGCCGGCCTGTGATATTGCAGCCACCAAACCCAGTGGTGCTCCCTTGCGCCCGGCGGATGCCATCCGCCGGCAATGACGAATCCCCAGATCGCGAACTCAAGGGCGGTGAAATAAATCAGCAGAGATAGATTTAGCAGGCCATTCATCGTGCCGAAGCTTGCTTTCAACCCTTCAGTTTTTTCGGCTTCGATTTCCGCAGACAGCCTCGGCCAGAAAACAGCCGCATCCATCGCGTACCGCTCGAACGGATATTCCTCGGCCAGTGACAACGTGTTCGCGAGATCGGTTGCGCCGACTCGATCAATATCAACCGGCAAGTCAGGCGCAGACGGGTGCGACTCAAGCTCTTCGTGCAGTAGTTGCGTCTCCTGTTTCAGCCGATTAATCAGCGCATCGCGTTCGCCTTCGGGGACCTCCGTCGCTTTCTCCTGGCCATCAATGGATTCGAGCAGGACGCCTTGCGTGACCAAAAACAGATACTGACGGCGCAGCGTGCGCAGCTTTGTATAAAACTCGATGTTGCGGCGCCGATTTCGCGCGAGCCACGGCTGGAATAGCGGACGCGCAAGCGGCAGTGTGCCCTGATAGATTCTCAGCACGCGCGCCGAAAGCGCGGACAGCAAAACGCCGAACAGGAGCGGCAGCAAAATTAGTTGAAAGAGACTTGCGCTGAGAATCGCGAGAATCAGTTCAGTCGCGCTCTCGACATGCGGGATGTCCCCAGTGAGAAGTTGCGGCGTCGGCCGTCCCAGTAGCGGCCAGACGGTGAAGAGGTGCAGCAACACCAAACCGACTGCGGGCATGAAGTACCAAAAGAAGAACGAACTGTTCAGCGGGTTCTTCAACCAATCGCGAACGACGCTGCCTGCTTCATTGAAAATGCTTGCTGAGATTCCGAGCATAACGTCCGCGAGCGCTGATCGGCTCGTGCTGCGTTTTACTTCTTTGAAGAACTCAACAGAATCGATCCGTAGTCTTTGAGCTTCACGTATTTGCCGCCGAGTTGATCGAGGCTGGTTGATGACAACGCCAATCCTGTGTTGCTGCCGACCCCGCGGCGAACGCCTTCAACCAGAATTCCGACAGGCGCGCTGTTGTCCGTCACAAGCAAAAGACCGCCCACGCTTTTCTTAGCGAGTTCCTGGGCAGCCTTGGTATCAAGCGTGGTCCGTTCAACGGCCGCGATGACTTTCAGTGTCGCAAGATCGCTGAGCGGTGTCTCCGCGGCATTACTAGTCGCCGCGAGTGATGCGCCAATCTCGCTGATGCGACCCGCGCGCCATGACCCGTCGGTCAGTTGTACGACCAGGTGCCACCAGGGCTGTCCGCCGACAGAGTTGAGCGCGGCGATCACCTGACCGAACTTCGCGTCGCCTTTGACGGCGATGAAGCGGTTCTTTTCTTTTTGGAGTACTTCGTCGGAGATCGGCATAGCTAGCTCAGTGGTGCGGCGATTCTAGACGTTTGCAAAGGGATTGCAAAGAAATTTATCCGCAGTTCCGCAGAACGGAACTCCACGCAACCAATCGCATTTCGGTTTTCTAATCTGTGAAATCTGCGTAATCTGCGGAGCGCGTCCTGACGTGCTCCGGGCGAAATCCAATTCCCACGATTCGTGCCGGAATTCTTCGCAAAAATGGCCAGCGATTGAAGAGCTTCATTACGGAGGGCAGACGGAAATCAGGGTCGCCCAGCACGCGATTAATAACGTTGTTCTGCAAGATTATCTGGAGGCCTTGAGTCATCCGCGTCGGGAACTCGCGGCGAAGTTGGACACGTTCGAGATCGGCGATCGACACAGTATTGCGTGACAGCCGATCCCCCAGGATGTTCGCGGCGGCGACCGCGTCCTGAATCGCCAGATTGATGCCGACACCCCCGATCGGCGACATCGCATGCGCCGCATCGCCGATACACAACAACCCTGGTCGAAACCATTTCGCCAGCCGGTCGATACGTACCGTCAGTAGCCTGATTGGTTGCCAATCACCCAGTTCGCTCGTGCGGTCGGCAACAAAGGGCGCGACCGAGGCGACATCAGCGCGAAACTGGTCAAGGCCGCGCGCTTTGATGTTTTCGAACTCGTCTTTGCGAATCAGATAACCGCATTGCCAATAGTCGCCGCGATTCAACATGACCATCATCTTGCCGTCGACAATGCGACCCAGCGTCTGCTCGCCGTCTGAAGCTTTTCGCGAAAGTCGAAACCACAACACGTCCATCGGCGCGCCAAACTTCTGAGTTTCCAGCCCGGCTCTGTCGCGCACGATTGAACCGCGACCATCGGCGCCAATCGTCAAGTCTGCGCGTACTTCTAGATCTCCGTCAGGTGTTCTCGCCTCTACGCCGGCAATGCGACCGCCCTCGGTGATCACGTCGAGAACTTCAGCCTGCATTATCAATTTGAAAGTCGGATACTGACGAGCGTGGTCAGCGAGAAAATCGAGAAAGTCCCACTGCGGTACCAACGCGATGAACTTGCACCTGGTCGGTAGATGCGAAAAATCCGCGAGCTGCAGAAAGTCTGCGCCGATCTGTCCGCCGAGTTGGCGCACTTCGTCATGCGGGAGTTTTAAAAACTCTTCGAGCAAACCGAGCTCATGCATGACCTCGAGCGTCGACGGGTGCACGGTGTCACCGCGAAAGTCGCGCAAAAAGTCTGCATGCTTTTCCAGGACGACTACTTCCACACCGGCGCGCGCGAGCAAAAACCCAAGCATCATTCCGGCCGGCCCGCCGCCCGCGATGCAACAACGAGTCGTTATTTTTGTCGCGCCATCCATAGACACAAGAGCCCGAACGGAATCACGATCAACGCTTCACGCAGGGAAGCGTTTAGCGGCCACGCGTGGCCAAACACTTCAAACCGAAATGGCCTGAGCAGTCTATACGCATGCAGACCACCAATCGAGAGATGAAGCACGCCGGACAAGATTCCTGCAATCGTGCGATGCGCCACCCGCACAATGGCAATCAGGTTAATTGCGATCAGTGCCGTGTAGATTAGCAGCGAGACGACGCTATCAACTCTTGTGAAGTCCCAGCTCCCAACGACGAAGCTGCTGTTTGTTTCGAGGCGATAGTAATGGCACGCCCAGTGCGGCATCCACGAGCAAGCCGCGATCGCGAAAAATACTCGCTGCCACGGCTCACGCACGGGAATCTATCTCGTCGCATTCGGGACAACTTTTCATGACGATGACATCGCGGCCACTTCTATATCTCAGGTCGGGCAAAGTCAATGCACAATTCACGCTCGCCAAACTATTAAATTTCATTGCCTGCATGTATGATTTAGCGCTCTTCAAACCCTGACCCTGTTTTTAAGGAGTAATAAATGAAAAGAATTACCCTTGTAATCTTAATGACTGTAGTTTCCCTCATGCTGTTTGCTTGTGCGAAGACTGAGAACACGAGCAACAGCAACAGTAATGCATCTAAGACTGCAGAAAAATCAATGGCCACCCCCGGAACTGCAACCACTTCAACCACCGCGAGCGCGGGCGACAAGATTGGCGTGCCCGAATGCGATGACTTCATCGCGAAGTACGAGTCATGCGTTTCCGGAAAAGTTCCTGAGATGGCACGTGCGCAATATCAGAACGCTGTGAAGCAGTGGAAAGAATCCTGGAAGAAACTCGCTGAGAATCCGCAGACCAAAGGATCGTTGGCGGCAGCTTGCAAGCAGGCTCGCGAACAACAGGAAGCAGCGCTGAAGTCGTTCGGCTGCACCTTCTAACTTTTTACAGACAATTAGCCGCGAGATTCCGGCCTGTCAGGAAAGGAAGCCCCCGCTGACGGCCGGCATAATGCAAATCTCCACGGAGCCTTTGAGTGGCGCGTCCAGGACTTGATCGCGACGGACGATGCCACTGTTGACGAAGATGTTCACGTGCTGACGGACTTCACCTTGCTCCGTCAGCACGCGATCTTTTAGGCCTGCATGTTGCTCCCACAAGTCATTCAAGGCATCGCGCACAGTCGCCGGTGACCCGTCAATCTTGATTTCGGCGGCGCCCGCCGTGAACTCGGTTAAATAGCCTGCGATTTGGAAAGTAATCATGCGAAGTCTGCCTGATCTTTGGGCTCTGCGGTGCTTTGCGACTTTGCGTCTTGGCGTGAACTGCCTTTCTCAAACCGATTGGTCGCGCAAAGGAGCTAAACCGCACGGAGACGCAGCCTAAACCCCGATTTCGCTTTCTCTGCGTACCTCTGCGAAGCACTCGGCGTTCTCTGCGGTTAATTAAATGCATAACCCAGAGGATCATCGAGGAAAACCACGCAGAGGCGCGCAGAGAATTTCGAAATAATCAGAAAGATGCCTGCGCCTCAAGTTCCGTTTATACTTGCTGTTCTACATTGAATGGCGCGCGCGAGTCAAAAACTGGTTGACGAACAATTGAAAGAACGCGTGCGCGCGTTCTGGCAAGAGCATCCGTGTGGGACAAAGTTCAGCGACGCTGAGATTGGCACGCGCGAATTCTTTGCTTCGCTAGAAGCGCATCGTTACGAAAAAGAGTGGCACATTCCCGCCGCGGCGGAGTTCGCAAATGCGCGTGGTCTGCGCGTGCTCGAGATCGGGTGCGGACTCGGAACTGACGGCGCACAATTTGCAGATGCGGGTGCTGACTACACCGGCATCGATTTAACTGACGCAGCAATCGAGTTGGCGCGAAGACGGTTCGAACTGTTTGGGTTAAAGGGCGAATTCCAGGTTGCTGACGCAGAGAATCTTGAGTTTTCTGACAAATCGTTCGATCTGGTTTACTCGCACGGGGTGCTGCATCACACGCCAGACATCTCTGCAGCTGTTCGGGAGATTCATCGAGTGCTGAAGCCGGGCGGTCGCGCAATCGTGATGCTCTATCATCGTGGTAGCTACAATTATCGTGTCGGCATTCGCATGCTGCGACGAGCCGGCGCCGGACTTCTCAAAAACGATGCGGGTATCAAGCTGGTCAACCTGCTTACCGGCGAACCCGTTGACGCTTTGCGAGAGCGCGCCGCGATGATGCGTGCCACGAATGGCGAAATGTCCGCCGATCAGTTGCTTAATGAAAGCACCGATGGCGCTGGTAATCCGCTGGCGCGCGTGTTTTCGCGGCGGGAAGCGCGCGAGTTGTTCAAAGACTTTTCGAAAGTTGAGTTGCGCGCATTCTTCTTGAACAAACGATTCATCCCGATTGTGGGGAATCTTCTGCCGCGCTCAATTGAATCTGCGCTCGCTTCGCGTTGGGGCTGGCATTTGTGGATTTACGCGACGAAATGAAAGCCACTAAAAGGCACAAAAGGCACAAACGTATGCGCGTCCTCTTTTTTTGTGCTTTTTGTGCCTTTTCGTGGCTAATCGATTCGAGATGAAAGACATTCTGATTACTGGCGGCGCGGGGTTTATCGGCTCGCATCTCGTCGATCGTCTTCTCAGCGAAGGCGCTTGGCGTGTAACTGTCGTTGATGACTTTAACGACTTCTATTCACCCGCGATCAAACGCGACAACATTCGCGAACATCTCGCCAGCAGGAATTACAGCTTGATCGAAGCGGACATCCGCGATAACGCAGCGCTGGAACAAGCGTTGGTCAACGCTGACTTTGATTGCATTGTGCATCTCGCGGCGCGTGCCGGCGTGCGCCCTTCGTTGAAAGAGCCGCGCCTTTACGTCGCGACGAACATCAACGGCACCATGAATCTGCTCGAGCTGGCGCGCAAGCATGGCGTGAAGCAGTTTGTATTCGGCTCGTCCTCGTCAGTTTATGGAGTGAATGAAAAAGTTCCGTTTGCGGAGGACGATCCGATCTTCAATCCGATTTCTCCCTACGCCGCAACCAAGGCTGCGGGCGAATTGATTTGTCACACTTACTCGCATCTGTACGAGATGCGGATCGTTTGCTTGCGGTTCTTTACTGTCTATGGCGCGCGGCAACGGCCTGACCTCGCGATTCACAAATTCGCGAAGCTAATGAGCCAGGGAAAACCGATCCCTGTATTTGGCGACGGCTCGACGCGACGCGATTACACTTACATCGATGACATCATCGCCGGCGTGCGCGCGGCCATCGATTATGACAAAACCGACTACGAAGTAATTAATCTCGGCGAGTCGCGAACGGTCGAGTTGCGTGAGCTGATTGCTCTCATCGAAAACCAGCTTGGCACGCGCGCTGAGATTGATCGGCAGCCGCCACAGCCCGGTGATGTGCCGCAAACATACGCCGACATTTCAAAGGCGAGAAGACTGCTCAATTACAACCCGCAAACTCAGATCGAAGATGGCATTAAGCGGTTCATCGAGTGGTTTAAAGCGGCTACGCAACCTTTTAACGGTTGACTTACTCAGCCATAAACGGCTGGGCTACAGAAAACTCTCGACTCACGCCACGATTCCGTCTACCAAGCGGCATTGCGCCATACTGCAATCCCGCGCCATTCAGTTTAAAATGCGTCGGTTCGAGGGAGATGAATTTGGTCACCACTGAAATTGAAGCAAGGCCGCAGACGACCGGCCGCACGCGACGGCGCGATGACGAAGCCGTGGAAATCTCTGTTTTCCTGCCGGTTTTTAATGAAGAACCGAATCTGCGGCCGTTGCACGAGAAGCTCAACAATGCTTTGGCGCAGCTCGGCCGCAGCGCCGAAATAATCTACGTCGATGATGGATCGTCAGACGGAAGTTTGGCGGTACTGCGAGAAATCGCTGCGCGCGATGATCGTGTACGCGTAATCGCGCTGAGGCGGAATTACGGTCAAACGCCGGCAATGGCGGCCGGGATCGATGCGGCGCGTGGCGAAGTGTTGATTCCGATGGATGCTGACATGCAAAACGATCCGGCGGACATTTCGCGGCTGCTCGAGAAGATCGACGAAGGGTTCGACGTTGTTTCCGGCTGGCGAAAGAATCGGAAGGATCCGCTCATCACCCGTAAGATCCCATCACAGATGGCGAACTGGTTGATTTCCAGAATCGGTGGAGTGCCGCTGCACGATTACGGTTGCTCGCTGAAAGCTTATCGCCGCGAGTCGCTGGCCGACGTGCAGTTGTACGGAGAGATGCATCGGTTTATTCCGATTTACGCGTCCTGGTCGGGCGCGCGCGTGACAGAAATCCCCGTCCAGCATCATCCGCGCACGATGGGCAAATCGAAGTACGGTTTGTCGCGCACTATCAAAGTCGTTTTTGATTTGATGACGATCAAATTCATGGCGTCGTATCAGACAAAGCCGCTTTACGTTTTTGGTTGGGCTGGGTTGCTGACGTTTGCCGTATCGCTGATCTGCGCGGTCTTTGCGTTTCTGATGAAGTTTGCGAGTTGGCCGCATCACGCTGATTTCATTCAAACTCCGCTGCCCGTGTTGACGATGGTATTGCTGGTGCTCGGTGTGCAGTTCTTTTTGATGGGTCTGCTGGCGGAGATGCTGGTGAGGACGTATCACGAATCGCAGGCGAAGAGGATCTATGCCGTGCGCGAGCGAATTGGGTTTGATGATGAATAACGGCGCTATGTTCTTACTGCCTTCTGCTTACTGCCTACTGCTTACTGTTTTATGTGCGGAATAACCGGATGGGCCAATCTCGATGCGCGTCGGCGGCCGCCTGAGGGTGCGGATGAACTGCTGCGCTCGATGTGCGATCGGATGACGCATCGCGGGCCGGATTCGGAAGGCTATCTGATTGATGACAGCGTCGCCCTTGGGATGCGACGGTTGGCCATCATCGACCTGTTGACGGGAGAGCAACCTGTCTTCAACGAAGATCGATCAGTCGCAGCAGTCCTGAACGGCGAAATCTACAACTATCGCGAACTGCGTGATGACCTGGAAGCGCGCGGTCACACTTTCCGAAGCGCTTCAGACACAGAGGTACTGCCCCATCTTTACGAAGAATATGGCCGCGACATGGTGCAGCACCTGAACGGCATGTTTGCTTTCGCATTGTGGGACGACCGGCGGCGGCGGCTTTTCATCGCGCGCGATCGTTTCGGCGAGAAGCCTTTGTACTGGGGAATCTTCGATCGGACTCTTCTGTTTGCGTCGGAGCCGAAAGTGCTGTTGGCGCATCCAGCCGTGCGGCCAGATCTCAATCTCAATGCGCTGCGGCAATACCTTTCATTTGATTACGTGCCGGCGCCACTGTCGATTTACGAGGGCATCAGCAAACTTCCGGCGGCTCATCACTTGACGCTCGAAGACGGGCAGGTCGAAGTCAAACGTTATTGGCAGCTCAGCTACAAACTTCGTGAACCCGTGCCAACCGTAAGTGAAGCTGCATCACAATTGCGAGATCTGCTCGAAGACTCAGTGCGTATGCGGCTGGTTTCGGATGTGCCGCTCGGCGTGCTGCTGTCCGGCGGCATCGATTCGTCGATGGTGACAGCGCTGGCCGTGCGTGCTTCATCAGAAACCGTCAAAACATTTTCGATCGCGTTCGCAGAGAGTTCGTTTGATGAATCCCAGTACGCGCGTCGCGTGGCACAGTTCCTCGGCACCGATCATCATGAAGAGCGATTCAGTGCAACGCTAGCCGCAAATTTGGTCGGCGAAATTGGCGCGTGGATGGACGAGCCGATGTCCGATCCATCGCTCGTTCCGACGTATCTGCTTTCGCGCTTTACGCGCAAGCACGTGACCGTGGCGCTGGGCGGTGACGGCGGCGACGAAATTTTTGCGGGTTATCCGATGTATTTCGGGCATCGCATGGCGCGCGCCTACGAAATGATTCCGCGACGTCTGCGCATAGGGTTGTTTGAACCGCTGGTAAATGCGCTGCCGGTAAAAACCAAAAATCTTTCGTTTGATTATCGCGCGCGCCGGTTCATCGCAGCGTCTCATTACGACGAAGTTGCTCGTCATCACGTCTGGTTTGGTTCGTTTACGCCGCAGGATCAGGAAACGCTGCTGACAGACGACGTCAAGCAGGCAAGCGATGCGGACATCTATCGCGACGCGCGACGCATGTTCGCAGAATGCGACTCAACGGATTTGACGGAATGCATGCAGAGTCTCGACACGCAGCTTTATCTTGCGGAAGACATTCTGACGAAAGTCGATCGCGCCAGTATGGCGGTCAGCCTGGAAGTGCGCGCGCCGTATCTCGATCCGCGTGTGGCTGAGTTCGCTGCGTCGTTGCCTTCGCGGTACAAACTGCACGGCTATACTTCGAAGTACATCTTGAAGCGAGCCGCGAAAGATCTGGTCCCATCGTTTGTGTGGCGCCGCGGGAAGAAGGGATTCGGTGTGCCGTTCGCGAAATGGCTCAAGGGTGAGCTGCGGCCGCTGGCGCGCGATCTTTTATCGCCGGAACGGCTGCGGCGCGGTGGCCTGTTCAATCCTGAATACGTGGCAAAGCTACAAGATGAACACGAGCGCGGCGTGGCGAATCATCGCAAGCTGCTCTGGACGCTGCTTTCGTTTGAGCTGTGGCGCGAAAGTTTCGTCGAGACGCCGCGGAAGATCGAAGCATCGTTGACTGCGCAGTGATTTGGAGTGTGGCGGCTTGACGCCGCTTTGCTCCTTATTCCCTCTCCCTCTGGGAGAGGGCTAGGGTGAGGGATCTACGGCTGTTCTGACTGTTGAAGCGAGTCTGCCGCAGACTCGCTTCAACAGTAATGAGAGAAAGAGATTCTGCGCTAAGGCTCTCATCCCCGACCCTTCTCCCAGTGGGAGAAGGGAGAACGCTCCAGATGCCGACTGATCTTATCAATGCCCATCGCGACCTTTGGAACTATTGTCGCTCTCACGACTTCGCCGGCTACGATCCTTATGACGGCTTGAACAGTCATCTGTTCCAATCCACACCTCTCAAAAATTCGGGATTCGCGCGACTCGCGTGGACGCAGTTTTTTAAACGTTCGCCCATAAACTTCAGAAAGGTTGCGGGCGTTCCGTGTGAGCGCAATGCGAAAGGCATCGCGCTTTTCACGTTGGCGGCCTTGGCCGATTTTCGTCGCACCCGAACGAGAGAAGCTGAGATCGAAGCGCGCGAGCTGCTAGACGATTTGATCGGCCTGAGTCTTAAAGGATTCAAAGGCGCGTGCTGGGGATACAACTTTGATTGGCAGTCGCGATCGTTTTTCGCGCCGAAGGGGACTCCGACGATTGTGCCGACCGCTTTCGCCGCACGTGCGCTGTGCGAAGCGGCGGAAGTGCTTGACGCGGAGGCTTATCTTCCATACGCACGTACCGTCTGTGATTTCATTCTTAACGATCTGAACAGATCTGAAGAGACGAGTGATGAAATTTGCTTCAGCTATTCACCGCTCGATCAAACGCGAGTCTTCAATGCGAGCTTGATGGCGGCGGAAGCTCTCGGCACGGTCGGCGGAATGCTGAAAGAAAAGAGTCTCTGCGACCTGGCGATGCGCGCGGCGCGCTATGTCATCCGGCAGCAACACGCCGATGGGTCATGGGCTTACGGCGTGGACGGTCATCAAGCCTGGAGCGATAACTTTCACACAGCGTTTATTCTGACGAGCTTGTCGCGCTTAATTGAAAGTTGTGGTGCGCGGAACGAACTCGAGCCGGCGCTGGCTCGCGGTTACGAATTTTGGAAAGAAAGATTTTTTCTGAGTAACGGCTGGCCGAAGTACTATCCCAATCAACTCTATCCCGCCGACGTTCATTCGGCGGCCGCGGCGATCGTGGCGCTGGTTGAATTGCGCGGCAGGTTTCCAACGACGGTGGATCTTGCCGAACAAATCGCGACCTGGGCGATCGACAATCTGTGCAGCCCGGACGGTTATTTCTATTATCAGCGAAAGCGGTTCTACACGAATCGGATTGAATATATGCGCTGGTCGCAGGCGTGGGTGGCGTATGCGCTGGCGCGGCTTTTAGAAGCGTTACAGAACCGCGAGCGGTAGCGAGCGGATCAAAATCGCAACTTGGGATGTGAACTGTCGTTGGATTAGCCGCAAGTTGCCGCTATGATCCGCTCGCTACCGCTCGCGGTTCTGTAACCATGCGCATCTGGATCGATCTCGCCAATTCTCCGCACGTGCCGTTCTTTCGCGCGTTGATTCCGGAGTTCACCGCGCGTGGTCATCAGATCGAAATTTCCGCGCGTGACTATGCACAGACAGTTGAGCTGGCAACGAAAGCGGGCATGCTGCCGCATGTGATTGGGGGACATGGTGGCGGCAAGTTGACGGGCAAGGCCGGCAATCTCGTCGGCCGTGCTGCCACTTTGCGGAAGTGGGCACGCGATCGCGGCTTCGATCTCGCCGTCAGTCATAACTCGTACGCGCAAATTGCCGCGGCGGCGGCGCTCGGAATCAAAACCGTGACGCTGATGGATTATGAACATCAGCCGGCGAATCACCTGGCATTTCGTTTGGCCTCGCGGGTGATCGTGCCCGATGCTTTTCCGAACGCAGAGCTAAAAAAGTATGGCGCGCCGCTGCGTAAAGTGAAGCGGTATGCAGGGCTCAAAGAAGATGTTTACCTGGCAGATTTCCAAGTCGATCCGGCGTTCGCCGAAACATTGCGCACGCTCGGCGTCGCAGACGAAGATGTGCTGATTGTCGCGCGACCGCCAGCCAGTGAGGCGCTTTACCATCGATTCGAAAACGAACTTTTCGACAAGTTGTTGGCGCATTTAAATGCCGTGCCGCATACGAAGATCATCCTGCTGCCGCGCACCGACGCGCAGCGCGCCGAATATCAGAAACAGGAGTTGACGAATGTAATCATGCCGCGCGAAGCGCTCGATGGTGCTAACCTGATCGCCGCCGCGGACTTAGTAGTGAGCGCCGGGGGCACCATGAACCGCGAAGCCGCCGCGTTAGGTGTGCCTGCTGCGAGTATCTATGCCGGCAAATGGGCAGCGATTGATGAACAGTTGGCCGGTGAAGGACGTTTGCAGAAATTGACGTCGTCGGCGGACTTCCAATCTTTACCGCTGCAAAAAAAGTCTGGCAGAGAGCCGCGCGCCAATCTGCAAACTCGGGCAGAAGTCGCAAAACTGATCCTCGATGAGAGCTGAGGTCGCCAAATCGATCACCACCCCTGAGGCCGTGCGGGTTCCCGCGCGCGCGCCGCGTTGGGTTGTGCCGCTTGTGAAGTTCGGCCTGGCGATCGGTGACATTGCATTGGCAATGGCGGCGTTCCTCCTGGCGTTCAAGCTGCGTCACGGTCAAGCTGTATTCTTCCGCAACGCGCAAGGCGCGCTCGCGTGGACGGCGGGATTCGCGCCATACGCAGTGCTCCTACCCCTCGTCATTCCCATCCGCTTACTCCTGCTGCGCTATTACGACCTCTATCGAGTGCGTGGCGAGTTTTCGTTTGTCGAAGACATCGCGCGCGTTTTCAAAGCGACCGCGATTGGTTCACTGCTGATTGTCGCGGGCGCTTTCATGTATCGCGGCGGCGTTGCGTATCGAACATTCTCGTACTCGCGCGCGATCTTCGTGCTCGATTTTGTGCTCGCGTTCGCCGGCATCGGCCTACTGAGAATGATCGTGCGTGCAGCACAAATTACCATTCGCCGTCGCGGAGTGAATCTGATCCCAACGCTGATCGTCGGTCGTGGGCCGGAAGCTGCTTTATGCATTCGCGAGATGCGCGCGCGTCCGGAACTCGGCTATCGCGTCATCGGCCTGGTTGAAAACGGTCACGTTTCCGAAACGTCCGCAACTTTTGAAGGCGTCCCGGTCGTCGCCGATTTGAATGCACTTCCGCAAGCGATTCGCGAGTCAGGCGCTAACGAAGTGATCATCTCTGATCCGAAAGTGCCTGGCGAAGTTTTGTTTGACGTGATGATTCAAACCGGCCGGCGTCGCGGCGTCGAGTTTCGGATCGCGCCGACGCTGCTTAACTGTCTGCCGAGCAAAACGGAAATCGATCAAGTCGGATCTCTCCCGATGGTGACGCTGTTTCGCTCGCCACTTTCCAGCGCCGCACGCTTCCTGAAACGATCGTCCGACCTCGCGGTCGCCCTGGCCGCGCTAATCGTATTGGCGCCGCTGTGGCTATTGATTGCGTTGCTGATCAAGCTCGATTCGCGCGGCCCGATCTTTTACAAGCAGGAACGCGTGGGCATGGACGGCCGTGTTTTTCTCTTTTACAAATTTCGATCGATGCGCGCCGGCAGCGACGACGCGCGCCACCGCGAGTTCCAGGAGAAGTACATCAGAGGCGAGCCGGACTCGAACCTTGGTGACTCAGCAAACCCCGCGTACAAGCTTCGTGCTGACGATCGAGTGACGCGGCTCGGAAAGCTTTTGCGCAAGACAAGCCTGGATGAGCTGCCGCAACTTTTCAACGTAATGCGCGGCGACATGAGTGTGGTTGGGCCGCGGCCGCCGATCCCTTACGAAGTTGAAAGTTACGAGTTGTGGCACCGCAAGCGGCTCGACATGAAGCCGGGCATTACTGGTTTGTGGCAGGTCTCCGGCCGGAATCGGCTGAAGTTTGACGAAATGGTACGGATGGATCTGTACTACATCGAAAACTGGTCCCTGTTACTCGATCTGAAAATCATTCTGCAGACGCTGCCGGTAATGTGGAGAGGTGAAGATGCGTACTGAGGGAACCGGGTGTCAGGTGTCGGGCGTCAGGCAACGGGTATCAGGTAATGGGTATCAGGTAATGGGTGTTAGGGGTTGGGTGCGCATCTAGGAATGCCTCGAGGTTCGGAAGAGTGGCTTGCCACCGCTCTTTCGATTTAGAACGGCCGGGGGCAAGCCCACCTTCCTCACCATGAGGTATGCCTCGAGTTACAGACACGCGAGTTACAGACACGCGAGACCAAACACATTACGAGAGAGGAAACAATGGCTCACAAAGATCCAAGTCGTGAAATGCTGAGACACACCGTCGCGACACTCGCTTATCGCAGTGCGAAAGCCGTGCGCGATGCGCCGGATTCATTCGGTTCGTTCAAAGCCTCACCCACCACGCGTACACCAGCGGAGATTCTGGCGCACATCGGCGACTTGTTGGATTGGGCTTTGTCGATCGCGAAGGGTAATGAGATCTGGCAGAACGCTGAGCCGTTACCCTGGAATGAAGAGGTCGCGCGCTTTCACGCCGCATTGGCGAGTTACGATGACTATCTCGCATCCGGCGGCGAACTTAGTGCAACTTGCGAGCGAATGTTCCAAGGCCCCATTGCCGACGCATTGACACACGTCGGCCAACTGACTATGTTGCGGCGGATCGCGGGCGACCCAATCAAAGGCGAGAACTACTCGCGCGCGAAAATCGAAGCTGGAAAACTAGGCGGGGATCAGGAAAAGCCAAAGCGGGAATTTGAATAGCCACACGTACTCAATGTTCGACAAATTGAGGAGGAGTTTTCATGCGTTTATTCAACCGAATCATGCTGGCTGGAGTGTTAGTGTGTTCACTTGTGGGGATAACAATGGGACAAGAGGGTGAATCGGATGCGGCTGCGGCCAACCGAACGATGAGACCGGTCGTGCGCGGTCAGCATTTCGCTGCTGCGTCGATGAAAGCTGAAGCGACGCGCGCAGCCGAACGAATTCTCGAAAAAGGCGGCAATGCTTTTGACGCGATCGTCGCCGGCCAGGCCGTGCTGGGAATTGTCGATCCGGCGATGAACGGAGTGGGATCCGATGCGACGCTGCTTGTCTATGACGCGACGACAAAGAAAGTCTATTCAATCAACGCCGAAGGCACCGCGCCAAAACTTGCCACGATCGAATGGTACAAGGAACACAACAACGGCAAGTTACCGGTGAATGATTCGTTGTTGTCAGCGACTGTGCCCGGTGACGTCGATGCGTGGTACATCCTGCTCGATCGCTGGGGCACCATGAGCTTTGCGCAGGTTCTCTCAGAAGCAATAGACCTGGCCGAAAACGGATTTCCGGTTGGTGATTCGCTGGCCCGCGCGCTCCAAACCGCGCAGAAACTTCACAAGTATCCGACCAGCATGAAGGTTTATCTACCCGGCGGCCGTGCACCACAAGCGGGTGAGATCTTTCGCAATCCTGAGCTGGCGCGCACGCTGAGACGGATCGTCGAAGCGGAAACCTTAAACAAACGGAAAGGGCGTCACGCGGCTTTGCAAGCTGCGCGCGATCGCTTTTACAAGGGCGACATCGCGCGCGAGATGGCCGCGTTCTCCGAAGCTAACGGCGGGCTGTTTCGTTACGAAGATTTCGCGAATTACACAGCGAAAGTCGAAGACCCCGTCTCGATCGATTTTCACGGCTATCAAATCTACAAGAACGCTTCCGCGAGTCAGGGCCCGGCGGAATTGTTTGCGCTGCGGATTCTCGACGGGTACGACCTGAAGGCGATGGGCCACAACAGCGCCGACTACATTCACACAACTGTCGAAGCTACCAAACTCGCCATGGCCGATCGCGAGAAATATCTCGGCGACATGGACTTCATAAAGATCCCGTACGCGGGTCTGCTCTCGACACAGTATGCCGCCGAACGCCGTGCATTGATCGATAAGAAGACAGCCTCGCTGGCATTTCGTCCCGGCAGCGCGGAAAAATTTACGAGTGATGCAACCCCACTCTATCGTCCAGTGGCAATCACCACCGAAGGCGACGCGAGTCACGAAGGCGACACGAGCTATATCGCAGTAGTTGATGGCGCGCGCAACATGATCAGCTTCACGCCGAGCTTGCACAGCGCGTTCGGGACGGGCGTGGTGATGGGCGACCTGGGTTTCATCTTCAACTGTCGCGGTGATTACTACACTTTGAATCCGGGCGAAGCAAATGCGCTCATGCCCGGGAAGCGGCCGCGCAGCACTCTGCAAGGAACTCTGGTGATGAAAGACGGTGCGCCGCTCATGGTGATGGGTACGCCGGGGGCGGACAATCAGGTACTGCTGACGATGCAGACGTTTCTCAACATTACGGAATTCGGGATGAACGTGCAGCAGGCGATCGAAGCGCCCAAGTGGTTGACGCGCGCTTTTCCCGCTTCGCCGTTCCCGCACACGATCTATCCGGGAGATCTGTCAGTCGAGTCACGCATCCCTGAAGCGGTAAGAAACGATTTGCTCGCGCGTGGTCACAAAACGCACGTCACGGGCGCGTGGTCGAGTGGGTCCCTGGCGGCCATTGTCATCGATCCTAAGACGGGAGTGATTAGCGCAGGGACGGATCCCCGAACGGAGGCGTACGCGTGGGCGTGGTAGGGTTAAACGCCGATTGTCGAATAACCAAACATTGACAGAGAAATAGATGCGCGGGAAGAATGTATTTATGAAGAAGGAACAAGCGATCAACGCGATGAAAATCAAACGCCCGCGCCGCGCCGTTGTTTCCGAAAAAGAAGCATTGAAGCGCATGAAGGAGTTCTCGAAACGAAAGGAGCAATTCCTTGCCACTGCTCGAACGGGCAAGGGTCGAAGTCTACATCCCTGACCTGCCCGCACCTCCCTATCGGAATTTGCTATTGTCTTTCGAAGAAGAATTCACTTACGCGTTTGGCGGTTGCACGATCGTGCGTGGGCTGGAGGGAAGTTATCTCTCCCATGCGGGTGTAAAGACTCCCGACCGCATTAATCTAATCTACACTGATTTGCCTATTGCCCTGTCGACAAACTTCGAAAGGGCGGCCCGTTATACTGACGAACTAAAACGAGCCGCATTCGATGCGTTATTTGAAAAGACGGTATTGGTAACCGTTAGCCAAATCTATCAAGCTGTGTGACTAACGCGGAAAATGGGTACTGAGCGGATCGGTTACAGAAGACTTTACGATGCGATCGGCTGTTCTTTGGAGGATCGTGAAGAACTATTCGTTACATTCCCACTGAACGATCTCAATGTGTGGGTATATTTCGGACCACTCCCAAAGTTTGGAATCACAGTGGGTAGCAGCGGGAAGTACATCGTCCCTGGAGAGGCCTCGCCTATGGGGGTCTTTGAATACAAGAAGAACGCCGCAGAATCGACGTATCCCCATCATTTCTTCACCGAGATCAGCTGCATACTGGGAATTGATGTCTCTGATGAGATCTCCCGCGCGTTTCACGCCAAAGAAGCTGAAGGGCATGAACAGTTGCTCTCACTAGCGGAACAAAATGTAACATGCTTAAAGGTCGCGTCAGACCTAATTGCAGGAACAATCGGATTGCGATTTCATCGGCAGTTCGTACTTGAGTTAGTCAACGGAAATTTCTTCGCGCTCAGAAGTGATACAGACTACGCCTACAATTATGCGAGTCAGGCGGTGGAAGTCCTGGATAATGCTCGTCTAAATCGCGCTGGCGCTCAGATCATCATGTCTTTTCTTCAGGGCGTAGGAAAGGCGACACCTGAGGCAATCGATTTTGGAGCGTCTGCGATGGCTTGGCTTCTGCGTTCTTGGGTTGAACGTGATCCAATTTCCAAGTTCATGTCTTTGTTTATCCCAATTGAAATCATCTTAGCAGGATACGGAGAGCCAGCTGACAAAACCGCGGAAAGACAACGTATTATTGCGTCTATTCAAAATCTTCTCGTCACCCACGGTGGCAAGGAAAGTAGCGAACTGACCACTTTTTTCAGTCAAACGATGGCCCAACAGCGTCCGAGTCTTGCATCACGATTTGAGGAGATGGCAAAACAAGCGCAGATAGATGGCTGGCAAGCAGACATAATCGCCTTCAGACGATTTAATTCAATTCGAAATAAGCTGTTACACCGAGGCGACCGAAGAGTTCAAATGTCGATCTCAGTCGGGGAAGACTTTGAAAGAGAAACTAGGGAGTTGGCGGATATGGCAGAACGATATGTGAACTGGACTCTTTTCAGAGACGACTCAGTGTACAGAAGTTCTTGGCGACCACCTAGAAAAAAGCAAGATAGTTGAGAACACTTTAGCCTACTCAATTCCCGCTAACGCCACCTCCAACAACACTATCTTCTTAATCCCTTTGTAAAACGGTTCGATTTCGCAGTTCTCGGCCAGACTGTGCGAGCCGTCGCATGGACCAGAGCCGGTCGAAATTGAAGAGATGCCGGCCAGCAAAGCGACGCTCGAGTTGTTTGAACCAGCGTTGCCTATCGGCGGATCGAAGCCCATCACGCGGTGAACGGCTTCGGCCATGCGCACGAGGTAGGAATCGCGATGGCCGGGAATGACCGCCGCGGGCGATTTCGAAATCACGTCCGTCTTCACCGTCATTCCCACTTTCACTGCTTCTTCGTCGAGAATGGTCGCGATCTGCTTCTCTAAATCCGCCAGCACATCATTAGAAGTGGAACGCAGATCAACCGTGAACCATGCGTCGGCTGCTTTTGCGTTCACGACTTCCGATCCGCCGAGCATCCCGATATTCAGATTCGAAGACGGATTGGTCGGCACTTTCAGTTGATAGATGCGATCGATCGCGCGCGCCAGTGGCAGAGTGGCCGAGTACGGCGGAGTTTGTGAGCGCGTGTGGCCACCCGGCCCAATAAAGTGGTGGCGATACCAGTTGATCCCGATGCCGGCGTAAGTGAACCCCTCATAACCGCCGTCAAGCGCGATGTATTGATCGATCTTCGTTTTGTTCGCATCGACGTAGGCCTGCACGCCTTTGAAAGTGGTTTCTTCTTCGACAGTGAAGACGAACACAAGGTCGCCTTTCGTTTTGATCTTCGCGGCGTCGAGGGCGCGGATTGTCGCGAGCAGCGCCTCAACGTTCCGCGTGTCGTCGCCAATCCCGGGCGCGTAGACTTTGCCGTCGCGCACATCCGCTTTGATTGTCAGCCCCGGCTGAAAAACTGTGTCCATGTGCGCGTCGAAGACGACGACGGGCTTACCGGCTGTGCCTTTGCGCACCGCAATCAGGTTGCCGGCCGAATCGTAATGAACATCGTCCAGGTGATACTGTCGCAGCAGACTTTCGATGTACTTGGCGCGCGGCTGTTCATGTCCGGAAGGCGCGTTTATTTCGGTGATCGCGATCCATTCACGCAGAATGTTTTGTTGATCGCGATCGATGTAATCGTACGCGGCTTTCACGTTCGCACGATTGGCCACGGCGGTAACTTCGTCGATGTATTCCGGGACGGTCTTGACTTGCGCGGAGATGCTGCTGGCGAAAGCGATAAGAAGTGAAATGGATAAGATATTTATTCGCATGTTTGCATCGACTCTTAGCTCTTGTCATTCACACCTGGCTTCAGCCCAGGTGACTGGAATCGGAAACCGTTTGAAACGGTTTCCACTTAACCCAAACCAAATTCACCTGGCTAAAGCCAAGGTGTGAATGACTTTTTCGCTTATAATCCAAAATCGTCAGGCGATTCTAAGCAATTGTCAGCCATTCGCAAGCGTCAACGATTCACCACGTCTTGAACTCAACCGCAAAAAAGTCGCGTGAGATCGCCCCGGGACCGCTCGGGCTTTGGCTCGAGCGCGTGATTCTCGCGGCGCTCTTTCTGTTTACCTTCGCGGCGCCTATTTCGATTGCGGCGGCGCAGTTTGCCTGGGCCTTCGGGCTGCTGTTTTGGCTGCTGCGGTTTTTTGTTTTCCCGCGACCGCAGTTCTATCGGACGCCGATCGACTACGCAATGTTCGCATTCTTTATCCTCACCGGTATCTCATCGTTCCTCTCGTACGAGCCGATGGTTTCAATCGGCAAGCTGCGCGCGGCGATGCTTTTCACAATTGCGTACCTGTTTGCAGAGAACCTGCGTTCCGCAAGGATTTTACGACTGCTGGTCGTAGTGCTAATGGCGGCCACGATGCTGTCGGCATTATTCACGTTTGCGCAGTACGCGATTGGCCGCGGTGTGAAAGTTCAAGGCGTGCGGGCCGACAGCCCGTTGAAGGCCGCGCGATTTGTGACGCGTGCGAAGATCGAAGGGAATCCGATTCTCGATGGAGACACGATCGAGGAAGTTGACGGACAGCGAATCTGGAATACTGAGCAGTTAGTTGCTGAACTCGATCGACCATCAACAGAGAAGACGTCCAAACTCAAGATCTATCGTTTCGAGTGGAATCCGGTCCTCGAAATTCCTCGCGGAAAGTTGTTGCCGGGCGCAACTGCTGAAGAGCAACTGGGCATCGCGTCATGGACGCGTGGACGCGATCGACGCGCGATCGGCTTCTTCAATCACTGGACGACTTACAGCGAGAGTCTGCAATTGCTTGGGTCGCTGGCCCTCGGGTTGTTCGTCGCGCTGCCGCTTAAACGTTCAAAATGGTCACTGATTCTGTTGGTTGTGATCCTTGCGATTAGCGGCGCGCTGATGCTCACAGTAGTGCGCGCGTCGTGGCTGTCCTTCTTGATTTCGGCGGCGCTGATCGCTGTGCTCGGTCTTCGTTGGCGCACCCTGATCGTCATCGGCGCATGCGCTTTGCCACTGGTACTCGCCGGAACTCTCATGCTGCATCAGAAAAGAAATGTCGGCTTTTTTGATTCTCACGACGACTCAATCCGCTGGCGGCAAACGGTGCAGCGCGAAGGACTACAGTTGCTCGTCAGCAACCCGCGACACTTGCTCGTGGGTGTTGGCATGGATTCGATCAAGGCGCACTGGCGCGCATGGGGACTGTTCGACAACGGCCGTCTGCCGATGGGTCACATGCATTCGGATTATCTGCAGATAGCCCTCGAACGTGGCGTGCCTGCTCTGCTGGCCTGGCTAATTCTAATGGCATTGTATGCGCGGATGTTGTGGCGTTCGCAAAGACGGATCTCGAATGAGGATTGGGTCGAACGGGGTGTGTTGTTAGGCGCGCTGGGCGGACTCGTCGGGTTCATGCTCAGCGGAATCGTCCATTACAACTGGGGCGACTCAGAAGTGGTGATGATCTTTTATTTGATTATGGGGTTGAGTCTGTTGGTGTGGAGACAAGCGCAATTACAGAACCGCGAGCGCTAGCGAGTGGATCAAAAATTCAAGGTTGAGCGTTAATGGTCAGCGTTATGTCCCGCTCGCTACTGCTCGCGGTTCTGTAATCTCACGCCACTTCTTTCGGCACTTCGCTCATCAGCGCCAGGATGTTACCTTCTGAGTCCCTGAAATCGCCGAGCCACAAATCATAGGTTGGCATTGGTGCGACCAGGTGCGGATCGAGGATGAATTCGACGCCGCGCGCCTTGAATACTTCCGCAACGTTTTCGATGTCGTCGACTTTGTAATAGATGATCGAAGCGATTGCGTCGATCTCTGGCCGGTCAGCTCTGCCAAGCATGATGCGAATGCCGCCACAATCAAAGAACACCATTCCCGGCGGCGCACTAAAAAGATAAGTCATGCCTAACACGTCGCGATAAAACGCAGTCGCGCGGTCGAGGTCTTTCACGTTTACGAAGATTTGGCCGATTTGATTCAGTGTCGGGCCAATCGGAATAGGCGCGGTCATGTTGTTCTCCCGCAATTAGAGATTACCACCCGCTACCGCAGGTGGTTCTGACAAGAAGCGCTTTCGTATATCACGCCGAGTAACGTATTATCAACGCTCTTTTCGAGGCTGTTGATGAAACAATTTTTCCGTGTTGCAGCTTTGGCCGTCTCTGCGCTCCTGCTGTCCGGTTATACTGAATGTTACAAACCGGTAAGCAAGACGCAGTTGCCGCCGCACATCAAGACCGTGGCGGTGCCCGCATTTCAGTTGGGGCCGGAAGGTCTGCGTTTCAAAATCGAGCAGAGATTTACGCAGGCCGTGATGAACGAACTGATACGCCGCGGCCACGGTTTACGTGTGCAAAGCGAGCGCGAAGGCGCCGACGCGGTGATCGATGGCGTTATCAAGAGCTTCACATTTTCAGGGGTGCTGCTCGACGACAAGGGGCGCGCGCGAATTTTCGAAGTAACCATTACGGCCGCCGTTACCGTGCGGGATCAGCACGAGAACCGCGTGCTTTACGACAATCAGAACTTCATATTTCGCGGCGAGTTTGAATTCGCCAACGACCCGCGCAACTTTTTCAATGAAGAAGATCCGGCGGTGATGCGCATGGCGCGCAGTTTTGCTGAATCGATTGTCTCGACCTTAGTTAATGGATTCGGCGTGAAAGAGTGACGTTGCTCCCTCTCCCTCTGGGAGAGGGCTGGGGTGAGGGCCTGGCGGTGAAAACATCACGAAGCTCTTCATCCAGTCCGACGCCGCTCAACGACGCGGAGAAGAGAAGTAGTAAAAAAAGGAAAACCGTAAGCCCTCACCGTAACCCTCTCCCAAAGAGAGAGGGAACAAGATAATGGCAGTTCGCACACGGAAAGATCTTCTGCAATCCCTCAAAAAAGGCCACGTTGAGCCGGTTTATTTTCTCTTCGGCGCGGAAGACTTTCTCCGTGATGAAGCCGCCGGCGCGATCGCAAATGTTGCGCTGACTGGGACATTGCTCCGCGAATTCAACGATTCGACTTTCAGCCTCAGAACCGGTGATGCGCGCGACGCAATTGCCGCGGCTGAACAACTGCCGATGATGTCGCAGCGACGCGTCGTGCGAATCCGCGACCTCGGCAAGCTCAACGACACGAACGAAGAGATTCTGCTTAATTATCTGCAGCGGCCCGTCGAAACATCCGTGGTGATTTTCAATTCGGACGATATCGACAAGCGGAAAAAGCTCGCCAAGAAGTTGATGGGCGGCGCCGCTTTCGAATTCGCGCCTTTGACGAACGCCGAACTGTCCAATTGGGCGAAGTCGTATCTGCACGACTTAAAAGCCGAGGCGTCACAGCCGGTGCTGAGCCGAATTGTTGAGCTCGTAGGCCCGAACGTCAGGATGCTCACGAATGAGCTGAATAAATTGGCAGCGGCAGCCCTGCCGTCCGGGTTAATCACAAATGATCTCGTCGAAGAACTTGTCGGCCGTTCACGCGAGTTGATGAATTGGGAATTGACGGATCAGATGTTGTCGCGAAATCGCGCGGGAGCGCTGCGCACTTTGAAACATCTGCTGGATGACGGCGCACAGCCGGTGATGTTGATTGGACTGATTGCGAGTACGTACCGGCGCATGGCGCTGGCGCATGCGTTGCTTTCGAAAGGCGCGCAGACGAAAGAAATATTTCGCCAGGTGCCGATGCCGCCCTTCCGGCAGAGCGGCTATTTGCAAATGCTGAATCGCGTGGACGGCCGCAAACTCGCGCGGCATATGATGAGAATTGCCGAAGCCGACGTCGGCATCAAGACTTCCCAAGCCACCCCGCGCTTGCAGGTCGAGCTACTGGTCAACGAACTGATGAACTAGCGTTCATTCGCCATGAGGTCAGTACTCGGAGGATAGCGACGGGGCAAGACTTCCTAAACCCGATCGCTACCGCTCCGGGTACTGACTCCCTCACCCAACGCAAATCCAATCCGGTGACATAGCAGCCGATCACTTCGCGTCGGGCGCTACGGCGTTGTCGTTTCCGTTCAGGAATCGATCGAACCAATACAACTGCCAGTTCAAGCTTTCGACCAGGTGCTTCGGTTCACCGGTGCGGGTCAGGTTATGGTTCTCGCGCGGGAACATCACGATTTCAGTTGTCACCCCAAAATGCTTCAGCGCGCGAAACCATTGCTCGCCTTGTTCGATCGGCACGCGAAAGTCGTTGTCTGAGTGAAGAATCAGCGTTGGCGTCTTCACGTTACTGGCGTACTTCAAAGGCGAGCGGTCCCAGTACAAATCGAATTTCTGAAAGATGTCACCGCCGAAATCGGGTGAATGTCCGTAAGCCCCGTCACGAGTGCCGTCGTCGGAAATGAAGTTGGCGACGCTACGTAGAGTGACTGCGGCTTTGAATCGATTAGTGTGGCCAACGATCCAATTGGTCATGAAGCCACCGTAGCTGCCGCCAGTGACACCCATCCGGTCCTGATCAATCCATGGGTATTTTTTCAGCGCCGCGTCGAGGCCGTTCATGATGTCGAGGTAATCCTTGCCGCCCCATTCGTTAACGATGCCGCGTTCAAACTTTTGGCCGTAACCGGTCGAGCCGCGCGGATTGGTAAAGAGCACGGCGTAACCCTTTGCCGCGTACACCTGAAACTCGTGATACCAATCGACGCCGTATTGTCCTGCCGGACCGCCGTGAATGCTGAGCACGAGCGGATATTTCTTGCCTGGCTGCCAACCGATCGGCTTCACGAAAAAGCCGTCGATGTCCCAGTCTTCAGCGCTCTTGTACGTGAACCGTTCCACGTCCGCGAATTGAATCTGTTTCCAAAGCGCTTCGTTCAAATTCGTCAACTTGCGTTCGTTCTTGCCGTTTAGATCTGAGACATAAAGGTCGTCGAGATGCTTGAAGTCGTTCGCCAGGTAAACCATCTTGCCGCTGCCAAAATTGAAATCAACGCTGCGAACGCCGCGTGCGCCGGACGTGACGTGCGTAACAGTTTTGCTCGGCACATCAACACGGAAAAGATGGAGCTCACCTTTAACTCCGGTTTCGAAATAGAGCGACTTTCTGTCGTCTGACCATTCCAATTGTCCGGGAATCAAATCGAGATTGTTCGCAGCCAGCACGGAAGCTGTACCGCCTGACGATGGCGCGAGCCATATCTTCGGATGATCTCGCTCGTGAACTTCACCCGTGAAGGCAATCGATTTTCCGTCCGGCGACCAGCACGGCTGATTATCGGATTCTTCGTGATCAGAAATCTTTGTCAGCGTGCCGGTGCCGTCGGCATTGATGACCCAAACATCCGAGTTGCGGTTCTCTTCGTACTCTTTGCCGGTCCGGTTCGAAACGAAAGCGATGCGTTTTCCGTCGGGTGACCATTGCGGATCGCTGTCATTCCAATCGTTCCAATCGTCGGGTCCGGTGATTTGCTTAAAGGCGCCCGTTTTCACTTCGACTACCCAAAGGTGTGTGCGCCGATCGTCGAACCAGCCACTGTCGTTGAATTTGTAAGTAGTGTTCTTGTAATGCCGCACGTCGCTTCGGTCTTTGGCGTCACCGGTGCGCGCATCGGGCCGGTTATCAGAAGGCCCCATGCGACTGACGACGACGAGTCGCGTTCCATCCGGCGACCAGCGAAACAAGCTAACGCCATTCTTCAAATTTGTGATGCGCTTCGCCTCGCCGCCGGCCATTGTCAGCAACCAAACCTGACTGCGCGGCTGATCTGCCGCCGCACTCGCAGGTGCGGTAGATTCAGGCCGGGACGAAATAAACGCGAGCGAACTTCCATCCGGACTCCAGCGTGGTGAGGTCGAGTTCTGTGGCGCTGTCGTGAACTGCCACGGCGGGCGGCTGCCATCTGTTGCGACCATCCAAATCGACGAGTTGCGCCGGTTCTGCGCGCGATCGATTTTCGTGACGACGTATGCCACCAGCTTTCCATCAGGTGAGATGTTGGGATCGCTGATGAATTCGAACGCGAAGTAGTCTTCGGGCGTGACGCCGCGCAACGACTGGGCCTGGCCGACTGAGGCATTCAGTGCGAAGCAAATCAGCAGACAACAAACTAAGGCGACGGTTTTGGATCTGAACATGAGTTATCTCCAGAGCGATGCTAAATGGCTGCTTGAGCGCGCCACATAATACATGAATTACTCGCCTAATTTGACGTCGTCCTCAGCTGTCTCTGTGAGTCCTCCGTGTCTCTTGTGGTGGATATTCTTGCGAAGGAATTCACCACAGACAGGCACCGAGAATTTCACCGGGACACAGAAAATTGAACTTAGGTCGCTACCATAAATTAGATTAGGGTTGTTCGTTAGATCAGTTTGTGGAGTGATACCCTACGCGCGCCCAGCACACGAAGAAGGAGCCCTGCGATGAGAATTCTCTGGTCAATCGGATTTGTCCTATCCACCGCGTGCATAACGCTCGCGCAGACAAATCAACCACAAAGGAACTATCCCCAGCCCGTTGAAGGTGATTACGTCATCAAAGACTTTCACTTTCGCAGCGGCGAGACCCTGCCGGAATTGAACATGCACTACCGCACTATCGGCACGCTGAAGACAAACAGCGCCGGGGTGGCAACGAACGCGGTGCTCGCTGGACATGGCACCGGCGGTTCTGGCGCCAGCTTGCTCAATCCAGCGTTTGCGAACGTCCTGTTCGGACCGGGACAACTTCTCGACGCCACGAAGTATTTCATCATCCTGCCCGACGGTATCGGTCACGGAAAATCAAGCAAGCCGAGCGACGGTTTGCACATGAAGTTTCCCAAGTACACCTACGACGATATGGTCGAGGCGCTGCATGAAGTACTCACGAAGAAATTGGGCGTGAATCATTTGCGGCTCGTGATGGGAACGTCGATGGGCGGAATGCAAACCTGGGTTTGGGCCGAGATGTACCCCAATTTCATGGATGCGCTGATGCCGCTGGCGAGCAATCCCGTCGAGCTTGCCGGTCGCAACCGCATCTGGCGATTCATGGCGATCGATGCAATCAAGAACGACGCGGACTGGATGGGCGGCGAGTACAAGACACAGCCAATTCGCGGGTTGACCACCGCCGAAGACCTTCTGCTCCTTGCCGGCAGCGCACCCTTGAATTGGCAAGCCGTCGCGCCCACGCGCGCAGCTGCGGAAAAGTTTTATTTGGATCGGTTCAAGCCGGCTCTCGCGCGGCTCGACGCAAACGATCTTATCTATCAGCTCGAGGCTTCACGCGACTACAATCCCGCGCCGAAACTCGAAACGATCAAGGCGCCCCTGATTGCCGTGAACTCGGCCGACGACTTCATCAATCCTCCTGAGCTGGGAATGATCGAACGCGAAATCAAGCGGGTGAAGCGCGGCAAGTTTGTGATGATTCCGATTAGTGAAGAGACACGCGGCCACGGAACTCATACGATTGCGAGAATCTGGCAGGGATATTTGAAAGAGTTGTTGGACGAATCGGCGCCGGGGAAGTAAGTCGACGTGCTTTGGACTCAAAGAAGGTGCGATTTAGTCGCAAGTGGAAGCGGGAAGTAGTCCGCGAAGCGGACGGTATGAAAATAGCCCAGCGCTTCAGCGCTGGGAGCAGATCGCAAGGCGCTGGGCTATTTTCATTTCGTCCGCTTCGCGGACGACAAAGCCGCTAATTGTTAGGCAAGTCCAAGGACGCTCACAATTCATCAAACATCACTTCATCGACATAACACCAGCCCCAGTCTTCGCCGGGCTGAAACGATTTGATGATCGGGTGGTTAGTTGCGTGGAAGTGTTTCGTGGCGTGCTTGTTCTTTGAAGAGTCGCAACAGCCCACGTGACCGCAACTCATGCACAGACGCAGGTGCATCCACGTGTCGCCAATCTTCAAACAATCTTCACAACCTTCAGCGCTCGGTGTGACTTCGTGAATTTCATTTACATGAGTGCATTCGTTTGCCATGGTTCATCAATGATACGCGCCGGCAAATGATTTTCCCTACTGCTCCTGTCGGATGATTCCGACATTAAGACCGTTTCACGAATTAAAACAGTTCAGATTTTTCGGGTGATCTCGCGTGGCATCGTCATTGCCAACTCTTTTTCCGGATGCGAAGCAAACTTTAGATCGACTGGCGCATCTGTGTTCCTTCCCCAGAACACCCCTAACGATAAGAGAGAGGATTCTATTAATTCAATGCGTAAACTTTTGTTTGCAACCATCATCGTCGCCTGTGCGGCAGCACACGGATGGGCGCAGAGCAGTGATTACAACAAGGTCGAAGTGTCCGCCGGTTATTCACGCGCGCGTGTCGACTTCGGTGGCGATCGCGAAGGCTTCAACGGTTTCGAAACTTCAGTCACCGGCAATCTCAGCCGTTATTTTGGCTTGAAGGGCGACTATGCATTTCATTTCAAGTCGTTCGATGCCGGTACGGCGAGTGTTGATGCGAAGACGCACAACCTGGTTGGCGGCGTTCAGATCAAGGACAACTCGAAAGAGACGACCTTTAAGCCATTCGCTCACGTGATGGCCGGGTTCGTAAACGCGCGCGCCAGCGGGCCGGGCTTCAGCGATAGCTCGACCGGTTTTTCAGGTGTGATTGGCGGCGGACTCGATATTCGCGCCGGCAAGCGCATCGACGTTCGCGTTATTCAGGTTGATTACAATCCGACCCATGTCGAGGGAGAGTGGCAACACAACTTTCGCATCGGCGCCGGCATTGTGATCCACTAAGCGCGCACCAATCGCGCGTAAAAAAACAGCCCGAGCGGATCTCGACGATCCGGCTCGGGCTTTCCGTTTTGCCCGTGAGTTACCAGGAATAGATCCACAAACCTACTTCTCTCTCAAATAATCATCAGTCTTATCCAACCAGTCCTGTCGCGGCGGACTGAAGATGTCCACGTCGAGCGTGTCTTCCAATGCCTCGGCTTTGTGCGGCACGCCTGAAGGAATATGCAGGACTTCACCAGCCATTACATCAAGCGTCTGTGATTCATCGGCCCCGATCCAAAACCGCAGGCCGCCTTCGAGGATGTAAGTGATCTGTTCGTTCTCGTGTGAATGACGCGGCACGATACAGCCCTTCTTGATGTATACGTGTGCCAGCATCATGCGGTCGGCAGTAACCAGACGCCGCGAAAGTCCGCCTGAAACTTCCTCAATCGGCATGTCGTTCCAACGGAAATGAGTCACAGTTCGTTCATTCATTTGTTCACCAACGATTCGAAAGTTTTGGGATAGTACCGCAAGTCCCGCTTGGAGCGTTATGCGGGCGACTGGAGGGTGGTGTCCTATTTGAGCGCGTTAGAGTTCCAACTTTAGTTGGGTTCTAATTAAAGCGCGGAAAATGCCCGACTGAAGTCGGTACTCTAACGCCTGTCTTTTGAACTAGGGCATTACAGACTGGGGCGCAAGCATTCTCGCTTGCGGCGCATTAGCAACCGATGGGTTGCGCTCCACTCAGATTACCGGCTCCGCGTTTTGCGGCAGTCGCAACTCGAACACCGTGCCGCCACCCGCGCGTTTGTGCCACGAAGCATCGGCCGCAATCATGCTGGCGCGTCCGCGGATGTTCGCGACGCCGCGACCGGAATTCTTTCGCGCTCCTGCTTCGTCAAAACCACGGCCATCGTCTTCGATGCGCAATTCGAAGGCCTCCGCCGGCGAAACAGTCGCATTCACTTTCACGTGCTTAGCGTCCGCGTGACGGCAGACATTGCTCAGGGCTTCCTGCGCGATGCGATAAATCTGAATCTGCGTGCTCTGAGGCAGGTGCAGCTTCTCGTCCAGAGAATCGTCGCAAGCGAATTCGTAATCGAACTTGCACTCGGGCGCGGCTTGCTCGACCGCGTGTGCGAGGGCGAATTGCAGCGCGGCTGCCAGCCCGACGTTTTCCAGCGCCGAGGGGCTTAGGTCTTCGCAGATGCGCCGCACTTCTTGTGAGATCGACTCGATCTCACCCCGCAGCGCCGCGGGCGTGGCGCCATCGGTCCTGGTAGTCGGAGGCGGGCGATGGCCGCCGTCTGCTCGATCCGGAAGTTGATCCACGGTCAGCGCGAGATGCCGCAAATCCGCGAGTGTCTGATCGTGCAGGTCGCGCGCGATGCGGCGGCGTTCAGCTTCGGTCTCGTTCGCGAGTTGCAGACGCGCTTCAGCAAGTTCGCGGTTCGTCACGGCCAGTTCGGCGCTGGTGCGATGAATCCGGCGGTTCTGCACGTAGCCCCATGCGAGCGCGATCAACGCCAGCAACAACAAGACGCCGAGCGCAGTAGACGTCCACGGAAACGGCGCGCGCGCCACGGTGAACTCGAACGCCAGAGGGTTTGCCGGCGTTAGATCTTTCGTGAAAGCGCGCGCCACAACTTTGTATTTGCCCGGACCCAACTGCTCCATCGGGAATTGCGAATCATGCGAAAGTTTCTGACGAATGATTTTTCCCGCGCTGTCGTAAAGCGCAAACGCATATTGAAACTGCTCGGGGAAAGTGCGGCTGCTGATTGCCGTCACGTCGAGCAGCAAACTGTTCTGCGGATAATCCAGATGCAGTCCCGAGGCCAGCTCACTTGACGGATGAATGCGCCGGCTGATGATGCGCGCAGGCAGCACAGTTGGTTTCGTGGCGCCGGGTTCGTAGCGAATGATCCCGCGGTTCGTGGCGCCGATTACCTCTTCGCTGCCGTCGGACTGTCGCGATGTGATCACTGCAAACACACGTTGTGACGGCAGTCCTTGCTCGATGTCGAGACGCGAAACAATCGCCCCGAACTGATCGTCAAGCGTCACGCGCAACAGCCCGCTGCCGATCGTGGCGCACCAAATCGATCCAGAACGCGAGTTGTCAGCGCTCAAAAACAGTGAACGTGCGTTTACTCCCGGTGCGATTTCACGCAGCTGACTGTCCTTTGCGAAGTACAGCCCTCGCGCGCTGGCAATCCACAAACCGCCGCTGTCGGCCAGGAAGGACCAGACGGCATCGCCCCTCACTTTGTCGAGCGCCGCATCATTCGTCGTCTGTTTTCCGTCCCAGAAAAAAATTGCCCCGCTCGCCGTGCCGACAACTAGTCGCCCGTTCGCGTCACTGCCGAGCGCGGTGACCTCACGCAGTTGATTATCGGCAGACGTTTCCGGCCAGACGAGTGTGCGTTGGAAACCCTGGAGTTTCTCAACGCCATATCCGTACGTTGCTATATAGGTCGTCCCGTTGGCGCTGGCGATAGCTCGCACACTGTCGCCTTGCGGAAGATTTTCTCTTGATGGAACGCGAACATACTGCGATTGGCTTTCGCCCGGTGAAAAGTCCATGCGCGGATTGGGTCGCGTCACGAAGAGTCCCGATGACGTGGCCACAACCGCGCTTCCTCCGGCTTCGGTGATTGCGTAAACAATACGACTGCCGATCTCTGGATCGCGCCACCAGGTTTTGTCTTGCTGTTGGACGAACAGGCCGGCATTCGTTCCCGCAAACAAATGGCCGTTCGCCATAAACAGCGCGCGCACAGTATTCGCATTCGCGTCACTTGAAATCGCCTCCGTGCGCACTGCGTGCGGATCGTAACGGCAAACGCCTTTATCGGTGGCGAACCAGACGACTTGTTCGGCATCGACGAAGACGCCGTACAGGTGATCCGATCGCAGCGCGCCGCCCGTCTCTTCGAAAGTGAAGTGTTCGATCGCTTTGCCGTTCTGAAAGAGAAATGCGCCGTGACCATCAGTCGCAATCCACATGTCTTCACCGGCGCCGCGCGCGATCGCGGTGACCGGACCGGTTGATGCGTTGGCGCGCGTGGGCTTCAATGGATTGCTTTGATCGAAGATGGCGCTTTCATCTTTGGCCGCACGAGCGCCGACCCAAAGCCCCCCTCGTGCGTCAGTTTCGAGTGCGTTGATAAAGAAACTGCGCGGCTTGCTGACGACTTCCTTCGCTTCGCCGTTTTGAATTTCAACGATGCCGCGACTCTGCGTGCCGGCGTAAAGTGTTCCATTCACAATCGCGAGACTCGTGAGCTTCAATGCTCCTGGTTGATCTCTGTCGGCGCTTTGCAGAGGCTGTTCAGGGATTGCGCGAACAGTCAGCGTTGGCCGGGGATTCCGTTCGGAGTCAGTGACCGCGAGTCGCGATGCGGCTGGTTGCGTGATGCGACAATCGAAAATCTGTCCGGCCTCGCTCGCCATAATCGCGTGGTCGCGCTCAGGCGTGATGATGGCGGTGATGACTTTGCCGGCCGTCTCTTTGATCGTTTCGAATTTGTCGTCCAGCAGACGCGCAGCGCCATTCTCAGTTCCAATCCAGAGCGCGCCCGATTGATCCGCTTTCAAAGCGAGCACTTTGCCGGTCGGCAGACCTTCCGCCGTTACCGCGCTCGTGCGCCGGCCATCGAACCGCGCCAGTCCACCGTCAGTCGCAAACCACGTCACGCCAAATTCCGTCTGCGCAATTGCGTGTGTGCGATCCGACGGCAATCCATGAAACGAAGTCACCGCCCCCCACTGATGTAGATTCGGCGGCGGCGTTGGAGACGGTGAAGGCGACGGTGAAGGAGAAGCGGTCGGTGTTGCCTGTGGTTGAGTCGGCGGTTGCTCCTGGGGAAAAGCGGAAGGCAGAAGGCAAAAGGCAGAAAGCAGCAAGAGAGTGAGCTGTAAGCAGTGAGCAGTGCGGGAAGGTTGAAGCCATGCCGTGCGAAGGTAGCGTCTGCTTCGGAAATATGGACGGCTCTCATTCTCACCTGGCTTCAGCCAGGTGACCAGTTCAGCCGATAAAAACCTAGCCAACCGTTTCAACGGTAATGACATACTTGACTCGTCAAGAATTAGTCCCAGCGTTAAGAGCGGCCGTCAGACGTCAACGAGCTGCGGAGCAGCGGTTGTAGCTAAGCCCAAGGCGAGGCTTTGTGAGCCTTGGGTTACCGGTGAATAAGATTTGCAGGAGCCGCGAAGCGGCGACACAGTATTATTGCCATCGATAACCGTTATCGGCTCTCCGCTAATTTCCTATTCTGCTGAAAGCAATTAGGCATTCATCTGTCGCCGCTCCGCGGCTCATAGAATCAGCTGTGTGTTACCCAAGGCTCGCAAAGCCTCGCCTTGGGCTTAGCTATGGCCGCTGCTTCGCAGCTCGTTGACCTCGATCCTTGTGTGTTACCCAACGCTCGCAAAGCCTCGCGTTGGGCGTAGCTACAACCGCTGCTCCGCAGCTCGTTGACCTCGATCCTCGGCGGCTCCCTCATTGCGGAAAACACTTGCCTGATGAGTTATGTATATCAATGCCCTTTAAACGGTTAACAGCAAGAATAAAGCCACCGTGGCACCCGGCTAAAGCCGTGTGAGAATGAGATGAACATCTTTTAGTCAACAAGATCTTCTGTTGGCCTAGACCCTTCTCGTCTCCCCATCTCCGCGTCTCCGTGTCTTGCTCTCTTCTTTCTTCTGTTCTTCCGTAAACTTCTTCCGGTCGCGGTCGATCCAGCCTTCGAGATCGACTGCCGCTTTTTCCAACTCATCGCTGTTCAAGAGTCCGCGGCGCAGCGCTTCAAAGAATGCGCGCGTGCGGACGTTATAAGCGAGCTTTTCGTAAGCCTCGTTTGGCGTCCCTTCCGGGATCGAAACGAACAGTTTTTCGTAGAGTGTTGCGAGACGGCTCTCGACACCTCGCAGGCTCAACGAACACTTACGCGCGATTGCCCAGTTTGAGAGGCCGAGTGCGAGATAGTAAAGCGCCTCGGCTTCGAACTCAGTCAGCAGCGGCCGCTTGAATGAATCCTTGAACGCCGGATCGATCATGTCGGCGCCGTCTTCCAAAACCGCGGCGACGAAACGCAGAAAGCGCGACTCGGGATTGTTCTTGTGAATGAAGCCGTAGGCCGGCGGCGGATCGACCGACTTAACGATTTTGCGAATCTCGTTGATGTAAATCTCGTGCGGGAACTGCGTCCAGAAAATGATTCGGGCTTCGGGATACTCGCGCCAGATCGCTCGTGCGGCCTTCACGCCTGACAGCTTCGGCATCTGAATGTCGAGAATGCAAACCTCCGGCTTGTTCTTGAGCGCGAGCGAAACCGTTTCTTCGCCATCGCTCGCTTCAATCACTGGAGTATGCGAAGGGAAATCACGCTCAAGGATCTCGCGCAGGTAAGCGCGCTGCGCCACGTTGTCTTCGGCAATTAGGATGGACATTGACATGATTCTAACTTAAACGTCTTTTCGATACGCCATCTTTAACGTGGCTTCTTCGTACTTGAATCGACGCTAGTCACTTGTCGTGAGTGCGCGAAACCTGCCGTTCTCGTAGATAAACGATGTGCCGCCCATCCCCATGCCGGAAAAGATTGAGTCTCGTGGATAAGTGAAATCTCGCTGGGCTTCATAGTCGTAATCGGATTCACCCTTCGGCATCAGTATCAGAGAGCCGCCGCCTTCCGAACTAACCTGGTGCATTTTATAGCCACCGGGTTTTCGAAAAAACGCGACGATCTTGACGATCAAAGGTCTGGCGACGCCCTTGTCGTTGGCTTCGGCGCTCTGTTGGATGAGGACTGCGTAATCTGTTAGCCCGTCTTCGTTGAAGTCCCCCTTGATCATCTGCGCGTACGCATCAAGGCTGCCACATTCTCTGACCGAGTAACAGTCGTCTTCGCTTACCTCAGGAAATGACCAGCCGGGAAAGTTGCCGTTCAGCAGAACTTTGATCGGCAGCGGCAAGTCAGGAGTTTTTTCACATTTATAGACGGGCAGAGAACTTTCGTAAGGGTCTTCAGCCGGCCCAAACTTCAGTGGCGGCTTGGAGTGATGACGAAGGTTAAAAGTTGACGCCCCAACCAAAAACGTAAACAAGGCGAAACTAATTCTCACCAGACGCGTTCGCACAGCTAAATTCTCGCTCGTCGCGATCGCCCTGAGGAATGTGGCGCGCCACACCTTCACCCACGGCTGTGCCTCCTGTCTGGAGAGGGAAGGACTGATGATGAAGTCTTATTAGCTCGCCGGTTTCGCCAGCGACTTAATCTGTTTCTTCACTGCATCCTCGAGCAGGGCTTCTTTGTCAAAGCTCATGCCGGTGCTGCGATAGCGGATGACGCCTTCGGGATCGAGAAGGATGTAGGTGGGAAAACGATCGATGCGAAAGGCGCGCTGAACTTTTCGGTCGCGATCGAGGTATTGGACCCAGACCATTTTTTCTTTCGCAATAAAGTCTTTCCATTTGTCTTCATCGCCGTCTGAGCTCACGCTAATCATGACGAACGAACTTTCTTTCGCGAACTTTTTGTTCAACTCGCGCAACCCGGGCACCGATTCCACACATGGCGGACACCACGTACCCCAAAAATCGAGCAACACAACTTTTCCCTTCAGCTCGTCGAGCGACACGTATTCGCCTTCGGAGGTCGTGATTGAGAAATCAGGAGCGAAAGGCTCGCGCGCGCGCCGCGGATTGTCGATCATCTTGCGCGCATCTTCGACGTTAGCCGCGGTCGGCGCGAGTTTCACGAACTCTTTCAGTTCCGCCGCCCCTTCGGGATCGCGGTTCTGCTGCATCAATACGACGCCGAGGTTGTAGTGGACATCAGCGGGGGCCTCTTTGAACGTGGCGGCCTGACGCAAGGCAGCCTCGGCCTCTTGCAGCTTCTTCTGGTCCTTGCCGTCAGACTGTTTTTGAATCGCGATCCCTTTTAGGTTCAAAGCCTGTGATTGCATAGCGGGATCGTTCGCGGCGAGTTCGATGACTTTGTCGCACGTCGTTGCGACTGTCTTGTACGCTGCCAGTCCCATGTAGGCATTGGCCATGAGGAACAGCGCTTCCGCGGAAGTCTGGCCTTTCAATTCATTGGCGCGTTTGAACGCTTTCAGCGCGTCTTCATACTTTCGCTGGCGCATAAGATCGCGGCCCGCGGTGATCTGCTCATCGTACCCAGATCCGTCGCCCTGTTGCGCGATCGCACGGACTTGCATGTTCGGCGCCGGTCCGAACATAGCGGCAGAGAAAACAACCAAACTGACAATTACCAGGGAGCGCAAGGATATCCGTGAGAAAATCATGATGTTGCGGTATTCCAATCCCGCCAGTGGGCGGCCGGCGAATGATACCGCAAATCAGCCCGGTCATCACCTTCTCGCCCGGCTCTTGAAAACGGCGGAGCCTCGTCTATAATCCTGCTCCTCCCAAACTCGTTCGTTGTGAAATTCGACATGAAATTCTGACTTTGGAGGTTTGATATGGCTGACAAAAAATGCCGCATCCTTTATGTCGACGATCATGATGATAGCGCCGAGATGCTCAAGCTCATTTTGGCTGATGATTACAAGGTTGAAACAGCGCGCAGTATGGAACAAGCGCTGCAAATGGCGGAGAACGGCGACTTCGATTTGTACGTGCTCGACAAGCGTCTGCCGGACGGTTCCGGTCTCGAGTTAGTCACACGACTCAACGCGCTGACCCCTAATGTGCCGTGCGTCGTCTACACTGGAGATGCCTACGAGCTTGATCAAAGAGAGGCACTTGCCGCCGGCGCGGACGCATACGTCCCAAAGCCTGACATCGAAAAACTAATTGAGATGATCAATAGGTTTCTTGGCGAGCAGCAATGCGCTGCAGCCGGGTCAGCCTGAATCGTAAGGCGCGAACTGTCGAGAGAGGAGTCGAGCGATATCATCCCCTAAAAAGATTGGTCGTTATGAGATTCGCTCCAAGCTCGGCGAAGGCGGCATGGGTGAGGTTTACCTGGCCCTTGATTCGCAGTTGGATCGACCAGTCGCACTAAAAATTCTGCCCGCACAAATTGCGCGCGACCAGCAGCGATTACATCGTTTTTTGCAGGAGTCGCGGGCGGCGGCCGCGCTCTCACACCCAAACATCGCGCACATCTATGAGATCGGCGAGGCTGAAGGCGCCCACTTCATCGCGATGGAATACGTCGAAGGCACGCCGCTCGACAAGAAGATTGGCGGCCGGCCAGTCCACATCGCAGAAATCCTGGACATTGCGGTTCAAATTGCCGATGCGCTTGAAGAAGCCCACGCGAAAGGCATCATCCACCGCGACATTAAATCGTCGAACATCATGATCACGCCGCGCGGTCGTGTGAAGGTGCTCGACTTTGGGTTGGCAAAACTGGCGACGTCTGACGGTGTCACCGATCGCACTTCGGATAGCGAACTCGCGACGCGTGTGAAAACCTCACCCGGCGTGGTTATGGGCACCGTGAATTACATGTCGCCCGAGCAGGCGTTAGGCCGCGAAGTCGATCAGCGTAGCGACGTCTTTTCATTTGGCGTGGTGCTTTACGAAATGGCGACCGGACGGCTGCCGTTCACCGGCGACACGGTCACTGAAACGATCGATCGCATCGCCCATTCACAGCCGGAAGCCATTGCGCGGCTGAATTACGATGTACCAGCCGAACTGGAAGTAGTCGTAAAGAAAGCTCTGCGCAAGAATCGCGAAGAGCGGTATCAGACGATTCACGATGCGTTGGTTGATCTGAAGGAACTGAGGCGCGAGCTCGATATCTCAGCAGGGATCGAGCGTTCCTTGCCGCCATCGTCGCGCAGCGTTGAAATCGCAACGGAGATTTTTGATAGCTCGCCTTCCGCTCGATCCGGGATTGTTGCGCCGACATCCACGACCTCCGTTCCCACAGCTCATCCGACATCGAGCGCTGAGTACATCGCGACTGGTATCAAGCGTAACAAGTTCCTGATTGCGGTTTTGGCGATTGCGGTGGTCATTGTTGGCGGCACTGTGATTTCGCTGGCAGCATTCGGCATTTGGAAATACGTGGTCAAACGACCAGCCGACGCCAAGCGATTGCCGGCAAACATCAAGATCACTCGTCTGACATCAAATGGCAAAGCGCTTGAGGCTGCCATTTCGCCGGACGGTAAATGGGTCGTGTATGCGATCAAGGAAGGCAATCAACGCAGTCTGCACGTACGGCAAATCGCCACGACCAGCGACGTGCAGATTGTCGCGCCCGCTGAGATGCGGATCGGACGTCAAACATTCTCGGCAGATGGGAACTACTTGTTTTATAACGCGTTTGATGAAAACAACCTGACAGGTGCGCTCTTTCAGGTGCCGTCACTCGGAGGCATTCCGCGCAAGATTATTTCCGATCTAATTAGTCCAGTGACTCTTTCTCCCGACGGAAACCGGATCGCAGTCATTCGCAACAACGAGTCCGTCTCTGGTGAAGATCAACTAATTGTCGCGAACCGCGATGGTTCTGGCGAACAGAAATTAGCAGCCCGTCGCGCAGACAAGTGGTTCAACAGTGGTGGTTGCGGCTGGTCGCCGGATGCGAAAGTGATCGCTTGTCCCGGCGGTTCCTACACTGGCGGCTTTCACACGTCTGTGATCGTGATCGACTCAGCCACCGGTGCGCAGACTGAACTGCCCCAGCAACCCTTCTCCGATATGGGACGCGTATCATGGCTCGCTGACGGTTCGGGAGTTGTCGTCAATGCCTCATCTAAAGATTCGCAATTGAATCAGCTTTGGTTGATCTCGTACCCCGGCGGTGAAGCGAGGCGGCTATCAAGCGATCTTAACGACTACTCCGGAACTAGTCTCACTGCTGACTCCAAAACATTAGCCACGGTCCAGAACGATTGGACGGCGAATATCTGGACGGCGCCGATTGCGGATGCTGCGAGCGCGAAACAGATCACGACCGGAAAATTGGAAGGTATCAAGGGGGTGGCGTTCGCTCCTGACGGGCGGATCGTTTACACGGTCAATACGCAAGGAACGAACGACATTTGGATCATGAACGCCGATGGCAGTAACCAAAGACCGTTGGCAACCGATGCGAGTGAAGATGAGCTGCCCAATGTAACTCCAGACGGCCGTTACGTCGTCTTTACTTCTGAGCGTGGCGGGTTTCCCAGCTTGTGGCGAATGGATTTGGATGGCGGGAATCTGAAACAACTGACGTCCGGCCAGGAAGACTACGCACAGAATGTTTCACCGGATGGGCGTTGGGTTCTTTTTGATTCGTGGCGGTCGGGACGTATGACTCCCTGGAAGGTTTCAATTGACGGAGGCGAACCGACGCAGATTGTTGACAAGTTCACTCGCAGTCCCCAGTTCTCGCCTGACGGAAAATGGATCGCCGCATATTTCCAGGACGAACAAGCCGGTTCACCCTGGCGAATTATGATCGCGCCGCTTGACGGTAGTGGATCGACCAAGGTGATCGATCCCGTGGCGGACCCCGACCGAGTCTCTATGGATGCGGGCCTAACGTGGGCCCCGGACGGACGCTCGATATGGTACGTAAACACGCGCGACGGCACCGCGAATCTTTACAGTCAGTCAATCGATGGTGGCCCGGCGAAGCAACTTACGAAATTCACCGACAATGGTGTCGGAATTTTCAATTTTTCTCGTGACGGGAAGACGATCGCATTCATGCGCAGCACGGTAAGAAGCGATGTCGTGCTAATTAGCGACTTCAGATAGTGTCCAGATTTGTTTCTCTGTGTGTCTTTGTGGATCTTAGTGCCTCGGTAGTGGGCGTTTTCTACCGTTTTCACCAGAGACAGGTAGGCTGCACACAGAACACAGAGAACAGAATTCAAACCAAGACTAGCCAATTTAGATCATCAGATTAAGGAGACAATCAATGAACCGCCCCCGCAATCTTTCCCAATCAATCGGCATCACCGTCCTTACTGTTCTCGTCGCGTTGTTTGTCACGCCGCGGTTTACAGCCGCACAAACGCCAACACCAACGCCGCAGAGTTCACCTGTTTCTTCACCCGAAGCGCGGCCATCGCCCTCGGGTGAAGAGGAAGGCGGCCGTCCGCGCGACCCGATGTCGGCGCCCACGTTCGCCGGACTCAGGTTTCGTTCTATCGGTCCCGCGTTCACTTCTGGACGCGTGATCGGATTCGCGGTCGAGCCGAACAATCCATCGCGGTATTTCGTCGCGAGCGCTTCGGGCGGAGTTTGGAAGACCGTCAACAACGGCAACACCTGGACGCCAGTTTTTGATCGCGAAGGCTCGTACTCAATCGGCTGCATCGCACTCGATCCGAAAAACCCTCTGACCGTTTGGGTCGGCACCGGCGAGAACAACAGCCAGCGCAGCGTCTCGTACGGCAGCGGCGTCTACAAATCGGATGACGGCGGGAAGACATGGCGTAATGTCGGCTTGAAAAATTCAGAGCACATCGGCCGCATCGCGATTGATCCGAAAGATTCGAACATCGTCTATGTTGCGGCGCAGGGACCCTTGTGGGGACCGGGCGGCGATCGCGGACTTTACAAGACGACTGATGGTGGCAAAACGTGGAATCAGGTCCTGAAGATCAGCGAGAACACCGGCGTCAGCGACGTCGAGATCGATCCGAACACTCCCGAGACGCTCTATGCCGCGGCCTATCAACGCCGGCGCCATATGTGGACGCTGATCGACGGTGGTCCTGAGAGCGCAATCTACAAATCGACTGATGCGGGCGCGACGTGGAACAAGGTCCGCGCGGGTCTACCGACGACAGATATGGGTCGCATTGGTTTGGCGATCTCACCCGTCGATTCGAACGTGGTTTACGCGACGATTGAATCAGGAGATCGCAAAGGCGGCATCTTCCGTTCAAACGATCGCGGGGGAAGCTGGGAGAAGCGCAACGACTTTGACGCGGGCGCGATGTACTACGGCCACGTGGTCGCCGATCCGAAAGACGTCGATCGCATCTACATCATGAATGTATTCCTGATGGTTTCAGACGATGGTGGTCGCACGCTGCGGCGTCTCGGAGAGAAATCAAAGCATGTCGACAATCACGACATTTGGATCGATCCGAACAACAACGAACATTATCTGGTCGGTTGCGACGGCGGCGTGTATGAGAGCTGGGACCGGGGATCGAATTGGTACTTCAAGAGCAACCTGCCGGTCACGCAACTCTATGATGTGACGACCGACAATGCGACGCCGTTCTACAACGTATTCGCCGGCGCGCAGGACAACTTTGCTTTCGGTGGCCCATCACGCACGCGGAACGCCTCGGGCATCGTCAATAGCGACTGGTGGGTGACACAAGGCGGCGACGGCTTCCGCACGCAAGTTGATCCGGAAGACCCGAACACGATCTATGCCGAGCTCCAGAACGGCAACCTCGTGCGCGACGACAAGCCGACAGGTCAGCGTCACGCGATCACGCCGGAAGTCGGTCGCAATGAAGAGCCTTTGCGCTGGAACTGGGATTCGCCTTTCATCATCAGTCCGCATTCGCACACGCGGCTTTACTTTGCTTCCAACAAGCTCTACCGCAGCGACGATCGCGGTGACAGTTGGAAACTGATCAGCGGTGAGCTTTCCCGCGCGCTCGATCGAGACAAGCTGCAAGTCATGGGCAAGGTTTGGAGCATGGACGCGGTGGCGAAGAACCAATCGACCGCATTCTTTGGGAACGCGTCAGCGCTGGCTGAGTCGCCGAAGAAAGAAGGATTGATCTATGTCGGCACTGACGACGGGCTCATCCAGATCACTGACGACGGCGGCAAGAGTTGGCGCAAGGTCGAGAAGATTGGCGACGTGCCGGAACTCGCTTACGTCAGCCGCATCGTGGCGTCAGTCAACGATCCGAACACCGTCTATGTCGCCTTTGAGAATCATCAGAACGCTGACTTCAAGCCGTATCTTTTCAAGAGTACCGACGCGGGACGCACCTGGACTTCGATTAAAGCAAACCTGCCGGCGAACCAATCGGTCTGGGGCATCGCGGAAGATCACGTGAATCCGAATCTGCTTTTCGCCGGCACTGAATACGGTCTTTTCTTCACCGTCGATGGCGGTCAGAAGTGGATTCAGATGCGCGGCGGTCTGCCGACCATTCAAGTGCGCGACATCACGATTCAACGGCGCGAGAACGATCTCGTGCTGGGAACATTCGGGCGCGGCTTTTACATTCTCGATAACTACACGCCGTTGCGCGCGGTCACGCCGGACATGCTCAAGCAGGAAGCCGCGCTATTTCCGATCAAGGACGCGCTAATGTACATCCAGGCGCAACCAATCGGCGGGCGCGGCAAATCATTCCAGGGCGAATCATTTTTCACCGCTGAGAATCCGCCGTTCGGCGCGACGTTCACCTATTACCTGAAAGAAGAACTGAAGACGAAGAAAGCCAAGCGTCAGGACGCTGAGCGCGCCGCGTCGAGAAGTGGCGCACCGGTTCGTTTACCGAGCAGTGCGGAACTCAGCGCCGAAGAACAAGAAGAGGCGCCGGCAGTGATTTTTGTAATCAGCGATTCACAGGGCCGCGTGATTCGGCGTTTGACCGGGCCAGTGACCGCCGGTTTCCAACGCATCACCTGGGATTTGCGTTATCCCGCGTCGTCGCTTCCGCCGCCGCCAAATCCGGACGGCGAAGATCCTTTCGCGGAACCGCCCGGTGGCCCGCTCGTGATGCCGGGAACCTACAAAGTTTCGATGATGAAGCGTGTCGATGGTGTGATTACTCCCCTCGGTCAATCGCAAGAATTTCAAGTGATTGTCGAAGGTCAGGACCGCATGTCACCGGCCGATCGCATCGCTTTGGTTGAGTTTCAGCAGAAAGCCGCGCGATTGCAGCGGGCCGTGCAGGGCGCCAACCAGGCCGCGAATGCTTTGACTCCGCGCCTGGCGGCGATTCGTCGCGCGCTGATGGAAACGCCGAATGCGCCTGAAGCGTTGATGACTGAGGCAGCCGCGATCGAGAAACGCAAGAATGACATTCTCAAGGCGCTGAGCGGCGATCAGGCTCTGCGTCAACGCAACTTCAATCTGCCGCCCTCGATTAATGAACGCGTCGGGTTGGTTGTCGGCGCGGGCCGAATGTCGACCGCTCGACCAACCCAGACGCAGGTCGATCAGTACGCGCACGCGGCTGCCGAATTCGAAGGTGTGCTCGCGCAGCTTCGTCAGCTGATCGAAGTGGATCTGCAAGCGCTCGAAAAGAAGATGGAAGCCGCCGGCGCGCCCTGGACACCGGGCCGGATTCCCGAGTGGAAGGACCAGTAGGCTAGTCTCCCTTCTCCCTTGGGAGAAGGGTGGGGATGAGGGCCTGGCAGCTACCGATCGTGGTATTTGAATCAGTTCCGAGAGATGAATTCGCTGCGAATTCATCTCTCGCGGTTTTAATGTATTAGACACGAGCCAGGCCCTCACCCAACCCTCTCCCAAAGGGAGAGGGCTTAACCATCCTTCAGTTCCGACAGCAAATAACCCCCCCGCCCGACTCGCACCGCATATCCTTCATCAACCAACTGATGATTGCCCAGTCCCGCTTCGACGCGGCTCAAGCCCGACGCGCGCGCGGTCTCGCCGAGTAGAGTCATCCCCGCGCCCGCCAGATACGCACGAGCGATCTCTCGCAGGGCAGTCTTGCGCGCCACACGTTTCCTCAACTCTTCAGGGAAACGATCTTCCGACAAACCCCAGATGTATGAGAATGGTTGATAAATCACATCGTGCGGGATCACTTTCATCTGACGTTGTAACTCATCGAGCGCGCGCGTGAAGGCTGCGCGTTCGGTGACTCCGCTTTCCGCGCGGAGGTCCGCTGTGGCCTGTTCATGCTCGCGCCTGAGGACTTTGAGAATGCGTTGCGCTGCGAGCGACAGAACTTCGGGTTCGTCTTTGCGCCTCGGCATCCAAACGGCGGCAAAGTGACTAATCAAGCGCGGGGCGACAAACATCGAACGACCGCCCGCGAGCTTTGCGTAATACACGCGGCCGCGACGCATGACTTCGTCCTTCAGGTACCAGGTGAGCCGCGTCTCTTCATCCTTCTGCACATTGCGCGGCAAACTAACATCGCGGCGACCGCACACCGCCATGTAGAGCGACGGCCCCGCACGACGAGTATCGGTGAGCGTGTTGGCAAAGCCCACGTCTTCTATGAATCGTTCAGCGTCAACAGCGTTTTCCACGCGAAGCTCTTCCTCGCGCCGCCACAAGCGGTCGCGATGAAGTTCGATGTGTTCGGGGAACGTTGGAATAGTCATTCGGTTAAGACTCACAATAGAAGCTTAAGCCGCTGGAGGTGCGCAAGTCTTTCAGACTTGTGAGCTGAGAAGGTGAGGCGGGGGCAAGTCCACCCTTCCCAACCTGAGAGACTTTTAGACCTTAGTTATCTTTTTTCGCTTGAGGGCCTTTCAACCTGAACAGCACTCTTTGAACTAAAATAACCTCAGAGTACGGAAGGGCGGCGTGCCCCCGCCGGTTGCCGACTTCGCAACAAACCTTCTGCTACAGGGCACGTAATACCAATTTGATTGGCGTGGGTGTGCTAATTTCACAATCTGGGTTCTGCAGCTAGTCCCAGGATAAAGGAAACCTTTATGAAACCCTTCAGCAAAAAAGTCGCATGGCTGGTCCTCATAGCGGTGATGATTGCTTTCCGTCCGCCGCTCTCAGCGTGCAGTCAAAATCAATCCACCGGCGAACCGAGTACTTCAGCTGCTGTCCAGAATACGCAAACCATTAAGTGGAGATTTGGGGGGAACGATGCGGGCAGCGGCAGTTACACGATACGCCTCGATGGGACCTTCGAATCCGTTACCGAACTCAATATCGTAGGCCAGGCCATCAAGAGCCGGCTCACGGGGAAAATGGTGGACGGCCTGATCACCGAATTCGAATTGGTCACCCAACAAGCGGGCACCGAAGTGAAGACCTCAGCCAAAGACGGCAAAGCGCATATCACCTTTGGCACGAACAGCCGGGACGTTGACTACCAACCCGCGAGCGTCCTGTTTGGCAACTTGCATCCGGTGCTCACCCAGACCTGGGCCAAAGTTCTCGATCCGGCCAAGGATGGCGTTCAGAACATAGATGTCTTCGTCCTGGACGGCGCCACTACGGTCAAAGTTGGCGTTACAAAAAAGAAGGCGCGCACGGTCGAGGCAGGTGGGAAAAAACAGGTGGCGAATGTTTACCTGGCGCGATTTCCGAACGTCGAGTTCGATGTGTACCTCACTGAAGACGGGCAATTTGCTGCGTGGGATATCCCTTCGCAGAAGCTGCAGGCGGTTGCCTCAGGCCATGAAGGCTTTCTGGTTGATCCGAGCACGCTTTATCCGGAACTGAGTCAGCCGGTGATGACCACGCGCGCTGAGAAGGGAGTCAAGATCAAAATGCGGGACGGGGTCGATCTCGTTGCCGATCTCGTGCGCCCGGCTGATGATGCCAAACATCCCGTCATTCTCGAGAGAACGCCCTATGGCCGCGGAACTCTGTCGCAGCTGGAGGGCGAGTGGTGGGCCAAGCGTGGTTACGTGCACATCGTTCAGGACGTGCGCGGACGCAACGACAGCGACGGCGAGTGGAAACCGTTTGTGCACGAGCGCCAGGACGGTTACGACACCATCGATTGGATCGCCAAACAAAGCTGGTCTGACGGGAATGTCGGAATGATTGGCGGCAGCTACGTCGGATTTGTGCAGTGGTCGGCCGCGGTCGAAGCCCATCCGGCACTTAAGTGCATAGTGCCGCAGGTCTCGCCTCCGGATCCTTTTTTCAACTTCCCGATAGATCATGGCGTGCCGATGCTGTTTGGCGCGCTCTGGTGGTCCAACTTCGTCAAAGACAAGAAGGTGCCGGCGGTACCGGAGATACCCAAAGACATCGAGAAGCTAAAGACATTGCCGCTGTTGAAGGTTGATGATGAAGTGTTGGGCCACGACATTCCTTTCTTTAACGAGTGGCTCGAGAAGCAAACACCCTCCGCATTTGCGGGCGCGAACTTTATGCCTGACATGGACAAGGTCAAGATCCCCGTGCTGCACATCAGCGGATGGTGGGATGGCGACGGCATCGGCACGAAACTCAATTGGGCGAGGATGCGGTCGCTCGGAAATAAGAACCAGTGGTTGATCTATGGGCCATGGACACACCTTTTCAATAGCACGTCGCGGATGGGCGACGTCGATTACGGACCCGAAGCCATCATTGATCTCGATTCAATCTATCTGCGCTTCTTCGATACCTGGTTGAAGCACAAGCAGGTGAATTGGGAACAGCAGCCGAAGGTGCGCGTGTTCGTTACCGGCATCAATCAGTGGCGTGAGCTGAACGATTGGCCTGATTCACGCTCGCGCGAGATGACGCTGTTTCTCAGCTCCCGCGGACCGGCGAACGGAATTGCGAGCGTCGGCGAGTTGGTCCCCGCCGCTCCCAGGAAACAGTCACCGGATCGTTACACTTACGATCCAGCCGCTGCACAGATTCCGAAAGAGATGAAGAACATCAAGAACTTCGGTGATCTACTCGCCGCTGCCTCAACTGTGGTGAAGATCGATTCAAAGGAAAAAGGCCTGCTCATTTACCGAACGGCGCTGATGAACGAGCCGTTGGAGATTGGCGGTCCGATCGAACTGGATCTGCGCTTTGCTACAACGGCGCGCGACACAGACTTTTTTGCTTCACTGGTGGATATCGATGAAAAGGACACGATGCATGCGATAGGTATCGGCGGAAAGATTCGCGCGCGTTATTTGTCCGGCTGGGAAAAGCCGTCGTTGCTGACGCCGGGCAAGGTTTACAAGCTGACCATCGAACTCTGGGACACAGCACATCAGGTGAAGAAAGGGCATCGCCTGGCGGTGGTAATTACGAGCACTGCGTTTCCTGGTTACGCGCGCAACCTGAACACCGGCGAACCGGTTACCAACGCGACGCGGATGGTGCCCGCGCAGCAGACGATCTACCACGACGCGATGCAGCCAAGTGCCCTGCGCTTCCGCGTGCTGACACAGAACCGCGAACGATAGCGAGGGGGTTCCCTCTGGCGGATGAACTGCTATACTGCGTTCACTTGAGCTAACTCTTCCGCCAGCGACGAGAAAGGATATGCACCTTGCGCCGGCAAACATTTTCCATAAACAGCTTCGGCTGATGCCGAGCCCAATCTCCGGATAAAGCCATGCGGCCAAACAATCGAGTCAGTCCATACACTCTAATGTTGTTAACGCTTTTGTGCTGCGTATCCGTCTCGGCGCAAAGGGCGACCGTTAGTCTTTCAAAGCGCGCCAGCGCTGTTCCCAAAGCTTGCGAAGCGCTGGTTCCTGCATCGCTCGACCCGATCGATATCACCGCGCTGGTGAAGGAGGCCTATTGCAAGGGCGCCGGCGACATGCTGACCGAGTATACCTATGTGATGACTTCGACCGGGCGTTCAGTAAACAAGAAAGGACAGACGAAAGAAGAAACGACCACCTACGAGGTTTTCATTCCTGTTTTGAAGGGCGGGACGCGGGGCAAGGGCATTCTGCTGGTAACGAATCGCAATGGCGAGCCCGTACCGTCCGAGGAACTGGAAAAAGCGAGGCTGGACGCGGCCAAACGATTGGAAAAGGCCGAAGAAGAGAATGCGAACGAAAAGGTATCGGAGCCGGCTGCCGACGTAAAGGGAATGTTGCCTCTGGGGATGTACACTACTAGCACCAACAACCACCACTCAACTTTCGGTAAATCCGGCAGCGCCGCGCTGGCGATTCACACGTTCCTCAGAACATGTGAGCTGACCTTGGTGCGTAGCGAGCAGCATGACGGACGCGAGACGCTGATTTTCAATTTCACTCCGCGGCCCGGCGAAAAATTTGCCGCCAACGAAAAATACATTGCTCAGCTTGGGGGTGAGATCTGGATCGACGCCCAGGATCGTGTCGTTACTCGGTTAATGGGACGACCTGCTTTTACTGCGAGCAATACAAGCCCGACCAAGTCTATTCCGACGCCGCCCGACGCCCCACCAGCGGTTTATGTCGAGATGATGCGGTTACCCGAAGGAGTCTGGCTGCCGCGGATCATCCGCATCAACGGCGCGGACTACCAAAAACTCTTTGACGGAATCAAGTCAGAATCAATCACACTCTTCAGTAATTACGTCCGCTTCTCAACCGAGATAAAGGACGTGCACATCGACCCATACGTCAAGCCGTAACTACCGAGAGAGTTACTCTAAAACCTCATGCCCCTGTTTTGTCCCAAAGTCAGAAGCAGACGACAAGTCTCACCAAACTCGCACACGGGCCTCAGGAGCCAAATACAGTTTTCTACCCAGTTGAATATTGAATGCCGTGTACCACGCGTCGAGGTTGCGCACCGTGTCGGCGCGATATTGATCGGGCGGATGACCATCTGTCGCCAGAAGAACTCGCAGGAACTCGGGGCGCATCTTCGCGCGCCAGCTTTGTCCAAACGCAATGAAGAAACGCTCATCGCCGGTGAGACCGTTTTTGCTTGCGGAAGGCTTGCCGGCATACGCGCTGCGATAGGCGTCGTAGGCTGCGGAGAGCCCGGCTACATCGGCAATGCTCTCGCTCAATGTTAGCTTGCCGTTCACGTGCACACCCGGCAGCGGCTCGTAAGCGTCAAACTGTGCGGCCAGTCGATCGGCAGCGGCGCGAAAATGTTCGAGGTCCTGCGGCGTCCACCAATTCTGCAGCTTACCGTATGCGTCGAACTGGCTGCCTTGATCGTCGAAGCTGTGGCTGATCTCGTGACCAATAACCGCTCCGATGCTGCCGTAGTTCTCCACCGGGTCGGCGTTAGGATCGAAGAAGGGTGGATTCAGAATCGCGGCCGGGAAATTCAAACCGTTTTGGATCGGCAGATTCAGCGCATTCACCGTCTGCGGAGTCAACCACCATTCGGTCTTGTCCACCTGTCCGCGGAGTTTCGAGAGCGTCCATTGATAGTCAAAAAGATCTGACCGTGCAGCGTTCCCCAGCGGATCATCCGGCAGGACTTTCAAACCTGCGTAGTCTCGCCAATGTTCGGGATATCCAACTCCGACATACAACGTGCCGAGTTTCGCTTTAGCTTTCGCTTTCGTGGCCGGTGTCATCCAGGTGAGATTGTCTATGCGCTTCCCGAACGCGGCGACGATGTTCTTCACCATCTCCTGAATCTTCGCTTTGGCTTCAGGCGGAAAGTATTGCTTCACATAGAGCTTGCCTACGGCGTCGCCCAGCGCGGCGCTGGTGTTGTTCACTCCGCGCTTCCATCGTTCGGACTGTTGCGGAATACCGTTGAGCGTGGTGCTGTAAAAATTAAACCGCTCAGTCGCAAACGGCTTCGGCAGCAGTCCCGACCAGCGGTCGATTACACGAAACGCCAGGTACTCTTTCCAAACATCAAGCGGCTGATTCGCGACAAGCGCGGAGATCCCCGTCACTGCGCCGGGATGCCAAACCACAATAGTTGGTTGACCCGAGAGACCGGCGGCTTTGAAGAACGTCGTCCAATCAAGGCCCGGTGCTTTGGTCGCAAAGTCCTTCGTCGGCCACGGATTGTTCGCCTTCTGGATGTCGGCCGAATCAGTGCGGGTCGCATGCACGGTCGCGATCATTTTTTCCAGATCGTAAATGCGCGCGGCTTTCGCTTCGGCGTCAGCGATGTTTGCGAGCTTCAGGATCGTGACGATGTGCTCGCGATACCTGGCTTGCAGCTCGACATCATTCTTCTTAGTGCCCAGGTAGTTGTCGCGATCCGGCAAACCCAGGCCGCCCTGCAAAAGATAGGCGACATTGTGAGTAGGATTGTTGAGATCGGGTGAGACCCAAATTCCGAACAAGCGATCGGTGTAGAAGTTTGTGTTGTTAAGCGGGTCAACATCGGCGCGCAATTGCGAGCCGAGCACGCGCGCGAGCGCCGTCCTGTCGGCAATGCCGTTGATCTCATCAAGCTCGGCTTTAATCGGCGTGAGGCCTTTCTTTTCGATCGCATCCTCATTCATAAAAGCATCGTAGTAATCGCCGATCTTTTTCGCCTCGGGATCGTTCGATTTGGCGGCGCCCTTAATCAGATCGGCGGTGCGGGTTCTAACCTTCTCGGCGATCATGTCGAACGCTCCATAGGCTGGGCGATCCGAAGGAATCTCGGTCGCCTTTAACCACCCGCCATTCGCATAACTGAAAAAGTCATCGCCGGGATCGACCGATTTGTCCATGCCGGCGAGGTCGATGCCCTGCGCGTTGGCGACGCGGCTCGAGACGAGGAGATTGCCTGTGGCCAGCAGCAGTGCGAGACCAAGCGCGGCGATCTTTAAGAGGTTTGTGCAGTTAATTTTCTTCATCATCAGTGGATCCTGAATTTGCTTGGGAAAGAGCTGACAAGTCAGCGCACTCCATATTTAGTTTTTGCGGGGATAGAAAGAGTTTAAATCACCGGAGAAAAAGTCGGAAACGTCGCGTCCGCCTTGAAAGCCCTCTCCCAAAGGGAGAAGGGAGGCCAATCTTCATCGATATCGTGCACCCTTCTGCGCGAGTAACACCCGGTCGCTATCGCTCCCAGTACTGACCTTACGATCAGTACTACTATCAAATTTCCACTGCTCACTGCGCACTGTTTCGTTTGTGCCACGCCGCGAGAACTTCGGTTTCGCGAGCGGAAGTAATTCCAGCGCGCATTTTCAACTGTCTCTCCGGCGTCTGTTTTCTAAACCATTCGAGTGTGGCTCTGGTCGTATCCGAAAGCGGCCGGAACGTTAGTCCATGCTTCAACGCTTTATCGACGTTCGTCGTTAAGTAACTGATGTACGGTCCCTTCGGTGAAGTCCAAATGGGAAAATCATCGATGATGTTTTGCGCTTTTAGGAATTCGTCGTCAACCCAGGTAAATCGCGCGTCTGACTTCGTCGTCTTTTTCATTTCGTCGAGCATTCGACCCATGCTCAATCTTGATTTAGGTCCGGTGGCGTTAAAGGCGCCCACTGTGCCTTGCTCAACCATGCGAATGGTCCATTCCGCCAAATCGCGCGCGTCGATGATCTGCATCGGATCGGAAGGACTGCCCGGCGCCAAAATTTCTCCCCCGCGTTCGACGCGCACGGGCCAGTAGGTAAATCGATCCGATTCATCACCCGGACCGACGATGTATCCGGGACGAATGACGAGGGTCTTGCCGGGAAACCACTTTTCAGCTTCTGCTTCCGAAACCGCTTTCAATGGACCAAACAGGGCGAAGTTGCCCGCCCGCATCGTCGCACTCGTTTCTTTCATCGCGTCCGCGCCGGTGTATTTTATGAGCGGCGCGGTCTCATCCATTCCCTGCGTGCTGGTGTCGGCATAAACAGCCGTCGAAGAAATAAAGACGTAGCGCTCCGCGTTGCCCTTGAGAATCTGCGCCGCATCACGCACCCAACTCGGAAGTGTGGCGGGATTGTCTATGACAACATCCCAGCTCCGGCCCTTCAGTGCGTCGAGCTGGCCATTGCGATCTCCGATCAGTTGTTCGGCTTCTTTCGGCAGTTCACCCGGATGGGTGCGCCCGCGATTGAACACCGTCACCTTGTGGCCGCGGTCAAGTGCGTACCGAACCTGGAACGGCCCGGTGAAACCTGTTCCGCCCAAGATCAAAATTCGCAGGGGCTTCGGATTCTTTGCTTCTCCGAGCGATAGACCAGGAATTATTCCGAGACCGATACTGCCGCCGGCCACAGCTGAAAGCTTGAGAAAGTTTCGACGTGATGTCATAGATTTTGTCCTGAACCATTCCTTAATGAGGCTGGTACGCAGCAGAGCTTGAGAAGGTTTACTTTATTAACAAAACCGATGCCGGGTCAGTCCTACGAGCTTCGACCTAATTGAATTCTCAGTGTCTCAGTGAATTCCTCGGTGTATCTGTGGTGATGTTCTCGCGCGAAAGTTCAACCACTGAGACACGGAGAACATCCTCAAATTAGGCGGCGACCGTCGCGTGGGCGTTGGGATACTAGATCTAATGCCCCAACACCTCGCGGGCATCTTCTAGCCTCACTTCGGTTTCCTCGGATACAATCCGCCGGGCCCCATGTTCCGGTTAAATCCACGTCATAAGAACGGACTAATTTCGATGTTGGAAGCTTTAGATTCGATCGCAGCTAAACGAGTTCGTCGTCTCACAATTCTTTGCCTGCTGTTGCTGGTTGCGAGCGCAGCGTTCGGCCAGCAAACCGACACAGGGCTGCTGACAGTTGAGACGACATTCAACTATGAAGCGGAACGGCTTGACGCCGTGCGTTGGCAGGCGGATGGAAGCGGCTATTTTGTGCTTGAGCCGGTAGGCGGGAACACCGCCGCCAGCATCATTCGCTACGACGCGGCTTCCGGCGCGAAGACGGTTTTCGTTCCAGCAGAGAAGCTTGTGCCGCCGGGCGCGACGACACCTTTGGCGATTAAGCAATTCGATCTCAGCAGCGATGAGCAAAGCGTGCTCATTTTCACCAACACGGCGCGCGTCTGGCGCAGCAACACGCGCGGCGATTACTGGGTAATCAATCTCAAGACCGGCAAGTTGCTGAGGCTCGGCGGCGACGCCAAACCCTCGACGCTGATGTTTGCCAAATTCTCGCCAGATGGCACGCGCGTCGGCTATGTGCGCGAGAACAACATCTATGTTCAGAACCTCGCGGACGACAAAATTACTCAACTGACTAGCGACGGAACGACGCATCTGGTCAACGGAACGTTCGATTGGGTTTACGAAGAAGAGTTGTTCTGTCGCGACGGTTTCCGCTGGAGTCCGGACGGCGCGCACATCGCTTACTGGCAACTGGATTCGGAAGGCGTCAAAGAATTCAAACTCATTAATGACACGGCCGGACTCTATCCGGTGATCACTTCATTCCCTTATCCGAAAGCCGGCGAAATGAATTCAGCGGCGCGTGTTGGTGTGGTTAGTTCCAACGGTGGACCGACACGTTGGTTCGATATTCAAGGCGACCCGCGCAACAACTATCTGCCGCGCATGGAATGGGCGGCCAGCTCGAACGAAGTCATCATTCAGCAGCTCAATCGCCTGCAGAACCAAAACACCGTCATGCTCGGCGACGTTCAAACCGGCAAGGTGCGCACGATTCTGACTGAGAAGGACGACGCGTGGGTTGATGTAGCGTGGGGTGAAATCGGTTGGGACAAACACGGGCTGGCGCGCGGTGACGTCGAATGGATTGATGGCGGCAAACGGTTCTTATGGGCGAGCGAGCGCGATGGCTGGCGGCACATCTATTCAATCTCGCGCGATGGTCAGGATGTACGCAACATTACACGCGGCGACTTTGACGTGATCGGCGTCGAGAACATCGACACGACCGGTGGCTGGGTTTATTACTCGGCATCGCCTGAGAATCCGACGCAGCATTACCTTTTTCGCGCGCGACTGGATGGTAGCGGAAAAGCCCAGCGTTTATCGCCGCAGAATCAGCCCGGCACTCATCATTATTTGTTTCCCGATCGAGGCGATTTCGTCATCCACACCTACGAGACTTTCAAGCAGCCGCCGGTGACTGACATTGTGCGTTTGCCACAGCACACCAGCGTGCGCACGCTCATCGATAACCATGAATTGCGTGAACGGGTGGCCAAACTCAAGCAGGTTGAGTCTGCATTCTTTCGCGTCGACATCGGCGGCGGAACGACATTGGACGGCTGGATGATCAAGCCGCCGGGTTTTGATGAGCACAAAAAATATCCGGTGCTGTTCTACGTTTATGGAGAGCCGTGGGGACAGACCGTTGTGGATAGCTGGGACGACCAAACGTTGATGTGGCACACGATGCTGGCGCAGCAGGGTTACATCGTCATGAGCGTCGACAATCGCGCCACGCCGGCTCCGCGCGGTCGCGCCTGGCGCAAAATCATTTATCGCAAGATGGGTATTGTGAATTCTCAGGATCAGGCTGATGCGGTGAAGGCAATTACTAAGTGGCCGTTCGTCGATGCGAGTCGCATCGGCATCTGGGGCTGGAGTGGTGGCGGTTCTTCCACGCTCAACGCGATGTTTCGGTATCCTGATCTTTATCGCACGGGTATGTCGGTCGCGCCGGTGCCTGACATTCGTTTCTATGACACGATTTACCAGGAACGTTATTGCGGACTGCCGCAGGACCACCCGGATGAATACAAAGCGAGTTCGCCCGTCACCTTTGCTAATCAGTTAAGAGGCAACCTACTGGTCGTCCACGGTTCAGGCGATGACAACGTTCACTACCAGGGCACCGAAGAACTCGTGAACGCGCTCGTTGCCGCGAACAAAGATTTTAGGATCATGGTCTATCCGAATCGTTCGCATGGTATTTACGAAGGGCCGGGAACGCGGCTGCACTTATTCACTTTGTTGACCAATTATTTGAATGAGAAGTTGCCACCAGGTCCGCGTTAAAGGCACGACCGCCGCATCCAGAGAAGATATCTCCGCAGATTGCAGAGATGACGCAGATAAGACGAACGAATGATTGGCATTGAAACCTCATCCGTCGTGTGGTTCCCTCATCTGTGGAATCTGCGTAATCTGCGGATGACCAAATGACTATCGCCGCGGGTACAAAACTCGGCCGCTATGAAATCCGCTCGAAGATTGGCGAAGGCGGAATGGGCGAGGTATACCTCGCGCGCGATACGCAACTTGATCGCCAGATTGCGATCAAACTCCTGCCGGCGGAAATTGCGCGTGACCAGCAAAGGCTGCATCGCTTTCTTCAGGAGGCGCGCGCGGCAGCTGCGCTATCCCATCCAAACATCGCGCATATTTATGAAATTGGCGAAGCCGACGGCGGGTACTTCATTGTAATGGAATACATCGAAGGCACGCCGCTGGATCGAAAAATCGGAGCGCGGTCATTGCCCGTTGCTGAATCCCTCGACATCGCAATTCAGATCACGGATGCGCTCGATGAAGCTCACTCGAAAGGTATCACGCATCGCGATATCAAGTCTTCGAACATCATGATCACGCCGCGCAGCCGCGTGAAGGTGCTCGACTTCGGCCTCGCCAAGGTTACGCAGACCACCGCGAGTCCCGATCAGGTTTCAGACAGCCAACTCGCGACGCGGGTGAAGACGAGTCCCGGGGTGATCATGGGCACCGTCAATTACATGTCGCCCGAGCAGGCAAGCGGAAAGGAAGTTGATGCCCGCACCGATATCTGGAGCGTGGGTGTGGTGTTGTATGAAATGCTGACCGGACGCGTGCCGTTTGAGGGAACCACGCCGAGCCACATCATTGTGGCGATTTTGGAAAAGGACCCGCTGCCGTTATCGGCTTACGTTCCGAATGCTCCCGAGGCTCTGGAATGGATCGTCACGGAAACACTAACGAAGGACCCGGCGGAACGAACGCAGACAGCGCGTGAGCTGATGAAGCGTCTGCAACGAGTGAAGCAGCGTGTTGATGCGGACGCTGAAGTTGAACGATCGGTAGCGCCGGAACGTCTGAGTGCCGCTGGCAGCGCGACTGGCTCGGCAGTAACTCAACACAGTATCGCGCCGCCGACGCAAAGTCAGGTCGCGACACGCTCGCAAACCGGCGAATCGGTGGCCCCTCCGACGCACCTTTCCAGTGCCGAGTACGTTGTCAAACAGATCAGGAGTCACAAGAAAGCTTTCGCGTTGACGACGATAGTTGCGCTGGTTGTTCTGGCTGGAATCGGCTTCGCGCTCTACAAGTTCATCAGCCCGCCATCTAATCGGATCATTTCGCTGGAAACTGCGAAATTCACCCGATTGACGACGACCGGCAATGCGACCGGGGCGGTGATCTCGCCGGACGGTAGGTGGCTGGTCCACGTCCAGGATGATGGCCAACAAAAAAGCGTCTGGCTGCAGCAGGTGGCGGTTGCCAACAGCACCACCCAGATTGTGCCGCCCGCGAACGTCGGATTCTATGGCCTCGCATTCTCGCCAGACGGCAACTACGTTTATTACGTCGTCGCAACCAGCGGCGTTTCCACTGGCACGCTTTATCAAGTGCCGGTGCTGGGCGGCACTCCACGCAAGCTATTCACGGGAATCAAGTCTTCACTCAGCTTTTCCCCGGACGGCAAGCAGATGGCCTACTTCGACTTTTACGAAGACGAAGATCGCCTGATGATCGCGAATGCAGACGGCAGCGGCCAGCGGCAGCTCGCGATGCGTCATGGCGACGAATATTTCTTTCAGGACGATTTTGCCAGCGTTTCGTGGTCGCCGGACGGCAGGACAATCGCGACGCCGATCGCCAGCGCGCGCGAAAGCTACATGAGTGTCGCGACCGTTTCAGTCACGACTGGAGAGGTGAAATTTCTGACGCCGCGCCGCTGGTTGGAAGTGAGACAGGTCTTATGGTTCGACGCCGGTACGGTGCTCGCCACTATTGAAGAGAAGCCGGGCGAAGCCTTCAGCATCTGGCAAGTGGCTTACCCGTCCGGGACGGCTACGAAGCTTACGAACGACTTGAACTCTTATCCGACGATCAGTCTCACGGCGGATGCGGCTTCAATTGCCGCCGTGAAATCGGACTTAGAAGATAATATCTGGGTAATGCCGGCTTTCGATGCGGCACGTGCGACGCAAATTACCCAAGGCCGGAACCTGGTCGCCAGACCCGGTTGGACACCTGACGGTAAGCTGATTTGCCCGATTAAAGCGCCCGTCGGCGGAGATCTTTATCTCATCGATCCGGTTACCGGTAATCGGAAACAGCTAACTGCTGACAGCGGCGACAATATTCAGCCCTCGGTTTCATCCGACGGCCACTATATTGTCTTTCTCTCCGATCGAACCGGCCCGCCGCGTGTCTGGCGGATAGACATCGATGGATCGAATGCAAAACAGTTGACCCAGACGGCAGAGGATATGGACGCGCACATTTCACCCGACGGCCGCTGGGTCACATACACGTCGTGCCTGAATAAGTGCACAGTCTGGAAGGTGTCAATCGATGGAGGCCAGCCCGTGCAATTGACCGATCGATTTTCGCAATCGCCGGTTTTCTCGCCTGACGGAAAGCAGATCGTCTGTCGCTATCTGGATCAACCGAACGGACAATACCAATTGGCAATCCTTCCGAGCGAAGGTGGCGCGCCCATCAGGACTTTTCCTATACCAAACGGCGCGATTACCACCCGGCGTTGGACCCTTGACGGACGCGCGCTGATTTACGGGATTACGCAAAAAGGTGTCACCAACCTGTGGGAGCAACCAATCGACGGCTCTGCGCCAAAACAGTTGACGAACTTTGCTTCGGAAATCATCTTCGGCTTCGATTTGTCGCGCGATGGAAAACAAGTCGCCCTCGCGCGCGGGTCAGAATCGAGTGACGCAGTCTTGATTAGCAATTTCAAAAAATGAGTTTGTCGGCTGGCACCAAACTAGGTCGCTACGAAATCCGCTCGAAGGTGGGCGAGGGCGGGATGGGCGAGGTGTATCGCGCTTATGACGAGGCAATGCATCGCGAAGTCGCGATCAAAGTTCTGCCCGCCGCACTGACCACCGACAAAGACCGGCTCGCGCGATTCGAACAGGAGGCGCAGACCGCCGGCTCACTCAATCATCCGAACATTCTTGTCATTCATCACATCGAGACGCACGACGGCGCGCCTTACATTGTTTCTGAATTGCTGGACGGAGAGACTCTGCGCGACCGGATGGGCGGTGTGGCACTGGCGCAGCGAAAGGCCATTGACTATGCGTTACAAGTCGCGCGAGGACTGGCCGCGGCGCACGAGAAAGGAATCATTCATCGCGACCTGAAACCGGAGAACGTCTTTATCACCAAAGATGGCCGTGTGAAGATTCTCGATTTTGGTCTGGCCAAGCTCGCGGGTACCGATGGAAGTCACACGCAGACTGAAGTTCCCACACGACGCGTCAACACCGATCCCGGGATGGTGATGGGAACTATCGGTTACATGTCGCCGGAGCAGTTGCGCGGCCAGCTGGCCGATCATCGCTCGGACATCTTTTCATTCGGGGCGATTCTTTATGAAATGCTTTCCGGACGTCGCGCTTTTCGTGGCGAATCAACCGCCGATACGATCAGTGCGATTCTGCGCGAAGAACCGCCGGACCTTTCATCGACAAATCGGAACATCAATCCCGCATTAGAGCGAGTAGTAAATCATTGTCTCGAAAAGAACCCGGAAGAACGATTCAATTCGGCGCGCGATTTGGCGTTTGCGCTCGAAGCTGCTTCCGGGCCGTCAACAACGTCGGCTGATACGGCGACGATTCTGACGAAGCTGGCTCCGACGAAAACAGATCGCCATGCCATCCTTCCCTGGGCCATTGCGACGTTGCTGCTCATTGCCTGCGTGGCGTTCGCGCTGCTTTATTTTTGGCCACGAGCCACTGACAAACGCGCAATTAGTTTCGCGATTGAAATTCCCGAGAAGGCTACTGACATGGGAGACGTGAGCATTTCGCCGGATGGGCAGCTGATCGTTTTTGAGGCGAGCGTTGACGGCAAAAATTCCCTTTATCTTCGCTCGTTGGACTCAGTCGAGCTGAAACATTTGCCGGGTACCGATGGCGGTTATCTGCCGTTCTGGTCACCCGACAACCGCTACATCGGATTTTTTGCAGATAACAAGCTCAAGAAAATCGATGTTAATGGTGGTTCGACTCAAACGATTTGCGATTCCGGAGGTTCTTCGGGCGGGACTTGGAACAGCGAAGGGGTAATCCTGTTTAGTTCGCAAGGCCAGCCCCTGCGGCGAGTCGCGGCGGCGGGCGGAGCGCCAACTGCGGCGCTGACGCTGGAACCGAAGGCAATCCAACATGACTATCCATTGTTTCTCCCTGACGGCCGCCATTTTCTGTATGCCTCATGGGATGGGAACCCCGCGACGGTAGATATTTACATAGGGGCGCTTGATGGTACGCATCGTCTGCTTTTCGCCGTTGATTCGAACGTCGGCTATGCCGCTTCGGGATATTTGCTGTTTGCTCGCGACAACACGCTGATGGCGCAGGCCTTCGACGCTGCGAAGCTGGCGTTAAGCGGCGAGCCTTTCCCAGTCCTGGAGCATATGGCTTTTGACGGAGGCAGCAGCTTCGCGTATTTCTCAATCGCGGAAAACGGCACAATCGTTTTCAGAAAAAGTGGCGATAACAGCCGTCAGTTGATCTGGGTGGATCGCAGCGGCAAACAGATCGGTCCAGCAGGGCCGCCGGGTGCGTACAACGACATTATGTTGTCACCCGACGGAGCGCGGGCTGCGATGCAGAAAATTGACGGCGCCAATAGCGATGTCTGGATCATGGATCTTGTGCGCGGCGTGCCAACTCGATTCACCTTTACCGAGAGCAGTGAGGACAATCCTTCATGGTCGCCGGACGGCAAAAATTTGATTTACACATCGACGAACGCGAGCAACCACACGACCTTCTTTCGAAAGAACTCAAGCGGTGGTGGCAACGAAGAAAAAATATACGAATCAGATGCTGCTGTAGACGACGGCACAGATTGGTCAGATGACGGCAAGAACCTTCTATGGGAACAAGGGGGAGCGAACACGCTCCAGGATATTTGGGTATTGCCGCTTGACGGAAACGGGAGCGCTCATGCGCTGCTGAACTCGCAATTTAGTGAATATCATCCGCGTTTCTCGCCCGACAGCCACTGGTTCGCCTATGTGTCCAACGAATCCGGGCGTTCGGAAATCTATGTTCAGACGTTCCCCCTATCGGGCGGTAAATGGCAGGTCTCGACCGGCGGCGGCGCACAGCCGCGTTGGCGACGTGACGGTAAGGAACTTTACTTTATCGCGCCCGACCGAAAGCTGATGGCCGTCGACGTCAAACTAGGTCAGACTTTTGAAATGGGCACGCCCAAACCGTTGTTTCAAACGCAGGTGTCGAGCTTCGGCGCGCCGAATCGTTACGATGTCTCTGTTGATGGTCAGAAGTTCCTCATTAATTCAACGGTGCAGGAGACAAGTCGCGCCCCGATTGTTGTAATCACGAATTGGGCTGCGGGAATCAAGAAATAGCAAATTCAAGAGATCAAATGAGATTTGAATTTTACAGCGACGCACTTGCCGATATGCCGAAGCTTTCGGTAGACGGCACAGTCGATAACGCAATCCACTTTTCGCATTGGAATGGAAACAGGACGCCGGTGTCGGTAAAGGCCGACACTTCGACAGAGATTGCTCTAAACGTAGTCGGCGCGCCGAATCGCGACGAACTGACGCAGGGAATTGATCTCGTCGTTAACAATCACTTCGACACGGACGGCGTGCTGTCGGTTTGGGCGATGCTGAATGGCGAGCGCGCGCTGCCTTTGCGTGACAAACTGATTGCTGCTGCGGAAGCTGGCGACTTCTGCGAATTCAGCTCAGTCGATGCGGTGCGCGCGAGCATCGTGATTCAGGGTTCTGATTCACCGATCGACAAGTCAGGATCACCGCTAGCGATGAAGTTTGCGGGCGAAGACTTTGTGGACGAAGCGCGCAGTTACGATCTTGTCTTGCCGAAAGTCGAGCACGTCCTGACGCACACAGACTTTTACGAATCGTTATGGCGCGAGCCCTGGAGACGAATCGAAGTGGCGCTCGAAAGTTTTGCGAAAGGCGAATCGCGTGTCGATGAAGACCTGTTGAATAAGATTTCGCTTGTGACACTTGCTCCCACCGTCTTTGGCCCGGCCGGTTTTGATCCCGCAGCGCATGCAGCGCCGTTTGCAGCGATCTCGCATAACGCTCAAGGCAACTTGTTTGTGATTGCGACGCCGATGAATGACGGCTGGGCGTATCGGGTCGATTATCCCTATTACTCGTGGGCTGAGACGGTCGTGAGGCCGAGCATTCCGCGTCCGGATTTGAGTACCGCCATCAACGCGCTAAACGAAATCGAGAATAACGAGACCGGCCGCTGGTTAAGTGATTCGAGTGAACTCGCGTCGGCGATCAAATTCGCAGATGTGAATAATCAGCTCACGGCATCGAGAATAACTCCGGACGTGGTGGCTCGTGCACTCGCAGATGCGCTTAACGAGCCTCTGTCGGCCGACGCGCATCATGGCTGATTGGGACCAGCGTTATCGCAGCGGCGAGCACACCACGAAAGAGCCTTCGCCGCTCCTCATCAAAGCAATCAAAGATCTGAAGCCGGGTTGCGCGCTCGACCTTGCATGCGGCGTGGGACGTCATGCGATTTATCTTGCGCAGCATAGCTGGCGGGTTACGGCGGTGGATTCATCGCGCGTTGGCATTGAAATTTTGCAACAGCACGCAACGAAAACCGGCCTGTCGATCGATGCGCAGGTCGCGGATCTCGAAGCAGGCGAGTTTCAAATTCAGCCCGCCACTTACGATCTGGTTTGCGACTTCTATTACCTCCAGCGAGATCTGTTTCCCTCGATCCGTGCGGGCGTAAGACCGGGTGGCGCGTTTGTCGCCGCGATTCACCTCAACGACGGAAATCCCCACGCAAAGCCGCATAATCCCACGTTTTTGCTGGAGCCTGGCGAATTGAAGACACTATTCAGCGATTGGGAAATCACGTACTATCACGAAGGGTCTTCGGATGAAGGCGGACATCATCACGACACCGCTTATTTGATAGCGCGGAAGCGTCTTGAGCACTTTCCAGCACAGTGGGATCCGAAGCTTGGAATTCACGTGACTTGAAGTCGCG